>Ga0193752_1000182_pt1 | contig 79502 bp, 73 predicted proteins | sample H1c1metaG_FD_144924 | JGI IMG/M metagenome (GOLD analysis project Ga0193752, IMG submission 144924) | Soil microbial communities from a riparian zone of the East river system, Colorado, United States - H1c1 | ecosystem: Environmental > Terrestrial > Soil > Riparian zone | place: USA: East River... | reverse complement strand
AAAAAAATATGAAGAACAAATCAAACAAAGAGAGAGGGCTGCTCTTTACAGATTGGCAAAAAAACACAACATGCAACTAATTGAAAAACAAGAAGCAGCGTGATGTGTCATTGGCAGCTTGTCGAAGACGGGGTAATTTAATATAGCCCCGGTTTCGACAAGCTCCCCGAAATAATCGGGACAGGCAGGCTGACAACTCACAGATTCAAACCGTTTAACACAATTACAGCCAGGTTAAAAAATCAGAGGATTAAATTTGCAAAATAAACTGGTGCTTTTAAAATGAAAAAACTCATCTTACATATTGTCCTCTTAAGCTACATGGTTGTGATGCTTAAGCCGGTACTGCCATATGTAAGTGATCTAGTGAACCATGTCTTCTTTTACACACAGCATATGGCCACTGTACATTATGAGAATGGAAAATATCACGTACATAAGGAAATAGTGGACAACACTAAAAAAGAAACATCACAAAAAGAAATACCCACAGCAAAAAAAGAGAACACCACAACTGATCATATTAGCATTCAACAAAAAGAACCTGCAACAGGTTTAATATTAAACAGGATCATACAGATACCCGTATCAACATCGCTGCAACATAGTTATCTTACCGGGGACTATCCTCCTCCCCGTGCCTGATCATTTTACTTACAATTATGAAGCATTTTAACTTTTTACATTGCAATAATTAAGCAGGTAAACGTTAAGCTGTTTCTATTCCATTCATTTAACCAGGCCAATACTTTAATCATGCAATTCAAATGCAGTAAGATCATCCCTGTGTGTGTAATACTCTTATTGGTATTAACCAACCAGGCACAGGCACAAAATACATACAGGGGTAAAGTAGTAGATGCGGCCAGCCGCCAGCCGTTGCAGTCAGCATTAATAATAGACGTAAACATGTCTTCATCCAGAACAACGGCTGATGAGAACGGTAACTTCAGTATACAGTCAGCGGGACAGGTAACTGTTTCATTTGTTGGTTATAAGGCAGCAACATTTACACTTACAAACAGGGGAGTAAATATTATCGGGCTTCAAACCGATGTGATCAATTTAAAAGACATTCAGCTGGAAAGCAATGCTGCTACCAAATTCAGCACCATCAGCAAGATAGACCTTGACCTTAAACCGGTAAAGAACACGCAGGAACTTTTACGCCTTGTGCCAGGTCTCTTTATTGCACAGCATGCCGGTGGCGGCAAGGCCGAGCAGATATTTTTACGTGGCTTTGATGTTGACCATGGCACCGATGTGAAAGTTTCTTTTGACGGCATGCCTGTGAATATGGTGAGCCATGCACACGGCCAGGGTTATGCCGATGCTCATTTCATCATTCCTGAAACGGTTAACAATATTGATTTTGGCGCAGGCCCCTATTATGCACAACATGGTGATTTTAATACCGCCGGTTATGTATCTTTTTCCAGTTTTAAAAATATTACAACCAGCCGTATACAGGTAGAAGCCGGCAGGTTCAATTCCTTCCGCACACTGGCGATGGTTGACCTGCTTAAGAAGAACAAGGATAAACAAAGCGCCTATATAGCTGCTGATTTTAATTATACCGACGGCCCTACTATTGACAAACAGGTTTTTAAACGCCTGAATATTTTCGGGAAATACAATCTCTCCATCACAGACAATACAAAACTCACAGCTTCGCTTTCAACCTTTACAAGCAAGTGGGATGCAAGCGGACAGGTACCGGACAGAGCTGTAAACGATGGCACTATCGACCGTTTTGGAAGCATTGACCCTACCGAAGGTGGTAATACAGAAAGGTATAATGCCAATCTTGTACTATCGCACCAGTTTAAGAATGGTACCAACTGGGAGAACCAGGTATTTTACAGCCGCTATAAATTCAACCTGTATTCAAACTTTACTTTCTTTTTAAATGATGGGGTGAATGGCGATGAGATACAACAAACAGAAAGCCGCAATATTCTTGGCTATGCTACCAAACTTAATCATACTTATTTCTTTGGTAAGAAAACATTGTACTCAACTTATGGTGCAGGCCTGAGGCATGATGCAACAAAAGATAGCAGGTTATCAAATGCTGTGCGTCGCAAATTTTTAAATGACATTAAACTGGGCGATGTAAAAGAGACCAACCTGTATGCTTTTATGCAGCAGCAGTTGAATACAGGCCGCTGGCTTTTTGATGCAGGTGTACGTATAGATCATTTCAGTTTTGGTTACACCGATAAATTGAATCCTGCACAACTACCCTCTCAGCAAAAAGCGATCGTTAGCCCTAAATTAAATATTCAGTACACGATCAATAAACAGCTACAGTTGTTTGTAAAGGGCGGTAAAGGTTTTCATAGCAACGATACAAGAGTGGTTGTTGAAAATGATGGTAAACAAATATTGCCTGCAGCCTATGGTGCCGACCTGGGCATCATTGTAAAACCTGCAGAGAATATACTCATCAATATTGCTGCCTGGTATTTATACCTGGACCAGGAGTTTGTATATGTAGGCGATGCAGGCGTAGTAGAACCCAGTGGCAAAAGCAAAAGACAGGGCATTGATATCACAACACGCTACCAGTTCTCCAAAAACATTTTTGCAAATGCCAATTTTAATTTTACAAAACCAAGGGCGATCGGTGAACCAAAAGGTGCAGATCATATTCCACTGGCACCAACTTTTACCAGTGTGGGTGGTGTGTATTATAAAGCGCAGAAAGGTATTAACGGCGGACTTAATTATCGCTACATAAAGAACCGCCCCGCCAATGAGGATAACAGCATTATTGCCAAGGGTTATTTTTTATTGGATGCATCGGTGAATTACACCAGGCCTAAATATGAAGTAGGATTGGCTTTTGAGAATATCTTTAACATTAAATGGAACGAAGCACAGTTTGCAACAGAATCGAGATTGATGAATGAACCGGCACCGGTTACAGAACTGCATTATACACCGGGAACACCTTTCTTTGGAAGGCTGAAGTTTGCAGTGTTCTTTTAATTATTTTACAAGTTTGTTTGAACATAGTATCATAAGACACAATAGAAAAACCACATAGACTATGTGTTACACTATGTATCTATGTTTCTATGTGGTTCAATAAATATGGTACAGCAAGTATGAACAGTAATAACAATAAAATTCATTTAAAGGGCATTGGCATTATGCTAATATTATTCCTGCTCAGCCAGCAATTATTTGCACATGATGATGACGCATTATCAAAACTCAGTAAGACAGAAGTTGCAACGCTCTATTTACAATTGGGTTTTAAACATATACTTCCGCTTGGCCTCGATCATATTCTTTTTGTACTCAGTTTGTTCCTGCTCAATCCTAAAATAAAACCTGTTCTATGGCAGGCCACCGCTTTTACAGTGGCACATACCATTACGCTTGGCATGGCCATGTATGGTGTAATTAAACCACCGGCAAATATTGTAGAGCCGGTAATTGCTTTGTCTATTTTATATGTGGCGCTCGAAAATATTTTCTCCAATAAATTAAGGGCCAGCCGCATTGGTATTGTGTTCCTGTTTGGGCTTATACACGGGATGGGCTTTGCAAGCGTGTTAACCGAACTGGGACTACCCAAGAATGCATACCTCAGTTCTTTACTCATGTTCAACCTGGGTGTAGAACTGGGACAGGTAGCAGTTATACTGGCAGCTTTCTTTTTACTGGGCCTCCCCTTTGGCAAAAAATCATGGTACCGTAAAAGAATTGTAATTCCTTTATCAATTATTATTGCGGCTGTTGCGGTTTACTGGACAGTTGAGCGGGTGTTTTTTAGCTGATGTAAAAGGTTCGTATATTTAAGTGGTAACACCATTATGAAACAACTTTTAGTATTGCAATTTTCTGCTTTCCTTTTGTATGCTCAACCTGTAGTTGCTCAATTTTCTCTGGAATGCAAGATTAAAATGACAAGCGAGTACATAAACAGTTCTTGTGGTCTGACAAATGGTATTCGCTTTGACGAACTTCAAGTCACAAAGTTTGACAATTCTCATTTTCCAACCAATTATACAACTGTTGTGTCATTCCAATGCTACAATCCCGGTATAAAGGGGACGCAAACTTTTTGGCCAAAAACTATATATTTTACTAAACCAACAGGGCACTATTTGTGGAAAATGGGTAAACTTGATGGTGTTACTATTAATTCAAAGGAAACAACAAAAACATGCCCTGCCAAATTCAAGCCCAACACCTGGTACTTTCTTAACTTTTTTGATCAGCGTTACGAAGCTTTTTTATATATAGACAAAGAAATGACTCTTCATGTCCACAAAAGAAAATTGCCTACTAACTTCTAATTAATGGCTTATAATATATCGGGTTTTATACGACCTTCTTACCTGAAACTTTATAGCTTTTTACGAACATTTTTTAGCAGCAAACTAAACAGAACAAATGCCAAAATACTTTTTTCAAAACCATGTTTACATATTGCTGTTAATGGGGCTATTTAATAATTCCTGCAATGGCCAGGTGAAGCCTAACGCCTCAAAACCTGCCCCGCAAATTATAGGAACACCACCGCCTTTGTTTTCCAATCCTAGCCCGCTTGGTGACACTGGCCTGGTAAGCCAATACATCAGAACTATCTTCCAGGATTCAAAAGGGAATTTCTGGTTTGGCCCGGCCGGACAAAGCGTAGCCAGGTATGATGAAAAAACTTTGAGATACTACAGCAGAACTGAATTTTTTGATGGTAATGATAGTGTAAAAACTGATTACGGTAATAGTGTACATGCTATTGCCGAGGATACAAAAGGTAATATATGGTTTGGTACAGACCATGGTGCTGTTAAATATGATGGAAAGGCCTTTAGAAATTATAACGAAAAGAACGGGTTGATCAATACCAGGGTTGGCCGCAAAAGTATTCTCACAGACAGATCGGGTACTGTGTGGATAGGTACCCAGCGTGGTGTTTTTCAATATATCCCCTCTGCCGATAGTGCCGGCGGCCAATGCTTTTCGCAATTTCATTTGCTTCCTGCTATACATGTTAAAGGCATAATGGAAGACAAGAATGGAAACATTTGGTTTGCTTCGCAAGACAAAGGAGTATTTAGCTATGATGGAAAAATGATCAGCAATATAACAGGGAAAGAAGGCCTGGGCGATAATTATGCCGGTGGCATGGCACAGGATAAAGCAGGTAATCTTTGGTTTACCATGAAGCATGGTATTTGCCGGTACGACGGAAAGGCCTTTACAGAGTTTACAGCCAAAGACGGGTTGGGTGGAACTGAATTCTGGGGTATCTATATAGAACAGTCGGGTATCATTTGGATAACAGCCAGGGGAAGCACTACAAGGTTCGACCCTTCTATCCCCGTTTCAAATCCAAAAGCATTTACCGTATTTACAGCAGCAGACGGACTTAATTGCTGTGTTCAAAGTATGTACCAGGACAGGGAAGGAAATATGTGGTGGGGTGCCGGGCAAGGGCTCTATCGCTTTGATGGCAAACGCTTTTACCAGGTTAAACAGAAAGGCCCCTGGTAAGTTTGCTGATACATTCTCCTTTCGTGTTGTAATAGTTTAACCTGTTCACCCCGGTTCATGTCTTCACGAACTCATGTGGAAAAATCACCTCTACTCTATGCCAGGTATCATATGGCTTAAATATTGTGTTATCAATTATAAAAAGCCAATGACGAAATTGCAAGACAGGATAGTAAACCCAAATCCTGAAATTCAGCATCATGTTTTTAAACCTAACGGGAATTTTCCCAACAGCAAGCTGCCGCTGCTTGTTTATAAAAATGCCTGTTTATTGGGCAAGCAAATAAATGTAGCGGTTGAAACATTGCAAATGCTTTTTAACAAGAACGGCTGGAAAAATTCCTGGGCTAATGGCATTTATACTTTTCATCATTTTCACAGTAATACACACGAATGCATGGGAATAGCAGCAGGTAAAGCATGGGTTGTTTTCGGGGGTATAAAGGGACAGAAATTCACATTGAAAAAGGGGGATATCATCATTATCCCGGCAGGCCTGGCACACAGGTGCAGTAAAGTGTCTTCAGATTTTTTATGTGTTGGGGCATACCCCAAAGGAAAGGACTATGATATTATGTTAGGCAAACCGGAAGAGCTTGAAAAAATAAAGCACAGGTTAGAAAATATCCCGGTGCCGCCCTGCGACCCCATTTATGGAAAAGAAGGCTTTCTGAAAAGTTTCTGGAGATGAAGTAGTGGGTCAGTTTGAAAAGCTGTCAGGTTGAGCTTGTCGAAACCGGGGCTATTTTGAGTTAACCCGTCTTCGACAAGCTCAGACTGACAGTAAAATTGTAAGCAAGAATTTCAAACTGACCCACTACCGGAAATGATCCAGAAACAAAAACACACTAACTGACCTGTTATTTATACAACTTGTAAAACTGGTTTTGAAATACTTCTGACGGGTCATATTTTTTCTTCAACATAAAAAACTCAGGGGCCTGCGGATATACTTTGTACAGTTGTTCCTTAGTAGCATGTAAACGGTATGGCAGGTAATAAGTACCCCTCAGCAAAATGGCCTCATTAATTAAGTTCAGCGTCAGGCCTCTCATTTCAGCCTCTGCTTTATTATCCTTAGCCTGGTTAAACAACATTACAAAACCAAAAACCTCTTCATTGGCATAACGTAAAAATGTGTCGTCATCTTTTTTTATGTTACGAAGGGTTATGTTCAACAGGTCAACATTATACTTTGGCATGATTACTTTTAACCGGGCAATGAACTGCGTAACAGAATCTTTAGGAATAAAATATTCATGTAAGATATCTGTGTAAGCTGTATCGGTGTTCTCAAAAACTTCCACGCCCTCGTTAAGCAGTTGATTGCGTGAAAAAGTTTTACCACTTATTAATGAGGTAGATAATTTCTCTGCCTTCCACCGGAGGTCTTTGCCATACCCGCTGTTTGCAGAGCCCCTGAAGACCGTACGCCGTATGGAAGCGTATTTGTTCTTTTGTAAATTTTCAACAGGTATTTTATTATCCACAGTAAAGGTTGATAATATAGCTTCCTCCATAAAGTTACCAGGGTTAATATTGATGCGCCCATAGATCATACCAATACCGGGCGTTTCTTTTATAACCTTATCAAACTCCCTTATGTAATCATTGCTTTTTATGATATACTGCCTTGCCTTGTACATCCTGTTCTCTATCACCTTTAATTTTACATCCAGTATCACACCAAACAATCCATATCCTCCTAAAACAAGAGAGAATAATTCCTTGTTCTCGTTCCTGCTGCAATGAATGATGTCTCCATTGCTGTTAATTAAGCGGAATGACTCAACCGTTGAAGCTATGGGCGGGGAGTTAGATTGCCAGCCATGGCAATTGACACTAATGGAACCACCGACAGAAAATGAGTTATTGGATTGCATAACAGCAATGGATCTTCCCTTTGTATCCAGGTATGGAATGATCTGCGACCACAATGCGCCGGAACCCGTTAATAATATATTTTGTGCACTGTCAAATGCTGTATAGTTAAATCCCTTCATGTCCAGCACGATCCCGTCGGGGTAAATGGTATGGCCACCCATAGAATGCTGTGCACCCGCAATGGATATCTTTTTTCCTTCCAGTTTTGCTTGTTTAATTAAACTGCAGATCTGTGCAATTGCCAGGGCGGTATCGGGCGCAACTTTTACATGCGTTGCAATTTTGGTTGCATTTAAATTGCTGGCATCGTTTGTATAATTTTCCTTTTCTGTGTTTACAGGTTTTTTATCGTTAACATAGGTAGAGATGAGATGGTAAGCCGGGCGTGCAATGATTATTAACAGCACGATGATAATGAAAAGTAAAATCCTGCTAAACCTGAACCTGCTTTTTGTTTTCATTGATTGGGTGATCTTAGTGAGAACCTGTTGTTGATACCTGATGCAGTGTCAGTGTCCCAGCGAGGTTTTCACAGCAGGCTTTTTATTAAGCATATTCTTTCGTGAAACCCCGATGGAACACAAAAATTACTATTGCTTTTTTAAATATTCAATAAGTTCATCAATAGGCCCAACTAAATAAGGTTGCTTTTTTCGGGATTCGTATAATACATCTAACAGTAAAGTTTTATCGCTTGTAATAAAATTAATAAGAAGGTCGTCGCTACGTCTAATTCTTATGTTCTGGCCTTGCTTATAAGGATGAAATCTGAATACTTCTGGCTTGAAGTTAAACCTACTTACATCTATATCATTGGTAGAGTCTTTAAATGGAACAGTAATAGTTAAAGTATGGTAATTATTATTGGGAAAAGTATTTATTGTAAGTGGATAATACTCGGGCGTAAAAGCGATTCCTATGGTTCCGAAGTAACGATTTTTAGGAACTCCAAATCCGAAATTACCATTTGCATCTGTTCCTATTCCCCGAAATCCATAGCCAACGGCTATACCAAATCGGGTAAATTCCTTTTCGGGATTCTCTAAAATGAGGGTACAAAAAGGAAGAGGTTTATTATCATTTCCTTTTACTGATCCATAAAAATATACTGAATCTGGTGAACCTTTTGTTTCTGCGTGATAATCAATAGTGGAATTTAATAGTACTGTTAATTTCAGGGGAAGGTATTCCAAACTAATCATACTATCCTCCAGTAATTGCCACTTACCTATTCTAACTACCCCTATATAGTAATCTTTAAATACAAAGAAATTTATAAAAGTAGAATCCTTTTTTATATACCAAAATTGGGTCTTGTCCGGATTTCCTTTATAATGGCCAGTTGAATAGCAACCTTCTTGAAGGACAAAGCTATGTTTGTTCTTTTGAGCATAGACAGGAATACATCCCAAACAAAAAAATAAAATAAAAACAATTCTCATAAAGTAAAGTTAATGACAAGGATGGCCTTTTTCAGTATAATCATTTTGATTAACTGTAAAAGGAACGTTATTAATATCATAATATGTTAAACTGGCATAAGGGTCTTTTTCTGCATTACATCTATTTTTTATCCGGGTTTTATCCGAAGAAGTTAAGGTCACATCATTTGTAAATGCTTTACTATCAAAACATCCAGTCCAAGATAAATCCCTGCAATAAGCCGAATCAATACTTATCCCTTTAGCCACAGCAAATTGATATAAGGCAGCTGCTATAGTATTCTGGTAACGTAAAATCATATCGTGATGCTGAGTTGGTAGTTGACCGTTTATTATAGCTCTTAACACACTATCGATATTAGCTTCTATAGCAGGGGGTGGAAATAAATAGCCGTATTCAGTGGTTAAAGCGATTCTGATTGCTGTGCTATCTGGTGAAGAATAAGCCAACCTATAACAATTCATTAAATAACAATGCATTGCTTCATGTATTATTGTTGCTGCTAACCCAAGATCTGTGCAATCTGAATAATATCTATTGATAGCAACATTAAAAACATTTGTAGTTAAGTTTTGGGTAGTAATTGCACCTTCTGGTGGTATAGGTTCAGGAGACCATGCTGGATGATTCCAATTACTATTAGTATATTTTTTAAATACCATTTCAAAATTAGGCCCTGCACCAAAAAAGCTTCGAATTAGAGTTGGTAATTTTTGATGGATGCTTTTTAGCGTGTCTAATGCTTTTTTTATACATGGATCAACTGTACTATCTTTTACATTGTAGGTCAACCAAATATTATCCAGCCAACTTTGCGGTGTTTGTTGAGGCCATGGATTTGCCCCAATAGGATCACATTCAATTGGAATAAAACTGTTTGTTACTGAAGCGCCGAATTCCATACATGGAACATTGCTACTTCCGCCATTACCACCGCCGCCGCCGCTGCCAGGGGGAAAAGGCCAGGTACCACCACCACCACCACCACCTTCGGTTTCGTACATTGTACATACAGAAACGTTTCCATTGGCCACCCAACCACAATTGGTTTGGGTATTGTTAGCTGATCCGGTAAAACTACCGCCACATACCCAACTAAATAAATTTACTGTCCAGCATACTTCATACTGATAATTATTGATCGTTGTGCCATTCGCAAAGCCATCTTTGCCACCTCCGGTACTAAGTGTTATAAATCGTTGAACATTTGCTGTATCACTATAATTCGTACTGTTATTAAACATTCTTTTGTCTTCAATTTTAAACTCTGTCGATCCAAATATATCGTTATCCATAGCCATAAACCTTACTGCATATTCTTCAGCAGTGGTTACAGTGGTTGAAGATGCTGGTGTTTTAAATGGAAAATTTTGATAATCACTTTGTCTGAATATTTTTATATCAACAGAATCATCAACAGTTGCTTTTAAAAATCCGGTTACATAATGATCTGCGCTAACTACTAATGGAATGTATACCGTTGTATCTTCCAGGCCATCTCCATCAAAGTCTGATATTGTACTATTTTTTCTTTGCCTTTCTATTCTTGATTTACCCCAAACAGGAAAACCTTCTTTCGCAATGAATGCCTTTATAAATTCTTTTGACTTATTCTGTCTTTCCAGTTCTTTTGCTATTCTTTTCAAAACGGGAGAGGCATTATCGGGTATCTTAAAAAAGTTCTCTGGCGTTTCTGCTATAGCTTCTTTTTTACCGGCGCTAACTAATGAATCCGTTTTTTTACAGGAATTCATTAGTAGGAAAGTTAAACAGAAAATTAAACTGGAAAGAATTGCACTTTGAAGACGAACTTGAGTTTTTTGCAGCATGGTGGGTGGGTTTATTGTTTAAGAAGATCAGGCCAGACAATTGTTACCAAATATATGCTTTATTTACAATGACTCAAAGTGGTAAATCAATGTCCATCGGGGTTTTCGCAAGGTAAATATTCAATTGTATGGTACTCATGCTGCGAAACCCCGATGCCTGAAAGAGCCTGCTAAATAGTTCTCCCGCCAGTGATTTACAGAGTGGGGATCTGCCGGTTTAAAAGCATTACACATCGGGGTTTCACGAAAGAATATGTTTAATAAAAAGCCTGCTGGGACGCCATATTTAAAAGCTCCTGCAAAATAATTCATTGCCTATCATTTTGCCGCAACTGCCTCTATCTCCAGTTTCCATTTTTTTTCAAGCAGCTGGCAACAAAATACCGTACGTGCCGGGGCATGATCGCCTAAGTATTTTATCAGCATCTGCACATTTGCTTCATCGTAGCCGGGGTCTGCCAGGTAAAAACGAAGGGAAACAATATGCTGATAGGTCATACCTGCTGCATTAAGTATGGTGCCGATATGCTTCCAGATAAGGTCGGCCTGTTCTTCAAACTGTTCCGGCATATCAATACCGTTTGCCAGGTATCCGTTGAGGCCACTAATAAATAAAATGCCTGACCCGCCTTTTACTTCAACCGCATGGCTGTAATTTCTATAAGGAGGAAAAACATTTTCGGGGTTGTGTAAGATGATACTCATTTTATTTCGGTTAAAATGTAATATACAAATAAGTTTAGCTTATATATTATGCTTCACAGGGCTGCCGGTTCTGTTATTTTAAACCAGGAAAATGACAACAACCGCTGGAAATTGTGAAAAACCACAGAATATCTTGCGGGAAACCACAGAAAAAACCATAAAAACCACAGTTTTTTTACCGGTTCTTTATTTAGGTTTACGCCCGAAGACCGGTCTCCAATTTAATTAAGATCCGCATCCTGCGATGGACCGCAAATGCCCTACCCGGCAGTTGGCGGACTGTACAAACCTGCCATGCTGCAGCTACAATGGCGGCAGCATTATATTGATAATTTTTAAATTTTTATACTATGCTAATAGGTAAAACAGGCCCTTTTGGGTAGAAAAAGCCGCTGCACCCCTGCAGCAGGGTACCGGCCTTTCCCGGAAGGCTGCCGCACCCCTGCAGCTGGTTGCCGGATGTTCCCGGAAGGCTGCTGCACCCCTGCGGCAGGCCTCCGGATACTCCCGAAAGGCCGCTGCACCCCTGCAAATACTCGCCGGATGCTCCCGGAAACATCCTGCAGGGGTACAGTGGCCCACCGGGAACTAAAAACCTGCATATCAGTACTGTAGGAGCAGTTTTAACGGAGAAATGACGGGTATTTCACCCGTAGACAACAAAATTCTTAACTATAAATTACTTTATTATGATCAATGCAATTGATTTAGCAAAAATGCGTAATCCCGAATACATACAGTTCATCAAGTACTGCCTGGCCATTACCCAATCAAACGACCCTGCCGCCCTTAATGTGGAGGTTCAGCACGACGACCTGTTGCGAATGCTGGTTCTGCTGGAAGGCCTCTTTATTACCGAACAAGGCAATGCTGTTACTGAAGATGTAAGTGAACTTGATACCCGGCGGGACAGGGCTATCAGCGGATTTTCCTTACTCGTAAATGCTTACACTTTTTATTTTGATCCTGTAATAGCAAAACATGCTGATACCCTTAACCGTCAAATTGCACAATACGGCGGTGGTATTGCCCGTGAAAACTACCAGGCCGAGAGCGCCATTATAGACAACCTGCTGGCCGACCTTAACACCAAGCCCGAACTTGGTGCCGCCGTTGCCGCCCTGCACCTTAAGGACTGGAAGGTAGAACTGGAAGCTGCCAACACAGCTTTCAATGATGCCTACCTGGTGCGTACAAAGCAACTGGGCGCTGCCACCAAGGACAGGCTCTTGGCTAAAAGGCAGGAAACCAACGAGGCCTATTACAAGCTGCGTGATTTTATCAACAGCTATTATACCATTAATAACGGCGCAGCGCCTTACGGCAAAACAACCGACGAGCTGAACGCCCTTATTGACCAGTATAATACCATGATGGCCACAAGGCTTAATAATGGAAAAGAAGAACCACCTGTTGTGCCGGTGAGTTGATGATGAGTGAGTGGCTGGCTGTGGGCCAGCCACTTTTTTTTGTAAAAATAAATAATAATGATTGTGCGACGGATTGTCCTAACGACAATTGAAAATGTATAATGCTAAAACATTGGTTTTCAGGATTGGTGTTTTTAAAGAGATAGCATATAATAGCATAAATTTACGTGTTGGTGGCAATTATCCAAGACACCCTAAATATGCAAGAAACAAATAGCTATTACGAGGTTACAGTGCGACAAAGAGTTCCGTATTTGACAGTTTTCTTGTGGAGACTATTTTCATTCTTTTCAATTTGCTTTATATTGGTCTACCTGATTATGTATCCAGTGAAAGACGCCTCACCCGAACTTGTTGCGATGTATTTCAGTTTTTTGTTGCCATCGGTTTTGCAGAAGTTTATTATTTTTTCAGTAATTGGATTTGGCATTTCTTTTATTCTGTACTTAAGAGTAAGACTTTACAAAAAAGCTATTGTTACTTTTGATTCAAATCAGATTAACGTTACCGGAGAATCAATACAACTCAAAATAGACGTTGCAACAATAAAAAAAGTAACTTTTATCGACGATTCAAGAGAGGTAGGAGGACAATTGCACGAAAAATTCATAATCTACTTCCAGCAAAGAAAGGAAAAATCGATTCGCATTCGACTATCGCATTATATACAAAGCGAGTATTTTATGGATGAGTTTTTAAAATACCCTAATGTAGAATACGATTTTTCAAATGTTGAATATAGTCCTGACTTAGAAAATGAAATATAACTGCCACCAACATTGGTATTTGCAAAAGCTGGGCGGACGGAAGCTGTGTTTCAACTTTTGTTTTTCAATTTGGCTTCATATCGGGCAGACGAATAACTATTAAGCTATGTGCAAATCATCAACATTAATTTATAAATTTAACTTCAGGTATCCGGGCTGACGGAAGACTATTTCCCAGCCTTCGCAAATACCTGCCCGTTAGCTTTAACCTTTTTTGAGAGCTCATTTCAATAATACCTTTACCCCTAATTATGACGTTAATTATTATTCTTATTTTATTGATAGCAATTTCGATTTTCGTCCCAGCGGGGTTTTCGCAACACAATCTTTAATTACAAAATATCCTTGCGGCGAAACCCCGATGTTGGAAAGCTCCTGCTAAATAATTCTCCCAACAGTGATTTATAGAGTGTGGATCTACTGGTTTAACAGTATTACTCATCGGGGTTTCACGAAAGAGTATATTTGATAAACGAACCTGCAGTGAAAACCCCGCTGGGACAAAAGAGTGTATAATAGCATAAATTACGTGTTGGCTGCTATAAATATTGACGTATCCGTTCGAAAGCGAGTCGAGAATAAATTTTATCATACATAAAAACTTAACCAATGAAAAAATTATTTCTATCACTACTACTCCTGACGAGTTTTAATCTACATCTCTTTTGTCAAGACATTTTGGTTTTAAAAAGTGGGGATGAATTAAAAGTAAAAGTTACAGAAGTATTGCCTGATGTTGTTAAGTACAAGAAATGGGATAATCAAGACGGGCCGGCCTATTCTGAAGTAAAGGCAAATATTTTTATGATAAAATATAAGAATGGCACTAAAGATGTTTTTGCGACTAAAGAAGAAAAAAATAACCCCGTTTTGAACTCAGTCGATAAGTTTTTAGGTGATTGGAGATGCAATACTGGGTCTGGTGGAATAGTAAATGAAGGTGACGAGTTGAAAATAAGTATAGACGGAGGTAATTTAACTATCGCATTAGCCATTGGAACAAAATCGGTGCAGAACACAGGTGTCTTAGAAAAAGAGAAAATAAAGGTTACATTTCCCCTCATTGGTGAAACCGAAATTACATATTCACAAGTATCTGGCAAACCCAGTGTTTATGTATTTGGCACCCAAATGGACAAGTCATTAAAATCATCTTCTACTTCAGCTTTTACCGGATTACTATCATTAGATACTACTCAAGCACTCATTTCGGTTATATTTAAGTCAATTAATGATGAAATTGTAAGCCATGAAGCATTATTAGTGAATAAAATAATTGACTTAATTAAATCAAATAAAAGAATAAAAGGAATTGGTTCTAAGAATATCGATATTACAAATATCCCACTAAGGTATCAGTTAGAATACGAGTTAACTACCTTTTATAAATCTGAAGCCAGTATACTAAATCCAGGTACGCTAGCTTATTATGCAGATTTAAGATTGGCATTGTTTCTATTTAAACTTGATAAGTCCGGTCAAAGAATCAGGGGAATACCAGCTGAAACAAAAGTAATTCACAAAAAATCAGCACTAGGGGGCGGTTATGTGTCAAAGCAAGGAGCCTTCGATGCATTACTTTCCGAAATTGATAAACCGTTTAGTCAGCAGTTTTATTCTGTACTTCCGGAAAGTAATTTAGAGATCGAAAATTCCAATACTGAGACAACTCCCAATTCTAAGATTAAAGGCATCATTAACGGAAGTTGGTATGGCAATTTTACACAAAGGAGTAAAACATATAGTATGCAGCTCACTTGCAATATCAAAACAAATGAATTTAATGTTAACTACCCTTCTCTAGGTTGCTTGGGATACTGGAAAATCGAAAAATCATCAGACGAAACAATTGATTTTCGTGAAGGTATAACTGTAGGCCAGAATTCATGTGGTTCAGGAGGATTGATTAAGGTAAACTTCATAAACGATACTCAGCTGAGTTTAGACTTTTATGCGCCAAATTCAAAAAGAGTAATCGCACATGGGACTCTAACAAAGGAATAGAAAATTCAATTCGTTATTTGCCAATTGTCTTCCTCCCAGGGTTTCACGAAGGAGTATATTTGATAAACGAACATCCAGTGAAAACCCCGCTGGGACGAAAGAAGAATTTCTGCCCGGGCAATGTGTGTAAGCTTAGGATATTAAGTAAATACTAAACAAACTTTACATTATGAAATACATTTTAATTTTATTGCTCTTTTCTTTTATAGCTCCCGTTAATTCAAAAGGGCAAGACAGTACAATTCTTAAAAGAACACCTTACACTTTAAAGATCGCCGTTGATAAAGAAACTTTTTATGAAGATGAGATCGGGGCCACACCTTATGTATTCCCAAACAACGGAATGCAAATTTACCCGGGAGAAACAATTTTTGTAGAGGTTGAGCAGGATAACGGCGTAATTAAAAGTATGAAAGCGGTAAAGGAAATTAAATACCCTGAAAAAACACTTACAATTAAGTTTTCCCAAACAAGTGAAAATAAGGTTCATCAAATGATGATGCTGGAAATTAAAAATCCATTCTCCAAAAGCCTTACTTACCAGGCAAAAATGTTTTTACTAAAACAAAATAAATGGTTTGATACAAATGTTTACCCGGTAATGCCCGGGCTTTCAGCTTTTGAAACCTGGCCGGATATTATCATATCCCTTGGGCTTGTTGGCTGGAAATTCTCTGATAAATAGAGGGTGTGAAAACCCTGCCGGAACGAAATTGGGTTTGCTGCTATGCTTTCAGGCGAATAAATCCTTTTCTTTTTGTTAACAACCGGCAGCGGTTTCAGTCCTAACTCTATTAGGTTTTTGTTCTTAACTTCATGATAGTAATTCTATCGGGCTTCAGTTCGGCCCAGCACGTTACAAATTCCACCAGCAAGCTCTACCAATTGTATGTAATACAAAATGACAGACCCTAAAATATCATCAAATGAAATTTTTAATTGCTACAGTCCTGAGTACACTTTCCTGCTTCACAAGTTTTGCGACTGCTCAATACCCAGACAAAATTTTTTTTGAAGGCAAAGAGTATAACCTTCATTCAAACCCATTAGAAAGTTATTTTGAGAAAAATCCTGACAGGCGGCCCAAAGGAGGTCTAAACTCAACAGGACTTTGGCGGGGGTATGTAGCAACTTTTGAAATGAGGGACAGCCAATTCTTTGTGAAGGATATTCAAATACAGTATTGGGACACAACCGACAAAAAAAGCTACGACACAAAATGGAAAAGTGTCATGACGGAAGTTTTCCCTGGCCAAAAAAATATCAAGGTTGACTGGCTATCAGGATTACTTGTTTTACCTTTTGGAAAATTTGTTAATTATGTTCATATGGGCTATGGTTCTACCTATGAAAAGTATTTGCTTTTAGAAATAAACAAGGGCAACTATATCAGATCAAAGCAATTTGATTATAAAGACTACGAAATTTTCAAGAACAAACAATTTAAAGCATTTAAAAAGACTGACGAATACAAGGAAACAAAAGCCAAATTAAAAAAGGATGGTAGTTCTGATGAATTTATAGACAGCTTTCTTAGAAGTTTTGTGACTCAATACACATCAAGAATTTTGACTGACTAGAATTTCACGAGAAAGTATCTTTAAGTTGTGCGTATCCGGTGAAGCAACTGGCATTTTCATAATTAAACCAAAACCATTCATCATGACAAAATTCATTTACCTGGCGGTACTCTCTATCTTAACACTTGCAGCCAGCGCCCAAGACAACTCCAAAACAGAAGCCGAAATACGTGCACTGGAACAGGCCGGGGCTACGGCTATTTTAAAAGGAGATCTGAATACACTCAAACAGAACTGGGCGCCGGAATTTTTGGTTAACACACCAAGGAATGAAGTAACCGGAACCCGTGATTCTGTTTTGATGCTGCAAAAAGCCGGGATGCTTAACTATAATACCTTTGAAAAAACTATTGAAAGAATGCAATTCCAGGATAATATTGTGATCACCATGGGGCATGAAGTTATTGTATCAAAAAACGATACGCCCGGTGTAAAAGCAGGGCAAATAATTAAAAGGCGTTTTACAAATATCTGGATGAAGAAAAATGGACTGTGGCAGCAAATAGCCAGGCATGCTTCTATCATTTGCCAGTGAGCACTACCCTATTGTTGCCTTAATTAAATTTTTCCGCAAAGAATTCTATCAGTCTTTCTTCACTCATCCTGTTTGCTGTCGATTCTTCAGCTTTGGTTTTCTTGAACTGGGGTGTATCTGCCAGGTAATGAATGAACTGTTCCTGAGCCTGCCCGGTGCCTGTTACATGAATATATGTTGCGTTTTCCAGGTAGGAACTTATTTCCTTAAAGAATTTTCCCTGCAACATTGTTTTTTGATTGTTAAGGTTCTTATTGCCGGAACCCGGGGTAACTTCTTCCACAGTTATATTGGCCAGTACAGCCAGGTCTCCGTTCCCGGTATTATCGTTTCCTACTATGGTGGCGTGCTTTGTATCCATCCACACACCAAATTGTTTTTGATCGGTCATGTTATTTGTTTTTATATAATTGAGTAAAACAATAACCATACCTGAATGGAAGGTGATTCTGTGATCGTACACTTTCAAAAAAACAAGCCAGGAAATTGTGAATTGGTACCTGAGTTGCCTGAATAAATGTAACCACCAACCCAGGCTGGCGCTGTTCATCAAGGGAACCCTGGCAATTTATACAACTGGCATATTGCTTGTGTGTATATCTTAAAATACCAGGTCAATTATGGATGAAGATATTCAGCAAATGAGCAAAGATGAGCTCGTAGAAGAAATAAAAAAATTAAGGGCAGGAATACGGAAGCACCGTGATAGTACCGGGCAGGATCTTTGCTGGCACCACCCTGAACTATGGTCTCTGCTTCCTGAAAGAACAGATCCTGAAATAGGTGTTCCGGAATGGCCCGAATTTATGAAAGGCTGTATCAGGTATCGTCAATCGCTTGACAAATAATATGATCTGTCTTTATTATACACCGCTGGCTATTTGCCTGGCATTACCTTTTTGATGGCAGCAGGTATATCAAGCCTTCCTTTTATAAGCCAGGAAATTCCGAATGCTATCAGGGCAATGGCTTCCAGGCAAAAAACAGGATGGGTTTTATCAAGCCACCCTATTTGCATAGGTTGTATCCATATACTGTAAACAGCTATCAGCGCCAGGCAGGCCAGCATGATGATGCCGCAGGCCAGGTAGGTTTTATGGTTCTTTAGCTTACCAAATTCTTCTCTTCTTTCTGTCCTCCGGAAATTGACCATTGACATGATGGCGAGTGTAATAAAAAATAAACAGGCAAAGCTGAAGTGAATATAACCGGTATTACTACTGCTCAGGAAAGAACGCATGTTATCTGTAATGCACCAGGTAGATGATGTAGGAAACAGGACAACACCGAGTGCAAAAATACCGGCAAGGTTTGCCATGGCGCTATCCGACAGGCCTTTTTCACCAGGGCGTAGTTTATGGCCTTTGTAGCAAAACATAAATAAGGCAACAGCACATAACACAGCAGTAAACAACTCTCCTACGGAACTGTAGTAATAATGGCTTATGGAGAACTTAAAAGAACCTGCATCTTTATATGGTGCCGTATAACAGGATGTGTTAATAAAAAAATTGCTGTTGAGTATATCAAGGCTGTTTACCACGTAGTTACCAAGAAGCAGCATGAACGGCAGCAGCAACCCAAGCCAGCCGATAGCCCTGCGTATGGCCAGGTAAGAAACGATATAGTCGTCATTGTTGTTTTTTTGAGTGTCAGTCATAAGGGATGAGTTTTGGTTGGGATGATACGACTGTAAAAGAACAGAAAGTTTTGCTAAGTTGCAAACCGGGCAGATTGTTGAGCAGGATATATTTATATAAGATTGCCAGCCTTATTTGGGCTGGCAATCATCATTTAACAGGCGGAAAACTAAATATAGATTGTTTGAATTTTTTATAGTGCTTTTACAACTTCACTGTAGCTTACATTCCCATACTCGTCAAACTGCTTTAAACGGTAATAAACTGAACGGCCATTTTTTGCAACAGGTGTATTTTCTTTAAAAGCATATTTTTTGCCGGTTCCTTCTGTAGTAAAACCATCTAATACCAATGCTACGGTTTTAAAATCAGTCATATTGAATGATCTTTCTACTTCAAAATAGCTATTGCCTAATTCTGAAACAGTATTCCAGTCAAGGATCACTGATTTAGCTGTTACACTCACTTTTATTGACTGGTAAACTACAGTACCCACCGGAACAGGAGTTAAAGCCGATGAAGCGGTAGCCAAAAACAAGGCAGTAGTAAGGATTAAGGCAGATTTTTTAGCGATCGAAGTAAAAAGGTTCATTTAAATGCGGTTTTAATTTACAGAAGTTAAGTTTTTTGCGAAAACCGCAGATTTACTGGATGGTAATTTTACGGTCATTTGGGGTAAAAACGCAGAATGGCAAAATATTATTGCTTAACAGGTAGTTTATTTTCTACCTATTCTGATGGCAAACAATTATCTTATTGATTACAAGTAAGTTAGCATCAATAAAAATATTTTGTAAAAAGCCCTTTTGGGGGACTGAAAAGAGATAAACAGGCAAATAAAGCAACTTACTCCCACCCATTTGCAAGCACATCTGCAATATGCATGGTCTTTAAAGAAAGGCTCTTGTTCTTTATAAAGCCGTCAAGCTGCATGAGGCAGCTAAGGTCCGTAGATATGATATATTCAGCACCGGTTGCAAGTGCATTAGTTAATTTCTGGTCGGCCATGCCGGATGAGATGGCATCAAATTTTACAGCAAAGGTTCCGCCAAAGCCACAACAGGTTTCCACATCGTTCATTTCCACCAGTTCCAGCCCTTTTACAAAGCTTAATAATTTACGTGGGCCTGTTTTTATTTTACATTCACGCAAGGCTGCACAGCTATCATGGTATGTGGCTTTGCCATTGAGTGTGGCACCGTAGTTCTCTATCTTTAATACATCGGTCAAAAATTCGCTGAACTCGTAAATACGTTTGCCCAGGTCTTTTACATTGTTATGCTGGGATGAGTTCTCAAATAACTTGCTGTAATAATTACGTACAAAGCCAACACAACTGGCACTGGGCGCTACAATATAATCGGCACCTTCAAAATCTTTGATGAATTTGCTGCACACATCCCTGCTTTCATCCCAAAAGCCTGCATTAAAAGCCGGCTGGCCGCAACAGGTCTGGTTGGTATTGTAATGCACTTCACAACAAGCTTTTTCCAGCACTTTAACCATATTAAAAGCTGTTTGGGGGTAAAGCTGGTCTACAAAACAAGGTATGAATAACTGAACTTTCATTGCTTGGCGCTGGTCTTTAAATATTCTTTTAGTGTAAGTGTTTTATCTTCTATGGGATCGTACACTTTTATCTCCATTGTTTTCGGATTCACCAGAAAACGGTAATAGGTCTCAAAACGTTCTCCGCCATTATAACCTGCCTGAACATTAATATCTGTTTCATTTGGCTGCGGTTCATCCATCATAAAAGCAATGCCGTGCTGGTGATTGCTGAAAGAATCAATATAAGCATTGCTTTTCTTAACAAAGGATAGTTTCATTAATGCATCAGTGATCTTAGCCTGCAAAGCCGTATCGGTAAAACTGTGTATATACTTTGTAGAAGGATCAGTTTGTACTTTGGCAGCTGTTGAATCTGTAATAACAGTTTCTTTGGTTTCAGATGTATTGTTACAGGCTGTAAAAAATATAAGCAGTGTAAAAACCAAAGTATACTTCATACGATCTATTTGAACGAGTTGATCAATGATATCATTTTAAGTGCAGTGATGGCAGCTTCTTCTCCTTTATGGCCATGTATGCCGCCGGTCCTTTCATCAACCTGTTGCTGATTATCTGCTGTAATTACACCATAGATGGTGGGAACCGGTAATGATATATTCAATTGCAAAATGCCTTCGGTAACTGCTTTGCATACATAATCAAAATGGGGTGTGCCGCCTCTTATTACACAAGCCAGGGCAATGAACACGCAGGGTTTATCATCTTTATATTTATGAAAATCCCAGTATTTTTTTATGGCAAAGGGAATTTCAAAGGCACCGGGTACAGTGATACTCATATGCTGAACTTTATGATCGGCCAGTACCTTATTACAACCTGCTTCCAGTTTATCAACTATGGCAGCATTCCACTCGGTACGTACAATTACAACACAGGCACCCGCTGGTAGCTGGATGCCTGTTGTATCAGTTAGTTTTGATGAGTCTGTAGACATTGTCGTGAATCGTGAGCTGTGAATCGTGAATCGTAAGTACAGAAACCTTCACCTGTAACTATTAACCTATCACTATTAACCAATTACTTAGTAACTCCTAAACTTGCAAGGTATTTATCAACTTCTCCTGAGCCAACTCTTTGGCTTGCCGGGTATTCATCTTTCAGTTCCTGGAATAATTCAATAGCATCTTTGGTTTTACCAAGTGCATCAGCATAGCGTGCTGCCATATAAATTGCTTCGGAAGCCATGGCTTCATCAAGCCCGTTGATAGAACCCGCTTTTTTGTAATAATCCAAAGCATCATCAGTTTTCTTTTGCTCAGCATAAGCATGCCCCAATAAAAGATAGGCTTTACTCTGTACCTGGCTTGCACCATTTGCATCAAATTCTTTTAAATGCTTAACGGCTTTATCAAACTGCTTCAATTGCAGGTAGCAGGCGCCGATCATATATTCTGCCCTGTTACCAGATTTGGTACCTCCGTAATTGCTGGCAATTTTTAATAACCCGGTTACACCAGATGCTTTATCACCGTTCAATACCATATTCACGGTGTCTTTATTGTAAGTAGATGAACCTGCAATTGCACCGAATAATTTTTCTGCAGGAAAAATGAGATCATCGGCCTTTTTTTCATTTGGTATACTTACCAGGTATTTATATCCAAGGAATCCTCCTAACAATACAATTACTACAGAACCCGCAATGATTATTTTTTTGCTGTATGCTGCCCAAAATCCTTTTGCTTTTGCAACTACATCTGCTGCGTCATTCTGTTCTGTCTTTACTTGCTTATCTGCCATTTTTTTAATTATTATGTTTTAAATTTTATATTCTGTTTTAAAGTCCTCTCCTTTGGAGAGGATTTAGGTGAGGCTAGTCAACTATAAAAGGATAATCCTCCTGCACATATACATCCTTCAGCAATTCATTATCATCAGGCCAGGGGCTTTCTTCTGCAAATGTCACCGATTCATCCACTTCTGCCTTCACCCTGTCAATGATCACTTCAAATTCGGCATCAGTAACTTTGTACTGGTCTTTCAGCACTTTCATTACATGCTCTATAGGGTCTTTTTCCTTGTATTGCTCCAGTTCATCTTTGGTACGGTATTTCTGCGGATCGCTCATACTGTGACCTTTATAACGGTATGTTTTTATTTCAAGTAAAGTTGGCCCGCCTTTTTCCCTGGCACGGTTCACTGCCCTTAATACTCCATTGTGTACATCTTCAGGACTCATACCATCAATACTATCGCTGGGCATTTCATATGCATCGGCCATCTTATAAATATCCAGTGTTTTGCTGGTACGGGCTACTGATGTACCCATGGCATAATGATTGTTCTCACAAATGAATACCACCGGCAGGTCCCAAAGCATGGCCATATTAAAGGTTTCATGCAGCATACCTTGTCTTGCAGCACCATCACCAAAAAAGCAAAGTACTACATTATTGGTGCCTTTGTATTTTTCAGCAAAAGCCAAACCGCCACCGGTTCCTATCTGGGCACCAACAATACCGTGTCCCCCAAAGAAATTCTCCTTAACGCCAAAAAAGTGCATACTTCCACCCTTTCCTTTGCTGCAACCGGTAGCTTTACCGTACAATTCAGCCATACAAGCCTTGGGGGTAATACCCTTGGCAATGGCCAAAGCATGATCCCTGTAAGCGGTTATAAATTTATCATCGGGGGTGGTTGCGGTCATACATCCGGCGGCAACAGCTTCCTGCCCTATGTACAGGTGACAAAAACCACGGATCTTCTGCATACCATATAACTGGCCTGTTTTTTCCTCGAAGCGGCGCAAAAGCAGCATCAGTTCGTACCAGTACAAATAGGTTTCTTTTGAGAACTTGGTAGCCAATGGGTTTAATTTTAGGCGGCAAAGATAAGGGAGAATTGGGAATTTAGAATTAGGAATTGGGAATTAGGAATCAGACCCCCATGGAGCCATTTAAACGAGTTACCTGATCAATAAAACAGAGCCGTTCTCAACGGTTTCCATCCCGAAAATATTGGTGTATTTTATGTGGTAAACATAAGAACCAGCTAACTGCGGCTTCCCTTTAAAATTGCCATCCCAGCCCTTTCCATATTCATTGGTTTCAAAAACCTTTTGACCATAGCGGTTAAAAACAATAAAGCTAAAGCTTTTAACTGCCTGGAAAATGGTTGGTTTGAAAATATCATTTTTTGTATCGCCATTGGGTGTAAATGCATTGGGTATGCCTATGTAGATACAATTCTTACGCTGGATGGTTATTGAATCGGTACCGGTGCAGGAATTAAGATCTGTTACCGTAAGATAGTATGTCCCGAAGTTGATGATATCGATAAAATCGCCAACAGAACCTGTACTCCATTGGTAAGTAAAATAATTGGGTACATCTATCCTTAAAACATTGCCATAACATAAATCCTGGTCAGCAGGCAAAAAGTTTTTGGGTATGGTATCTATGGATAAAATATTAAGTGTATCGGTTGCAGAGCAGTTGTTGGCATCGGTAACAGTAACCCAGTATTTACCTGCACTGTTTACAGTGTAGTTAGGTTGGGTTGAATTATCCTGCCAGAGATAATTGTTGAATATGCCTGGCGTAATGGTAGCCTGAGTGTTTATACAAAGATTTCCATCAGTGCCAAGATCAGGGTTGGGTTTTGGATACAAACTTAAATTGGTTGTTATGATTGAATCACAGCCTGCAGTAGTTTGCAATGTATCCTTATAAATGCCGGCCGTAGTTTGGTTGGCCCCGCCGGCATAATAAGATTGACCGGGACAGATAGTTGCGTTTACAGTGCTGAAAACTTCTGTACCGATGATCAAATGTAAAGTGATAACACTATCGCAGCCTGCGGCACTGTATACAGTTTGCTGATAGGTACCACTTGCAGTATAAGTTTGCCCGTTCAATGTGTATGACTGGCAGGCAGATTCATTAAGCGTGGCATAAGTAGTAGAAGCACATTGTGCAATTTTAAGTACAAAGGGATCTGAGACGGGTATTGCCGTAAGGAAATAAGTTGGTGCTTCAACATCAAAATCTACCGTAGATCCAAAATGCCCGGTAGTATAAATATTTAAAAATCTATCAACAGCTATACCAAGCCCCTGATCGTGGCTTGCCGCACCTATTGATTTTGCCCAAACAAAATTGCCATTATTATTAAGTTTAGATATGAATATATCCACTCCTATAGAATTGAGGATAAAAGTACCAGGGCCGGGATCAAAATCGCCCGGGCCGATAAAGAACCCGGTAGTATAAATATTCCCCAGCCTGTCAAGGTCTATAGCCATACCCCAATTATTACTGGTAGGCCCACCCATGTTTTTAGCCCAAACAAAATTACCGGCAGCATCTAATTTTAAGACAACCACAGCATCTCCACCCGTTGCAGTAAGATTGAATACACCCGGCCCGGGATCAAAATCTGCTGTACCCCTGAAAAAGCCGGTTGCATAGATATTTCCGGCGTCATCAGCAATGGCTTTATACATATACTCTGCACTGGTTCCTCCAACTGACCTGGCCCAGATAAAATTACCAGCGGTATTTAATTTCAGTATAAACATATCTTCCAGCCCATTAGATACCAGGTTAAAAACAGCAGGCCCCGGGTCAAAGTCAACTGTTGTTCTAAAAAAACCTGTGACATAAATATTGTCCAGTTTATCACAACTGATCCCCAAAGCAAGGTCATATTCGCTTCCTCCAATTGAACCTGCCCAAACAAAATTACCGGCTGCATCCAACTTGCATATATAAGCATCTCTGAAGGTTGCGCCGGTTGATGTTAATGTGAAAGTACCGGGGCCCGGATCAAAGTCTAAAGCTCCTTTGTAATTGCCGGTAAAATAAATATTGCCAAAAGAGTCTGTTGCGCTTGAATAACTTTCTGCATCAACTGATATCCCTCCAATTTGTTTTACCCATAAAAAATCCCCACCAGCTGTTAGCTTCAGAATAAAAATATCTGTAGTTCCATTTGCAGTGAGGTTAAAAATTCCGGGACCGGGATCAAAATCAACCGTTACCTGAAAAGTGCCGGTTACATAAACATTATTATCCTTATCAAGAGACATAGACCTGGTAAGGGTTCCAAAACTACCGGTAATTTGTTTTGCCCATAAAAAATTACCTGCGGCATCTAATTTTGAAATATAAACATCGGTACTTATAGGAGTTAAATTAAAAACGCCCGGTCCCGGATCAAAATCTGTAGTACCGGTAAAAATGCCGGCAGAATATACATTACCATCTGCATCTGTTTGTATTCCCCAACCCCTGCCAAAAGAGAGGGCTGAGGTTCCCGCAAATTGTTTTGCCCATCTTAAATAGGTATCCTGCGCAAAGAGGGAGATGGATGAAAATGAAACAATAAGCAGGAGCGTTATTTTTTTCATTTCTGAAATGCATTACAGGTTATTGTTTGCAGGATAGTTACCGGCAATAAAAATAACAAAACAATCTCTACCTGAGGAGCAAAATATTCCCCTTATACTCAAAACGCTTTCCTTCCATATTGCGGAAACTGACCTGGTAAATATAATTATCAGATGATTGCTGTTGCCCTTTAAAACGCCCATCCCAACCTGTTGTATGATCGTTGGTTTGAAAGATAAGCTGCCCTACCCTGTTGTAAATACGTAATTGATAATCCTGGATCTCTGTATTAATGGTGGGAGTAAAATGATCATTCCTGCCATCGTTGTTTGGGCTGAAGGCATTGGGAATGCCGATGGGAATACAATTTATTTCACGGATGGTTAAAAGATCGGTGCCAACGCAGTTATCAAAACTGGTTACGGTTAAATAATAATTGCCCGCTGTGCGTATGTCAATATTTTTGGTTGATGACCCGGTATTCCATGAATAAGATTTATAGCCCGGCACATTTATTTTTAAAACATTGCCGCTGCACAGATCCTGATCGGCCGGTAAAAAATTTGCCGGCAGTTTAGCTATGTTTTTAATAATAACACGGGCCGATGCTTTGCAATTAAATGTATTTGTAACAGTAACCTGGTAAGTGCCAGGCTTTGTAACTGTGTATTGCTGGCTCGCAGACAGATCCTGCCAGAGGTAGGTTTCAAATTTTCCGGGATCCAGGATGATGTTTTGCCCTTCGCAGATATTCCTGTCGGCACCAAGGGTGGGTTTAGGTTTTTCGTGAACAGTTAAATTAGTAACTATAATGGAATCGCATCCTGCAGCAGTTTTCAGGGTATCGTAATAAATACCTGATTTGAGCTGTGGCATTCCGCCGGCTGTATAAAATTCGCCCTGGCAAATATTTGCCGTAACATTATTTATTATCCTGGAAATAGTAAGGTTCAGGGTGATGATGATGCTGTCGCAACCCATGGCATTTAAAACCAGGTGTGTGTATGTTCCGGTAGCATCATAAGTTTTACCGTTGAGGATGTAAGATGTGCAGGTGGTTACATTTAAAGTTTGTGTAGTTGCAGCATTGGCACATTGCTTTAGTTTTTGAATAAACATTTCACTCTGGCCGGCTGATGTACGTTTCATTTCACCAGGCCCGGGATCAAAATCTTTTGTTCCTTCAAAAGTACCTCCTGCATAAATATTGTTTGTTTTGTCAACTTTGATAGAATAACCACTTCCAAAAAAAGAACCGGTTGCCTGCGCCACCCAAACAAATTCGCCGGCAGCAGTCATTTTCAAAACAAAAATATCAGGGTCGCCGGAAGCGGTGAGTTTTTGTTCTGCCGGTCCGGGATCAAAATCAGCAGTTCCGCTATAATGGCCGGTTGTATAAATATTACCTGCATCATCTGTTTCAATATCGAATACTTTTTGAAAAGAGGGCCCCACGACCTGCTTTGCCCATAGCAGGTTTAAATTCAGATCATATTTACCAATGAATATATCATCATCATCAACCGGCGAATTCAATAAAAGCGATCCGCCACCCGGATCAAAATCGGCCTGCCCATCGAAATGACCGGTTACATAAATATGGCCGGCCTTATCAAGTTTGAGGCTGCTGCAACGCACCCTGCTATCACCTCCCAATCTACCGGCACTCATAAAACTACCACCGCTATTTAGTTTTAAAATATAGCCATCACCCATTGCAGCTGATGTAAAATTAAAAACACCGGGCCCCGGATCAAAGTCAACCGTAGCCCAATAAAATCCGGTACTATATACATTGTTCTGTTCATCCAGGTCAATGTCAAAAGCTACATCAGATAAAGGGCCCCCGATCTGTTTTGCCCATTGTAAAATACCATCCTTATTCAATTTGCAGACAAAAATATCTGTTGAGCCTGCCGATACGAGGTTAAAAACGCCCGTACCGGGATCAAAGTCGGCTGTGCTTTCGAAGTAGCCGTTTATGAAGATATTACCGGTTGCATCTAATTTGATGGAGTTGCAAAAATCATTGGTTGGGCCACCAAATTTTTTAGCCCATATAAAATTCCCGGTATTGTCGTATTTGCAAACAAAAATATCTTCATTGCCCGCCGAAATTAAATTGGAAATACCAGGACCCGGATCAAAATCGGTAGTACCAAAGAAAATTCCGGTAACGTAGATATTCCCATTGGCATCCAGCGTTAAGGCATTACCGGCCTGGTACCTGAAATCTCCAATGGTTTTAGCCCAGATCAATTTACCGGCCGGGTCATATTTTGCCATGTAAGCATCTTCGGCATTTACTGCAGAGAGGTTAAAAACCCCCGGACCTGCATCAAAATCAACCGTAGTAGAAAAATAGCCGGTTGCATATACATTCCCGGCATTATCTAATGTAATTGCCTTGCAGGCATCGTACGAGTTGCCCGCCATGCTGATCGCCCAGTCCGGTTTAACGGATTGGGATAAAGCTGTTGAGATGAAGAACAGCAGTAAACAAGCTATGGCAAAAACTCTTTTCATCAGTATATCTAAACGAAAAAAAACGATAAAAGGTTTTGTGTACAGGTATCTTGTAAACTAAATATACTTAATTCCTCCCACTGTAAAAGGCATATACCTTTGTATCTTGCATCCCATGTTTTTTCTCAGCAAAATATCCCTTACACAGTTTAAAAATTATCAGTTCTCTACTTTTGATTTTACGCAAAGGGTTATTGGCATTTGCGGCCTCAATGGTAAAGGCAAGACCAACCTGCTGGATGCTGCTTACTACTGCTGTTTCACCAAAAGCTATTTTACAAAAGCGGATGGGTTGAATATGCAGTTTGATAGTGCTGGGTTCAGAATTGAAGCCTCCTCTATCTCCTCCAAAGGAGGAGGAAATCCGGACGATATTAGCGAAGTTCTAAGCGAAATAAATACTAAAAAGCCAGATGAGATCGTCTGTATTTTCAGGAATGGCGGCAAAAAAGAGATTTTACTTAATGGAGTGGCCTATACAAAACTATCTGAGCATATCGGTAAATTTCCTGCCGTAATGGTTGCACCGGATGACATCAGCCTGATAACAGATGGCAGCGAAGAGCGGCGTAGGTTTATGGATACGGTTTTAAGCCAGATGGATGCCCGCTACCTGCAGCAACTGGTGACCTACAATAAAGTACTTCAACAGCGAAACAGCCTGCTTAAAAATTTTGCAGAACAGGGAAAAACCGACTGGCAATTGCTGGAAGTGCTGGATGAACAATTAATAGCACCGGGCGAATTGATTTTTGCAAAGCGAAAAGTATTTGCTGAAGCTTTGATACCGCTTGTGCAACAATTCTACAGCCTCATTGCAGATAATAACGAAACAATTACCCTGCAATACGACAGCAGGCTGCACGATAGCAGTTTTTACGATCTGCTGAACAATTACCGGCAAAAAGATTTTGCTGCACAACGCAGCAATGCCGGAATTCATAAGGATGATATTCTTTTTCAATTGAACGGGCAGGTTTTTAAAACAACTGCATCGCAGGGGCAGCGAAAAAGTCTATTGTTTGCGCTGAAACTTGCCGAGTTTGAACTGCTGAAAGAAAATAAGGGTTTTGCCCCGCTCCTGTTACTGGATGATGTTTTTGAAAAACTGGATGACAACCGCATGCATCAATTGCTGCACTGGGTTTGTAATGAGAACAGCGGGCAGGTTTTGATCACCGATACACACAAAGAAAGATTACAGCAGGCCTTTGAAAAATTAAATACGCCATACCAGGTAATTGAGTTGTAAATATTTTGCCTTCGGCAAAAGGGGTTTGCCACGGATTGCACAGATTAACACGGAAAGGAAAATATCTTACTTCTGTGTTTCCGTGTCTCTGTGGCAATAAACATTTTGAAGCGAATAAAAAATCCGTGTTAATCTGTGCAATCCGTGGCAGAAATATTTGCGCAGCAAATAGCCTATTTTTGCGGTATGGGAGAAATTTCCTTACAGGATGCTATTAAACAGTTTTTACAAAAAAGCCGGCTTAAAAGCGGCATACAGGCATTGCGTATTGAAGATGTTTGGGAAGAAGTGATGGGTAAAACGGTTGCCAAATACACTGATAAGATACAGATCATTAATGCGACCTTGTTTATAACCACAAATGTCGCTCCACTAAAGAACGAATTACTTTACCAGAAAGAAAAGATCATTGAACGGGTCAACGAGGCCCTGGGTGAAAAAGTGATCAAAGAAGTAATTATAAAGTAGCTTAGTATTTTAACCTCCACAGAAAACATCTCACATAAAACCGAAATTTTTAAGCAATAAAATTGCCATGGTAGCTAGTTTTATTATATTAGCCCAAAGATCACACTCATGAAGTCTGTAATTCTTACCCTGGTATCTGTTTTCTTTTTCAATATTGCCTGCCTGGCACAAAAAGGTTTGCCCGAAACCGGAGAAATTGACAAAGCAGATCTCCTGATGACAGATTGTGAATTTGATAAAGGGGCTGAAGCTTTTAAACTGATCGATGTTGGTAGTGTGAAATTTTCGGAAGAAAGACGGGGTTACTTTACTAAATACACCCGTCGTGTGCGTATCAAAATACTCAAGGAAAAAGGCATTTCGTATGCAAATCTGGTAATCCCTTTTATTGCCTATGATGAATATGAAAAAATTGAAGACCTGGTTGCATATACTTACAACCTGAATAATGACAATAATATCATTACTACCAAAGTATCTAAAGAATCTATTTATAAAAAGAAGATCAATTCAAGTTTCAGTGAAATGATCATTGCCTTTCCGGAAGTAAAAGTCGGCAGTGTAATAGAATATTCCTATACGATGTTCAGAGGCCTGTCTCTAAGGATTAATAATTGGGATTTTCAAAGTAGAATCCCGGTCCGTTTCAGTGAATACAGTGTTCAGATGCCTTCCTTCCTGCATTTTAAGGCAAAACCATTTGTTACTGATAATATGGAAACAAGGGAGAAAGAATCTAAAAAAGATATGGATTATAATCCTGCCAATGGTAACACTGATTATGCAGTAAATAAATTTTACACCATGCGAAATATAAAGGGACTGAACAAAGAACCTTATATGGGAGCTGAAAAAGATTATCGTCAGCGGATTGAATTCTTACTTTCTCAAATGGATTCTTATAAAAATGAAGTGATAGACTTGGGCACGTCCTGGAAGTTAATGGTTGAAGGCCTGAATAAATCAAAATATTTTGGCCAGCAATTAGAAGCTTTCATGGGTAAGACCCTGAAACTGGTAGATGAATGGAAAGCAATACCTGACATGAAAACAAGGGTCAAAACTATATTCAAACATGTGCAGCAAACTGTGTTAAGCGACAATTCGGATGGTATTCTCTCATATGATGGTGTTGAAGCTGCTTACAATAATAAAACAGGGAGTATTGCAGATATCAACCTGCTTTTGCTGAACCTGCTGATCAAATCAGGTGTAAAAGCCGTCCCTATTCTTTTCAGTACCCGGGAAAATGGGTTGGTAAATACTTCTTATCCAGACGTAAACCAGTTTAATACAGTAATGGCCTATGTACCCATTGATGATAAATACTGGATACTGGATGCCTCAGATAAAATGTCTTCCTGTACACTGATACCGGAGCAGGTTGTTAATTCAAATGGCTTTCTCTCGCAGGGCGAGGGAGGAAAATGGCTTGAAGTGCTGGAAAGTAAAGTGAAATATAAAGTATTCACTGCTGTTAAGGCTGATATAAATGCAGATGGAAAGATGACGGGAGATGCTACTGTAAACAGTTCGGGTTATGCCAAAAAAGGCCGTATTTCTTTGTGGACAAAGAATAAAGAAGAATTCAAGCAGAAATTTTTCTCCATACCCGAGATGTCTGCGAACCTGGACAGTATTGAAGTGAACAATATTAATGACGAATCACTTCCCCTGGAACAAAAGGCTAAATTTAACTGTACGCTAAACCGCTCCGGCGAATACACTTATTTTACTGTGAACATCTTTTCCGGTATTGAGAAAAATCCGTTCATTGCCGAACAGCGTGTTTCTGATGTTGATTTTGGATACCTGCAGGACTATACTATTGTAGGGAGCTTCAGTATCCCGGAGGGATATGCTTTTGATGCACTACCGGAAAATGTCTCGCTGGCAATGCCTGACAAGAGTGTTGTTTTTACCCGGTTTATGTCGGCTAACGAAAACCAGCTTAATGTTCGCATAACAGTAGAATTTAAAAATTCATTTTATGCTGTGGGCGATTACCAGGATTTTAAGGAGTTCTATAAAAAACTATCTCTGGCATTGAACGAACAGGTTGTAATAAAAAAGAAGTAACAAACATGCCAGTGCCCGGTTGCTAAAAATTCTGTAAGCCTCTTACTTTATATCCTGCTGCTTTTAATAATTCGATCAACCCGTTTTTACCAGCTAAGTGGCCAGCGCCAACAGCAGCAAATACAGGGTTCTTTTTCATGATCGTTTTTAGTTGTACCACCCAATTCCTGTTCCGGTTGTCTAACAAAACTTCCTGGTTATCTTCTACCCCAAACTCAGGGTTATTCATGATCTTATCTATTTCGTCAAGGCTTTGATTTTTGTAAGAAGCAAGCATGAGGGAAAATTGAACTTTCGATCTTTCCATACTGTCAATTGTCTTCAATAACTCTGCAGCCTGTTTTTCATAAGGGATACTGTCGAATATAGAAGCCTGGAAAGCCATTGTTTCCAACCCTTTAATTTCTTTGCCGGCATCTTTTGCCAGTTCCATAACAGATTCATCAACACTGCTTGCTGCACTGCAGGGCATCATTTTGGGATAAAGCAAAGCCATTAAAAAATTCGGCTTCATCCTTTGAAAAAGACTGATGGGTGTTCTTAAACTGTCATTAAAAAAATCTGATATCCTTTTATACTCATCTGCTGTATACAGGTCTTTAAGCTTTTTCCCGTCTTTCATATTCATCAGCTTCAATGCTCCCATTATGGTTGCAGGATCATCCAGGTCAAGTTCCAGGTAAACCTCGTGACTGTTATTGATAGCCTGTTTTAATGCTGCGCTGAAATTAATATCATCTTTACAAAGCAGGTGAAAAGTGCCAAATAAATAACTCGGCGCAGTAAGGCCGTTGCCACTTATTTCCCACAGCAGCGTATTGCCGGTTGTATCGGTCTTTAATACAGTATTGTTTGTTTGTGCCTTTACATTACCAAGGCTAAACATCAAACCCAAAAAATAAAACAATTTCATTAAAATGTATTTTGACAATAAAATTAACAGATACCAGCCATACCCTACCAGTAATTAATTATATTAGCTTAATATTTTAATATGAAGACGATCTATATTCCCCTGTTTTTTTTATTAGTTACGACCTTACCTGTAATTGCACAAAAAGGCCAGCCCGGTTTTGGCAAGGTAGATAAAGCCGACCTGGAAATGAAGGACTGTGAATTTGATAAAGGTGCAGATGCAGTTGTGCTGATAGACTTCGGGAACACTTATTATGACAGGGGAACAGTAGGTTTTTCAACTTTTAAAACCGTGTATGAAAGACGGAGGCGCATTAAGATACTAAAAGAAAAAGGCCTGGTCCATGCCGATATAAGGCTTGATTATTATAATCATAATAATGAGAACAGGATATTAAATATAAAAGCAGTAACATACAATCTGGATGCAGCCGGAAATATTCAAACTACAGAAGTCAAGAAAAGCTCCATCTATAATAAAAAAATTGACGCTTCCAATGCTGCTATGATGATTGCCTTTCCGGATGTGAAAGTAGGTAGCATTATCGAGTATTCTTATGCAATTGAAAGAGAAACCATCCGTCTCAGGGACTGGTATTTCCAGGGAAGAATACCTGTAAGGTACAGCGAATACCAGTTAAAAGTGCCCCAGCTTTTCCGTTTTTCGATCCAGCCATCTGTTGTTGATCCTATTGAAGATAAGCAGGTAGTGATCGATGAAGCCATATCGATGGATAATGGCTTTATGGAAGGCAAGGTTTTAAAAAGCAATTATATCATGCGTAACCTGCCGGGCATAAAAAATGAGCCTTTTATGGGGGCGCCCATGGATTATATGCAACGCATCAACTTTCAGTTAACACAGATCCATTACAGCGAAGAAAGAGTAGAAGATATCAGCTTAAAATGGAGCGATGTGATCAGGGACCTGAAAAAAAGGGAAGACTTTGGATTACAACTGGAAAAATCAGTTTTTGCTGCAAGGCCGCTTGTTGAAGAAGCAAAACAGATCATGGACCTGGAATTAAGAATGAAATTCATTTACAATACTGTACGCAAAACCATAAACTGGAATGAGGAAGAGAGTTATGTTTATACAGATATTGGTATCAACAAAGCCTGGGAAACAAAAACAGGGAATGTAGCGGATATAAACCTGTTGCTGATCACGTTACTGAATGATGCAGGTATTAAGGCCACTCCCATTTTGTTGAGTACAAGGGATCATGGGCTGATTGCGCCGCTTTATCCTTTTATTAACCAGTTCAATACCGTGATGGCTTATGTTGTAGTAAAAGATAAAAGCTATGTGCTGGATGCTACAGATAAAATAATTAATTATAAAATGGTTCCGGAAAAAGTGGCGAATACGAACGGGTTTATTGTGGAGGGCGAAAACGGGAAATGGAAAGATATCCTGTCAGGAAAAAGTAAATACAAAGTAATGGCAGCCGTACAGGGCGAAATAGATGAAGCCGGGATCATGAAGGGCAACGGGTTGGTAAACGCTTACGATTATGCAAGGGCACAACGGGTTGAGGAATGGAAAGCGGATAATCAGAAATTCAGGAATGATTATTTTATACAACCCTACCCGGGCCTGAAGATAGAGGATATAGCTTTAAACAATGTAGATGCAGATTCTTTACCGCTGGAGCAGAAAATAAAGTTCAGTGCTGTTTTAAACAGTTCAGGCGAATACCGCTATTTCAACATAAACCTTTTTTCCGGCCTTGAAAGCAATCCATTCATTGCCAATACCCGGATATCTGACATTGATTTTGGCGTGCAGAAAGACTATACCATTTTTGGAAACTATACTATTCCGCCCGGGTACATTTTTGACGGGCTGCCTGAAAATGTTTCCATGACAACCTCTGATAATGGTATCATATTCAGCCGCACTCTTCAGGTTGAGTCTAATTTGCTGAATGTGAGAATGACACTTGAATTCAAAAAAACATTTTATACAGCCGACTCCTACCCTGAGTTTAAAGAGTTTTACAAAAAACTTTTCGATAAGTTAAATGAGCAGGTGGTGATAAAGAAGAAGCCTTAAAAAGTTATCTTTTCAATACGTTATACAAACTGCCTCCCTCTTCAAAAAGCCGGTCAATATTTTTTTCAATAGCAGCATCTTTTTCTACAGGCGGTGCATGGTGCGGCTTTATACGGGTATCAAATATCAGTGGGCCATTACAGCCCCAATGCTTATTTTGAGTAAAGCTGTCAATGCCGTACATATCATGCGAAGGATTACAGCGGGTGAATGTTACCCATAAAAAATTATTCAAGGATTCATTTACGAAGTCAGCATTATCGCAAATGATGATAAAAGGAAAGTTTGTTAACTGATCGCTGATAACTGCTAATTGATTGTTTAAAGATCCCATCTCCTTGTTTGCTGCCTCATAATTTGCAAATGCACCAGCCTGCAATAAAATTATTCCCGGCAAAGCTAATTTTGGATCAGTGAAATCCCGGAGGTTGTTTAAAACTGCAGGAATAGTTGTTCCTAACTCCCTTACCGGTTCTCCATAAGCAGCCAGCACAACCTTACTGCCGCTGTTCAACCCTTCACCAGAATAATCAAGTGTATCAATGGTAGTGTTGGTATAAAAATGAATATCCCTTTTTAGATCGATACGCTGCAGAACATAACTAAAGTAAGCTTCAATATTATTTGTGCTGATGGTGTTGTTATCATCTGCAGTAATAAATAAAAATTTAGCCAGGCTCAGTTGACCTGTACCTAAAACATGATTGGCAATGGTTAAGATCTCAGCAGGTTGTTTGGTTGGTGTGTACGGTGTATATCTTTCGCTGCCGATGGCGAGCAGTAAGGGATGAACACCTGCGGCATCAACAGCATGCACTTCTTTTAATCCCGGTATTTCCTGCTGAAGAGCTTTACCGGTTATTTTATGAATGAGCTGGCCGAAGCTGGTGTCTTCCTGCGGAGGCCGGCCTACGACTGTAAATGGCCAGATAGCATTTTTGCGGGCATATACTTTATGCACTTTCATCATCGGAAAATCATGTGTAAGACTGTAATAACCTAAATGATCGCCAAAAGGGCCTTCAGGTTTGTTTTCGTTTGGATATACTTCGCCGGTAATTACAAAATCAGCATCTGTACTGATGCAAAACCCATCTTTGTATGCATACCTGAATCTTCTTCCTCCCAAAACCCCGGCAAAAGTCATTTCACTGATACCTTCAGGCAGTGGCATTACCGCAGCCACACTGTGTGATGGAGGCCCGCCAACAAATACACTAACTTTAAGCGGTAACCCTTTCTTGTTTGCTTTGCTTTGATGAACACCAATGCCACGGTGCAATTGATAATGCAAGCCAACTTCTTTGTTCAATTCATAATCATTACCCGATAACTGGATGCGATACATACCCAGGTTAGCATTCATAATGCCGGGCTTATCAATGTCCTCTGTGTAAACCTGTGGAAGTGTAACGAAAGCGCCGCCATCCATTGGCCAGTGCTGTATTTGGGGAATATCAGCAATTTTTATTTCTTCAAATAAAACCGGTTGCTGTAAAGGATTTTTTTTAGGAAGTGCTTTTAAAGCTGCCATGCCTGCGCCGAAGTTTTTGAAAGGGCTTTTAATGGCTTTAACAGGGTCATCTTTCAATTCGATCAACTGCTGAACAGTTTGTAAATGATTCCGAAAGATAAACTCACTTCTTTCAAGCGTACCGAAAATATTAGATGCAGCCCTGAATTTACTACCCTTTACGTTTTCAAAAAGCAATGCAGGCCCGCCGGCTTCATGCACACGCAAATGAATGGCCGCCATTTCCAGGTATGGGTCAACTTCTTCCTTAATACGAATTAATTGGCCGTTCTTTTCCAGATCCAGTAAACATTCTTCCAGGGATTTATAAGCCATGCATAGTTGTTTCAGTACAAATGTAAAACACAAGGGTTGAATATCATTATTTTAAGAGTTTACGAAGCTTATTGAAAGTTGAACGAAGCCTTTTGAAAGTTGAACGAAGCCTTTTGAAGGTTGAACGAGACCTTTTGAAAGTTGAACGAGGCTCTTTGAAAGTTAGACGAAGCGTTTTTGAACCTGAACGAGCCTATTTGATAAGGCTGAAATGTTGCCTATTGGTATGCTGTACAAGGGGGTGACACAACGATGATGCCATGAAATACAACTGCCGGTTCCATCAACATTTTGCATTTCATCAGCAGATCGCTCCTTCGTTCCCGAAAAATCGGGACAAGCGGAATGACAGCAGAAATGAGAGACTTATTTCTTCAGGTACATCACTTCTTTTACCAGTTTAACTGTTCTTGACACATCCGGTAAATAAAGTGCAACAAGATTTGGTGCATAGTGCATGGGCGCATCGGCAGAAGTTATCCTGCGGATGGGTGCATCTAAATAATCGAAACCTTCTTTTTGTATGCGGTATGTAATTTCAGAAGATACAGAAGCAAAGGGCCATTGTTCTTCAACTATAACAAGCCTGTTCGTCTTTTTTACACTTTCCAAAATAGTAAACCAATCCAGCGGACGAATAGTTGCCAGGTCGATCACTTCGGCTTCAATACCTTCTTTAGCCAGTTCTTCAGCTGCACCTAATGCAACTTTCATCATTTTATTAAAAGATACAATTGTTACGTCTTTACCTTCTCTTTTAATGAAGGCTTTACCGATCGGTAACAGGTATTCTTCTTCGGGCACTTCGCCTTTCTCGCCATACATCACTTCACTCTCCATAAAAATAACAGGATCGTCATCACGAATGGCGCTTTTCAGTAAACCTTTAGCATCGTATGGATTAGAAACTGAGATAACTTTTAAACCCGGAATATTAGCATACATGGACTCAAAAGCAGTTGAATGCTGTGCTCCCAACTGGCCGGCACTACCATTAGCACCTCTAAAAACGATTGGACAGCCAACCTGTCCGCCACTCATTGCCAGCATTTTAGAGGCTGTATTTAATATTTGGTCTAAAGGCAGAACAGCAAAATTCCAGGTCATATATTCAACGATTGGGCGCAGTCCGTTTTGAGCGGCGCCAACTGCTATGGCTGTAAATCCAAGCTCTGCAATGGGTGTATCAATGATCCTTTTCTCACCAAATTCCTCCAGCATTCCCTGGCTCACTTTGTATGCGCCATTGTATTCAGCTACTTCCTCTCCCATTAAAAAAACACGTTCGTCTCTACGCATTTCTTCCTGCATGGCTTCTCTAAGGGCTTCTCTAAAGGCAATTTGTCGCATCAAAAAGTTATTTGTTATTAGTTAATAGTTGGCAAATTTATTCTATCACGGGCAGATGAACAAATTGATATTTACACGGCAACGTATAAACAAAAAACTGCCGCAAAAAATTTTGCGGCAGTCCATTTCAATTATAAAGAATTAAATATTTTCGATCACCATGGCAGATGCTCCTCCTCCTCCATTACAAATGCCGGCCGCACCATATTTTGCATTATTCTGCTTGAGTACATTAAGCAAGGTAACGATGATCCTGGCTCCGCTACATCCTAATGGGTGGCCAAGAGAAACTGCACCACCATTTACATTCACTTTTGCAGGATCGAGCTTCATGCGCCTGCTGTTTTCTATACCCACAACAGCAAATGCCTCATTAAGTTCCCAGTAAGCAATATCCTCCATTTGTAGGCCTGCTTTGTCTACTGCTTTGGGTACGGCGAGGGCCGGTGTAGTTGTAAACCACTCAGGGGCTTGCTCTGCATCGGCATAACTTACAATTTTACCGATCGGTTTTAAACCCAGTTCATCTGCTTTTTCCTTGCTCATTAAAACCAATGCTGCAGCGCCATCATTCATAGTTGATGCATTGGCCGCTGTTACGGTTCCATCTTTTTGAAAAGCGCCTTTCAGCGTAGCAATTTTATCAAACTTAACATTAAAAGGTTCTTCATCTTTTGCAAAAATGACCGGGGCACCACTGCGTTGCGGTATTTCAACCGGTACAATCTCATTTTCAAATTTTCCATTTTCTACAGCAGCCTGGCTGCGCTTGTAACTTTCAATGGCAAATGCGTCTTGTTCTTCACGGCTTACTCCGCAGGTAGAAGCACACATTTCAGCAGCATTGCCCATGGCTTTGCCGTCGTATACATCAGTTAAACCATCTTTTGCGAGGCCATCGATCAATTGGGTATTGCCATATTTATTTCCCCAGCGCATACTATCAACATAAAAAGGCACATTGCTCATACTTTCCATGCCACCGGCAACAACAATATCAGCATCACCCAGTAAAATACTTTGTGCTGCCTGTGCAATAGCTTTCATACCACTGGCACAAACTTTATTTATGGTTGTACAATTTACTTCATTAGGCAAGCCGGCAAATTTAGCAGCCTGCCGTGCTGGCGCCTGTCCAAGGTTTGCCTGTATCACAGATCCCATCAGTACATCGTTAACCAATTCGGGCTTAACACCGGCTTTTTCCAACGCTCCTTTTATGGCAATCGCTCCTAACTGCGTAGCAGTAAATCCTTTTAAAGAACCGCCAAAACTTCCCATGGGCGTTCGAACCGCCGAGATGATATATACTTCCTTCATATAGCTTAAATTTTTAGACTGCAAAGGTAAGAATTATGCTTTTAGCTTCAACTTATAAAACAAACGGGCAGATAAATTATCTGCCCGTTGTTATATGTGCTTGTTCTGGAAAATTTACTGTACTGTCGTCACTTCATATCTTATTTTATCGCCTTCGATCACTTCTTTGTAATAAATACCACCTGGTGATACAAAATACTTTTGCTGATTGATCAGCTGAACTTTGCTATCTGCAGGTAATTCATCATACCTGCTTCCCAGGATCGGTACTACAACAGGGGCTGGAGCAGGTACCACTTCATTATATGCATTTAAATTCTCTTCAGGAATTGCATTTGCATTATCGTTATAAGTTGCATTTGCATCTGCATCTACTGCTGTGTTGATCACTCCATCTGTACCAACTACACGATAGCTCATCCTGTTGTTCTCATCAAATTCTTCCTGGTAAAAAGTACCGCCAACCTGGTAATACTTTTGTCCGTCAATTACCGTCACAGTCGCATTTGAAGGAAGTTTACTAACCGTTGCATCTAAAGGAGGAGCAACTACTTCATAACCGCTACTGGTAGAATTGCGGTAATAAACACCTTCGTTGTAATAATATGGAACTGTACCAACATTAAAACGGCTGTATCCATAAGGCAATACATTTAAGCGGAAGCCAAAGGAAGGGCCATAATGTACATAAGCCCTTGGACTTCTGTAAACCGGCCGGTAAACTGGCCTGTAGCGGGTAACGGGTCTGTAATAAGGCCGGTAAGCGGGGCGGTAACTTGGTCTATAATTGTACCTTGGCCCAACGGTTACAGAAAAATGATTCCGGTTATAATTGGAATGATTATTAGGCCTGTAGCGATTGTTATTATTACTCCTGCCACGCTGGGCAAACACACCAACTGTAAGTAATAATGCAAAGGCCATTATTAAGCTGATTTTTATTGTTTTCATATTCTGATTTTTATTTGATTTTAAAATTACCTAAAAGGATTATTAAGAAATGTTAAGAGCGATATTTTAACATTAAAAGAACAAAATACCGGTCAACTTATAGACAAAAGTGAAACCCTGTCGGAAGGGTTTCACTTTATTTAATACTTACCAATTTTTTCTATCTTTTCGACCGTAATCGCCAAACTTGTTTTTTGGGCTTTTGAATTTACGGATCACCTGTGCGATCTCACCATCACGTTGTTCTTCCAGGTTATTGACCATGCGTTTTTTCTGCATCCAGGTCATGAAAGATTTATTCTTTACTGACTGGATCTTAAAACCATACTCCCGGTTGATCTTTGCGATTTCCATATCCCTTTCTCTAGGGGTGAAAATGTAGCCGCCATAATTCTTGTCGTGATGGCCAAAATCTTTGCTATCTACCGAAACATAAACATCAATGTCTTTGTCTCGTTGGCCTTTTTGACCGTACTGTGCAAATGTTGTACTGAACATTGACATGCTGAATAAAAGTGTAAAAATTGTTTTCATAATTGTAAAATTTAATTGTTATTAATGTATATAAGACGATACATGATAAGTTCCGTTTACAAAAGATATGTTAATAGAAATATTGAGCTGGCAGTATTGCCATTGATAAAAATTTTAAGCCTAAATCATTATTTGTTTCTAAATTGTACTTCTAACCTTAAAACAACTGTATGAAAAAAACTCTTTTGGTTTTAACAATAATAGGTATCACAGTTTTTGCTGCCTGTACAAAAAAAGCAAGTCCGGCCAAAGCCAAACCAACAACATACACAACTGATATAGCTCCCCTGATGATTGCAAAGTGCTCGCCCTGTCACCTGCCCAGCAAAGGAGGTAGAAAAGCAGATTTTGAGACTTATGCAGGAGCAAAAAAATATGGCGCAGATATGCTGGCCAGGATTATGCTAAACCCGGGCGACAGAGGCTTTATGCCTTTTAAACATGATAAATTACCAGCTGAAGAAATAGCGATCATAAAAAAATGGGTTGATGAAGGGATGCTGGAAAACTAAATTAAAAAGCCGGGAAATTTTCCCGGCTTTTTAATTACATGGCTTTAATTCTTGGATCAACTTTGCGGTATAGTATATCTGCAAAAAGGTTGATGATAATAAAAATACAGGCGCTTAATAAAACTGAGCCCATTACAACAGGGTAATCTAATTTCTCCAGCGCATCAACTGTGATTTTCCCGATACCCTTCCAACCAAAAATATATTCAACAAAAAATGCACCGGCCAGTAATTCGGCAAACCAACCGGTTATGGCAGTTATTACAGGATTGAGTGCATTGCGTAACGCATGTTTAAAAATGATGGCTTTTTTACCCAACCCTTTTGCATAAGCTGTGCGTATATAATCCTGGCTCAATACATCCAGCATAGAGCTGCGGGTTAATTGTGTAATGATGGCCAATGGCCTGATGCCTAATGTAAATGCCGGCAGGATAAGATTTTTAAGACTTAAATATTTTTCACCGGTCACTTCATCAATATCAAACCAGCTACCGGTTAAATTTAAACCGGTATAACTATGTAATACAACACCAAACAGGTATGCTATTATTATCGCCATAAAAAATGAAGGAGCCGATATACCGGCGATGCTGGAGAAAACCGCAGTCGTATCCATCCAGGTCCCTTTTTTTACAGCTGCTGTTACGCCTAATAAAATACCAATGATCGTTGCAAATAACATGGCAGCAAAGGCAAGTATTAAAGTGCCCGGCAAGGCTTCCATCAGCACTTTGCCTACTTCTTTTTTTGTTTGATAACTTTTGCGGAGATATGGCATTTTAATTCCAAACTTTGTATTGCCGCCAATAAATAACCCTTTGAGTTGTTTCTTTTCAATGTCAACCTTACTATGAAAACAAACAGGGGAAACATCGTTAAGATAGAGAACAAACTGTTTCCATTTTGGTTGATCGAGATAGAGGTCGCTGCGGATATTATCCATGGTCTTTTTATCACCGGTTTGGCCAACAATCATCCTTGCAGGATCGCCAAAGCCCTGGAACATAATAAAGACCAATACTACTACACCAAGCAGCACTAATAATGAATAGAAAGATTTTTTGAGAATGTACCTCAATTTGAAATTTTTAAATTCTCATTGCATCGTAAACAATAATCAACTAATGCTTTTTTCTTTTGAATAACCGGGCCTTTCATTAATAATATTGTTGGATTAACCCTTGCCGCTGTTTTTAATGCTACTCCATCACATGATAAAATAGTTAAACCCGGCATTGGAAATATTTTTCTAGCAGTTGCCGGGTCGGATGTTACCAGGTAAAGGGGAAGGATAACTCCTTTCGGATAAGACTGTTTAAAATTGTCATACCATTTATCTTCTTTCTGATTGAAATCTTTGGCAATTAACAGATAGTATTCGCCGGGTTGGTTAAGTATTGCTTCAGTAGTATCATTACCGTTTTCTGTTTTTAAAACAAAATCATTTATCAGAGGTATATTATTTTTACCCTTCTCTATCAGTATTTGTTTTCTGTCAACAAATTCCCAGGTGCTGTCTGGTAAAGCACTCACAACAAACTCTTTACTCTCATCATTCTTTTTATAAACAAATTTGTAATCAAATTTATCCGGCACTGCATCTTTGGGCATCTTACGCAACTCTAAAATATTATTACCAACCTTAAACGGCAGGCAATCTTTTATTGGCAGATGTTTTAAAACATACCATTGCAATCCCAAAACTCCAAATAGCGAGATCAGGAACAAGACAGCATTGACCGCATTTGAAAAAAAAGGTTTGATGTATTTTCTTCCTGCCAGGATCAACAGCACTAAAATCAGCAGCACAATATCTTTTGTAAATGTTTGAATGGGCGTAAGCGGTATACAATCACCAAAGCAACCGCAGGCCCTTATTTTACCACTAAACAAAACATAACTGGTAAGGAATGTAAATAACAACATTAGTAAAAGCAGCAGCCAGGAAACCATTTTTGTCCTCCAGCCTAACAGCAAGGCAACTCCCAAAACAACTTCCAGTGTTATTATCACTATAGAAAACATCAATGCCTGCTCATTTAACCAGAGCATCATGCCTTTCATGATCCCTTCGGAAGCCCAAACCTCAAAGAATTCCTGCATTTTATAGGCAAGCCCCAATGGGTCGATGGCTTTAACCAAGCCTGAAAAAATAAATAACCCACCAACTAAAACCCTTGCAATGTTTACTACCTGTTTCATACGTTAATTCCTTTTATTTATACACTTGCTTTATGTACTTCCTCATCGATCAATATCAATCCAAATGCCGCATAATTTATGATATCGTAAAAATTAGCATCAATGCCTTCGCTGATAATTGTTTTCCCCTTATTGATCAGTATTTGTTTTATGCGTAAGATCTTTGCCAGTACCAGGTCAACAAAACTTTCCTGGCTCATTTCCCGCCATGCCTCGCCATAATCATGGTTCTTATCCTGCATCAGTTTTTTTGCTATGGAAACTTTCTCATTATACAATTGCTCAACTTTTTCATAAGGCAGATCTTCCAGTTCATCATCTTTAATATCCAGTTGTATTAAACCGATGATGCCATAGTTCAGCATTCCTTTAAACTCACTGATGATATCATCTCCTATTTTTTGTACACCTGCTTCCTGTATGGTACGGATGCGTTTTGCTTTTATATAGATCTGGTCGGCAACAGAAATAGTCCTGTATACCCGCCATGATGTACCATAGTCTTTGGTCTTTTGCAGAAAAATTGTCTTGCAGCCCTCCACAGCCTGGTCGTATTGTTGGTTCGTATTCATTTATCAATGTGCATTTGTAACTTGTGCTATATTATCTCAAAAATAATTGAAAAAGATTTGATGAAGAGCATAAACTGCAAAGGAAAACTTTTAAACCTGGATGAACCGGTGGTAATGGGGATCATCAACGCTACTCCCGACTCGTTTTATGAAGGGCACTTAAAACAAAACACTGTTGAAATTGTTTCTTTAGCTGGTAAAATGATACAGGATGGTGCTGCTATCTTAGATATTGGCGGATTAAGTACAAGGCCTGGGAGCAAGCCGGTTTCTATACAGGAAGAAACAGACAGGGTATTGCCGGTAATTGAAGCTATTCACGAGGCTTACTCCGAAATAATTTTATCAGTTGATACTTATAACAGCGCTGTTGCAAAACCGGCGGTAAAACAGGGAGCCCATATCGTCAATGATATAAGCGGCGGTAATTTAGATGCAGAAATGCTGCAAACCGTTTCAGCCCTGGATGTACCTTATATCTGTATGCATATGCAGGGCACACCGGAAACTATGCAACAGTCACCTGTTTATAACAATGTTGTAAAAGAAGTGCTGGATTTTTTTATTGCTAAAATTGATGCCTGCACAAAAGCCGGAATAAAAGATATTATAATCGACCCCGGCTTTGGATTTGGCAAGACCATTGAACACAACTTTCAATTATTGAAAGAACTTGCTGTTTTAGGCATAACGAACAAAGCCATACTGGCCGGCTTATCCAGGAAAGGCACGATCTACAAAACATTGGGAACTACGGCAGCAAATGCATTGAATGGTACAACCGTTTTAAATACTATGGCATTATTGAACGGTGCTTCCATACTCAGGGTGCATGATGTAAAGGAGGCTGTAGAAGCAGTAAAACTCTTTAATGCATATAAAAAAGCGCCCTGATCAAAACCAGGACGCTTACTATTATCGTTCAATTCAAATCTATTTATTATTAGGGCCTTTTGGAGCTGGCGGAGCCTGGTTCTGGCTCTCCTGCATTTTTCTCATCATCTCTTCCTGCATGGCTTTTTGTTTTGCTGCAAAAGCTTCTTCATTTGTTACATCAATAACATCCATATCAAAAATTAAATTGTCACCGGGTTTAATTTGATCTCCTTTTCCGGCTGTACCGTAAGCCAGTGTAGAAGGGATGTAAACCGTAGCTTTACTTCCTTTCTTAAGTTGCATTAAGGCATCTGTCCAGCCCAGGATAATGCCGCCAAATTCGCCAAGGTTAACTTCCAGTGGCTGAACATGCATGAACTTTGGATCAATGTTAGAATCGAAGACCTTACCGCTGTCTAATGTACGGCCTGTATAATTTACAATCGCTACATCCTTACTGCTTAACTTTTCGCCTGTACCTTCTGTAGTAATAGCAACATAAGTTCCCCATTTGGTTTTTGTTGCCTTAATATTATTTTTTGCCAGGTAAGCTTCTATTGCTTTACTTTCAGCCTCCAGGTCAGCTTTTTTCTCAGCAAGCCCTTTCTCAATCTCTTCAACCTGCTTTTTATAGATCCTTGGCCTGGCTAAAATAGCTTCTGCCTTGTTTGCACTATCGGCCTGCTCCTGTGTTTGAAAGATATTGACCATTTTTACGTGTGTATACAAATATTTTCCTTTTTTCATAAAGGGAGGCATCTGGTTCTTCTGGTCTTTAAATACAGTATCGGTAAGTAGCCTGATGACCACGCTATCGCCTTTTTTCATCTGCTTCAGTATTTTAAAATATGCAAGCGGTGTGTTTACGGAATCAAATACCTGAACACGGGACATGTAATCACGGGTATCCATCAATAATGTATCCTTTGTACCGGAATAAACCTGCTTAATATGTATCTGCATAAAATTGCCATAATCAATGGTTTTTCCGCTTCCTGAAGAAATGATCTTGTACTCAAGCCCATTGTCGCCTTTCTTAAAAGACCCTGTGCAGGCAGATAATGCTAACATGCAAATTGCCGACAGGTAAATAAATTGTTTCATTGTGTGTATTTTATTTTTGGTTTTTAAAATTGATAACTGCTTAATTCAGTTACATTTTCTTTTATTGCTTCTTTGAATTTTATCACCACTTCCTCCAGGGGCTCTTTATTAAAACCGCCTGCAGCATTAAAATGCCCGCCACCATTGAAATAAGTGCGAGCAAATGTATTTACGTCAAATCCCCCTTTACTGCGAAATGAACTTTTTCGTTCTTCTCCCCTGTCTATGATCACTGCTGCAAGTTTTATACCTTGTATGCTCAAACCATAATTAACCAGTCCTTCTGTATCCCCTGTTTTTACATTGTATTTGATCAGGTCGGCCTGTGGAATACTCATCAGCACAGTATTGTATTCGTAAAAAACCTCCATTCGGTTTAAAAGCACATGGCCTATAAAACGAAAACGGGTTTCTAAAAAATTATCAAACAATGCCTCGTGAACATGGCTGTGTTCAAGCCCCCTTTCTTTAAGTTCATACACCATCTTATGTACACTCGCCTTGGTAGAGGGGAAACGAAAAGAGCCTGTGTCTGTCATTACACCTGCATAGAGGCATTCGCCGATCACTGCATCTATCTTATCAATATTGCCTGAATCAACAATAAAGTCAAACACCATTTCTGAAGTTGAACTTTTTTCTGTATCACTTATTCCGAAGGCAAAAACTTCTGTTTGTGGTGCCTGGTGATGATCGATCAATATCCTGTCACCTTTTGCTGCCTTCAGTTTTTCCTCCATTCTTTTGGTACGGCTAAGGATATTAAAATCAAGGCAAAATATCCAATCTGCTGCTTCGATCAAAATATCAGCTTTACCTGGTTGACTTTCATAATCCAGTACTGTATCACAAGCCGGCATCCAGTTTAAAAAATCTGCCCAGTTCGTGGGTGATATCACTGTGCAGCTATGTCCCAGTTTATTTAGAAAATGATAAAGCCCCAATGTAGAACCCATTGCATCGCCATCAGGTTTCTGATGCATGGTGATCACCACTTTTTTAGGTTGATCCAGTAATGGAAATATGTTGTTGATGGCTTGCATAAAGGGCGCAAATGTAATATAAAACAGCTTATAAAACAATTGGGGATTTATGATCTCGGATTGGCGATTTTAGATTTAAGGCAGCAGGCCGGCAATTTTTAAAGATTATTTAAGGGTTCGGGGTTCACAAATCTAAAATCACCAATCAAAAATCTACAATTGCTCCCTATCTTTGCGGCTCAAAAAAAGAATAAAATGAGTAACAGAACATTTACAATGATCAAACCGGACGCTACAAAGAACGGAAATACCGGTGCAATTTTACAAATGATCAATGCGGCGGGTTTTCGTATTGTAGCTATGAAGATGACCAAACTGAGTAAAGAAAAAGCAGGTGAGTTTTATGCAGTACATGCTGCAAGGCCTTTTTATGGTGAACTGGTTGATTTTATGAGCAGCGGACCTATTACAGCAGCCATTCTTGAAAAAGATAATGCAGTTGAAGATTTTCGCAAGCTGATCGGTGCAACCAATCCTGCTGAAGCAGCAGATGGTACTATTCGCAAACTGTTTGCTACTTCAATCGGCGAGAATGCTGTTCATGGCAGTGATAGCAACGAAAATGCAGTTATTGAAGGTGATTTCTTTTTCAGTAAGCTTGAGCAGTTTTAATATTACGAGGATACTATAATTGGCAATGCCCCTGTTTACGCAGGGGCATTTGTTTAAATCAAGCTTTTTGGGGGTTTGATTTTGTCTTCTTTCAAAACGAGTATATCTGCATTTTATTGTAGGGGCCTGGGCTAAAATCAACACAGGTTGTAAGTATTTTAACAATACATGTTATTTACTGTATGTTTTTTTCTCTAAACCGGAAAGTTGTAGATTTGGGGACTAACGAAAGGCGGGCCAGGGTTTATAAAGCAAAACTATATGAAGAATATTAAATTGATAGAAGTGCCTTCTGAAATAGGAGCCGGTACCAGGGGCGCCAGTTTAGGCATAGATGCCATTAAAATTGCTGCACTCGATTTTATGAGCAATTTTTTTGTTCATTTTCCTTCTGAAAAAATTGAAGTGGAGAATCAGTTGTTATACGAACCCATTCAATCGCCATATGCAAAGCGCATGCAAGGGGTAATAAACATGACCGAGCGGATAAGTAAAGCAGTTGCAGATTCGATAAAAGGACATTTCTTCCCTGTGGTTATCAGCGGAGATCACAGCAATGCCGCAGGCACTATTGCCGGTATTAAAATAGCCAAGCCTAAAAGTAAACTGGGTGTGATATGGATCGATGCTCATGCCGACCTGCATACGCCATACACAACCCCTTCTGGTAATATACATGGTATGCCTATGGCTGCATCTATTGGAGAAGACAATAAAGAAATGAGTGTTCATGACCTGGATGAAAAAACCTTCAAGCAGTGGGAACTCTTAAAGAATATCGGTAAAATATATCCAAAAGTTTTACCGGAAGACGTAGTATTTATTTCGCTGCGTGATTTTGAAAAAGAAGAAAAACACCTGATCGAAAAACACGAAATGAAAGTGATCACCACAGCAGAAGTAAGGCGAAACGGTGCTGAGAATGTGTGTCGCAAAGTATTGAGGTATTTAAGTGATTGTACCGATATTTATGTAAGCTTTGATGTTGACAGCCTGGATTCAAGCATTTCCCGGGGCACCGGCACTCCCGTAAGCAATGGTTTAAGGGAAAGAGAAGTAGAAGACCTGATCAGTAAATTTATGCAGAACCGTAAAATATGTTGTTTTGAAATAACAGAAGTAAATCCCACCCTGGATAAAGAAAACCTGATGGCTGAGATCGCTTTTAATATTTTACAACGAAGTGTGAATGTGTTGATGATGAACTAAAAATCTTTATTATGAAAAAAACATTCTTAATAACCGTTGGAATTTTTATTTCCTGTTTTGCAATAGCACAGAAAAAAGATTTTTATAAAGAGTCCATAAAAGCTTACCAGAAAATTTATATTGACAGCCATGCTATAGTGAAAGGAAAAGATAAAAAACAGTTTCACTTTTTCCCAATTAACAAAGCTTACAATGTTACTGCTTATTTTGAAAGGATCGTTGATACTGTTGGTTTTACCATGAACACATCCGCAGGCACCATAAAATATTTTTACAAATACGGAAGGCTGGATTTTATGATCGATGGTAAAGAGTTCCTGCTTTACGTTTACCAGGGAAAAGACCTGATGCAAACCGAACAGTATAAGGACTATCTATTTGTACCTTTTACCGATGCTACAACCGGCAACGAAAGTTATGGCAGCGGCCGCTATCTTGAGTTTTATAAAAAAGATATTGAGATCAATAATACACTGCAACTGGATTTTAATAAAGCTTACAATCCTTACTGTGCTTATTCTACCGGTTTTAAATGTCCCATCCCACCCAGGGAGAACCGGTTAAACATATCTATCAAAGCCGGTGAAAAGAACTTTGGCAAATCGCATTGATGATGCAAAATACTGCTCACCTTTTAATGATACAACCGGTTAATTTTGGCTTTAATACCGAAACAGCTGTTAACAATACTTTTCAAAAAAATATTGATGGCGATGTGCAGCAAAAGGCATTGCAGGAATTCTCTGATTTTGTTGATGTACTTCGTAAAAATAAAATTGATGTTACGGTTGTTGAAGACAGCCTGCATCCTTCCACACCCGATTCCATCTTTCCAAATAACTGGATATCATTTCATGATGATGGCCGTATATTTTTGTACCCGATGTTTGCTGTAAACAGGAGACTTGAAAGAAAGACTGCCATACTGGATGCTGTTAAACAAAAATTTTCTGTTGCAGAAATTGTTGATCTGACCAAATCTGAATCGAAAGGACTTTTCCTGGAAGGAACGGGCAGCATGGTTTTAGACCGGCAGAATAAAATTGCTTATGCATGTTTATCGCCCAGGACAACTGAAAAGATGCTCAATGAATTTTGTAAACAAGTTGATTATGAACCGGTGACTTTTAGCGCAACAGACAATACAGGCGTTGATATCTATCATACCAATGTAATGATGTGTATCGCTAAAACCTTTGCTGTTGTTTGTTTAGAATCTGTTCCCGGCAAAGAAGAAAAAGCAAGTCTTTTAAATTCATTGATAAATACCAATAAAGAGATTATTGATATTTCATTACCGCAGCTAAACCATTTTGCAGGTAATATGTTGCAATTGATGAATGAAGATGGAGAATTGCTGCTGGTCATGTCAACACAGGCCTACCAATCTTTAACTCCAGCTCAAATTGAAATATTACAAAAGCACAATCGTATCATTCATTCTTCATTGAATACTATTGAAACTGCAGGAGGCGGCAGTGCCAGGTGTATGATGGCAGAGGTATTTTTGAAAAGAAAATAAAAAAGCCGAAAGTAAACTTCCAGCTTCAAACAATATCAATCAAAAATATTTACATGCCCGGAGACATCATTTGCTTTTTAGTTTTAAGCCCTGCCAGTGAGGGATCCAGTTCAATGGCTTTGTCGCACATCTGCATACCTCTTTCTACCATTCCCTTCTTCTGAAAGCAAAGTCCGGCCTGGTATAACGCCTTCCCATCTTTCATATCCATTTCAAGCAACATCTGGCAAAAGTCTAAGGCCTTATCATAATTCTTACTGTCGTAAAAAGCAGTAGCTACATCTCTTATCAATTCCTTGTCTCCCGGCCTGCGCCTTACCAGGTCGCTTAATAGTTTTTCTCCATTTTCAAAATCGCCGCTGTAAACATATGCAAAGCCCAGGTTTTCTTTAAAATCATTGCCTGTAGTAAAGCCCAGCTCTGCTGCTTTATTATAAGCAATAACCGCTTTTTTATAATTATTGGTGTTTGAATAAAGTAAACCCAGTTCAAAGAACCATTTGCTTTTCTTATCGTCCAGCAACACAGCATTTTCGTACCATGTAATGGCTTTTGGTTCCAGCCCCATATTCAGGTAATTGCTGGCTAACGTGTAAGTAAGTTCTGCATCTTTCGGGTTCTTATTTAGCGCTGCGATTAACAGTTTTTCGGCCTTTCCATAATCTTCCATATTAAAATAACACATGGCAATTATCCTGTCTTTATCTGTACAGTTCTTACATTTTAGCGCCAGGTCAAGTGCGTTCTGGTATTGCCTGTAATTAAAGTAGATCGTTGTCAGCTCCCTGATAGCCGTTTCATTTTGCGGATCCAGTTCCAGTGCTTTTGTAAAATCTGCTTTTGCAGCATCAGTTCTGCGCATTTCATTGTTGGTATATCCTTTTTCAATATAGGCATCAACATATGCAGCATTCAGTTCAATTGCTTTTGTAAAATGATCGGAAGCAACAAGGTATCGCCTGGCTTTCTTCTCTTCCAATCCTTTTTGAAAATAGAATTGGGAGCTATCTGAATTTTGTGCAGCTAAACCGGTTGTGGCAATAGCCAGGGTTATGAGGAATGTGATAGGCTTTTTCATATGGGATACAAGTGAGCAAAAACTATTCCAATCAGCGGAATATTACTCCTCCTAACGCAGGAAGATGGATATTTATTTCATAAATGCCCTTCTTTTTATCAACCAGGTTAACCTCGGGCGATGGATTGAAAACATTACCGGTTCCCCAATACTGCACATTATCACTGTTAAAAACCTCTGTCCATGCTGTTTTTCCCTTCACTTTGAGTTTCCAGTCTCTCCTTACAACGGGCGTAAGGTTTAATACGATCAGCATATTGTTGTTTTTATTCTTCCCTTTCCGCATATAAGCCACAACCGACTCTGATCGATGGTCCAGGTCGATCCATTCAAAGCCTTTTTCATCATATTGCAACTCATGCAGGGCCGGTTCGTTTTTATATAAGCCATTTAAGTCCTTTACACAATCCTGCATTTGCCGGTGGCTATCAAACTGCAGCAGCTCCCAATCCAGTTCAGTTTTATAATTCCATTCGGTGGTTTGGGCAAATTCATTCCCCATAAATAAAAGCTTGGAACCGGGGTGAGTGAACATGTAGGTGTATAAAAGGCGCAGGGTGGCAAATTTCTGCCATTCATCGCCTGGCATTTTGTAAAGCATCGGGCTTTTGCCATGCACTACTTCATCATGGCTAAAAGGAAGCATAAAATTTTCGTCGAAATAATACATCATGCTGAACGAAAATTTATCCTGGTGAAACTGCCGCATCAACGGATCCATCTTAAAATAATCAAGCGTATCATGCATCCACCCCATCATCCATTTCATCCCAAAGCCAAGCCCACCCTCTGTTGTAGGTTTTGATATTTTTGGCCAGTCGCTGGCTTCTTCGGCAATGGTTTGCACATCCGGGAAATCACGATAAACCGTTTCATTAAAATGTTTGATGAACTCAATGGCTTCCAGGTTGCCATTACCACCAAATTTATTGGGTGTCCACTCTCCTTCTTTACGTGAATAATCAAGTCTCAGAATAGAATTTACAGCATCAACCCGTATACCATCCACATGAAACTGGTCGAGCCAGTAACGGGCGCTGCTTACAAGAAATGAACGCACTTCTCCCCTGGCATAATTAAAAATATAACTGTTCCAATCCTGGTGATAGCCCATGGTCATATCGGCATATTCATACGTGTGTGTACCATCAAACATAAATAGCCCGTGTGCATCATAAGGAAAATGCGAAGGCACCCAATCTAATATTACGCCTATATCCTCCTGGTGAAAAGCATCTATCAGATCCCTGAAGTCGTCGGGCGTACCAAAACGTGATGTGGCTGCAAAATATCCCGTGCCCTGGTATCCCCAGCTTCCGTCGTAAGGAAATTCCATAACAGGCATCAGTTCAATATGTGTAAAGCCCATCTTTTTTACATAAGGCACCAGGTGCTTTTTTAGTTCTATATAACTGTTGAAACTCTCTTCATCTGTTTTAACAGGCCGCATCCAGCTGCCCAGGTGCACTTCATACACACTCCAGGGCGCATTCAGAGCATTGTGCTTTTTTCTTTTTTTCATCCAGGCAGTATCATTCCATTGATGAGTTGTATGCCAGGTTACAGAAGCAGTTGCAGGCCTCAATTCACAGTATTGTCCATAAGGGTCTGTCTTTTTTAAAATAGCCCCTTTAAACCCGTTGATATAGTATTTATAAATTTCGCCTGATTTGATATCAGGGATAAAACCTTCCCAGATGCCTGATTTATCAAGCCGTACAAAAAGTGGGTGGGCTTCTTCGTTCCAGCCATTGAATTCACCAATAACAGAAACTTTCGTTGCATTAGGTGCCCATACAGCAAAATAAAACCCCGGTGTATTTAATACCGTCAGCTGATGGCTGCCCATTTTTTGATAAGCATTATAGAAAGTACCGTTCTTAAAATTAGTAATGTCTTCAGCGGTAAATAAAGAATAATTCCAGACCGGTTTCAGGGAATCTATAAAATGTTCTTCCTCATATTTTAAAGGCAAAGAAATGGCTGTTATGTCTTTTTTTTCTTTAGAATTTGTTACCGGCTGTCGTTTTGAAGTTGCCATTTATAGAAATGCCATTTTAATACTGGTTTTAAATCCTCAATTTTGATTTAACGTAAATTTAAGAATTACAAGTTAGTTTGTAACATTTAATGTTTCATCTTTAACTAAGTTTTTAGTTTAGCCACAAAAACAATCCAACTACTGTATGTCAAAGCTTTCTGCAATTCTTTTAATCGCATTGTTCTTTACTGTAAAAACAAATGCTCAAACCGTTTCTGTATCTGGCTCTGTAAAAGATACCATTCAAAACAAAGCTGTACAGAATGCAGTTGTTATGCTGCTTACACCCGTTGACTCAGTGTTATACAAATTTGCACGTACAGATGCAAATGGTAATTATGCTTTCAGCAATATAAAAGCCGGGGATTATATTTTGATGACCACACACCCGTATTTTGCTGACTTTGTTGACAATATTTCTGCTACCGAAAATAAAACAAATGCGGTAGCCATAGCACTAACATCCAAAAGCAAGCTGCTGCAGGAGCTGATAGTAAAAAGCGGTAATCCCATCAGGGTAAAAGGCGACACAACCATTTACACTGCAGATAGCTTTAAAGTGAGTGCTAATGCAAATGTGGAGGAGCTGCTAAAAAAACTGCCAGGCATTCAGGTAGATAAAAATGGAAAGATAACTGCCATGGGCGAACAGGTTACCAAAGTATTGGTTGATGGCGAAGAATTTTTTGGCGATGATCCTGGTATGGCAGTTAAAAACCTGCGTGCCGATGCTGTAAAAGAAGTACAGGTTTTTGATAAAAAAAGCGAACAGGCAGAATTTACCGGTATTGATGATGGGAACACCCAAAAGACCATCAATTTGAAATTAAAAGAAGATAAAAAGAAAGGCTTTTTTGGTAAGATAGACCTTGCAGGCGGATTACTTAACAGAATTGATGACCGGTATAACAGCAATGTAATGCTTAGTTCGTTTAAGGGCAAAAGAAAAGTATCGGGTTATTTTTTAACCGGCAATACAGGCCAGGATGGTTTAAGCTGGGAAGACAGGGAAAAATATTCCGGCAGCGATAACTTTAGTGTATCCATGGATGACAACGGAGACCTTTCTTACCAATGGACCGGTGGAAGCAACGATGATGAACCCTATGTTAATACTCAAAACGGTTTTATCAGGAATATGAATGCCGGTTTGCAATACAGTAATAAATGGAACGATAAGCATAATTTAAATTTCACGCCGCAATACAACAGTCAGATATACGACAACCGCCAAAGCCGGTTTTCACAGGCGCAATATGGTGATTCAATTCTGAACGACCAATCAGCTACCAACACGCATGTAAACCGCTATAATTATAAAAACACAGCCACTTACGAAGTGAAAATTGATTCGAATAATACCCTTAAGTTAACTGCCAAAGCAAACTTTTATCATACCGAAAGTGAAGAAGATAGAGCGTCAACCAGTACGGGCAATACCGGTACTTTGAAAAATACAGCTAACAGCAAGATAAAAACTGAGAATGATAAGCTTTCTGTATATGGCGGGCTGTTATTTAAACACCGTTTTAAAAAACCCAGAAGAACAATATCATTGAATACAGACTGGAATAATTTATCAACAGAAGGATCAAATTATTTAAAATCCTTTAACCAGGCATACTATGAGGGGCTGCCTGCACCATTTCAAAATATTGATCAACAAAGAATAACGGATAAAAATACTACCGGCATTGCTGCAAGATTGGTTTATACAGAACCGCTATCCAAAAAATATGCTTTGGAAATTGCTTACGAATTAAGTTATAACAAAGGAAAGAATAATCAGCTTACTTATACCTATTCCCCTGCTTCGGGAAAATATGATGAGGCTGTTGATTCTCTTTCGAATGATTTTACGCAGTCGATCGTGATCAACAAACCAGCCATGCGTATCAGTTTCAGCGATAAAAAAATAAAATTCAGTTTTGGCTCTGGCTTTGGGTTTACCAAATTTGATTTGCGGGACAACACACTTGGCAAGGATTATCTGCGAAGTTTTACAAACTTTTTCCCTTCTGCCAATTTCAATTATACTTACAAAAGCCAGCATAATATCAGGATAGGTTATAATGGCAATACAACACAACCTACCATTAACCAGTTGCAACCTTTAAGGAATAACACAGATTACTTTAACCAATATATTGGTAACCCGCAATTAAAACCATCTTTCAGTAACCAATTCAATATTTCGCACAATACGTATAATTTCCTGAAAGACCTGTTCACTTACCAGTCTTTTAACATTCGTTTTATCAGCAATTCCATCACCAATAACCGTATTATTGACCTTGATTCCGGTAAAACAGTTACACAACCCATCAATACCAAAGGAAATTATTCGATGAGTTTCTGGGGAGGCATGGGTTTCAAGATCAAGAAAATAGATACACGTCTTTATTTTGGCCCTAATTTAAGGTACAGCAAAACAGCCGACGTTTTTAACAGCGCAGTTAATTACTCGAAAATATTCAGTGGGGGCTTAGAGGTTAATCTTTCAAAAAGCAAAGAGAAAAAGTATGATTTTGATATAAGTAATGGTATATCGTATAACAATAGTAGAACTTCGCAAAGCAGTGGTTCATCTGACTTTTTTACCAATACCCTATCGCTGAATGCAAAAGTTTATTTACTGAAAAGCATGTCAATCAGTTCCGACTATATTTTTTATTCGCAGCAAAAAACACAGCAACAAAGCAAAGCAATAAACTACCAGTTATGGAATGCCCGGCTTGAAAAAACATTTAAAAAGGATGAGTTTACTGCTTATGTGCTGATACGAGATATTCTGAACCAGAACCAGGGCATCAACAGCAGTTATGACCGGAATACATTTATTCAAACCACCAATGACCGGTTGCAACGCTATTGGATGATTGGTTTTACCTGGAATTTTAAGAACGGCGGTGCAAAAACAAAATAACAAAGTAAAACTATCTAAAACAAAAGATATGAAAACATTTTTTTTCTCAATGCTGCTTCTGCTGGGGGCAACAAAATTAACGGCACAGCAATTCCTGGACAAAGCCGTAATTGAATACGAAGTGAAGACCAATATAAAGAAAACCATGGGTAATGATTCGTGGGATGAAAAACTAAAAGAATTAATGCCCCAGTTTAAAACAGGGTATTACCTGTACACATTTGCAGATAACAAAAGTATTTATAAGTTCGACCACTGGCTTCCAAACCAGAAAATACCTGAGCACATGCGTAGGAATGATGAGGAAAATGTATGGTACCTGGATCATACCAACAATAAATTCTCCATGCAAAAAACAGTTTTTGGGTCTGTTTTTATTACAGAAGATACTATCCCCGCAATCAACTGGAAAGTAACCAACGAAAGCAGGGTAATTGCAGGCTTCAATTGCCGGAAAGCAGAAGGAAAGATCAGTGATAGTGTATATGTTTTTGCATTTTATACTGAAGAGATACTTATTCCTGGCGGCCCCTGCTCTATTAACGGTTTACCGGGCATGATACTGGGAGTTACCATTCCCCGGATGTTCACATCGTGGATTGCAACTAAAATAATGGTAAACAATGTGCCTGTAAATACTATTAAACCAATCAGCGCAAAAAAACCGTTTAACCTGGCAAGTATGAAGGGTACGATTAAAGAACGCACCAAGGATTGGGTTAGAGCCGATGACCCGGATTCAAAAAAGTGGATGGAGCAATTGCTGTGGAATATTGTTTTGTAAAACTCTTAATTAAGAGCCCACCCTCTGTACTTTAAAAATACTTTGCAAGTTGTGCAAAATTCTTTTTCTTCATTGGTGGGGTTCCCTCCCTCTGCATTTCTCATAAAACAATATTTTATCGGGCAATGAGGCAATCCAAATGTATGTCCCAGTTCATGAATGGCTACTTTAAATAATTGTATATTGATTTGTGCTATTGAAAGCCTGTAGGTAGAAGCGATACAGGATTTGCCGGGGCGAAAGCCCAGGCCCATTACACCCCAATCCACAACATCATTTTTTGTTGCACTAATATCTTTATTGGTAAGGCCGAGGGTTTTGTGGCCCGCTATGGTCAAGCGGCTTAAATAATTTATCAGCGAATCTGCCCGGTAACGTTTTCTTGCAGGATAATATGCAGTTACTGGTAAAGCGATCGGTTTCTTAATATTGATAAAGGGATAATTCTTTTTCAATTCATTAAAAACATAATCTGCGTGGGCAGCAGTAATACCATCGAAAGGCTGTATATCAATTACAGTATTTGTTTTAGTAAGAAAGGTTGATGATGTACCGTTATTATTACAGGAACAGAAAAATAAAAAAAGTAATGGTACATAAATAGTTTTGCTGGGCATACAATAAAGTTCTTCATTAAAAGTACTTTATCATCTCTTAATTAAATCACAAAACCATCTGGTATTACAGCTCTCTTTTTCACTACCACAATTCCATCCTTTACTGTATACAATGAATGATCTGTATCAGCCAAATGAGGGCCACCGGTAATACTTACATTATCGCCAATGCGGCAATCCTTATCGATAATGGCGTTTTCAATTTTACAGTTCTCACCAATACCCAGCTTAGGAATATTTCTTTCGAGTGAGTGCGCCATTTCCGGTATGGTCTCATAATAATCGCTACCCATGATGTAAGAGCTGATGACCTCTGTCCCCTTGCCTATCCTCGTTCTGATACCGATCACACTACTTACGATCCGGGATGCATCAATGATAGATCCCTCGGCCAGGATACTGTGCTCAACATGTGTATTACCGATCTTCATGGGAGGTAACATACGGGCACGGCTGAAGATGGCCCTGGTGTTATCAAACAAATTAAAAGGAGGTATCTCAAGTGATAAAGCCAGGTTGGCTTCATAAAAGGAATAGATGTTCCCGATATCTGTCCAGTATCCGTCATACTGGAAACTCACCACTTTCTTGCTGCTGATGGAATCCGGGATGATCTCCTTTCCAAAATCCGTTGCGTCTTTTTTATCTACCAGTAATTCATCAAACAGCAACTTGCGGTTAAAAATATAAATACCCATCGATGCCAGGTATTTTCGCCCCATAGCCTGCATTTCGTCTCCTGTATCACTTTCCCAAAGAGGCAATAATTCTTTAGCAGGCTTTTCAATAAATGAGGTTATTAAATTTTCATCATTAGCCTTTAGTATACCAAATTCAGGCGCTTCCCTGTCTGCAACGGGTATGGTAGCAATGGAGATATCGGCTCCTTTTGCAATATGGTTTTCAAACATTTCCCTGAAGTCCATCTGGTAAAGCTGATCACCACTTAAGATCAATACATAGTCAAAATCGTTGTTCTGTATATGCTTTAAAGATTGCCTCACTGCATCTGCAGTTCCCTGGAACCATCCAAGACTATCGGGTGTTTGCTCAGCAGCCAAAATATCTACAAAGCCGCTGCTGAATGCGCTGAACTGGTAGGCATTTTTTATATGCTTGTTTAAAGATGCTGAGTTGTACTGGGTGAGTACAAACATCCGGTTAATATTTGAGTTGATACAATTAGAGATAGGAATATCCACCAACCGGTATTTACCACCAATAGGTACAGCAGGTTTGCTTCGTGTTGATGTTAGCGGGTATAAACGGCTTCCGGCGCCACCGCCAAGAATTACGGCTATTACTGATGTACTTATCATGGGTTTTTAGTTTAGTTGTATGGAATCGTATAGGTCGATATATTTTGCTGCACTTTGCTCCCAGCTGTTATCTATCTGCATGATCTGTTTTACAAGCTCAGCCATTTTCTCTTTGTCATCATATAATTCAACAGCACGATGAACAGAATAAGTTATGTCCCAAACACTGGCATGATTAAAACGAAGACCAAAACCATTGGGCTCACCAAAATCTATGACCGTATCTTTTAAACCACCAGTGCTTCTTACAATGGGGATGGTTCCGTAACGCAATGCATACATCTGGTTCAAACCACAGGGCTCTACCCTGCTGGGCATTAAAAGAAAATCGGCCCCGGCATACATCTGGTGGGCAAGTTTTTCATTATAGCCTATTCTTGAATTGTAAAATCCTGCAAAGCCTTCAGTAAGGTAAGTTAAATGATCTTCAACTCTTTTATCACCACTGCCCAGGATCAGAAAATTCATTTTTTTGCCTAACTGGCTTATCGAATCTGTAATAGCTTGCGGCAACAGGTCAGCTGCTTTTTCAGCAACCAATCTTCCTATATAAACAAAAAGCGGCAACTTATCATCCAGTTTAAAATCTTTACAAAGTTTTTTCTTGTTCAATTGTTTTCCTGCGGCTGCATCTTTTTCTGAAAAATTATCCAGTATGTAAGTATCAGTTTCAGGATCCCAAACAACGGTATCAATACCATTTAATATTCCTGAAGATTTTGCTCTTTCCATTCTGAATAACTGCTCCAGGCCATTTGCTTTTTCAGTGAGTTCTTCCATATAACTTGGACTAACAGTAGTTACCCTGTCAGCACATTTTACGGCACAGGCAAGCGGGTTGATGGTATTATCCCATTCCAGTAATCCGCCCCGCCAGCTATCCCAGGCAGGTAAATAATTGCTTTTATCCCAACTCATCCATCCCTGGTATTGTGCATTATGAATGGTAAGAATGGTAGGCACTTCGGCCAGGTGGCGGTAATCGAAACAATTACGCATCATAAAAGGGATAAGGCCTGTATGATGATCATGAACATGCACAGCATCCGGCCTGTGCTCCCAACTGCTTAGCCAGTCTACCACTGCTATCTGAAATGCAGTGAAGCGTTCGGTATCATCATCATAACTGTAAACATTTTCACGGTCAAGCAAACCATAAATGTCAACACAGTAAAGATCAAAATCAAGCTTATTGGTTTTTTCCTTGATGATGGTGTAATCAAAATAAGCATCGCCCATTGCAAATCCGCCTTTGTGTTCAACTGTCCATTCATTCTCATACAAAAACTTTGTACGGTGCATCGGCACAACTACTTTGGCAATATGGCCGAGTTGCTGTTGGTATTTGGGAAGAGTGCCAACCACATCAGCAAGCCCGCCAACTTTTGCATAAGGGTAACATTCGGCGCTGACGTGTAAAATTTCCATATAGTTTTTTTATTGATCTTCAATTTAGCAATCATTTCAATGCAAACCAATTTGAAACCTAAATTTTTCTCAATGCTTATTTTATTCTATTTTCATCAGCTAAAAATAACGATATGCCAACTGAACAAAATGATTTAATTACTCCATTGGAAAAACAAGGATCAAAAGAAACAAATTATGGTGCCTTAAGTACATTGGTTACTGTGTTTTTCTTTTGGGGATTTATTGCTGCAGGAAATAGTGTATTCATTCCTTTCTGTAAACATTATTTTAGTTTAGATCAGTTTCAAAGCCAGCTGATAGACTTTGCTTTTTATACTGCCTACTTTGTTGGAGCCCTTGCATTGTTTGCCTACGGTGCTTTTGGTGGTAAAGACCTGGTGGGTAAATGGGGATATAAAAAAAGTATCGTGTATGGTTTATTATTCTCTGCCCTGGGTGCCGCAGCAATGATCATTGCTGTTAACGGGAATACTTTTGCCGGCATGCTGGTAGGATTCTTTATGGTTGCATTGGGATTCTCTTTGCAACAAACTGCAGCACAACCCTTTTCCATTTCATTGGGAGATCCTGCCACCGGTGCCAGCCGTGTAACCCTGGGAGGTGCGATCAATTCTTTTGGCACTACCATCGGGCCCATCTTTGTTGCCCTGGCATTGTTTGGCACCACAGCTGCTATCACAGATGAACAAATTGCAGCTTTAAGTTTAAGTAAAGTCATCATTTTATATATTGGTGTAGGCGCATTGTTTATTGGAGCTGCTGCACTTTTCCATTTTTCAAAAAAGGTACCCGCAGGTATCATGGAAGAGAAAACAGAGAAGGCCAACAAGGCTTTATATATGTTACTGATCATGACGGGATTACTGTTCATGATGTTCGTTCCGGTTTTTAATACCTATAAAATAGATATGACCCAAGCTACAGACCTGGAGAAGCATGGTATGGAAACTTACAGGATGGTTTGGCTGCTTGGCGCATTGGCGGTTGTATTGCTAGGGTTACTTATAGCCAACCTCAGTTCAAGAAGAAATCCTAATGGCTGGGGCGCTATGCAATATCCTCAACTGGTGCTGGGTATGCTTGCGATCTTTGTATATGTTGGTGTTGAAGTTACCATTGGCAGCAATCTTGGAGAATTGTTAAGGCATGCTGCTTTCGGAGGAGTTCAGGCATCGGAAGCAACTCCTTATATAGCCATGTATTGGGGAAGCTTAATGATCGGCCGCTGGGCTTATGCTGTAGGTGCATTTAAAATGAAAGAAAGTACAAAGATCATCTTGCAGATACTGGTACCGCTGATCGCCTTTGTTGTGATCATAGTCGTTAATACTATTTTCAATTACGATATGCGTGCTTTATACTATTATATTATTTGCGTGGCTGTTCAGATCATTGGCTTTTACATCAGTAAGAACAAACCTGCAAGGACATTGTTGATATTTAGTTTGCTTGGAGTTATTGCTATGGTGATCGGAACTATGACTACCGGTACTGTTGCCATTTATTCATTTTTAAGCGGTGGGTTATTTTGTTCTATTATGTGGCCATGCATCTTCAGTTTATCAATTGCCGGGCTGGGAAAATATACAACACAGGGTTCTGCTTTCCTGATCATGATGATCCTCGGTGGTGGTATCATCCCTCCGCTACAGGGTAAAATAGCAGATTACCTCCAGTCAAATTCAGCCGTTGAAGGAAGTGGTATTCATAGCTCTTACTGGATCGCAGTGATCTGTTTTGCTTATCTGGCAATTTTCGCATTTGCAGTAAAAGGTATTTTAAAACGCCAGGGAATTGATTATGATGCAGAGGTGGAAGGAAGCAGCGGACATTAATTTAAAACTTCTGTTAAGGGTTATATGAAAGACAAATTAGTAATTGGTATTGATATAGGAGGCACAACTGCCAAGTTTGGTATAGTAAACAATGCCGGTAAAATTATTGAACAGGATCGTGTACCTACCAATGTACATGATGGTGTGGATGATTTTATAAATGACCTGTCGGATAAATTATTACCAATGATCGAAAGGGCTGGTGGCCTGGATCAATTTCTTGGTATCGGTATGGGTGCACCAAATGGGAATATTTATACCGGCACCATTGAATATGCTCCCAACCTGAAATGGAAAGGTATTATTCCTATTGCAGATCTTATTGAAAAGAAATTCAGGCTTAAAACAAAACTCACCAACGATGCCAATGCCGCTGCTATGGGCGAGATGATGTATGGTGCATGCAAAGGCATGAAGCATTTTATCATTATAACCTTAGGTACCGGCGTAGGAAGCGGTATTGTGATAGATGGAAAGATAGTTGTGGGCCATGATGGATTTGCGGGTGAACTTGGACATACCATCATCAGGCATGGTGGCAGGCAGCATAAAAGCACAGGCGCACATGGAAGCCTGGAAGCGTATGCATCTGCAACCGGTGTAAGAGAAACCGCTATTGAAATGCTTACCCAGCATCCTGAAGAACCCAGCCTTTTGCGCAATTACACCATCAATGAATTAACAAGCCAAACGGTATATGAATGCGCTATGCAGGGTGATAGCATAGCCAATAATATTTTTGAATTTACCGGGCAGATATTGGGTGAATCATTGGCAAATGCGATCATGTTTTCTTCGCCGGAAGCAATTGTGTTGTTTGGTGGATTGACCAAATCCGGTAACCTGATACTAAATCCGACCAAGAAACATATGGAAGCTAACCTGCTTCCTATTTTTCAGAACAAAGTAAAATTGATCTTTAGTGAACTGAATGAATCAGATGCAGCGATCTTAGGAGCCAGTGCATTGGTTTGGGATATGAATGAGGATTAGTTCTTTTTAATTAAAAATACGGCAGGTATCGGTCTCTGAACTCCTTTACTACTTGGAGTAATGGTTTCTTTTCCATTAACCAGCATGCAACTGCTGCCACCGCCATCTAAATTTAGCGCTTCAATACAGTCCAGGTCTTTTAATAGTCTTGCTTCCTGTTCTAATGTGGATCCCTCTGCAATGCCCGGAAACCTGCCTTGAATAGCCATGATGATGAGATAACCATCGCTTGTGTAACCCATGCAGGTACGGGGATGTTTATCGTTGATGGCTTTACCGTTGAATTTTAATTCTTCTTCATTTGTGATCTTTATTTTGCTGTTTTGTATCAGCACAGGGCCGCCTCCAATTGCGGTTCTTACTTTCCATTGTTTTAAATGAGGATATATTTTACCATTAGCGATTTCAAAATAGCTAGGTAATGATATTGAATTATTTGATACGTCAGTAAAAGGAAATTTTGTAGAAGAATCTTTATTTGGAGGAATTGGATTCTGCCATGCATAGGGTGCTGACTTTATTGAATCTGTATATAACCATGCGATATCTGCCTTTCTTTTTTTATCAATACCCAACGCACTTCCCAACGGATGCTTATATTGAAAAGTATCCTTTCCTCTCATTGGTATTGTATGAATATTATAACCAACTAATTTCCCATCTTTAATAACCACATTCAAATTTTGATTGGTTGCAAAAGAAAAGAAAGTCGTGTTCACAACCACTAACGGCCTATCGTTCTTCTCGTAGAATTGTAATGGCGTTAATCTTCTGCCCAGTGTTGTATCTACGGTGAAATCAAGCTTCTTATCCTTCAGCCTTGCTTTTACATAATAAGCAATAAAAGGTTTCCCATCCAGGCTATCGGTTGTTTTAAAAACCTGTACCGATGCAGGCAGCGGAGCAAAATCAGCATCAACATTTACCCATTTAACCTGTGCAAAAGACCTGGTTGCAATAAAAAAACAAACAGCCAGTGATAAACCGGCTGCTATTAATATTTTACCCAAATTGCTATTCAGCATAAGCTCTTGAATTAAAAAAGCAAAACCCAATACGCAAAACTATAAACCCTTTTCTTCCTTCCATTTATTTATACCATATCCCGGTATCACATGTTTTTCGCTGTGGTAAGATGAACGAACCAATGGGCCGCTCTCTACATAATCAAATCCCAGGTTATACCCTATCTCCCTGAACTCGGCAAACTCATCAGGATGCACAAAGCGAGCAACAGGTAAATGTTTTTTTGTAGGTTGAAGGTATTGGCCAATGGTTACCACATCAACGTGGTTTTCTTTCAGGTCTTTCAAAGTCTGTATCACTTCATCCTTTTCTTCGCCAAGGCCCAGCATAATACCGCTCTTGGTACGCATGCCTCCTTCCTTTAAGATCCTCAGTGTTTCCATACTTTGCCGGTATTTGGCCTGTATACGTACCTGGCGTGTGAGGCGTTCAGTGGTCTCAATATTATGGCTAACTACTTCAGGTGCCGCATCTATAACACGTTGTATGTTTTCCCTGTTTCCTTTAAAATCAGGTATCAATGTTTCTAAGGTTGTAGCGGGGTTTAAAGCTTTAACTGCTTTAATGGTATTGTACCAGATAATGCTTCCGCCGTCTTTCAGTTCATCCCTGTCAACCGATGTGATCACTGCATGTTTAACCTTCATCAGGTTAATAGCTTCGGCCACACGTTGCGGCTCATCCCAATCTACTTCCAATGGCCTGCCGGTAGCCACATTGCAAAATCCGCAGCTGCGGGTGCAAATATTGCCAAGGATCATGAAAGTAGCCGTGCCTTCGCCCCAGCATTCGCCCATATTAGGACAATTACCGCTTTCGCAGATGGTGTGTAGTTTGTGTGTATCAACCAGGTTGCGCACATGGCGGTATTCTTCTCCGATGGGTAATTTAACCCTTAACCAATTGGGCTTTTTGGGTTTCTGTTCTATTATTCCGTCAATTACGGGTAATTCTATCATGCAGTGAAATTCTGATTATTAAATGAATGTGCAACAGTTACTTTCTTTTACCAAACAAAACTGTGAACCAGGCCGAAAAGAAGAATTGTTTTTGTTTATTATCAAACATCTGGGGGATCTTTTTTGAATAAAACTCGGCAGCCACACCAACTTCAATAGCAGCCAGCAGATCATTGTACCTGCCATAATCAAAACGCAAACCTGGCTTAACATAAAGGCCCGGAGTAAGTTTTAAATGGTTCCAGCCACGGCTGAATCCCGGTCCGCTAACAACCGGCCCTCCTTTAAAAAGTAAACTATCCTCCGAGTCGTAACTGATATACACAAGTTCGCCGTTTTTTTCTACCTGCACTTCGTAAGGCCTCAGTAAACCCAGTGCTAATCCTCCACCGATATTGCCGGTAATACTTACCCCGTTCTTATTGCTTTTATTTCCCAGTAAGAACTGCTTTTGTACACCCAGTTTTACAGGATAAAAGAAATTGACCTTACCAAAAATAAATGGCGATGACACTAAATAGGAGTTATTACTTTGTTTGGTTTCTTTCTGGTGCTTACGTTCAGATATCTCCAGTTGAAACAAGGTTGTTCTTTTTACAGATTTGGAGTAACCTTTTTCAAATGAAATACCATAACCGTCGGAAATTAACTTAATGCCAAATGCAAAATGTTTCCTGTAAGCAATAACGCCTTCTTCCTCGGCTTTTATTTGGGCATTGATCCTGTCCCGCTTCTGTTCTTTACGGGATTTTTGTGTTGGCTTTTTGGTTTCCTGTGCAAGGGCGGAAAATGAAAAGGCAAACAATGTTAAAAGAATTAATAATTGCTTCATGTAATTTGTTTACTAACGTAAATTTATGCAAAAATACTATCTGCTGATTAAAGATGATACATTTGTAGTGCGAACCGCTGCATTTTGAACCATAAAATCTTAATTATCTTAAAATTTAACAAATGACTGCTTCTATTGTTTACCAAGGGCATTTAAGATGTGAATGTACCCACCTGCAGAGCGGGACAATAATTGAAACGGATGCCCCGACCGATAACCGTGGTAAGGGCGAACGTTTTAGTCCTACCGATACCTTATGTGTTGCATTGGCTACCTGCGTGGTTACAACCATGGCTTTAAAGGCCGGTGATATGGGTATTGACCTGGCAGGAACCGGTATTGCTGTAACAAAACACATGCTGAGTGAGCCCAGGCGCATAGGCAAAATTGATGTGATACTTTCTTTCCCGGCCGCATTGCAGGTAGAAGATAAAGACCGTACTATTTTACAAAGAGTTGGAGACAACTGCCCGGTTGCAAAGAGTTTGAGCCCGGATTTAGAGGTGAATATTGAATATAATTGGGCCCCCTCCGCCCCCTAAAGGGGGAACTTTGAAATCTGATAATTAAAGAAACTTGTTTTTCTGCTTTTTCTGTGCTTCCGTGTCTCTGTGGCATATCAACTTAACACCGAAGGATTGAAGAAATCATTGGTTCCTTATTAACTTGTTTCCGATACTGCAATCCAGGCAACGTTTTTTATTACAATATTCATTCTTAAGCTGAATTAAAGCCTGTGAGTCGAAGGCTGTTTTGTTTTCGACATCTAATGATGCGAAGCCTTTTGTGATACTGTTCTTTTCAGCTTTAATATCTTCGAGCCATTGCAGCGCCTTGTCCTTGTATATATTTTCGCCATGATAATGGCCATAAGCAAATAAAACAGGTACAACCGTATTGATGAGAATATTATCGATCATCTCCTCTCCCAGTTTCTTCTTTTTAAAAGCCGAGGTTTCATCAAATACATAATGATAATGCCAGTAGTCATTGGCTATTACCTGCAACAATAGTTTTATGTCTTTTACACTGTCGCTTTCTTTTATTTTTGAGAACAGGTGCAGGCTGTTATGTACAAGCATCGCCAACTGTGCCAATCTCACCGTAGGGAAATTTGATGGGCGCATCCGTAAAAAGATCATGGAAGCCTCCACCTTTTGCAGGTTGTATTTCTTTTTTAAGAAATGGTATTCCTTCTGCAAGAGTTTTGGATAATCTTCATTAAAATTATCTTCAAGCAAACCAGCCTGTCCAAATAGCAAGGCTTCTACCTGGTGTATCTGCCCTTTATGTTTAGCCAGTATATTTACAGTAACAGATTGGGCAACTTTCTCAAAAGCAACACTGTTAAGTTTTGCACCAAAGTTTTTGGCCAGCAGCCACCAGAATGTTTCTTCCCAGTGGTTTTTATTTTTTTGCTGATGATCAAAGATCAACTGTGTTCTTTTCTCCAGTCTTTCTATCAGCAACCTTTCCTTCCAGCTTTGCCGGCTAAGGCTGTTTACCTGATGAATATGTTTTTCGCAGGGAATAAAATGACCGGCGTTCATCAGCTCATCATATTTTGCAAGCAATACCTTGGGCACTTTATCCTGCAGTACCAAAGTTGAGCAGGGTAAATTTAAATGTACATCCTGCTGCCACACAACATGCAGAATTACATTCTTATAATTTTTATCGCCGCTGTGTTTATGATTCGTCCAATCGGAAGTTTTGATATGGAGTTCAACACTGCCGGCCCAGGTTGTATTGTTTATCTTTATTTTGGCATCGCTGAAATCAGGCCCCTGGTTGGTATTAAATGTTCCGGGATGAATGATCTGCAATAACTCGCCTTCTTCTGTACACAGATCACCGTAATTAAAATATTGAAATTGCCAGATGTATTGCAGTAGTCTTTCTGTCATAGGGATGACGTTTTACCACAAACAAAATACACAGAAAATTGAAGATTACAAACTTTGCAGAGCCTGCACTACCCTGCTTACCGGTAATCCCATTACATTATAGAAATCGCCTGTTACCGATTTAATGCCAACCACGCCGATCCATTCCTGGATGGCGTAGGCACCAGCTTTGTCATAGGGCTTATAATTGTCTACATAAAATTCTATCTGTTCTAAACTCAATTCATGAAAATGCACTTCAGTTATTTCAGCAAATACAATTTCTTTTTCAAAGCACAAGATAACAACACCGGTAATTACCTGGTGTTTTTTACCTGACAGTGATGAGAGGATATTCACAGCATCTTCCCTGTCCTTTGGCTTGCCGATAATTTGTTTTTCCAATACAACAATAGTATCTGCTGCAAGAATGGGAACTGAAGCAAGGATAGTTGGCCTTACAGCCAAAGCTTTGTTCCTGGCTATATGAATTGCAATCTCATCAATGGATAGGTCGCCCGGATAAGATTCATCCGTTTCCTTCACAACGATCTCAAATGGAACTTCGGCCCACTCCAGTAACTGTTTGCGCCGCGGCGATTGTGAAGCTAAAATGATCTTTTGCATAAAACCGGTTACGAATAAATTTTAAAGAATATCATCGACATTAATCCAGCCAGCATCACCAGTTTGATCATTGTACTTAACTGGTGATAATCTTTTGGTACCTGCGCCTGGTATAATTTACGCAGTATCCATAGCAACGGAGCAAGAATGAGCAAAACAGTATATGCAGCGCTCCAGTACCATCCCAGTTGCCATACATATATCTGCACAATGCTGATCATTCCAATTAAAACAACCAGCCACACTGCCACAAAAACCTTACTGGCCGGTATTCCCCAGCTGATGGGTATTGTTTTGCAGCCGTATTTTTTGTCGCCTTCCATATCTTCCATATCTTTTACCACTTCCCGTATCAGTGAAATAACAAAAGCAAAACCGGCATACAAAAAACTGATACGCATGAAGCGTCGCAATTGGGCCTGCCATTCAAATGGTTCACAATGAGAACAACTTAAACTGCGGTAATAACAAAGAAAACAAACCAGGATGACCCATGCAGTAAGCATGGAAATTAAAATATTACCAACCAGTAATTTCTTTTTTAAGCTGATACTATAAGCAAATAATAATATTACGCAGATGGTATTTGAAATGCCCAGCCAAAAGACGGGTGTTTGCGAATCAACATAAAAACCAAGCAGCATAGCAATAAAAGAAAAAACGATGTGCATAATGATTGCCCATCGTCTTTTTATCAGTTTATCAATAATTTTCTTTTCAGGTTTGTTTATTTCATCAATATTGCGGTCGAAATAATCGTTGATGATATTACCAGCTGCTGCGATCAGTAACGACGATATCATGAGTATTATGAAATGCCTGACCCGGAAAGAACTAAAAGGATCTACATTTCCTGAAAATAAGGGGTTTACAAGACTAAGATAAAACAGCACCTGCGTTATCGCTATCATAACCAGGTTAGGCAGGCGTACCAGTCTTAGAAAAGCTGTAATTAATTTCATGAAAATTTTCTGAGAACGAAAATAAGCATTGGAATCTGAAAAACCGATTTACTTTGAAGCGATAGTCGTATCCAGGTCCCAGTGTCCGTTTAACTTCAATACTTTTTCAATTACATCCCTGGCGCAGCCTTTACCACCAACAACAGGTGAAATGTAACGCGATATTTGTTTTATTTCTGCAACAGCATCTGCGGGGCAACAGGGCAAGCCCGTTAACTGCATCGGAATATAGTCGGGTATATCATCGCCCATGAACAATACTTCATCCCAGTTAAGCTGATGTTGGGCAACATATTCCATCAACTTTTCTTTCTTGTTATCAACTTTTAAAAAACAATCTTTTACACCCAGCCTTTCTAATCTTTCTTTTACTGCATCAGATGTTCCCCCGGAAATGATCACAACCCGGTATCCCTTTTTTATTGCCAGCTGTAAAGCATACCCATCTTTGATATTCATCAGCCTGGCCATTTGCCCGTCATTCAAAATCAATAAACTTCCCTCGGTAAGTACACCGTCAACATCAAACACAAATGTTTTTATGGGCTTAAATTTCTCCAGAACACTCATTTTGATTGCAGATTTTAGATTGTAGATTTTAGATTTGATTTGCGGAATATGAACGACCCTATATCTGCAATCGTCAATCTAAAATCTAAAATTACTTTTGATTATCCCTCCACTCATACACCCAGCTGCTCTGTATCATCTCCAGGTGGCCTTCATTGCTTTCGTCGGCTTTGCCTTCAAACCTGGGTATTTCCATCACCCATTTATGCAGGTCGGTAAAACGGATGCGGTAGATCTTGCTTTCGCCAAAATCATCACCAAAGCGCTCGTACAACTTCATGGCAATATCTTCATAATCGTTCCAGTGTATGGGGGGTTCGAAAGTCATAATTAGTTAATTGGTTAATCCGTTAAATAGTTAATCCGTAGGTGTATAAATTTTAAAAAGCTTTTAATGTTAGCTATCTGCTTTACCAATTAACGAATTAACGGATTAACAGATTAACGTTATTACTCTCCCAAAAACTGTGTCTGGTCAGGTAAGGTAACGGATATTTCCCCTTCACCATCCAGTAAAACACATTGGCAACCCAGGCGGGAATTTAACCTGGGGCTCACTGCCCTGTCAATAAAATCTTCTTCCTTATCACTTAACTCTTCTAAAAATTCTTCTCCCTGTTGTACATAGATATGGCAGGTACTACAGGCGCACACTCCCCCGCAATTATGGTGCAATTCAATATCATTTTTTAAAGCTACTTCTAAAATAGACTGATCAGGTTCAATGGCCGTTAAAGTTACCGGTTCCAGGCCCTTTTGTTCAAACTTAAATGTTATACTGTACATATTCTGCAAATTTCGGGTTGCAAACCTACTTTAAATTACCAATTAAGGAAAATATAAGTTCGGCCTAATGTATTTTAGTAACGTTTAAAATTAGGAAAGTTGTCAGTTTGAGCTTGTCGAAACCGTGGCTATACAATGCTAACCCGTCTTCGACAAGCTCAGACTGACAGTAAAATTGCTAACGGGAATTTTAAACTGATGTGCTATTTGCTTTTTAAGTTTGAAAAGTAAAAAGGTTTTACTACTTTTCGCTTTTAACCACAAGATGATCATCATGCCTGTAAACACAAAGATCTTATTTAATATTGCAATACTTTTTACCGGTATTTTGCTTGGCTCCTGTGGTGACGATAAAAAAAAGGAAGAACCTGTGAAGCCTGAGAAGGGCCGTATAAAAACCGAGGCTAAAAAAGAACCTAAAACAAAGATCCAGCGCCCTCCCATCATCAATATTGTTGACACTGTTTCACCAAAAATGACCGTGATCTACAGCAGCGACAGTGCTGCAACCTTTGACCGTATCAGCTTAAAACTTGGTAAGATATACGGAACAAAACTGCCTGAATACATTAAAAAGAATAACCTGAAAACTACCGCCCCCCCTATGGCCTGGTACAAAAAACAAAAAGCGCCATTCTTTTTTGATGCCGGCATACCGGTTAATAAAGCAGGAGCAAAATCTGTTAAGGGGGTACAAATACGCCAGATGAGTGGCGGCAAAGCTTTAATAGTGCATTTCTTCGGGCCTTTTGAAATGTTGCCACAGGGTTATGAAGCCGTTAAGGAATGGATGAAAGAAAATAAGAAATCGGCTGCTGGCCCCTCTTACGAAATTTATATAACCGACCCGATCGATAAAAATGGAAAAAATGTAGACCCCTACAAAATACAAACGGATATTGTATTCCCAATTAAATAAGATCATCCTTTCATAATACTGTCTGTAAGCTTAATGTACATATACTTAAGCTGCGGATGATCCGTTAAAATACGCAGGTGCTTTTCTATAGTAAACATGTCGTTGCGTACCGCCGGACCGGTTTGTACAGCAGCGGGCGAGAATTTTTGAACACGCTCTGCAGTTTCTTTGATCAATGGTGTCAGCAGGCTAAAATCAACCTGTTCCTTTTTACAAAATGATTCTGCCAACGCATATAAATGATTGGTGAAATTACTTACCATAACAGCTGCCACATGTAATTTTAGCCTTTCATCATCATTTGCTTTTGTAACGATGGATGATAATGTTGCTGCCAGATCCTCAACAAGTGTGACGGTATCTATTGTATTGCCATCAATTAAAAAAGGGATATCGGTCTCATAATCCATTTCCTTGCGCAGGCTTTGCAAAGGATACAGCACACCATAATTATTGGAAACATCTTTCAATACATCCCGGGAAACAGAACCTGCCGTATGTAGTACGAGTTTGTTGCCAAGGTGGATACGGCTGTTCAATTCCTGCAAGGCAGAATCGGCTACTGCTATAATATAAAGCCCCGCACTATCATTCAGTTTTTCATTGTAGTCTGCATAGGCACAATTCAATTCATCGGCCAGCAACTTTGCATGAGCTGCATTGCGGCTTACCACCTGCACGATCTCATGCCCCTTCTGTTTACACAACCGGCCCAAGACCGATGCTACATTTCCCGAACCGATAATTACGATCTCCATACACTTAACTTTGCACTATGAAACTCTCACAAAGGTTAGCAATTGGTTACATTCAAACAAAATTTAAATTAATAAGCGCTATTTCAAAAAGAAAGGCAGCAGAAAAGGCTTTCGTGATCTTTGGTACCCCTTTTATGAAGTCAGTGCGGAAAGCGCCACTCAAAAATGCTGAGATCATACATTTTCACCTGGATGGTAAAAAGATGAATGGCTACCGGTGGAACTATCCCCAACCTAAAAAGGCCCTCATCTTACACGGTTTTGGTTCAGCAGCGCACAAATTTGAGGATTATGCCCTGTTGCTTATCGAGAAAGGGTTTGAAGTGCTGGCTTTTGACGCCCCTGCACATGGCGACAGTGAAGGCGATACCACCAATGCCATTGAATACAGCGAAATGATAAAAGAGGTAATGTCAACATTTGGGCCAATAGATAATTTTATAGCACATTCTTTTGGCGGCATTTCCTTAAGCCTGGTGCTGGAGCAGGTAAAACATGATGCTCAAACCAAAATAGTATTTATTGCGCCGGCAACAGAAACCACTACTGCCGTAGATGGTGCTTTTAAAATGCTGAAACTAAAAAATGAAACTGTGCGGAATGAGTTTGAGAAGATCATTTTTGAATACAGCGGTAAACATACTGAATGGTTTTCCATCCGCAGGGCCATGCATAATATAAAAGCATCGGTGCTCTGGATACATGATGAAGAAGATGATATTACACCCTGGGAAGATGCCGGAAAAGTAAAAGAAGACAACCATCCAAACATAAAATTCGTTATTACAAAAGGATTGGGTCATCGTAAAATTTACCACGATGCTGATATAAAAAACACTGTTATAAAATTTCTCGAAAAGAGTTAAAATTCAGCCACAGTTAATAAGATTTATTTTGATTTTTCAATTTTAAACTAATATTGCAGTAGAAGCTGCCATAATTTAAATGGCAGTTTTCAGTTAAGCACAACAGTACAAGTGAGCCCCGCTGCGGCGGGGACGATGCTACAAATCAGTACCACAGCTTGTTTCAAAAGAAAATATAAAACTAAAAATGGCGAAAAACCTGTTAATAGTGGAGAGTCCGGCAAAGGCAAAGACCATTGAAGCAATTCTTGGAAAAGACTTTGAAGTGAAAAGTTGCTTTGGCCATATTCGTGACCTGCAGAAGAATGATATGGGCATCGATATCAACAATAATTTTAACCCCACTTATATAGTACCTCCCGAAAAAGCAAAAGTGGTCAGCGATCTTAAAAGCCTTGCAAAGAAAAGTGAAGAGGTTTGGCTGGCATCGGATGAGGACCGTGAAGGAGAAAGTATCAGCTGGCATTTGGCAGAAGTGTTAGGCCTTGATGCAAAAACAACCAAGCGAATTGTATTTCATGAGATCACCAAACCGGCTATTCAAAAGGCAGTGCAAAATCCACGTGTGATCGATATGAACCTGGTGGATGCACAACAGGCACGCCGTGTTGTTGACCGTATCGTGGGTTTTGAACTGAGCCCTGTTTTGTGGCGCAAGATCGGCATGAGCGGCGGCTTAAGCGCCGGCCGTGTGCAAAGTGTGGCGGTAAAATTAATTGTAGAAAAAGAAAGGGAGATAAACCAGTTTACACCGGTAAGCAGTTTTAAACTGGAAGCAACATTGGCAGCAACCGATCTTAATAATAAGACCGTTTCTTTTAAAGCAGAGGGTGCCAAATATAATAATGAAGCAGATGCTGAAAAGTTCTTGCAGAGTTGTATAGGAGCTGATTATACTGTAAAAGATATACAGGTTCGTCCGGGCAAACGTACTCCGGCAGCGCCTTTCACTACTTCTACATTACAACAGGAAGCCAGCCGTAAACTCGGCTATGGTGTAAGCAAGACCATGTTGCTGGCACAAAAACTTTATGAAAGCGGTAAGATAACTTATATGCGTACCGACAGTGTTAATTTGAGCGACACGGCAATGGACGCTATTAAAGCAGAGATAGGAAGCAGTTTTGGCGACAACTATATACAGGTTCGCAAATACAAGAACAAGAATGAGGGAGCACAGGAAGCGCATGAAGCGATTCGTCCAACATACATGGAAGTAAAAAATGTAGGTGATCCGGATCTGCAAAGGTTGTATGAACTTATCTGGAAAAGAACGATCGCTTCGCAGATGAGTGATGCAGAATTGGAGAAGACAACAGCCAAAATAAATATCAGTACCAATAACGAAGAACTCACCGCAACCGGTGAAGTGTTGAAATTTGATGGTTTCTTAAAAGTATATTTAGAGAGTACCGATGACGAAGAAGAAAATGATGGCGATGACAGCCGCCTGCCTAATTTAACCGTTGGACAGGTGCTTGCATTCGAAAGAATGACTGCTACTGAAAGGTTCACTAAACATGCAGCCCGTTACACAGAAGCCTCGCTGGTAAAGAAACTGGAGGAACTGGGCATCGGCCGTCCGAGTACATACGCCCCTACCATCTCCACCATCATCAAAAGAAATTATGTTGAGAAGAAAGATAAGGAAGGTGTGAAAAGGGATTTTCGTGTGTTGCGCTTGAAAAATGATGAGATCAGAAAAATAACCGAACAGGAGAATACCGGTGCAGAAAAATCAAAACTCTTCCCTACGGATCTTGGTTTGGTGGTTACCGATTTTTTGACCCAGCATTTTGATAAAGTGATGAACTACTCTTTTACTGCCGAGATAGAAAAAGAGTTTGATGAAATTGCCGATGGCAAAATGAAGTGGAACAAAATGGTAAGCGATTTCTATACGCCCTTTCATGAAGGTGTGGAGCATACATTGGAGAATGCCGAACGCGCCGTTGGTGAAAGAGCTTTAGGTACCGATGCTGAAACCGGCAAACCGGTGATCGCCCGTATGGGCCGCTATGGCCCCATGGTGCAGATAGGTGTTTCTGAAGGTGATGAAAAACCAAAATTCGCCAAGCTTAAGCCATCGCAGAGTATTGAGACCATTAGTATGGAAGAAGCCATGGACCTGTTTAAACTGGGTGCCCCGCTGGGCGAACATGAAGGCCTGGAAATAACCGTGAACATCGGCCGCTTTGGCCCTTATGTAAAATTTGGTGAGCAGTTCATTTCCATACCAAGGGGCGAAGAACCCTCAGGTGTTACATTGGAAAGAGCCATCGAGATCATTGAGGCTAAAAAGTTTGAAGACGCCCCCATTGGTTTTTATGATGAAAAACCGATCACCAAGGGCAAGGGAAGGTTTGGGCCTTTTATAAAATGGAACGACATGTTCATCAATGTGCCGGCCCGGTATAATTTTGAGAACCTGGGCCAGCAGGAATGCAACGAACTCATACAAAAGAAAATAGAAAAAGAAGCCAACCGCTTTATACAACAATGGCCCGAAGATAAGATAGCTGTAGAAAATGGCCGATGGGGACCCGAGGTTGTGTATGCTAAAAAACGCCTCCGCCTGCCCAAAGGAAAATATACTGCTGAAGCTTTAGCCGCGGTTAGCCTGGATGAAGTAAAAGCAATGATACTGGCGGCAGACCCCAAAGCCTTTGATAAAAAGAAAGCGCCTGCAAAGAAAAAAGCAGCAGTTAAGAAGGCGGCGAAGAAGAAGTAATTTAGTGAAGCTGATGATAACTTTGAATTTCAAATTAACTAAAGAAGATTACTTTAATTACTACTACTATTCAACTTACCTGGCTCCGGGCAAAAAAGCAGGCGTGATAAAAAGCAGGTTAAAAGGCTTTTTTATATTTTCATTTCTATTATTGCTGATCAGATTCACTTCTCCGGAGAGATCACTTGATACTTTTTTCTTTATCAGCATTGCCATGATGGCAAGTATATACCTGCTTCCTTTATTTACTGTTGAAATGGATACCCGCAGACAGACTTATGCATTTTTAAACAACCCCTTAAATTCTGATTTACTCACAAATACAGAGATAACAATTTCAGAAACCGGCATAGCAGCAAAAGACGAACTTTCAGAAGCAAAATACCAATGGAATGCGATTGTAAAAATGGAAGAAAGCAAAGACTATTATTTTTTGTTCACGAATTCAATACAGGCCATTGTAATTCCAAAAAGAATCTTAAATACAGAAGTTGAAAAAGAAGCCCTTTCAAAATTAATGGCACAGCATATTCCTTTTAATGCTGAAGTAGGGCATTTGGTGAAGAACTAAAAGAATCATTGTAATTTATAGAGTGACGGCCCAATGGCTCAATAGTATTCAAGTTAAGAGGGCGGCAAATCCTGGCAGAGACTCGCCTGAAATAGAAAGAAGAAATAATTTTCTAAAAAATGGTTCGTATTTTGGGAGTCATTTTTTATTTCTTATTCACTATTTAACATAAGGTGAATAACGGAAAGAATTAAGATGGACTTTATCTGTAAAATATTCAACCGATAAAATGTGTAAGGTTTACAATCCTGTTGGTTCGCTACGAGTGATAAAACAGTATTTACATCAACGCAACATCTATGACTTCAATTCATTAAAAGAATTGGTGGTTTTTAAGGAAAACTATTCTACTTATCGTGAGAATATTATATCAGACCATAAGCTTTTGATTGAGAAAGAAAGGGATGCTCTTTTTCTAGAAATATTAGATTTAGATGTATCGATCAAATCTGCAAGAGAAGAATGCAAATATAAACTTAACCAGCATTTTGAAAAGTTACAACAACAATTAAACAGCATTCCATCCTCAACTAACAGTCTGCAAAAACTGATTATTTTTTTCAAAAGAAAATACCAACAACGAAAAATAAAACAGTTCTTACGGTCGTTTGATACTAAGGTTGCTACTGCTATTCAAACAGTAGAAGATATACAAAATGAAAAGAAAAATCGGTACCAATACATTCTTTCCAATTTCAATAGTATAGTTAATGTTAGTATTTCAGGACCAATATCAGAGCTGGAAAGAAGGAGGCAGGCAATTGAAGAATTGAACAGCTCTATTTATGGCGCATACGGCGAACATAAAGTTGTAAAAGAACTTGAACATTTACCAGACGATTACTATTTAATAAATGATTTTTCATTGAGTTTCAATAATGCGATTTATAACCATGCAGATAAGGACTACATTAAATCAATTCAGATTGATCATATTATTGTAGGCCCATCTGGCATTTTTCTTATTGAAACAAAAAACTGGAGTGAAAAATCTCTAGATAATAGAAGCCTTCGTTCTCCGGTTCAGCAAATACGAAGGACTAGTTATATTCTTTATAAATTGTTCTCAACCGGTTTAGGAAATTACAAGTTGGAATTAAGAAAACATCATTGGGGAGACAAAAAGGTGCCAATAAAAAATTTAATTGTTTTTGTTAGCTCCAAACCAAAAGAACAATTTCAGTATGTAAAAATTTTAACTGTTTCAGAACTTGTTAACTATATTCAATATTTTGATCCGATACTCTCCTTTAGTGAAACAGAACGAATAAGTAATTTTCTTCTTAACCTATCTTCGAGAAAAACCATCAGTATAAAATAATAAAAGACATGTCGTATGCAATGTAAAATGTAGTTGCTCTCCGCCCCGGTTCGTGCCACACGAAACGGAAAATAAAAAATGTTTCGTGTGCCACGGACCATGGCTATTATCCTGTAACTTTACCAGTTTACGCATTTGTAAATTCTTCCTGTTCCGTAGGAACATTTGATAGGTAGCTTCATAAAGCATAAAGGAGTCCTTCGTTCTGTAGGAACGTTTTGTGCTAACCTCAGGCTTTCAATTTTTACAATGCGTTCCTACGGAACGCCGCTTTCTTCGCAATGGACTTGCTACCCACAAAATGTCCCGCCGGGACAAAAGGCTTTTGCCGCCGTCTGGTTTTTAACCATAACTGTTCGGAAGATTTACGGAGATTTTTTATAAAGCAACCCTTTTGCTTTTTTGGCGTTTCCACCGCATAAAATAACTATGTTGTAAATAATATCGGTTTCTAAATCCTGTACAAATTTTCG
>Ga0193752_1000181_pt1 | contig 79627 bp, 70 predicted proteins | sample H1c1metaG_FD_144924 | JGI IMG/M metagenome (GOLD analysis project Ga0193752, IMG submission 144924) | Soil microbial communities from a riparian zone of the East river system, Colorado, United States - H1c1 | ecosystem: Environmental > Terrestrial > Soil > Riparian zone | place: USA: East River... | reverse complement strand
CGCAGCGGAAGTTGAAGCAGAAGAGCCTGCTCCCGCCGATGCAGTCGAGCTTAAAGAGCCTACTCCGAGAACCTCGCCCAAAGCCGCAACCCGAACTGCGACTAAATCGAAAAACGCCAGTGCATCCGCTGAGAGCTCAGTAGTGATGGGCGTGCCGATCTCCAAGCCGCATAAGGCACTTTGGTCGGGCGATGAGCCTGTGACAAAAATCGAGCTGGCCCGGTACTTCGAAACGGTGAGCGAATGGCTGATGCCGCACATCAAGGGCCGCCCGTGCTCAATCATCCGAGCGCCCGACGGTGTCGACGGCGAAACATTCTTCCAGCGACACGCGATGCAAGGCACCTCTAATCTGCTCACGCTCCAGAAAGTTTTCGGTGATCACAAACCGTATTTGCAAATAGATCGGGCAGAGGGTTTAGCGGCGATCGCACAAAGTGCCGGCATCGAACTTCATCCGTGGAACTGCCAACCCGGCTCGCCGGAGACGCCGGGCCGGCTTGTGTTCGATCTCGACCCTTCTCCCGAGGTCACCTTCGACACAGTGATTGAAGCGGCAAAGGAAGTGCGCGAGCGGTTGGAAGCGCTCGGCTTGAATTCCTTCTGCAAAACAACCGGTGGTAAGGGGCTGCATGTCGTCACACCGCTTGCCGCATCGAAGCGAGGCAAGCTGAAGTGGCCCGAGGCAAAGGCCTTTGCGCAAGCTCTCTGCGTACAGATGGCGGGCGATAGTTCGGATAAGTATGTCGTCAACATGTCGAAGAAGCTGCGAGTAGGCCGAATCTTCCTCGACTATTTGCGTAACGATCGCATGTCGACTGCAGTCGCGCCGTTCTCGCCGCGCATCCGTCCGTTACCGACGGTATCCATGCCGCTTCAGTGGTCGCAGGTCAAGTCCGGCTTGGATTCGACGCGCTACACAATTCGCACGGTCCCGGCCTTATTGAAACGATCGGACGCTTGGGGCGGTTACTGCGAGGCGGAAGAACCTCTTGAACCGGCCATCGAGAAATTACTCGGCAAAACCCCACGGCCGACCTCACGCTCGACCAAGAGATCGACCAAGAGCTCGAATACGCGCTCTACGAGCCGAACTCGCCATTCAAATCTGCACGCATGACGATGAAGGAATGATGGCCGGCAAATCGAGAAATAGCAGACTCGCCCTTCCACTGACGACGTCCCCCATGGAAGCGAAACTGGTGAGCGAGCTGCCCAATTACCCCGGCTGGCAGTTCGAACCAAAATGGGATGGCTTTCGATGCTTAGCCTTCCGCAATGGAGAAAACGTTGAGCTGCGGGCGAAATCGGGGAAGTCGCTTTCTAGATTCTTTCCGGAAATGGTGGAAGCGCTGGCGTCATTGCCGGTGAAGCGTTTCGTCATCGACGGCGAACTCATCATCCCCGTAGGCCAGACTTCGTCCTTCGAAGCACTGCAGATGCGGCTGCATCCCGCAGCCAGTCGAATCAAAAAGCTGTCTGAACAAACACCAGCTGTCTTAGTGCTGTTCGACTTGCTTGTCGACGACGGCAACCGAAAGCTAATCGAAGAGCCCCTCTCAGCACGGCGAGAGGCTCTCGAAAAGTTCTATTCGTCGGTAGGCTCGTCAAGCCATCTACGCTTGAGTCCTTACACGCGCTCGCGGCGCGAGGCAGAGCAGTGGCTGGCGCGCGTGGGAGGCGGCTTAGATGGTGTAGTCGCCAAGCAACTCGACTCGCCCTACCAATCCGGCGAGCGAGCCATGCTGAAAGTCAAACGCATCCGCACCGCCGATTGTGTGGTGGGTGGTTTCCGCTATGAGTCCGACAGCAAGCAGGTGGGTTCCTTGCTTTTAGGGTTGTACAACGAGGAGGGAAATCTCGATCACGTCGGATTCACGTCATCCATTGCGAATGCCGATCGCAAAAATCTGACGCTACGCCTCGAGAAGCTCATCAAATCGCCTGGATTCACGGGGAATGCGCCGGGTGGCCCGAGTCGATGGAGTACGGAGCGCTCGACGCAATGGGAGCCGTTGGCGACAAAATTGGTTGTTGAAGTCCAATACGATCATGTGAGCAACAATCGATTTCGTCATGGGACGAAACTAGTTCGATTCCGGCCCGACAAATCGCCCAAGCAGTGTACGTTCGAACAACTTGACGCGCCGACTCGGCCCAGTAAGGTCATTCGACAGACCATCGGAAACCGACCGGTGGCGGGTGAACGTAGAATCTCGCACTGAACTCAGCGCCGCAACCTCGCTGTCGTCGGCTAAGCTTGCTTCTTTAGCCGCTGAATGGGCGAGAGGCGTGGCCTGAGCCGATCCCTGAAATTGCGTTCGGCAGAAGAACGCCCTCTACCTAGCGGCAGTCGCACTTGAATCGTGTTGTTGCTTTTTGTCACTCAACCAATGCTGTAAACACTCGGCTAACTTCGCGCGGTCGATCGGCTTAGAGAGATGATCATCCATGCCGGCTGCAAGACTGCGCGCGTCAGCTCCCTTCATGGCGTCGGCCGTCAATGCAATGATTGGAATGCGAGTGCCGCTGGTCTCGCGGCTGCGAATCAGGCGTGACGCTTCGTAGCCGTCCAACTCCGGCATTTGGCAGTCCATGAGAATCAAATCGTAGCGGCCCGTCTCCCAGGCAGCGACTGCGGCTCGTCCATCCACGACGGTATCGACGTGATAACCGAGCACCTCTAGCGTGCGGCAAGCCACCTTCTGATTCACGATGTTGTCTTCGGCCAACAATAGCCGGGCCTGGCGGCCTGCAAACTGCGCGGTTGCGTGGGCGTTCTGCGGCTTCAATTTCTCGAGACGTGCTGTGCTGCTCATGAACATTGCAAGCAGTGCATCCCGCAGCTCGCGTTGGCTGAGGGGTTTCAGTAAGTAGCTTGAAAAACCAATCTCCGTAAATTTCTCGGCATCGCCGCGCTGACCGGATGAGGTCAGCAGAATCATTTGGATGGACTGGAACGTGGTGTCCGTGACGATCTGCGCGCCCAACCGCGTGCCATCGGTGTCGGGCATTTGATGATCGATCAGCGCGACATCGAACAATTGTCCCGCCGTTGTGGCGGCGCGCAGCACTTCCATCGCCTCGCTCGCGGAGCCGGCGGTCGTCGTGACCATGCCGAAGCCTTCCAGCTGGGCTGCGATGACTTTCCGAACGTTTGCATTGTCATCGACGATCAACGCGCGCTTACCTTTGAGCGCCGGCGTCAACGCGACTTGCGAAACGCCTAAACCTTGCGCCAGCGCGAAGCGCGCGGTGAACCAAAATACCGAGCCGACGCCCATCTCGCTCGACGCACCGCACTCACCGCCCATGAGTTCCGCCAAGCGCTTGACGATGGAGAGCCCCAAGCCAGTGCCGCCGAATTTACGGGTTGTTGAGCTGTCCACTTGCGTGAAGGGCTGGAACAACGCGGATTGCCGATCGGGGGGAATACCGATGCCAGTGTCGCGGACTTCGAAGCGCATCAACATGCTACGGTCGTCCTTCTCGACCACGTGACAATCCAGCATCACCTCGCCTTTGCTCGTGAACTTCACGGCGTTGCCGCCGAGATTGAGCAGAACTTGTCGCAAGCGTGCCGCGTCGCCGCGTACCGTCTGCGGTAGCGCTGGATCGAGTTGCACGATCACTTCGACGCCTTTTACATTCGCAGGTACGGACAGCAGGCGCGCCACGTCCTCGATGGAGTCGCGGACATCCAAATCAATGCTCTCAATTTCAAGCTTGCCGGCTTCGACCTTGGAGAAATCTAAGATGTCGTTGATGACTGTGAGCAGGGAGCCCGCGCTATTGCGCACAGTCTCCGCATAGTCGCGTTGCATGGCATTGAGCGGCGTATCCAACAGTAGATCGGCCATGCCGATGACGCCGTTCATGGGTGTGCGAATTTCGTGACTCATGTTCGCGAGGAACTCGCCCTTCGCTGAGCTCGCGATCTCGGCCACTTCCTTAGCTGCTTCTGCAGACTCCTTGGCAGCGCGCAGCTCGCAGGTGCGCACATCCACGATTTCCTGCAACTCGCGCGCCCTGGCCTGCATCAGTCGCACCTTGATGAGGTAGGTGCCACCGACAATGCCGATGACGCTCAGCACGCACAATGCAATGAACCACCAAGTCTCGTAGAAATAGGGGCGAACGCCAAAGGCTATCGTCTCGCCGGTTTCATTCCACACGCCGTCGCTGTTCGCGGCGCGCACGCGGAACGTGTACTGACCGGGCGGAACGTTGGTGTAATTGGTGAAGCGTCGTACTTCGGGCTCGCTCCACTCCTTGTCGTAGCCGTCGAGTTTGTGCTGGAACAAAGTCTGGTGCGGGGCGATAAAACTGATGGCGGTGTAGTGAAATTCGAAATCGCGTCGATCCGCGTCCACAGTTTCACCCGGCGCCACGATTTTGCGCTGAGCCAGTACGCTTTCGAGTACGACACGCGGAGGTGTCTCGTTGATGCGAATGTCGGCGGGATCGATGGATGCGACTCCGCGAGCAGTCGGAAACCAAAGCCTGCCGTCCTTGGTGCGAAAGCTGGATGGAGAATTAAAACCAGCGTTTGCCAGCGAGAATGAGCGCATGCCGTCGGCTTGATCGTAGGGAACCGATTTCAGGGCTTTGATCTCGCCGCGAGCAAATGCCTCAAGCTCCGACTTCGCCACACTCCAAATGCCACGTGAGCTGCCCATCCAGAAGTTGCCGATGCCATCGTCGAGGATGGTGTACACCTTGTTGTCGTACAAGCCATCGCGGTCGAGGAAGATGGAGACTTTGCCATCCTTGAGTCGGTTCAAGCCGCCCGTCCCGGTACCGATCCAGAGCGCACCGGCCTCATCCTCATGGAGCGCCACGATCGAGTTGCTGCTAAGGCCGTTATTCTGGTTGTAGTGCTCGGTCCTCTCGCCTTTGACGTAGCGCCAAAGTCCTTGGTTGCGTGTTCCGATCCACACTACGCCGTCCTTACTCGCAAGCATCGAGAGCACTGAGCCCGGCGAGAAGCCCGGCATCGAGACGAATCGGCCATTTTCGTGACGTACCAATCCAACGGTCCCAGCAATCCAAAAATGATTGTCGGCATCGATAATCATCGTGCTCGCGCGGGTGTCGCCGCCTAGGGCATCCTTTGTCACGCGGCCATCGCGAATGCGATCCATGCGGCCCGTGCCCACCCAGATGCTGCCATCGGGCCCCTCGAGCAACGAGTAAATGGTGTTCGAGAACAAGCCGCTTTCTTTAGTGAAGAGCTTGCGCTCGCCGCTCGGCGCGATTTGCAACAGGCCTTCCGAGGTGCCCACCCAATAATTGCCGCGACCGTCTTCCAAAAATGTTTGTGTGGCGTCGGAAGGCAGGCCTTCTTTGATGCCCATCGTGATGAACTTGCCTTCGTAAAAGCTATTGAGTCCACCACCCTGAGTTCCCACCCAAAAATTGCCACTGCGGTCCTCGAAGATGGTGCTGACCGCCTCGCTCGTCAGACCGTCGTCCAGACCGAATCGCTCCCACGCGCCATTTCGCCAGCGCGCCAAGCCGATGCCCACGCCGCCTATCCAGAGAGTGCCGTCGCTATCCACGGAAATCGACGAGATGCGACCTTGCAACGGCGCGAACAGCTCGAATTCGTCGCCGGCCAATTTATAAAGCCCCCTGCCGAAGCCGGCCCAAATATCGCCGGCGGGATCTTTATAGAGTGCGGTGAGGATGGCGTCCGCGGGTGCGCCTTTGAATACTGCGGGCACGAGTGTAGTGCCGACCCGTCGATGCAAAGCCCCGGCGTTGAGCCATAAGCGTTCCCGGCGGTCGAATATCGCACTGAATCCGGGAATTCGCGGCGCTCCTTCGACGGGCGCGAAACGTAGCGGTTCGCCGGGTTCCGCAACATCGAAACCTCTCCCGGTGCTGGCCCAAAGCCGACCGTCCGGTTCTTGCAACACCGTCTGCACGTAGTTGCTGCTGAGGCCACTTTCCTCATCGAAACGTTCGAATAGACCGTTGGCGTAGCGGATCAAGCCGTCGTCGGTCGAAATCCAGATCGTGCCGTTGATCCCCAATTTGACGCTGAGCACGGCGTTGCTGTGGAACGCCGGAGTATTGGTCGATGTAAAGACAGTGAAGCGTGCGCCGTCGAAACGCACTAGACCGTCGCGCGTGCCAAACCACAAATACCCTTCGTCCGATTGCACGAGGCTCACGATGGAGTTCTGCGGCAATCCGTCCTTGGTTTCCCAGGAGCGATGCACGTATTGCCGAATGGACAGTTCTGGATTCAACGCGTGCGAGGGAATCGCGCACAGCGAGAGTGCCGCGAGTGCGCAGCTGAGCAGCAGAGTAGATAGACGTGGCATTAACATGGTTTGCATCGCAATGCGTTCGGATGAGGCGGTCAAATATGAGCAGATCAACTAATGGGTGGGCGTGAACATTTCGACGCACAACCGCAGTGAGACTGCCCATTTGGGCACCGGCAAACACTGATGCTGCTCGCACTTTATCGGCGAAATTGGCGAACCTTTAAGAACGTGACGCGGTCGATACGCGATTACACCGCCGCGCACGCCCCGCACTGCAACAGAAGTGCGATTAAAGGGGTGAACGAACGGGAGTTCTATAGGCATTCCCTTAACGACTCTGTCCTTGATCGATCTTTTAGGCCAATTTGTCAGCTGCGGGTTCTTACGAAGAACGCACATGGCGCTTCAATGAATTGAGCCGTTATGCGCTCGAGATGAGAAATCCGGTTTGGATGTTCTCAACACCACTGTCATTAGCCTATGTTTTTCTCAACTCGAATGACGCTAGCCCATTATTCGTTGCGCCATTATCCCTTCAGTCATCGAAGAACCGGCGTCAATTCGGCGCCGCCCATTACTTGGGTATTGGTGCTTCTCCCGACGCAACGAGGCGAAGTCAAGCCAACACCGCATCCTCTGGCTTTAAAGCGAAGGTTGCGGACGCTTCGCGGTCGGTTTAGTAAGCCGGCGCGATCGGACATGTCGTTTCAGAAGATTTCCAGTCCCGGGAACGCGACGGACTGCGGATGGAGGCAATAGTGTAAGTAGAGAGCGAGACCGCCGTCGCCCGTCCAGAGTGTGTAACGACCCTGACCATACTGCTGTCGAGCGTTGCGGCATTGAATGATGGCATGCATTGCAAATTGGCGTGCTCGATGTAGCCACGCGACATCACCGGTGCATTGATGAAGCGCGAGGAAGGCAAAGCCATTGCCGGCTGTGCCGTGACATATCCCAGATCCCTTCCTAAGCGGACCGGCAATCCAGGTTTGCTCGCCCGCAGCATCGACCAGCGCCGCAAGTCCCGCCGAACGCTCGAACCCAAGCTGCCGTGCGCAAGCCAACGCAGTTACAACTCCAGGTGCGCCATGGCACCATTGAACGAGCCGTTTTTTTCCGACCGGAGGTGGGTCGGCGCTCAGCGGCCAGTTCGCGCACATATCGTTTCGAATCGCGCCCTCAGCTAATGTGTCCGCAGTTCGTCGGATGATGGTTTCAGTCCACTCGTCGGGTAGTAGATCTGCGCCCCGCAAAAGCGCGTGGGCGTTCCCAGCAACTCCGTGACATGCGCCGTAATACGAGCGCGTCGACCCGAAAATCTCGTTTCTCCACAACCATTGCCGCGTCGTCGGCGCGTACTCCCAAGCTTCCCACAATGAGTGTGCGGCTTCGCAGTACAGATCTTTCCACAACTCATTATGAGTTTGTCGAAACAGCGACAGAGCGGCATGCATCATGCCCGCTTCTCCAGACGTGATCTCTCTTGCGACGTGACCGATTGTCCGTTTCATGCAATCGACTAATCGATTCGTAAGGTTTCGATCGTCAGGGTCGACCAGAACTGCAGGGGTTAAGATGCCAATCTCTCCCAGCTGCAATCCGGTTTGATAGCCGTAGTCGGGATGCTTTAGATACGCATCGTGAATGCGCGGTAGTAAGCCTGCGTAGTCCAGCGCGATGTAATCCGCACGCCGCAGGATGCGCAACGCCACAACTGCTCCGGCTGCACCTGAATATAGCGCCCACTTGGGTTCGGCATGGCCATCCTCCAGCGGGTGTGTCGGCCAATCTCCCGATGGCCGCAAGGCGAGTTTGAAGTCTTCGATGATATGAACAATTTCCTTCTTAACTACGTCCGAGTTCCATGCAGGACCTGCAAGGGCTTCGTGTCGCGAAGGCTCATGGATTTCAAGCATTAGCGACGCCATTCGTAGTCGGGCTGATGAGAACTCTGCAATTCTTTGTCATTACGTCAATCCGACCGTCGCTGATCGGTCTATACCATGCGCCATGGGCGCTTCCGCCCACCTCGCGGTAATGAAGTTATGGGGTGTTTGGTTAGACGGCATTCGGATCCCTTCTGGAATGACTTGGCGCTCGACCAAAAGTTGGCCGGCGCCCGAAAACATTATCAAGCCGCATTTTACGGGATCGCGAGATGTAGAACCGGCGTCATGCACGCCATGGATACAAGCTCCGCGAGAATAAAAATTACTTCGCCATGCAAAAGTCGACCAACACAATAGCGATGTCTTCCTCCCGATCTTCGTAAGGGTTAGCTCGACGCTCCGTTGCTGTCCGATAAAATGGATCGACCCTTGAGTTAAGTTGCCTCTCGTATTGCGCTCGCGATACGATTCGAGCACACTGAATTCGACTCAGGGAAACGGCTAGTCCACGATGACTGGCGTTCGTTCGAATAAAAGCTAACCAAATAAAAGCTAACCAAATAAAAGCTAACAAGGGATCGGTCATGGAATTTTTGCGCGTTAAGGAAAGCGTGTGCGTTAGAGCGCTGATCGCAAGTTCGGTCATGCTGTGCCTCGCCGGTTGCGGAGGAGGCGGCGACGATTCGGGAGGGACTCCCGGCCCTACAGCACCTCCAGCGCCGAATTGGGTGCAGGGAAGTTATCCAAATTCCTCCACCTTTGCAGGCAAGTGCGCCGCACCGCGCTCCGGGATTAATCCTGCTACGGGTTCCGCCTTCACCGATACGCAAGGTTCGGTCACTCATGAGAATTTTTGGATCCGATCGTGGACTCATGAATACTACCTTTGGTATCGGGAAGTCTTGGACCGCAGTCCCGCTGCATACGGAACGACGGCTGCCTACTTCGACACGCAAAAGACAACAGCCACGACGACGTCGGGAAAGTTTAAGGATGAGTTTCACTTCACTTCCCCTACGCGAGCTTGGGTCGAGCGTTCGCAAGCGGGTATCGAAGTCGGCTATGGAGTCGAGTGGGCATTCATTTCGACCTTTCCACCGCGAATTCTCAAAGTGGCGTATACCGAGCCAAATTCGCCCGCCAGCAACGCGGGCTTGCCGCGTGGGGCCAGAGTGACCTTCATCGATAATGTCAGTATCGACGTCAATACGAATGCGGGCATCGACATATTGAATGCCGCTCTAGCACCGGACGTCGGAGCAACGCACAGCTTCACGATTGTCGAAGTGAATGGCGCTCAGCGTTCCGTCACGCTGACAGCGGCGGCGGTGACGACTGCGCCGGTTCAGAATGTTCGAACGATTACGACGACGTCCGGTCCGGTCGGGTACATGCTATTCAATAGTCATCTGGCGACGTCCGAGCAACAACTCATCAATGCATTCACGCAACTGAAGCAAGATAATGTCACCGATCTCGTCTTGGATCTTCGGTACAACGGAGGCGGTTATCTTTCGATTGCGAGCGAAGTGGCGTACATGATCGCCGGCGCCGGTCCTACAACGGGCCGCGTGTTCGAGCACACGGTGTTCAACGATCAGTACCCCTCAGCGCTGAATCCAGTGACGGGAGGCAGCAATACACCTACTCCGTTCCACAGCACGTCACGCGGTTTCTTGGGTGGCGGAGGCGCGCTGCTTCCCACCCTGAATTTGTCGCGCGTCTTCGTATTGACAGGGCCGGGCACGTGCTCGGCCAGTGAATCCGTCATCAACGGGTTGCGTGGCGTGAATGTCGCGGTGATTCAAATCGGCAACACGACTTGCGGCAAGCCGTACGGGTTCTATGACGAAGACAATTGTGGCACGACGTACTTCAGTATCCAGCTTCAAGGGGTGAACGACGCGGGCTTCGGCAGTTATGCCGATGGTTTTTCACCGACGTTCAGAAGTAACGGAGTCGGCGTACAAGTGCCGGGGTGCACCGTCGCAGATGATCTCGATCACGCGCTTGGCGATTCCAGCGAAAATAGATTGGCAGCTGCTCTGTACTACCGTGCGAATGGAGCATGCTCGGCCAGCATTAGCGTTGGCAATCCGTCGCAGCTGAAATCCGACGCAACTTCGGATGGCGAGACGCTGGAACGGCCTCGTAGACCTTGGCGGGAGAATCGAATTCTCGACACGGTGCGGTAATGAGGCCGGCTGCCATCCTGGTCTTGTTTTTGGCGGGCTGTTTGAGTACGCCGGCATCGCACGAAGAGCCGGCATCCATCGTCAATGCCAACGCGGAGAGTCATGCGGAGATCGTCAAGTTTGTGCGGGCGGTTTTATACGATGTGCCGATGCAGCTTGCCGGCGATGTGTTGACCGAGACTCACATACTCTTGATCGAGCGGACTCAGCGACTCGATCCCAGAGGGTTGCCAGTCGACGGGCGCCAACAGGAAGTGGCGGATAGATTCTTGCTGACGATCGATGGTAAACGCTGTGTGCTGACGCACGAGCGAACAAGACAGCGGGCGGTGCTGAAGTCGACGCAATGCAAAGCACGTTAATTAAATGTGTGGCTTGAAAACGAGGTGGGGCTGGTGATTCTGGAATCTGCACAGCTCGACGTGAAGCCCGGCCAAGAGTCCGCATTTGAGGCGGCCTTCGAAGAGGCCAAGAGCATCATTGCTTCGATGCCGGGGTTTGTCTCGCTCGAGCTTCAGCGATGTATTGAGACGCGGCACCGATATTTGTTGCTTGTGCGCTGGCGTACGCTTGGGGATCACACGGTGGGTTTCCGCACTTCGCCGCAGTATCAGCGATGGAAAGCGTTACTCCATCATTACTATGATCCGTTTCCCACCGTCGAGCATTACGAACCGAGGGTGGTCATCGAGGCTCGGAAATAGGTTCTTCCTGCACGCCGCACAATACCGGTCCTTGATTTACGTTCGCCGTAACTCAGGTAGCCGCGAGTAAGCACTGGCCATCTCACTGTCGGTGTATGCAACGGGAATGACGAACACGGCAATCACATAGAGCAGCATACCGAGGCCGGCAGCTAAGCAAGTGAGAAGGATAAAAATGCCGCGCACGTTTTTGACGTGAAGGTCGGCGTAGGCGAGGACCGGTACATACGCCCGATTAGGCACTGACGGTCTAACGACAATGCGGGCACAGATCCTTGTGCCCGCATTCCATGAGTTACCTAGCTCTTACCGGCCATCGGCCGGCTTCGGTTCCGTCCAAGTAGGCTTGTCGCCCACATAGTGCGAAGCGGTGGTCGACGTGCCTTCGGGAAAGACTTCGCCTTTCTTGAAGCTAAAGTCGGTGACCGATTTCAGCGGCGTGACCAGCTTTTGGTACTCCTCACCCAATTGTTGAATGGTGGTCACGATTTGACCCGAACCGTCGTCCTTCGGTTGATACACGAGATGCATGGTGTACTCGACGTTTTGCCCGGCGGCTAGCTCATCGACAAAAGCCAATAAGCTCGTGCCATCGCCACGTTGTTTCAACTTGGCGTTGATCGTGCGATATTCGCCCTTGCTCAGCTCGCTGCGCTTGATCCTTGCCGTGGGCTCTTTAGGGGTTTCAGCGCCTCGAATGGGAACACGACGGACTTCCACGATCGTGTCGTAGGCCGCGATCTGCGCCGGCAACTCGAAATTTAATTCAGCTTTGGAGTTCCCCTTTAAGCGGGACATCACGGTCGCGACGAAGTTGGCCTGCGCAAAGGTTTTGATCCCATCGCCCGTCTGTACGTTGAGATCGACAAGCGCCAGCGTGGCGAAGGTGAGGTTGCTAAAGTCGCCGATCGGGAATCTCGACCCAAAGTGAATATCGCCGTCGGGAGAGAGCGCGATCGTTGGGCAAAACGGCACAGACCGAAATCCCTTCATCATCTCGTTGAGGCGCGGCTTGAAATCGCCGTTGACGAAGCTTTTTGCATTGTGGCGGGACTCTTCGGTGTACGGTTCGAAGACCGATGACGCGTTGACGTTGCTGACAGTGAAGTTCGGCCGCCCACTTACACAGCCGATTTTCAGATTGAAGTCGAGGTTGATGTCCTGGCCGATGAGCCAAGTGTCCACCTCGTCCAAGCTCACATGAACGCCCCATGTGTCGAGGCTGATGGCATTCAGAGACGCGGCGTTGTGACCGACTTCCTTCAGTCCCAAGTTACTCACCTCGCTGGTCGTATGGTCGCCGTGCAACGATTCCACGCGCGAGTTCATGTCGCCGACCGGCACGATGCTGGGCCGCGTGGGCACCACGTAGTTGGCCCATTGTGAGCGAGGCCGCATGAACATATCGTCGACGAACCGGATGCGCGAGGCGCCGCCTTCGTTATCCAGCCACAAGGGCGAGGCGAATGACTCGTCGAAGATCGCGACGTTGTTGACGATCAAAATCATCCGACGAATTGCCCACCCGTCATCGCCGTTCTTCTGAGTTCTGAAAAAGTCGATGTCTGCCAGTGTGTTTACGCCGTCCAGACGCAGGTCGTAGGTTTCATCCTTGCCGCGCTCACGGTCGTCGCGGCCGCTATCGAGATACGTTTTGTTACCGTCGTTCAGCTGAACCCAAACGGTGCTGTCGGTGCCGGCGTCGCCAACATCGGCGGTGATGAATCGAACTTGCAGGCGCCATATCGACGTTGTATCGGGTGGGGCCGCGGCCGCTGATCCAAACACGAATGAAAGAGATGCGATCGCGCCCAACGCGGCGCGCAGTGAGGGCATTGCCAACTTGCGAGTTTCCGAGCGATGAGGCGAGCGAGAAGACGAGCGATGAGATCTAAACATAAATTCCTCCAAAAAATATTTCGAGACGAATGCCGTATCGGTAGTGGCACGCTTTCGACAATTCGAAATGAATGCACGTAGGTTTCCGATCTAGCGGCGCGTCCTTGCTAAGAGGTAGTCGTTTTTTCGCGTGCGAAAACGGACATGGATATAAATAAAGATGCGCCTAGCACTTCCGTACGTTGTGCGCGGATTGCATCTGGAAAATACTGGGGCGCGAGCGCTGTGATCCCCCTCTGGCCGGCTGGGATTCCTTCTTCGTCTGTCGCGTGCGGCGCATCCTTTCTGGGCCTCTATTGAGGGCCAAGGCGAATTGTTGGTCGCTCGGTACTTGCAGTACTATCCAAGAGCGTCGCCGAGATGGGCGTTACTCAACGAAAAATTCGAATATGGCGGATAACGCCCAAAGACTCGGCCAGACGCACAGCAACGACTGGAAGCGCATCGCTCCGTTCTTAGATCAAGCGATGGATCTCGAGCCGCGAGAGCGAGCGGTGTGGCTCGCGGAATTGACGCTCTCGCAGCCGGAAATCGCTGCGACCGTCCAGAAAATGTTGCTCGAGCACGAGCAACTCAATGCAAAGGGCTTTTTGGAAAAGTCTCCGGCCGAGCAGTTCGTTCAAAACTCGCGATCCGGGCTGCGTGTGGGCGCGTATGTCACAGGCCGCATTCTGGGTCGCGGTGGCATGGGAGAGGTGTGGCTAGCGAAGCGCGACGACGGGCGCTTCGAAGGGGAGTGCGCGATCAAGTTTCTCGATGCCTCGTTTGCATCGGCAACGCTTGTGGATCGCTTCCGGCGCGAAGGTCATCTGCTCGCCAAACTCACACACCCCAATATCGCGAGACTCTTGGATGCCGGTGCCGCGGAAGACGGGACTCCCTATCTCGCACTGGAATACGTCGACGGCCGTCGCATCGACCGCTACTGTGACGAACGCTCACTCTCCGTTCCCGAGCGAGTACGGTTGTTCTTGGAGGTCATTGCAGCGGTAGCCCACGCGCATACTCGCCTGATTGTTCATCGCGATCTAAAACCTTCCAACGTCTTGGTGACCGCCGAAGGCCAAGTGAAGCTCCTCGACTTCGGCATCGCAAAGCTACTGACGGCTGAGGTAACGGACGACGGAATTACGCGCATGGAAGATCTCGTCTTGACACCCGAGTACGCTGCACCAGAGCAGATGTTGGGTGATGCGCCGTCCACAGCAACGGATGTGTATCAGCTGGGTTTGTTGCTCTATGTCCTTCTCGCCGGCATCCATCCCTTAAAAAAATCGGGAACGAGAGCAGAGAAAGTTCGAGCGGCGCTCGATGGCTCGATTCCTCAAGCGTCGGACGTTGCCGACGCGCCGGCGCGCAAAGCGTTGCAGGGCGACCTCGATGCAATCTTATCGATGGCGCTACGCAAGTCGCCGTCCGAACGCTACCCCACGGCGCAAGCCATGCAAGACGATTTGGTTCGCTACTTGAATAGCGAACCCGTGCATGCTCGGCGAGGGGCAGCCTTGTATCGAACGAGAAAGTTCGTCTATCGACACAGAGTAGTCGTCGCCGCCACCTTCTTGATTGTGATTGGCTTGGCGGGAGGATTGTTCGTGGTAAACGAGCAACGCGTGATCGCTGAACGCCGCTTCGATCAATTGCGGCAACTGTCGGGAAAGGTTTTCGAATTCGATGAATCGATTCGCAGTTTACAAGGATCGACCGAAGCGAGACGTCAGTTGCTCGCAGCATCGCTCGAATATCTAGAAGGGCTCGCGGCGGACGCGCGGGGCGACATCGAGCTGGAGTACACGCTAGCCGATGCCTATTGGAAAGTCGCTCGCATCCAGGGAGTTCCGTCCGTTCTCAATCTTGGGGACACAGTGAAAGCGGAAGAGCAACTCACCAAAGCGGCGTTCTTCGCGTCCGAAGTGCTGCGCGAGCGGCCGGACGATGTTAACTCGTTATACCTAGCCGCCATGATCGCCAGCGACCGCATGATCCTGGCCGACACCGAAAAGCGGGATACCGATGCGGTGATGCACGCCCACGCAGCATTCGATGCGGTAGAGCGAACGCTCGATCTGGGCGATGCATCTAAGGCGCGTCATCGGGATCTCTTGGTGGCGTTGCAGAATATCGCGATCGGGTTTATGAATCAGAGCTTGTACGAAGACGCGACGCGTGTGGTTCGGCGCGGGCTTGCCGTCGCTGCATCATTACCGCCCGAGACGGTATGGAACCAGACCAGCCAAGCATTCAGTGTGTTGGGGAATGTGCTGCGATTGCAGGGCGACGTAGAGGGCGCCCTGACTGCAATCCGGGAAGCACGCCGCATCGCCGAGAAATGGCCGTTTGAAAATGAAACAGCGCGGATCATGGGCACGTATGGGATCTATTTGCGAGAGGGGTTCATTCTCGGCGAGGCAAATGGCATTAGCTTGAACCGGCCACAGGAAGCGGCAGCGGCCTTTCAACGCGCGCTCGACGTCGTGGAAGAGGCCGCACGTCGCGATCCCAAGGACGCCGCTTCGCGCTTTCGCATTGCGACTGTGAGCAGTGAGTTGGGCGACGTCTTGTTACCGGGCGAGCCGCAGAAAGCACTGGCGATTTACGATGCTGCCCTCCGTTGGCTTGACGATCTTCCAGTCACGCCTCGGCGTCGACGCGCGGAAGTGCCGTTGCTCACCGGTGCATCCTATGCGCTGATTGACCTTGGACGAATCCCCGATGCAAGAGCGAGGGTCAAGGAGTCACTGTCGATCATCAAGGAAACAGAGGAAGCAAGTGCGGCGAACGTCGCGGGGTCCTTGACGTACTCGGCGTTGCACGCAATGGCTAGCCTCGATGCAAAGACTGGCAAGACCGATCAAGCGATCGTGACGTACACAACGTTGCTGGAACAAGCGGCGTCGGCCGACCCGAGTCCGCAATCGGATCTGCGCGCTGCTTTCGCCTTGAGCGGCCTCTACGAGGATTTAGGTAATCTGTATGCGAAGATCGGAAACAACGATCAAGCTGCCGCTTTGGCTGCAAAGAGAACGGAGTTGTGGAAGCATTGGCAGGGGCGGCTACCGAATAATTCGGTGGTGGCGAGGCAGCTTGAACAATTGGCGAATGCGGCAAATGGCAATAGCCAGCACCGACGTCAGTAGTTGGCCGGCTGGCAAGCCGGCCTGCTTGCTAGCTGGTCAGAGTAAGAGGCCTTTCTCAATCTATTCTCTGCATCCGACAAAACGTAGAGCCACGGATGTAAATCCTTTCCGACGACCAAAGAATACGTATTCATTGATCTACGTGGCTACCAGACATGACTGATTGGTGACGACGCTATGTCACCCGCCGCCAGGCTCCGTACCTTCATCGTCGGTCCAAGCGATTTGCTTTTCCTGATCAGGCGAAAGCGCGAGCGCGGATTGCTGCGCACGAGTCGCGATAGCGCCAGTGAGGACGGCGCGACCGAAATTGCATTGCTCGAACGATGAGCGGCGCAGGTCGGCGCCGCGCAGATCGGCTCCAACGAAACTGACGTTCGTAAATTGCGAGCATCTCAGGTCCGATCTCGTCAGCGTCGCGTCTGTGAAATCCACATCCGTGAAGTCATTCCAGCAGAGATTGGATTCAGTGAAATCGGTATTGCGAAACGACGCGTCATTGATATCGGACCGACCGAAAAAGGTGCGAGGCAGTGTGAGATTGCCGAGGTTGTCGCCATCGCCTACGAAGACTCGAAAGAAGCACACGCCCAATGGTTCGGGATCGTCGTGCTGGGGCAAATGATTGGGAATGGATGGAATATCGCCATCTAGATAATTTTCTTGCAACCGACGGCAAGAGGTTTCGTAGCTGAGTCGCGTGGGTTTCATGGCATTTTCGAAAAGCAAGTTCGGTCGCACGGGCGAACACTAACGGGATGACGCCCAGAATTGGCTACAACCACAATTGCCGATCCAGGTCGAGGCCGAGTGGGTGTCTCGCTACTGTCCCGTAAACCGTGCCGGCCGCTTCTCCATAAAATGCGCGACGCCTTCCTTAAAGTCTGCCGTAGCAAAGCTCTTTTGCATTTCGGCGTCGCCGACAGCCACTGCTTCGTTCAGGTCTTGATAGAGCGATTTCCAAATCTGCGCTTTCATGACGGCGAGCGAGCGAGGCGATACGGCTGTCACCAGCTGCTTCGCATAATCATTCACGGACGCCATAAACGTGTCTTGAGGAAACGTGCGGTTCACGAGATTGATCCGCGCCGCTTCTTCGGCATCGAACTTCCGAGCGGTGAACAAGATATCCAGCGCATTCGCGACGCCGGTCAATCTAGGCAGCAGCCAAGAAATACCGTGTTCAGCCACCAAGCCGCGTTGCGCGAAGGAAGTGGTGAATTTGGCGCCGGACGCGGCAAAGCGTAAATCGCAATACAACGTGAATACCAGGCCGATTCCGGCGCACGGTCCATTGATCGCGGCGATGATGGGCTTCGGAATGGACATTAAATAGCCAAATCGACCGCTATAATGGCGGCTCACGTCCGGCCCAAGCGCTGCGGCTTTAAGTGTCACGCTATGTTCGGCGGCAGCCAATGCCCGTTCATCCCACTTGCCTGCATCGATCTGCTGCAGGCCGCTCATGTCCGCGCCGGCACAAAACCCTCGGCCGGCGCCGGTCACAACGATAGCTCGCACGCTGCTGTCATCGGCGGCGAGCACCATCGCCTGCTTAATGCTGCTTTGCATCGCAGCCGTCCAAGCGTTGAGCTTTTCGGGTCGGTTCAGTGTGATCGTCGCGATGCCGTCCACTGTGGTGCAGAGAATGTCTTCGAACATCGTTGTGTCCTGAATAGCTGCGTGAAACTAAGCTCATCTTAATCGAATGTCGCTTGCAATGGCGCTTTGCGCGGCCGCACATAATCTTGTTGTGTTAGCGTAGATAAGTTCCCTGACGCTTGATCGATCCAACAACCCCGATGTGAATAGGAAGGGAAAGCGCGATTACTCCGTGATCTATCGCATCATGGTGCACGGATAACCCGAAAGACTCATGAGAGGTATTGTGAACTTGCTATTCAAGACTTGCGTTAACTTGTTCGCACTGTCGGCCTTGATGGTGTGCTCGCATGCAAACGCTCAGGACAAGGCTGCAGCCTTGAAAGCATCGGAAGCTTGGCTCGAAAAAAACAGGCTAGAGCCGGATGTCGTCCAAACCAAGAGCGGGCTGCAATACAAGGTCCTGCGCTCCGCGCAGGGCTGCTATCCGCATCCTCGCGAACCCGTGACGATGCACTACGAAGCATCGTTGGCTGCGGACGGCCGCGTCGTGGACAGTAGCTATCAACGCGGTGCGCCGGCGTCCTTCTCGCTGCGGAAAATGATCCGAGGTTGGAAGGAAGGCATTCCGATGATGCGAGAAGGGGAGATGTGGCAGTTCTTCGTTCCTCCGAACCTTGCCTATGGCAGCAAAGGCTCGCCGCCTTACGTAGGCCCCAATGTGGTGATGATCTTTCGTGTTGAACTGATCAAGGTAGGGCGCTGTAAGTAGCTCGTTCTGACAGCTCATCCTAGAGTGCCTTGGCAAATAACAGATCGAAGCGTATCGTCTCGGCGGAATGAAAGGAGCACCCGCAAAGCTGTCGCTCGGTTACAAATGCCAGAGGAAACACGATGATTCACCTTGTTTTTGATGCGATCAAAGTTGCTCGACGAACTATGATTCGCGCTTTGATGATCGCGGTAACCGGCTTCGTGGCACTCAGCGCGCACGCACAGACATCCCAGCCCATTAAAATTGGGATCATCGGCACCGGCCGTATCGGCAGCACGCTTGCAACGCATTGGGCCAAGGCCGGGCACGAGATCCTCATCTCGTCTCGCCACCCCGAAGAGCTCAAGGATTTGGCCAAGTCACTCGGACCGAAAGTAAAAGTGGGTACTCCTCAAGAAGCCGCTGCATTCGGCGAAGTCATTCTGCTTTCGGTCCCGTATGCCGCCACGCCGCAAATTGGCACAGACTTTGCGAAGGAATTGAAGGGCAAAATCGTCATCGATACGGGCAATCCCTATCCGCAACGAGATGGCGCAATGGCGGCAGAGGCGCTTAAGAAAGGGACAGGCGTGACGTCGGCAGAGTTTCTGCCCGGCGTGAAGTTAGTTCGCGCGTTCAATCAGATCTCTGAGAAAAATCTCAAAGAAGGAAGCAACCGCAAGCCGGAACGCTACGCAATTCCAATCGCTGTGGACGATGCGGCCGCACTAGCAATGGCGCAGCGTTTGATCGGCGATGCAGGGTTCGACACGGTTGTCGTGGGCCCGCTGGTAAAAGCTCGCGAGTTCGACAACGGCTCGCCTGGCTACGGCAAGCTCGGGTCAGCCAGCGAGTTACGCAAGCACTTCGGCCTTTGATGTTTGTCTGTGCGGGTGTTCGATTGCGATACCGGCACAGCAATCAAACGGATCGGCGGATCACTACTTCGTGAGATACCGCTTCAAATGCTCGACATATGGGTTTTGCCGTAGGGGTGGGCTAGCGCTGCGGGCCGACCTGCTAAAGTACGCGAATAATGTGGCGACCCAGTAATGTTCAATGGTGGATTCTTTTTGCGGTCACGCTCTTTGTCATCGTTGCGTGGCCTCCACAAGAAAACAGGAGCTTGGCTACGAAGTTTGTGAATTGGGCCGTCGATCCCAGCGATCAACTTCCCATCTTGCCCTCGCCGTTGCCGCTAGGTGTGGGCGACGACCCAGATGCCGTGAATGCCCACGACGATCAGGTACGTCGATATGACGCCCTCTCTATGAAGGGCGGCTGGACTCGCAAACGATTGGAACTGAAAGTGGCCGACGATCCGTTTGACCCGACCACCACGCGGCAGCTGCTGGTTGGATTATTCGCGCTGGCGGCGTTGGTTGTTTGGCGCGTAGACGCAGCACGTAAGTGATGTCGACCCACGCTCGCCAGATCGGCGAAGCGTGGGGGACGATCAACTAACAATTACTTGGCAGGCTTGAAGGTGATCTTCTCAACGGTCCAAGTCGAGCAATCGCCTTTGTACACGACGTTCTCCGACTCGCAGTGCAGTTGATGAATCAGACAGCTGGTCTGACCATGATTACGCGCGATCTGCGCCCAGCCCAATAGCGTGCCGTCCAAATCCATTTTGTAGATCTTGCCGTTGCTATCGCCGCTGTAGAGATATTGCTTCTCGCCCGGCGTCACGCACACGGACCACGGTGCTCCGGCATTCGTATACATGCCCTTCAAGTTGAGGTCGGTGTCGTACACCTTGATGCGACGATTGCCGCGATCGCCCACGTAGATGTTGCCTTTCGCGTCAGCGGTGATCGCGTGCACGGTATTGAATTGATCGGGACCCGCGCCGCGGGTGCCGGTTTCCTTCAGCCAACTACCGTCTTTCGCAAGCTTGACCACTCGCGAATTCGTGTAGCCGTCGGCGATGTAAATGTTGCCTTCCGGGTCAAACGCCATGTCGGTGGGGCGATTGAACGTGCCGCGGCGCGCGACAGGAGCGCGTTCCTCGTTCTTGATTCCGCGTTCCGTATAGCGTTCCACGTAGTCCACTGATTCGGGCTTTCTTCCCAGCACCATGTCGACTTGGGCTTTGGAATTGAACTTCACGATCATGTTGGAGCCTTCGTCGCTGACCCACACGTTGTCGTCTTTATCGACGCGCACGGTGTGAGCAAAAGACGCGGCGTAGCTCCCCGGACCCCATTCCTTGACGAATTTGAGGTTGCGATCGAATTCAAACAGTTCGGCTGCCGCGGCGCCGCGAACCGGTCCGCCCGTGCCGCTGCGCGAGAACACGAACAAATTGCCTTTGGAATTTTTCGCCACGCCCACGGCTTCGCCGATGGTGTGACCTGGAACGACGAGCGACAACACTTCTTCGGTGATCTGCAGTTGCGGCGCCGCTTTTTCGATAGCCTCCTGTTTGGCCATCGCCGCGCGAAAATCCGCGCCGGCCCCCGGGCCTTCTTGTGCTTGCAGCGCGAAACTGACTAGAACGGCGCCGGCTGTTGCCAGCAATCCTCTCGATACAGAGTGCATAGTGAATTCCTCCCCGTGACCGTACTTATTAAAGCGGGCGGCAGTATACCGCCAGGTCCCGATGTTCAGGGCCACAAACAGACGGCCGGAACAAATTCGACCGTTCGGCACTTGAATAAAGACACGGACTAAACGCCCATCGTGCGGCGTATCGCATTCATTACAGTCGGGGGCATCATGTCTCAGTTGGATATCACCGCTCTGGTCCGTTCAAGCTACGAAGCCTACGTCAAGAAAGATCGCGCGCTGATAGAAACTCTGCTGGCGCCCGATTTCCATTTCACGAGCCCACTCGATAATCGACTGGATCGGGAGACATACTTCAAGCGCTGCTGGCCGAACAGCGAGAACATGGGGAAATTTGAATTCATCCACGTCGTGCAAGACGGCAACAAAGTCTTTGTCACCTACGAGGGGAGTTCGAAGGCCGGTCATCGCTTTCGCAATACCGAGATCGCAACCCTTCGCGATCGGCAGATCATCGAAGTCGAGGTCTATTTCGGCTGGTCAATTCCGCACGAAGCGCCGCCCGGCGGGTTCATCGATCACGAGAAGACGAAGACCGAGCATCCTTGATTTGCTATGGCAGTCCTTTCACGCCAGATAAGCGCGCGTAAGCTGAGTTGATGTCTCCCACAGCTTTGCGGCCATCTTCGCATCGCGTTGATCGCTGCTCTGCGACATCGGATTGCAATCCTTGAAATATTCGCCGGTCACACGTGCGAGCTGCGGTGCAGTCGCGACGTAGCATTGCGTTGCTGCGCCTTGAGGCGGTGTCTTGGCCTCACGCTCTACTTTGGTAGCCCAGTTGCTGAAGATGTTTGTGTGCACCGGGCCAGGCGTCAAACAATTCGAAGTGGCGCGGCTGCCGGCAAGCCTCCTCGACAATTCGAGCGAGAACAATCCATTTGCAAGCTTGGAGTGTGCGTAGGCTTTGTCCTCCCATCCGTTGCCTTTCAAGTTGTTGAACTGAATGCCACCCGCCGGCGCTTGCAGATGGGATCCGCTGCCAACGACAACGACGCGCCCCTGCGGCGCTGCGCGAACGAGATCGATCAAGTGATGCGTGAGCACGAAGTGACCGAGGTGATTCACGACGAAATGCTGCTCTAGGCCATTGATCTGCTCAAATTTGTCCGACGCTATCCCCGCGTTCAACATCAAGATGTCGATGTTCGGCGTCAGTTTGCCAATCTGCTTGGCACATTCGACGACTGAGGCGAAATCCGTCAGCTCTAGTGCAACAGGAGTTGTCTGCCCTTTCACCGATGCACACGCTTCGCGACCCTTCTCGAGCGTACGCGCGGTGCCAATCACGTGAGCGCCGCGCAGCGCCAGTACGCGCATCGACTCCAGGCCTAAACCAGAATTGCAGCCTGTCACGATGACTGTCTTGCCGCTCAAATCCAATCCCTTCGTCACATCCTCAGCGGTTGACGTCGCGCCGAATTGACTGCGGGGCGTTCTATTGGACGTCTGAGTAGACTTCTGATTGGACGTTTGAGCAAAGCTGTCGCTGACTACTGCAGCGGCGAGGCCGGTCAGCAGTTGACGTCGATTGATGAAATGCATGCGTAACCTCGGCGGAAGATCGGGACGGCTTGCTGGTCAGAGAAGGCGGCGACTGCGTCGCACGCAGGTCTTTTACATCTTCTAGAGCCAGCTGACCAGCAAGGCAGTTTGCCAATCGCGTCCCGTCTGTCTGCGCATTTTCTGGCCAGCAGGCCAACTTGCCAGGTCTAGCTGTAGTCGGTCGTGCCGGGCCAAGGAAGCGCCGGATCGCGTGAGCCATTCGTTGCGCCGGCGGCGCGTTCGTCCCCATCGCTGCCACCGCGATTACCCTGTGGTTGCTATCGTCGCTCACGGCGAAGGAGCTGATCGCGATGCAGGGGTTCGTCGCGTTGACGGCGCTCGGCTACACTGCGAAGAATCGGCACGATGCACAAGCGCTCAGGGCAGCGGGGCCCAGAACCTAGACGCGACAATCGCGCCAAACATGTCACTCTCTGTGCCGGCTGTTCGCCGGTAACTTGTCTTTCGACGATTCGGGCGCGGTCGATCGGCTCCGAAAAAATTGAGCCAGAAAAATCGGATGCCCTGTCGGAATCGCGCAAGTTCATTCGTCCTTGTAGGGCAATCCGCGTGACGAATTCGCGGTCTCAATCGAAATCCTTAAGCAAAGGCAACTTATGATCACCATTACAGCATTCCGATGGGTTCCGACGTTTGCGCGAGGCCAGGTTCGCGACTTGCGCGCTCGCTGGGCGCTGGAGGAAGCAGGGCTTTCGTATCAGACGCGCCTCCTGGAACAAGGCGATCAGGACAAGCCGGAATATCGTGCGAAGCAACCTTTCGGTCAGGTCCCCATTCTCGAGGAGAACGGTCATATCCTCTTTGAAACTGGCGCGATCGTTTTGAGCATCGGAGAGCGCTCGGAAGCATTGCTCCCGAAAGATGCGCAGGCACGCGCTCGAGCCACTCAATGGCTGATCGCAGCATTGAATTCCGTGGAGCCGCATATCATGAATGTGGCTGTCATCGAGTTGTTCAGTGCGAACGAGGAATGGGCCAAGCTGCGGCGGGATGGCGCGCGGCAATTCGCTCAACGCCGCATCGGTGCAGTGTCGGCAGCGCTCGGCGAGAAATCCTATCTAGATGGCGATCGTTTTACCGCCGGCGACTTAATGATGGCGACGGTGCTCCGCATCATCCCTGACCTGGTAACAAACGATAACTTGAAAGCCTACGTCGATCGCTGCACGTCGCGTCCGGCCTTTCAGCGAGCGCTTCAGGCGCAGCTCTCGGACTTTCGCCAGGATGCAGAAGCGTAAGTGTCGCGTCGAGTGTCGCGGCTCTCAAGGCCGAGGACGTCGATGCCACGAACAGGATATTTTGCTGAGGGTATCCCAAGTCCTCGCATCGAAAAAGTGTGGGTCGATAGCGCGATTAGGACAACGACCTTTCGACTGCTGCTGTCGCCTTGCTGGCTTTCACATTCAACGTGGAAGCCTGGGGCAAATCTCGTATCCAGATTCTGACGGTACTGACCGGCGCCGAAGACTTATTTGTATCGAGTTGCCGCAGAAACGCCGCTGGTCGTAACGGTCCCTTACCGTCGGAACAGACTTTCAAAACCGAGTGGTAAAACCGGCGCTATGATGGCGAGATTCATGCTGTCGCTGAGGTTCTCATGCGCAAAGTTTTAATGTTCGTGGCCTGTCTGATGCTGTTGCCCGGCATTCTGTGGGCGCAAGACGCGCAGCCGCGCAAGAGGTTGTTGTTCCTGACTCATGCCGGTGTTTACAAACACTCGAGTCTGGGTCCCGCAGAGCAGGCTGTCACCGAGTGGGGCAAGGCAGCGGGTTTTGACGTCACCACCCTCGAAGGCTACAAGCAGGACTCGAAGAGCCTCGACCTGACGATGTTGACCCCTGAGAATCTGAACAGCTTCGATGGACTGATGCTGATGACGAACGGCAACTTGCCGCTGACACCGGCGCAACGCGCGTCGATCGTCGAATTCGTTCGTAACGGCAAGGCGCTGATCGGCGTTCACTGCGCGACATTAACGTTGTACGACTATCCCGAGTTCGGTGCCGTGTTAGGAGGCTACTACTTACGTTCGCTCATCCCGACCGCGTTGGTTGCGAAGGGGAAAGTGGGTGTGCTGAAAGTGGAGGACCGAAACCATCCCGCAACGCGCATGTTGGGGCCCAGTTGGCCGCTGAACGAAGAGTTCTACGAATTCGGCCACGCAGTATTCGACCCCGCCAAACCCACGGAGAATGTTTCTGCTGTGGGCCGCTTACCGATTCTGATGCCGTTCAAGCGCGACAAAGTTCATGTTTTACTCAGTCTCGACACGACAGCGACCGATTTATCCGATCTGCAAAACGTTCCCAAGGGCGATTATCCGCAGGCATGGACGGTCAATGCCGGGCGCGGTCGAACGTTTTATACGACGCTCGGTCATCGCGACGATATTTGGACGCATGACGCCGTGTTCCGCGCGCACGTCGTAGGCGGCATTCGTTGGGCGCTTGGCTTGGAAAAATAAGAAGCTGACATACGAGTCGGTTGAAAGACGAGAGGGGAGTTCGGATGAGTGTCATGAAATTTCGTGCGTACTGTGTCCGCACTGCTGTTGCGTTAGCGTTGGCAACGCTGCCGATTGTTGCTGCTGCGCAAAGCACACCGCTGCCGACCCCAGAATTTCATCACCTGCATCTGAATTCGATGAACCCTGAAGCCGCGATCGATGTTTACACGCGTCTATTTGCCTCCGCGACCAAGGCAACGTTTGCGGGCCAACCGGCGCTGAAGTCGCAGACAGACGTATTCGTGCTTTTCACCAAAGTCGAGACACCACCTGCCACACAACCGACAACGGCGTTCTGGCATTTCGGTTGGCATGTCACGGATGTTCATCAGAGCATCGATCAGTACCGCAAATTGGGCGTGACGTTGTTGCCGCTCCACGTGGAAGAAAATGGCGGGACAGTCGCGACCAGCGCAGACACGTGGCCGAGTGCCGGCGGAGGGCTGGGCTTAAGTAAGGCCGGTATTGCGAATGCAAAAGCGAAGGGCGTCAAGCCGACCTTCGGAGCGGGCTTCGCGTACTTGAACGGTCCGGACGATGCGGTCGTTGAGTATCAAGGGAACATGGCTCGCGAGCGTTTCAATCATATCCACATGTGGATGGAGCAGCCTTTCTGCACGCAGGTTTGGTATCAGACGCATTTGAACGTAGTCGTGACCGCTCGCGGTACTACGCCGCAACCCGCTCGCACACAAGACAACTGCCGCACCGAACGAGGTCCCGATAAGACTTGGCCGGCTCTCGATGCCGCGGGAATGCATCGCACGCCGTCGAACAACGCGATGACGTTTAGCGATGTCTCGCTCTACGGATACATGAACCCCGCCTTAACGCCGCTGGCAAGTACACGCGGACACGTGATGGATCATTTCGGCCTAAAAGTGGCCAATCTGGAACCCTGGATCGCAAAGTTGCGGGGCGAAGGCGTGCGTTTTCTCGAAGAGCCCTACCAAGTCGGCGACTACCGAGCGATTCTGATCGAGGGTCCCAATAAAGAAGCAATCGAGTTGATCGAGATAAAGCCTTAATATGTCTTCCCTGCGGTGCGTCGCGGTGTAAACAATTCCCGACGGCGCAAGATCGCCAGTCGGGTCAAAATACGACCGCTTTCATTGGGGAACGACGACATGAAACAGATGATCATTGTAGGTGTTGGAATGCTGGCTACCTTGTTAGCCGGGGCAACGGCGGGTGCCGCTGATGCGCCGGCGCAGTACGAGGCAAGCTGCAAAATGTGCCACGACACGGGAATGGGCGGCGCGCCAAAGCGCGGTGATAAAACCGCGTGGGAAGATCGCGTCAAAAAGGGCAAGGAGACGCTGTACGACCAGGTCAAGAATGGCTTCGGCACGATGCCGCCAAGAGGCATGTGCGAATCGTGCACGGACGACGATCTCAAGGCGCTCGTCGATTACTTGCTGTCGGAAGTGACGGCGGCTGCGGCGGAGTAGGAAGCGGCGGATTTCTGCTGTTCCAGTAGAAGGCTCGGGTGGACTTGTAGTCGCGAACGAAGAGTTGAAGCTTCGCTTCAATTGCCCTCACCACCCTAAACCTCTCCCTGATCCGGGAGCTGAGGTTTCCCCACGAATGTCACTTCAAGATCAGTCACTGATCTAAAACCACTCCGTTCACCCTGAGATCACCAGGGATGGTGTACTGGCAATTGCTCCTGCATTGCTAGTATTACGCCATCCATGGCGGGCATGAATGGTGGCCGCTCAAATGCTCCTGCATGACCGCCATTCGGTACATCCGTGTACCTCGAATTTGCAGGCCGGCGATTGTTCCCTACAACGCCGCCATTCACGACATCCATGTCGATCGAGCAAATCCATCCAGGAGATCGAAGGGATCTTAAGTTCCAAGATCGTTTCGAGACCAACGGGAATCCCACGGGACTCACTCAACGCGAACGGAAAGACCGAGAAACTAGGCCCTTTTTGCGTTGTGACATTCGTGGGGAAACCTCAGGATCCGGGAGAGGGGACTCTTAATCCAACCTCGCCGGATCAGGGAGAGAGGCCGCAAGCGATAGCGGCTGGTGAGGGCGATGCGCGAAGCGCACCTCCTCGTCAATACGGGAACGTCGGAGTATTCGCCCCCGCGACACTCTCGTGCCTCACTCAAACGCCTGAAGCACACACCGTGCACAAGACGCGCGCGTACGGCGGATGGTCTCGAGCAATCGCTAAATCTAACTTGCCTTCTCCGTGTCTTCGTCTTGTCCTAAACACGAATCACGCCTGAGCGCGCGTCTCATAATCCCGCAACATATCGGTAAGGTCTGCGTGCAATCGGTAATTGCGAACGCGCGGCAGAATCGACTTGAGTGTCTTCACGACTTCCTGGTGACGGCTGCCCACGCTCGCGTCGCCTTGCGTCTTTTTGTCCGCCGCCGATGACCGAGAAAGCATTTCGACGTGAATGCTCAACAGATCGCGCCAGTTGTCGTCGGCCGCGAGAGCCATGAGCGTACGCAACGCAGCGATCAACTCATCATTGCCGGCGTAGCCCATGTACACATCGTCTGCTTCATGCATGGAGCAAACGGGTGAACTCGATTCGGCAATATCCGCATCAAGTTGTTGATCGGGTATTGCATCGTTTGAAGAAGCCGACTTCCCTGACTTGGTCATTGCTGTAGTGCGGACAACGATCGCGATTACGTCTTGAGATTGGCGGCGGCGAATTCCCAGTTCACGAGACTTTCAAGGTATGAGTCGAGGAACTTCGGCCGCTCATTTTGATAGTCGAGATAGTACGCGTGTTCCCACACATCGCAAGTGAGGAGCGGCGTGACGCCTGCATGAACGATTGGCGTATCCGCATCATGGTAAGAGGCGACAACCAGCTTATCGCCTTTCAGCACCAGCCAAGTCCAGCCGGATCCGAAGTGAGCGACCGCTTCGTCTTTGAACGCTTTCTTGAAGCCTTCCAGCCCGCCTAGGTCGCGGTTGAGCAGCGTGGTGATCTTGGCGGAAGGCGTGGCTTGGCGAGGAGTGAGCGAATTCCAGAAGAAGCTGTGATTCCAAGCCTGCGCGCTGTTGTTGAATAGCTTCTCATCGCCGCGCTCATGCGCTGTCTTGATGATCGTCGTGAGCTCGGCTTTATCCAATTCTGTGTTGGCGATTGCCGCATTCGTGGTATCAACGTACGTCTTGTGATGCTTGCCGTGGTGAAACTCCAATGTGCGAGCCGACATATGCGGCTCCAGGGCATTGTTGGCGTACGGTAACGCGGGAAGTTGAATCGCCATGGAGGTGCTCCGTTGAAGCTGGGCTGAATAGATAGTTAACACTAGCCGGCCTATGCCGGTTCCCTCCTGTGCCCTGGAACTTTTACCGAAATCTCAAGCTGCGGGTGCGCGCCGTTTGCGCCATTCACTTGGCGGCACTCCGACGATTTTTTTGAACACGCGGCTGAACGCGGCTTCGGATTCGTAACCGACGTGGTTGGCAACCGTGGCAATACTCTCCGAGCCGGCCTGCAATCGCGTGGCGGCGAGCTGCATCCGCCAGTTCGTCAAATACTGCATCGGCGGTGTGCCGACGAATTCGGTGAAACGCTCCGCGAGTGCGGAACGCGACAACGCAACTTCACGCGCCAACGACTCAAGCGTCCAATTGCGTGCGGGCTTGGTGTGGAGCGCGGAGATGGCTTTGCCGACGATAGGATCTCGCAAGCCTGCCAACCAAGTGGTGTGGCCGACCGGCAGCGTTTCCAGGTAACGGCGCACGACGTCGACAAACATGAGCTCGCTGATGCGGCCGAGCATTCCCTGACCGCCGATGCGCGATTGATTCGATTCCTCAACGGCAAGTCGCGCGTAGAAGCCGATCGATGCAACGTCGCGCTCGCTCATGTGGATCACTCGCGGCAGTGCATCCAGCAGCGGGTTGAAGGGACGAGCGTCGCAGCCCAGGAATCCGCAGATGAATTTGGCGTCCGCAGGTCCGCCTTCGCTGTCGCCGATCATGATGGTTGCCGGCAATGTCACACCCTTGGCTCGACGATACAGTTTCATGTTCGCGGTCGAGCGCATGCCCGGCACACTGGACATTGAATGTGGGTTGCCGTGAGGAAACACGATGATGTCGCCGGCGGATAACAGCAGTGGCTCTCTATTCTCCATCTCCATCCAGCAGCTGCCGTGCGTGAGGACATGGTAGGAAATCAGGTGTTTCGAACCTGGAAATATCGCATCGACAACCGAGGGGCCTGGCGGTGTCTGGGCGACCCAGGGAGCGGTGGCTTGCACATCGAAGAAGATGGTGCCGGTTAAGCGCACGGCTTGCAATACATCGGATAACGCGTCCATTGTGGACTCCGCGGACGATTGAGCACGAGGGACGGACGATTGGTCATTCGAGTCTTGGCCGGCCGTCGTTAGACTCTTGATCACTTGATGGGTCATTGGATCCGGCGATCAGCATTCGATACTACAGGATGCCTGTGAACCGGCCATTGGCCGTTTGTCCCGACTAAAACGTGGAGACGATATGAGCGGCAACGAGAGTTTGAAGGGCGGTTGTTTTTGCGGCGAGGTGCAATTCGAGGTGTCGGGAACGCCTGCGGCAATGGGTTATTGCCATTGCGAGTCCTGCCGGACATGGTCGGCTGGACCGGTGAACGCGTTCAGCTTGTGGGATCCGGCGGGACTTAAAGTGACGAAGGGCGCCGGCAGTATCGGGGCCTTCAATAAGACTCCGGGCAGCACGCGCAAGTGGTGCACGAAGTGCGGCGGCCATCTGTTCACGGATCATCCGGGGTTCAAGCTGGTCGATATCTATGTGGCGCTCTTGCCGCAACTCAAATTTGAGCCTGCGCTCCATGTGCACTATCAGGAAACCAAGCTGCGCATTCACGATGGCAAGCCTAAGATGAAAGACATGCCGGCCGAGATGGGCGGTTCGGGCATTACCGTCGCGGAGTAGGGAATGAGCACGCAAGCAACAGATATTCGAGCACGAAGATTCGACACCATTCTCGAAACCATCGGCGGTACGCCGTTGGTTCGGATCCGGAAGCTCGCACCGTCGCATGTCAATTTGTACGCGAAAATCGAGTCGTTCAATCCGATGGGATCGGTGAAGGATCGATTGGCATTAGGAATTATCGAGGACGCTGAGCGCAGCGGACAATTGAAGCCGGGCCAGACCGTCATTGAAGCGACGAGCGGTAACACCGGAATTGGGCTCGCGATGGTATGTGCGGCGAAGGGCTATCCGCTCGTCGTCGTCATGGCCGAAAGTTTTAGCGTCGAGCGGCGCAAGCTGATGCGATTCTTGGGCGCGAAGGTCGTGCTCACCCCAGCCGCAATGAAAGGCAGTGGCATGCTGGCGAAGGCCACGGAACTTGCCGAGCAACACGGCTGGTTTCTGTGTCGTCAATTCGAGAACGAGGCCAATGCCGAGATGCACTCGCGCACGACTGCGCCGGAAATATTGTCGGCCATGCAAGGGGAGAAGATCGATTACTTCGTGACTGGGTATGGCACGGGCGGCACATTGAAGGGAGTTGCTCGGGTGCTGAAGAAGCAGCAACCGGGAATCCAAATCATTGCGTGCGAGCCCGACAATGCTCAAATTCTCGGCAGCGGCATTCCGCAAGCTCGCAACGCCGACGGATCGCCAACAGCGAGCCACGCGTTGTTCCGCCCGCATGCCATGCAGGGGTGGACCCCGGACTTCATCCCGCAGTTGACCGAGGATGCGGTGAAGGAAAAATACATCGATCGAGTGATACCGATCAACGGCAACGATGCGCTGCGGCTGTCGCGCGATCTCGCGCGTCGCGAAGGGATCTTTGTCGGGATCACCGCCGGTGCAACCTTGGCCGGGGCGTTACGGGTGGCGATCGACGCGCCGAAGGGCGCGAACATTGTGTGCATGCTGCCGGACACGGGCGAGCGCTATTTGAGCACGCCGTTGTTTGCCGAGATCCCCGCCGACATGACGGATGAGGAGCAGCTGATTTCTCGCTCTACGCCGAACTTTCGATTCGATGTATCAACTGCCCCTGCACCTGCGGCGGCGAGTTCGAGCCCGCCGCCGGCGATCTTGCCCAGCGCTCGCGAGTTCGTCGAGCAAGCGATTGCGGATGCCAAGCAGCCGGTTGTGATGTTCGCATTCGAATGGTGCGAGTTCTGTTGGTCGGTCCGCAAAATGTTTGCCCAGCTCGGAATTGCGTATCGATCTGTAGACGTCGATTCGGTTGAATATCAAAAGGACAATCGTGGCGGCAACATTCGTTTGGCGTTGGCAGACCGCACGCACGTTGCGACGATTCCGCAAATATTCGTGGGTGGTGAATTCATCGGCGGTTGCACGGACGCCTTCGATGCTTACAAGAGCGGGCGGCTGCAGGGACTTCTGAATAAAGCCGGCGTCAAATTTGACGAGGCGCTAAAGATGGACCCCACCTCGCTTCTACCTGCGTGGTTGCACCCGCGTTGATCGCGATTGCGAAAAGTCGGCGCAAGCGGTGTGGGAGATGCGCCGCTTGCGCAACTTTGCGCGAGTTGCGGCAAGTTCTGAACTCCACCTGCAAAGTCGTCCGAAAGCCGCGCACGATTGCCGATTGCGGTGTCGCAAGCGGCAACTGACAACGGTGAATCACTTTGCGGAGGAGATCAACCACTTAAGAATGAAAGTGGCGATCGTGCGGAGAGCGCAGGGATGAAAGTCGAGGTTCTCGACTTGCGCCCATTATACCGATGCTCGATTCGTAGCGAAAGACTGTTTGTCCGTTCGAGCTTCCTATAAATAACCACCGCCCGATTTCATTGAACGCAGGCGGAGGTTCCCCATGTCGAGCGCCATTCATTCGATCGCGATCAACGGATTGCCGGAAGCCGAGTACTTCGATCTCTATTCGCAAGCAGTAGGAGACACCTTCCGCCTATTCGTAGCCAAGCCGCTATTTCCCCAGCCTGGTACATGCCCCGCCATCTTTACGACGGACGGCAACGGGCTGTTCATGATTGCGGCAGGCATTCAACGGATGCTCGCGCTAGGTGCGGAATGTCCCTCCGCATACGTCGTCGCCATCGGCTATCCCACCGATAACGGGTTTGCCGAAGCGATGTCCAAGCGCGGTAGAGACTTCGCGCCGACAGATGGCGGCGAATACGCGCGCGCTATCCTTCATTCCTCCGCGGCAGCCGGCGGCGCACAATTCTTGAAATTCGTGACCGAAGAATTGAAACCGGAAATTCAGTCGCGATATGCGGTCAATCCCGCGGATTCGACGTATATCGGCAGTTCTCTCGGTGGACTATTCGGCGCCTGGACGTTGCTGACGGCGCCGTCGACGTTTCAGCGCTACATATTGGCGAGTCCGACAATTTCTTGGAACAACGAAGAAGTGTGGCACTGGGAGGAGGCGTGTGCGCGCGGTCGTAAGGAATTACCGGCAAGAGTATTCATTGCCGCCGGTTCGCTCGAAGCGCCGGAAGCCGCCAGACGCGAAGCGCTGAAGCTTGCCGAGCACAACTCGTATCTGCGCCCGCAAGTCGAATCCATCATCGCTTGGTTCGACCTACATGGATGGCCGCGCACGACCGAGTTGCCGGGTCAGTTGGCTGCGAAGCTGCGATCGCGTGAATACACCGGGCTTGAGATTCACGCCGAAGTGCTGCCGAACGAAACCCATATGTCTGTTTCGCCCGCGGTCATTGGGCGCGGCCTGCGCTATGTGTTCGATCATTGGCGGCCTTAATGTCGGCGGCGCGCTAAGAGACTCGGTCGGTATTACCGGTACGCAGATCCATCGGGGCGGTAGAACTCTAGCTCAACGCCGCCCGCTTCTTCAGTGGAAGGCAGCTCCTCGCTAAAAACTTTAGGCCTAGAGAAATCCAACTCCATCGAGCGATGTGTATGCCGGCCATGCTCGCGGCTGGTTTCGACGTGGAGGACATAGATGCCGCCGGGCATTTGCTCTCCGGCATCGTCGGTTCCGTCCCAAAGAATCTTGTAGATGCCCGCGCCTGCCGTCGACATCGACCGCGTGTTGATCATCTTCTCCGCAATCGCGGTATTCAGTCCCCACCAAATGTAGTTGTCACGCTGCCACTCAAGATCTTTGCCCACCAGCAACAACGTGCGCACCGGCTTGTTGTCGACATCGGTAACCCACATCGCCATAAACGGCGAGCGAAAATTATGGTCGCGGACCAACTGGCGGGGCGGGGCGGTGAAGGTGATATACGCCGACCAATCTTTTGGCCAGCTGATGGTGGCGGTATTCTTCGTGTTGGCCCGTGGCGATGCGATGGGTGTGAATCGCAATTGGCTGCTGCCGGATGTTGCCGCTTGCGTCCAGATGACATCGTCTCTTGTCTGGATACGCGCGGCCACATTGTGTTGCTGGGCCCATGCGATGGCGGCATCCTTGGGCAATGTCATCAGCACGGTTGCGATGGCGTCTGCGTCGACAGTCGATAAAGCCGCGACACTGACGGACACTGCTTCATCGACAGGCCAGCCATCCTGCGGCGAGAGGGTGGGGCTGTAACGAACGCCATCGATGAGCCGATCTCTTGAGCCGCGTCCGCTCGTGGCAAATGCATAGTTCGATAGGCGCGCGATGGCTGCAAGCGGCGCGTTGTCGAGCCGTATTGTCGCGTCAGGAATTCCAACACACCACCCTTGCGAATCGGGCGATCGTCCACCGCAGCGAATATCGCCGCCTATATCCACGAGAGCGCCGGAAATTCCAGGGGCCGAACGCGCCACTTCGAATGCGCGATCGACAATCCATCCTTTTGCTAGCGCGTCGAGTGAGAACTGCACGTCTTCCGGCCGTGTAATCGTACGAGTCGAGACGTCCAGGCCGACCATGGAGTTCTCGGCGGCGTCGGCCAGCCGCTCGAGTTCTGCTCGAGAAGGTGCTTGGGTGTAGGCGCTCGACCAAAGTTCGATCGCGCGTCCGAGTCGTCCGCTGAACGCGCTGTTGGACTCGATACGCCAGCGCTCCGCGGCCGCTACCACGGCAAACAGTTCTGGCGAGGCGCGATGCTCGGCCGACCGATTGAGAAGACTCAACTCGCTGTTCGGAAGCCGATGATTGAAAATGGTATTTTGCCTATCGATCTCGGCGCGGGTATTTAGAGCCGCCGCAAGAGCGTCGGAGTAATTGCGCGCCACCAGATTGATCTGCATGCGCGTGCCCAGAATCGATTCGTCGCGAAAGACGAAGCTTCCGGAATCGAGTGTCGATTCCGCGAGTACTGCATCTTGCAGGTCGGGAGGGTCGTTAAGTGAAAGAGGCGTCGCGTGCAGGTCGATCATGAATCAATCGCATCGTATAAACGCTTATCTTATCTATCTGAATCGCGCTTCACTAGCGACAACGTTGACCTCCGTGTCAGGCTCATGTGAAGTTTTATCCAAGCTGCCTGAGCTTTCCGAAATCGCGGCGCCGCTCGGGGCGCCGGGATTCCGTCCAAGCATTTGCGAGATCCACAGTGCGGCAGCTCCAACAGAGCCGCCGCCTGCCCAGTACGCCACCGCGGATCCAATACAGACAGGGCACATACTCACTCCTTAAGCATTCCGATATTCGTCATGACGTCGCCACCACACACCTTGCTCGTTGCGGCCCAAGGGCGCCCGATCGAGCCAGGGATACATGCCCCATAGGCCGTCGAGTCCGCGCGCATAAGTGGAATACGTGTGGTAGACAACGCCGTCCCTGAGCGAGAATGCACTCATGCCCGGGCGGTCGCGCGTATAAGTGGGCACGTCTGTGCCGCATCCATCTGCAATGTCGCGAACTGCTTGCGGTACCACTGTGGTTTCGTCCATCGCGTGACCGCCGCGCTCGTAGTTGTATTCGATCAGTCCCTTGCGCTGTTGCTCTTCGCTGAACCACACATTGAAATCGGCATTGAAGTCGGTGTGGCCCGACGAAGCCCACGGAAATGTCCAACCGAGCCGCTGCTTGTAGGCGTGCAGTTTCTCAAGCGGAGCACGCGAGATCGCGGTAAACGCCACATCGTGATGCGTGAGATGAACTTCAATGCCGTTGAAGCCGTCTGCAATCGCCGAGCACGATGGGCAACCGGCTTTGTAGTCCGGTCCAAACATAAAGTGATAGACGATGAGCTGCGAGCGTAAACCAAAGAGCTCGACGAGCGTCTTCGATCCTTCGTTCGTGTCGAATCGATAGGGTTTGTCGATGCGGACCCACGGCAGCGCCTGACGTTGTCGCGCTAGTTCGTCGCTGTGCCTTGTCAGCCGTTTTTCGGCTTCAAGCAATTCAAGCCGCTTGGCAAGCCAAGCCTCTCGTGTACCGATCGTGGGTGAAGGAATTGCGTGGGCCATTTGTCGCTCCAGGGTGGATGGTGTGCGTTAAAGTAGCTCGCAGTAGTAATAGGGCGGGAGTGACAAGTTTGGCGCGATTGCCCGATGGCATAACCTCCGGCTACCGGCTATCGGCTACCGACTGCCGGAAAGAGACGCATGTCTTTTCGACATCCTTCTCCGTTCCGAGCCGGTAGCCGGTAGCCCGCAGCCCATAACCGTTAGCCGTCACCACAATGGACTCGCTCATTACAGCGGCCGCCCGCGCACTTAGCTTTGGTGATCCATTGGGGGCGTTGAAGCGCATCGCTCTGCGCGACGACGCGCCGGCGCTTGCGCTCAGAGGCATCGCCATGGCCCAGCTTGGCGATTTCGGGCGCGCAAAAGAACTGCTCAAAAAAGCCGCACGCGCTTTCGGCGCGAAAGAGGCGGTGGCGCGAGCGCGCTGTGTCGTTGCCGAAGCAGAAATTGCGCTAGCGTCGCGTGATTTGGCTTGGCCGACAAAAGCACTCGATACGGCTCGAACTACACTGGAATCTCACGGCGACTGGACTAACGCCGCGCATGCCCGGCAGCTGGAAATTCGCAGGCTGGTGCTGATCGGCCGACTAGACGACGCCGAGCAATTGCTCGAAGCCGTTGCGACAGCGCATCTTCCTCCTGCCTTGCGCGCCACACATGAACTGCTGAGATTTAGCGTCGCCATCCGACGCTTACGCGTAACGCAGGCGAGAGTTGCGCTCGAACAAGCGCAGCAGGCTGCGCGGATGGCCGGCATTCCGGCGCTTGTCGCCGAAGCGGACAACGCAGCCCGGGTATTGGATGAGCCCGCGGCTCAGTTGGTCGCCCGAGACGGTCAACGATTGTTGTTGCTCGATGAAATCGAATCACTCCTTGCGTCGAAGGCGCTGGTGGTCGATGCATGCCGCTTTATCGTTCGCGATGAACGTTCAACAGTTTCGCTGGCCCGGCGGCCAATTCTACTGGCGCTGTTGCGTTCGCTGGCCGAAGCCTGGCCGCAGGACGCCTGGAGAGGTACGCTCATCGCGCGTGTGTTTCGGATCAAGCGTGCGGATGAGTCGCATAGAGTGCGGCTTCGAGTCGAGATCGGGCGCCTCCGCACTGCTATCAAGGCAATCGCGAGTATCACTGCAACGAAGGAAGGATTTATCTTAGTGCCGCGACGCGCTCCCCGGATCGTGGTGCTGGCGCCACCTTTCGAGGATGCCAATGCATCGGTGCTGGCGCTGCTGGCCGATGGCGAATCATGGTCGAGTTCCGCGATCGCGCTAGCGCTGGCCGCCAGCCAACGTAATGTGCAGCGCGCATTGGATGCACTGGCGTCGGAGGGGAAAATTCAGTCCTTAGGACTAGGTCGCGCGCGTCGCTGGATTGCCGCGCCATTACCGGGATTCGCGACAACCTTGTTACTCCCGGCGCTGCTGTCGAATGTTTAAGATGACCGCGAAGTCAACGTCGAGGTGAGCCATGAAACGATCCAAAGCCCAAGTGATTCGCGAATACTCTTTTCCCAACGTCGATAAGGTCAACGGCGTTTCTTACGACGGGCAACAAGTGTGGGTTGCTGTCGGTGGCCAGCTGATCGCAGTCGAGCCATCCAGTGGGAAAACCAAGCGCTCAATCGACGTTGCGGCTCATGCAGGCACGGCATTCGACGGCAAGCATTTGTATCAAATTGCCGAGAGCCGCATTCAGAAGGTCGATCCGAATACGGGCAAAGTGCTCTCTACGATCCCCGCGCCCGGCAATGGCGGCGATTCAGGTCTCACGTGGGCGGAAGGCGCGTTGTGGGTTGGTCATTACCGCGAGCGTAAGATTTATCAGATCGATCCGAATACCGGCGCCATTCTAAAAACCCTGGAATCGGATCGCTTTGTCACCGGCGTCACGTGGCTCGACGGCGAGCTTTGGCATGCCACCTGGGAAGGCGATGAGAGCGAACTTAGAAAGATTGACGCGAAAACCGGCGAAGTGTTGGAGAAGCTCGAAATGCCTGCGGGCATGGGTGTTTCTGGACTCGAGTCCGATGGCGTAGATCAATTTTTTGCCGGAGGCGGCGGCAGTGGAAAGTTGCGCCTGATAAAGCGAGGGTCGTGACTTACGCGAGGGCGCGCCTTTCGACTCAAGCGCGGCCTGATCGGACATCTAGGCTAGAACACATCCGCGCATAGAGTACGCGCGTAGAGTAAACGAGGGTGCAACGACCTTGAGTCAGGTCCCCAGCAGTTGCGGATTAAGTCGCCACACCGAATAGTTGAGTGCCGATGCGAAGCTCACCCACAGGAGATAAGGAATCAGCACTGCACCGGCCAACGGCCGAATCCGCCAGAAGGCGATGATAGTTGCCAGGATCGAAGCCCAAAGTACCAAAATGTCGACGAAGGCCAGGGCGCCCAGATGCCAACTGAAGAAGAGCCAGCTCCATAAAGCATTGAGAACGAGTTGCACGATAAATAGAACGACCGCGATACGCGGGGAATCTGCTTCGTCTTCACGCCACATCAACCAAGCCGCGATGCCCATCATCGCGTACAGAATTGTCCAGACCGGTCCAAAAATCGATGCCGGCGGAGCCCACTCGGGCCGAATTAAATCCATATAGAAGACGCCAGCGTTGAGGGAGGCGATAGTCCCAACGCCGGCCGCGACGAAGCTGATCGCGAGCCAACCGATCAACCGCGCAATCGGGTGGCGCGCTGCAGCGATAGCTCGCTGCATGTCAGCTAGAACACTTCACGCAGAACGTCTAGCGTGGCTAATGTCTCGCCGGCATCGCTTCAGCCGGCGTTTCAGTATGCATTACGCATTGCCAACGCTTGTCCTTTTGAATCCAGGTTGACGTGTCGTTCAACTCCTCGGTTTTCGTTTCGGCCTTGCCGCGCGCCGCAACTTCTTGCTTCACTTTGTATGAAACGATCGCTGTCGTCTCATTGGGGAACACGACATCGATATCGTTGAGTTCGAATGACTTCACGATCATCGATCCTTTCGCCGCCATCTCGCGATAGCCCTTATGATCGAATTTCATTGCGCCATACGAGGAGACCATCAACGATGGTTCGCACAGCAACTCCAGCGCTTGGTCGGAGTCGTTATCGACAATGGACCGCCAAAACTTCGTTTCCAGATCGATCAACGTTTCACTTGGTGTTGGCATTCGAATCTCCTCATAACAAAGAGGCTATTATTCTCGGCGTGAGCCGCGGAGGGTGCTATCGGTATCGAGTGTCGATCCGGGTAGGGCAGTTCCTACGCGTCGACTAGCCGGCAAGGAAACTGACACTCGCTACAATTCCGCGTTCCATCATCGCCTATAGAATCATGAGCAATCGAGTTAATGGCCGCAGCGAAAGGGCGATGCATATCGCTCTCAGCGCGCCTCCCTGCGCGGCAGTGGCAAAATGACAATCGGCGTCAACATCGCGCGAATTGTGGGTAGCGAACACGGCGAAATATTCGACGAGGTGACAGAGCTGCTCATCGATTGCCTACGCCAGATCGGCGTGGAGGTCTACGAGACAAAGAATTCTCTCGATAGCACCAGGCTCAATATTTTAGTTGGCGCGACCGTGTTCTTGCCGGCGGAAATATTTGCCGAGATTAAAAAGAGTGCGCGTCCATACGTTGTATTTCAAACCGAAGTGCTAAATCCGGACGGTGGCTTTGGTCGGCACTGTCCTGCTTATACCGATTTTCTTCCGACGGCATCCCAGGTTTGGGATTACTCGGAATCGAACCTGCCTTTCTTAAAGCAGCTGGGGTGCGGGCATGTCAAACATATCCCTCTGGGCTATGCGGCATCGCTTGAGCGAATTCCTCGTCTATCAGAAAGAGACATCGACATCTTGTTCTTTGGCTCTCTGTCTCCGCGTCGACAACGAGTGCTGGATAACCTTGCGTCAAAATGGCGAGTCAAGGTTCTATTCGGCGCCTACGGAAAGACACGAGACCAAGAGATTGCTCGCGCGAAGATGGTGTTGAATTTGCATCAGTTCGATACGCCTCAACTCGAGCAAATTCGGCTGTCCTATTTGCTGAACAACAAGTGCTTTGTCGTTTCGGAGCGCGCTGACGTCGACCCTTACGATGGCGGCGTCGTATTTTGCGAATACGACAAGATCATAGAGTGCTGCGAAACATATTTGGCGCCTGGAATGGAATCGGAGCGTGAGCGCATTGCGGCAAAAGGCTACGAAAGGCTGTTGGCTGTCCCGACCGCGGACGCCCTCCGCGAAGCACTAATGGGTGTCTGTCCATAGAGTGGATGCCTGTGCTCCTCAACGGGTCCGGGCCTGCGATCAATTCAAGATGCAAGCCGTCGTTAAGATAATGGCCACAAAGTGCAATGAAGCGTCTTCAGGGATTGCCGCCCCCTCATCGACGGTGTAGCGTCCACGGCTGGCTCAACAACGGAACCCTGGGGGGAACTCATGAAAACCTCGATTCGCGCTCTGTCGGCTCTTTTGATCCTTGGCTTGACTGCAGGTATCGCGCAGGCGGCAGAAAGCAAAGCCGTGCAAACCATGGCGGGCATCTTGGCCGGTCTGAATCACTTTCCAAACGCCACTGACAAGGCTGCACTAGCGGCGATCGCCGCCGATAAGTCGGCGACGGCGGACGAGAAGACGCTTGCCACGGCGCTCACAAACGTTCAGCACAAAGTAGCGGCGGGCGACAAGGCTGCGCTTGAAGCTATCGTTGCGGATGCAAAAGCCACCAATGGTGCAAAGACCCTTGCCGGCACCATCCTCAGCCTGAATCACATGGCCTCAGCTGGCGACAAGGAAAAATTGGCGGCACTCGCTAAGTAACGATCGCATTGCATCGAGATGCCGACGCGCAATGCGCGCGTCGGCGTCATAGGTCAGAGAAGATCGACGTGGCCTGGACTGCGACCGTCATTTTTCCCGGCTGACAGATGAATAAAGCCGTGGTCGCAACTGCTTCTGTAGCGGCATTCACCGTTACATTTTTTTCGTGGCAACTCTGGCGGATCGATATCCAGTCACAGAGCCAAGCCGGCGCCCATATCGAAACTCGGCCGCCAGGAACCGCGCACGCCAAGACTCTGAAAACCAATCACTATCGTCTCTACTATACGGCTACCGACGAGCAGGCCAAGTCGGTCGGACTCGCAGCTGAAAAATTGTTCGAAGCGTACACGGCTCTCTTCCAGGCGAGCACAAGCGGCACGAACGAGAAGCTGACGTTGGTGCTCTATCGACACCGCGCAGAGTTCAAGCGCAACAACAAGAGTCGGCCCTGGGCAGAGGCGTTCTATCTGTGGCCCAATTGTTACGCCTATTACGACGCCGCCAATCCAAGCTCCTACCACTGGATGTTGCACGAAGCGACGCATCAGCTATCGGCAGAGGTTTCGGACTACAAGCGAAATCTTTGGATCGAAGAGGGGCTTGCCAGCCACTTCGCAACAAGTCGCTTGAGCGAAGAAAAACTAGAACCCGGCGAGATCGACTGGCGAACGTACCCTGCTTGGGGAATGCGCGCTCTAGCGATGGGTCGCAGTTCGAGTCTGAATGCGAGGCCGCCAAGGCTCATTCCGCTGGAGCAATTGTTGGTGAATCAGGGCGGTGGCAGCGTCGATGAGCGATTCAATCTCTACTATCTGAGTGCCTGGAGTCTGACCCACTTTCTGATGCACTTCGAAGGCGGAAAGTATTTCGATGGATACAAGCGCTATCTCGCAAGTAGTGGATCATTGCAGGAGTTCGCCGCTAAAATTGGCCCGCTCGGAGGTATTTAGCGAGAATGGCAGCGGTATGCATGGGACGTCCTTGCGCCTTCTGCGCTCGCGATGTCTGGCGAAAAGCCACGGCTACGTTGACGTATAGATAGATAGAAAACAATGATGCGATCAATTCTACGTTCGATTCTCGCGGTACTCCTTTTCTTCGTAGGCGCGACTGTGACCGCCGCCGAACCGCAACTTGGTAAGGACTATTTCATCCATGAAGCGCCGGTGCCGGAGAAGAATTCTAAAATCACGGTTGTCGAGTTCTTTTCGTATCAGTGCCCGCACTGCTTTGCCTTTTCAGCACCGCTGCACGATTGGAGCCAGAAGGTGGCTGAAGATGTGATTTTCGAGCGCAGGGCGGTGACCATCGGTCATCAACCATGGACCGATATCGCTCGAACATTCTACGCATTGCAGGTAATGGGCAATCTGCCGGCACTCGATGCCGAGGTCTTCAATGCTATCCATCGCAGTAAGGTGCGCCTCGACAAGATCGATCTCATCATGGGATGGCTGAGCCAGCGCAAGGTCCCGCTCATGGACTTCGACAAAGCATATCGGTCCGCAGAGGCGAGAAGCGCGTTCGATCGCGGCGAACAATTGGCGGCCGAATATAAAATCCCGAGCATTCCGGCCATGATGATTGATGGTAGATATCTGGTCCTCATTGCGAGTGACCGGTCCTTCGACCAGCAGTTGGCGATTGTGGATTCTCTCATCGCTCAAGCGAGATCCTTAAGATCGAAGTAGCTTGCAAGGTCACGCGGGTTTTAGGTCTTGCGGGCGCGTGAAATCGAAGTGAGTGCCATGAATCCTGAGCTAAGTTTTAAGAAGGCGATGGCCGCGGACGCGGAACGGATCGCGGCACTCGTGAACTCCGGTTATCGCGGAGATGCGAGTCGTGCCGGCTGGACCACCGAAGCCGACTATCTGGTTGGCAAGCGTACGGACGCAAATGAAATCCGCGCACTGATTGCCGATCCGGAGGCCGCGATTTTGCTGTGCCTGGCCGGAGACGACGTCGTCGGCTCAGTCCATCTGCAGCGTCATCAAGGTGCGGCGTATCTGGGCATGTTCGTCGTGCAGCCCTCGTTGCAGGGAAAAGGCTTAGGCAAGCGCTTTCTGCAAGCGGCAGAGGAGTTCGTGAAGACGAAGTGGCGAGTGGCTAAGGTCGAAATGACCGTTATCACGCTACGAGACAAACTCATCTCCTATTACGAGCGGCGCGGATATCGGCGCACCGGCGTTTTCAAGCCCTTTCCTATCGAAGACAAGCGCAGCACAGCGCTCGTCGAGAATCTGCAGTTCGAGGTACTTGAGAAGCGGCTTTAACCAATCGGCATGTCGCAATGATCAAACTGCGGCGTCCTGCTTCGCCAAGTCGTTACACTTGGGCATGAACTCCTCCTCTTCTCTCAAGATCACCGTTTGGCTGATTCTCTGTTTGATTTGGGGTTCCACCTGGGTCGTCATCAAAATTGGGCTAGGTGATTTGCCGCCGCTTGGATTCGCCGCGACGCGTTTCTTTCTGGCTGTAGTCATCCTTTTCATCATCCTGCGCGCATTAAAAATTCCGTTGCCGAAAGGCCGCGCGCAATGGAAACTGATGGCTCTGACCGGCGTGCTGCAATTCTCGGTGAATTACAGTCTGATCTTTTGGGCCGAGCAGCACATCTCATCAGGATTAACGGCAGTCCTGCAGGCCACGATATCCGTATTCGGTTTGTTGCTGGCTTGGAAATTCCTGCCTACCGAACGCATCACGCCACTCAAGATTTCGGCTGTCGTGCTGGGCCTTGCCGGTGTCGCCGTGATCTTCAGCGATCAATTGCGAGTGCAAGATACGATGGCGTTTTTCGGCAGTGCCGCGGTGATCGTGTCCGCGTATGCGGCATCCCAATCTTCGATTCTAGTGAAGGCGCGCGGTGCGGGAATTCATCCGGGCGCCATGGTGTGGAGTCAAATGGTTTGCGGTCTGCCGCCTGTCATCGCGTGGAGTCTGATCGCCGAAGGTAACCCGCTTCGTTATCATTGGACGTGGCAGGCGGTTGCTTGCGTCCTGTACTTGACTGTTATCGGCACAATCGCCGCTTTTTGGTTGTTTTACTGGCTGTTGGAACGGGTCGAGTCCAATCAAGCGATGATGATTTCCGTCGTCACGCCACTGATAGCTGTATTGATCGGATGGCTGGTGCTAGGCGAAACCTTGCCGGCCCAGACAGCCATTGGCGGCGCGCTTGTCATGTCCAGCATTGCGTTGATCGTCATTCGGCGTCGGGCGTAGTCCGAGAATTGAGGGTGTGTTCAAGGTTGTACTAGCTGCCCGACTATCGCTATTCTCGTCGTATGGAAACCAATCTCGAAGCGGCTGGTGACGCAGTCACGGGCGTTGTGGTTGCACAAGCGGTCGGCGATGTCGCGAAACTCGATGCGAACGTCCCGGCCAAATCGCACGCGTTCTGTGCAAACTGCTTGGCGTCCGTAGGCGGCAAGTTCTGCGCGAATTGTGGCCAAGCGACGCATCTGCATCGGAGCCTTTTGCATATCGGCCACGACATTCTGCATGGCGTCTTTCACTTTGAAGGACGACTTTGGCACACGCTTCCCGAGTTGATCTTCAAGCCGGGCCGGCTGACGCGGCGCTACATCCAGGGTGAGCGCGCGCGATTTGTGGCGCCCCTGCCGTTGTTTCTATTCACCGTATTTCTGACCTTTGCGATCTTTTCTTTTACCAGCGGTTCGCTGCTAAAAGACAGCGAGGGAATTGCCGGTAAGGCGACAGAAAATTTTCAAACCGGCAATCAAAGCGCCATCGAGTCGACGAGGCGTCACATCGAATCGCTACGTGAGCAATTGGCAGCGCCGGGCCTATCGGTTGCCAAGCGCGCGGAACTGGAATCCGACATTGCCGGTCAAGAGTCGGCGCAGACAGTGATGGAGGCGATGAGCACCCGTGACTGGAAGCGGCTCGTCGACATTCCGATGCAGGGTGCGAATGAAGCGCAGCGTGCGGCGATTCAAGCGAAGATAGAGTCCGACGAGAGCGAGTTTCCGGGGAAGGGTTCCAAGTGGTATGCCGTGATCGACGAAGCCACCAAAAACCCCAATCTATTGCTCTACAAGGTCAAGACGAACACCTATAAGTTCTCCTGGGCCTTGATTCCGGTGAGCGTGCCTTTCATGTGGCTGCTGTTTTTCTGGCGTCGAGACATCCATGCGTACGATCACGCGATTTTCGTCACTTACTCGCTGAGTTTCATGATGATGTTGGCGATGGCGATAGCTGTCGCCTCGGCGATCGGCGTCTCCGGAGGATTGCTCGCGGCCGTATTCGGCATCGTCGCGCCGCTGCATCTCTACAAACAACTGCGGCAGGCCTACGGCGCGTCGCGATTCGGCGCCTGGATGCGCGTCATTCTCCTGTCGGGCATCATCTCGGCGATCTTGGTGCTGTTCGTGATGTTGTTGTTCACGATGGGCATTCTCAGTTAACTCGAATTGAAGTGGAGTCGAAAGATGCGCGTTCTGACCTTCGTCTTGTTGTGGTTCGCGCTGTCGTCCGTCGCTCATGCGCATGTCGTGGTATCGCCGCGCACTTCGCAAAAGGGCGCCTATGAAAAGTACACCGTGCGCGTACCCACCGAAGGCAAAGTCGCCACGCTGTCCGTCGAGTTGACGCTACCGGAGGGCGTCAATTTCGTCGCAGTCGGCGCGCCGACCGGTCATACCTACGAGTTGAAGAAGTCCGGCGAGCGGGTCGTCGCAATCGTGTGGACAATGAAAATCAGTCCCAATGAGTTCGCCGAGTTCTCGTTCATGGCGCGTAATCCGAAGGACGGGAAAGAACTGGTTTGGAAGGCGGTCCAAAAACTCGCCGACGGCACCACAGAGCAATGGTCAGGACCTGTGGGCGACAGGCGCCCGGCATCGGTGACGACGCTGAGTGCCGGCGGGGCGGAGCACAAGCACTAAAGTGCACGTCGTTCGTAAAGAAGGCGATCGCGGATTCCTTTCCGGTTAGCTACCGGCGGCCAACTGACCAGTTAGCACGCGCGCAAGCGCGCTTCAGGCCACCGACAAATCCACAAACTGTCTGACCGCACGTTGACCCGCGTCGTCGATCGAGGTGAATTCGATGCTGCATTCGTAATCGCTTTCTACAGCGTGGGAACGGAGAATGCGGGCGTAAATCTCCGTCACTTCCGGGCTCAGCAGCGACAGAGCGATGGAGAATTTGATTTCGGTATTCAGCGGTATTTGCGACTTCAGTTTGACCAGCATGCCCGAATACGAGATATCGAGGATTTGGCCGCAATACAAATCGGGTAGCACGTGCTTCTCATCGACAACCTGGAATAGCAAAGGCATGTCCGTCAAGATGCGAGGGCTTTTCCGGACCTCTCGCGTAGGCACTTCCATTGGTTCCGGCAGCATCGTGGATTTGAGTTCGTACAGTTTGACGGGTTCGCGTTTGCCTTTGACTTGCACTTCCTTCACGTCGCCGATTTCGATGTAGTCTTTGGCCAATTGATAGCTGTGTTCGCTCAGCAGCACCTGGCCGCGCAGGCTATGAGCCTCGATGCGCGATGCCAGATTTACGTGATCGCCGATGACGGTGTATTCGCGATGTAGATCCGAGCCGACGTTTGCGGCAACGACTTCGCCCGTGTTGATGCCGATGCCCATGAACAGCTGCGGCATGCCAAGTTCACGGTTCTCTTCGTTCACTTCGTTCATCATTCGCTGCATCTCCGTTGCGCAGGCAATGGCGCGAATCAAATCGTCGCGACCGGTATCCGGGGCGCCGAACAAGACCATGATGCCGTCGCCCATGAATTTATCGACGGTGCCTTGATAGCGAAAGATGACCTCGCACATGCGCGAGAAGTAGCGGTTCAATATGCCGATAACGTCGGCCGCGCTGCGGCGCTCTGTCATTGCCGTGAAGCCGCGCAGATCGGATAGCAGGATGGAAACCTGTTTGTGTTCGATGGGGCGGCGCGAATCGACGTCGGCCAGCATCTGGCTGACTTTTTGTGTGACCGCTTGGCGGCGGGCGACGGGTATGGGCGACCCGCAAGCGATTTCGATCTCGCTGATGACGTCGGCGACGGCCCGGCTCCCCACTGCATGGCGCATCGATTAAACCTCGTTATTAGTTGTTTCCGTGAGTCTAGAGCGCTTGCGTTGCAAATACACGCAATTCACAACGCAGCGACGGATAATTGGAGTTCGATTCGATTACTGGCTCATGCATAGTGCCTAGGCGGACGATATCGGTATATCAGCCGTAACGCTCACGCGTCGGTGGCTATTCCCCGAATGTGCAGACGATCGACTGAAGCCCATCGACGTCGGTATCGCTTGTCAAAAAGGATGCCACGCAGCAGGCAGGCTACACGCGAAGGCCACAGGCTACACGAGAAGGCCACAGGCTACAGCCAGAATTTTCGGAACTTGTTCACTGCGCATCACGTGATGCTCTGAAGGCTGCGGGCTACACGAGAAGGCCACAGGCTGCAGGCTACAGCCAGCATTCCGGAAGGACTGCGGTTTCGTGCGCGTCGCGCGCTCACTATGAAGACGACAGGCTACAGCCGGCACTTCCGGAATTACCGCAGGTCAGTACGCGACACGCGCGCATGCTCAGAAGACAACAGCTACGACTTCCGGTATTCCTGCAGTTCGAGCGCATCGCGCGCTCATGATCTGAAGGCTACAGCCCACACTCCACACTTTCGGAACGACTACAGTTCAAAACGTATCGCGCTCTTAGAAGGCTGCAGGCGACAGCCGGAACTTTCGGAACCACTAATTCACCACGCATCACGCTTTTACTCTGGCTGCAGCCTGTAACCTGCAGCCTAAATCGCCTGCAGCCTGTAGGCTCGTACCGTGCAGCCTGCGCGTTACTTAGGCCGGATATTCTTACAGTCGATCTTCTTCGTGCCTTTCTTGTTCGCTTCTAACTGCTTCAGTACGTTGGCCGCCTCGTCGAGACGCAACGTTGGTTGGACATAGCATGCCGCACTGGCGGCGGCGAATTCATTCTCGCCTGGCAACTTCCGCGCAAAGATCAGATATTGCTTACCGATTTGGAAGGTATAGGCCTCCTCCATATAGCGCAGCTCGGCCACCATGGTGACCTTTTCGGGCAGCTCGCCTTTTAGTGAAGTAGCGAGCTTCAACGTGCTGCGCTGCGTGCGGTAGTGCTTGGTGCGGTCCGAGCCTTCCTCGCGATAAGCGCGCATCGTTTCCATCGCCGTATCGATCTTGCCGACGAACACGGCGTCGGAGTCGCAGTATCCGACCTCGACCGGGTCGAGTTTCTTCTTCTCTTCGGGAATCACGCATTCCCCGGGAGCTTGTGCGTTCGCGGCGGCCAGGCCAAGGCTTAAAAGTCCGGCGAACGTTGCCGCCCTGACCAATGCGAACTTGCTTAACTCGAGCTTCATGTGCGCCTCGTCGTTTTTAAATATTGTGATCGCAGGTTGTAAAGTCCGGTCGGCTCAGTCGCTCGCTAGCACAAGCGGGGTCGCCGAAGCGCTGGCAGTATGCCAAGACTTCACCGCAGAACAACAGGCCCTTCCCCGAAATACAGGCTCGAAGAGCGTCGAAGACCGTCGAGGATCGCCAGATGATGGTCGGTCCGACTTGTGTTATCGACGTTCGCCGGGCGCCGATAGAATCTGAACGTAACCCGTCTTTAGAATTCTCAACGCCCGGAATATCTGCACATTTCCTACAATTTGTACCCCCAGACTACGGGCAGACTACCGGCGTAGCTAAACCGAGGAGAGGATGTGAATAAATATTCTTGGGGCATAGTCGAAGAGAAGCATGCCTGCGGTAAGTTGTGATTGTCGCCCCGCAATACCTCCACAATAGTAGGCTTCGACCCATGACTCCCCCGCCAAGCGGTTGGGTCGCGGATTTTAGAAATATCCATTGAGCCGCAGATAAGTTCAAAAAATGAATACTCCTTCGCAAACTCATCAATCGGGATTTTCGCGTCTGTTGTCGCGCGTGACGCCGATCGAACCGGGTGAAACCGTCCCGGTGGTCGCGGCTTTCTTTCTCTTCTTCTTTATCCTCGGCGGTTACTTTGCCGTTCGACCCGTTCGCGAAACGATTGCGACGCTGATGGGTCGCAAAGCCGTTGCGGACCTGTGGCTGTTCACATGGTTGTTCTCGTTCGCAATTGTGCCGCTATTCGGCTATGTCGTCGCCCGCGTTCGTCGCAGCGTATTTCTGCCCTGCATGTATGGATTTGTCGCAGTCATCCTGGCGTTCATCGGCATGGCGATGAATGGCAAAGACATCAACTTGGATCTGGGTAAGTTTTTCTACGTTTTCATCAGCGTTCTTAACTTGTTTCTAGTGTCGGTGTTTTGGAGCTTCCTGCTCGAGATTTTCAGCGGCACCCAAACGAAGCGGCTTTTTGGCTTTATCGCTGCCGGCGGCACGGTAGGTGCGTTGGCTGGACCTGCTCTGGTCGACTTGCTCATCGACATCATCGGGAACAGCGGTGTCCTCTTCCTTGGGGCATCGATGTTTGCGATCGCAATCGTTCCGCAGCAGCTGTTGGTTCGCTTTTGGCGAGGCAGTTCTGAGGCGCGCGCGGCGAACGAACGTCCCATTGGCGGCAATCCCTTCGCGGGTTTCGCGCAGGTCCTGCGATCGCCGTATCTATTGGGCATCGCTCTATTCGTAGTGTTGCTCTCTACTGTTTCGACGATTCTGTACTTCGAACAGTTGCGGGTCGTCGAGGAAGCGTTTTCGAGCACCACCGAGCGCACACGGGTCTTCGCGCGACTCGACTGGATCGTCCAATCACTGGCGGTGATCTCGCAGATATTCTTAACGGGGCAGATCGCGAAGCGCTTCGGCGTCGGAACATTGTTGATGGTGGTGCCCGTGATCATGGTCTTCGGCTTTGTCGGGCTGGCGGCCTCCGGCACCTTCACAATCCTCGCCATCGTCATCGTGGCGCGACGGTCGCTCGAATACGCCTTCGCGCGTCCAGGCCGCGAAATGCTTTGGTCACCGCTCGACAGCGAAACGAAATACAAGGCGAAGAGCACCATCGACGTATTAGTCTATCGCGGCGCGGACGCTCTCTCGGGTCAGGTCAACAGCGGCATCATCTCGGCAGGATTTAGCAACGCGTTCGTTGCATTGCTGGGCGCAGGCGTCGCAGCCGCATGGGCTGGCACTGGCTGGTGGCTCGGAAGGCGCATGAAAGCCGAGGTTGCAAGCAAAGCGGAAGACTCGGGCAAGTCGGGCTAGGACGCTAGTGAACATGAATAGTGATTGGTGAATAGTGAATAGTGACTTGTAAATAGCTATCGATGATTGGCTATTCTGATCACGAATCACGAATCACGAATCACGAATCACGAATCACGAATCACGAATCACGAATCACGAATCACGAATCACGAACTCCGCGCCCACAGCCCACAGCCCACAGCCCACAGCCCACAGCCCACAGCCCACAGCCCACAGCCTAGAGCGCAGCGACTCCTAATCTATTTCAATACCTGCAGCAAGTTGTTGAAATCGTCAGTCCATGCTTTCCAGTTAGACTTCGCATCGATCGTCTTGGCGATCGATGCGATAGTCTCTGCGCGTAGTGTTCTCGGGTCCTTACTCAACAAGATCCAGTCCGTCGACGTCGAGTCATCGTTGTCGTGTGCTTCTTCGATCCATGCCACGTTAAAGCCGCGCGACTCGGCAATCTTGTGGACGACCGGTTTCAATTCGAGGAAGCGATTCGAAACGTGAAACGCGATGATGCCGTCGGGTTGCAGATGACGTTCGTAAACTTGCAACGCTTCAACCGTCATCAAGTGTACGGGGATCGAGTCGCTGGAAAACGCATCCACAGCCAGCACATCGAGCCGTTGTGGCGTCTCGCGCTCCAAGCTCAAGCGCGCGTCGCCTAGCGAGAGTTCGATCGTCGCCTCGCTGTCTTTCAGGTAGGTGAAATCGCGTTGCGCGATGTCGATGACGTCCGGATTGATTTCGTAGAAACGAAAGACGTCTCCCTTCTTGCCGTACACCGCGAGCGTGCCGGCGCCGAGACCGATGACCCCGACGCGAATCGGCCTGGCTAGCGTCTCCTTCCTGTTGAAAATGGCGACGCCAACGCCGGACGTGGCTTGATAGTAGGTAGTGGCGAAGTATCGGCGAGGACCGTACACGTATTGATCGCCATGCAGAATGGCGCCGTGAACGAGCGAACGCTTGTGGTCGGCCGTCTCACCGCCTGCGAACTCGCGTACACGTAACGTTCCATAGAAGTTTCGCGACGCGACAATCGTTTCCCTGCGATATTCGTTGATGCTGAAGATCGACGCAGCCAACGCGAACGCATAGACTGCAATGCCGACGATCGACCAGGCCCAGTGAAGCTGTTTCCATAGCAGCCAGGTTGCGAAACCTGCAAGCGTAAATAACGCGAATCCAAGTTCGTAGTAACCCGGCAGCAGCAACGGCGCAACGATTCCGACCAAGAAGGCGCCCACGGCGCCGCCGATCGAGATCATCAAATAGAAAGTTGTGAGATGAGCGGGGGCAGGCTTACGAGCGACCAGTTCGCCGTGGCAGTACATGCAAGTGATGAATAAGCCACCGGTGAACACGATGATGTGCAAGAACAGCATGAACTCGAGACGAGTGTCCGCGAGCAGCCAAGCCATGGCCAGAATCGCAAGTGCTGTCTGCGGTAGCGCAATGGATTTTGGATACCACTTTGACGCGCCGTCGCGGCTATTGAAGCAAAGAATGAAAGTCAGCAGATAAACCGCGAGCGGTACGATCCATAGGAGCGGAATGGACGAGATGTTTTGCGTCAAGTGATTCGTGACGCCGAGCAGCAGAATCGATCCCAGTGCGGAGAGAGCCGCCCAAATGAATTTCTCAGAACGAGTGGGTGCGGCGAACACGGATTCGGTCGGAGCGATTTTGGCGTCGGGTAGAGGCGACGCGTCGCGTTCGATCTTGAGCGTTTGCCAGATGGCACAGCCAATCAGTGCCGTAAAAACGGCAAACCCGATCGACCAATACTTGGCCTGATCGTGCACGCTGACGTTCGGCTCGAACAGAAACGGGTAGCCAGGCAACGCCAGCATCGACGCCAAGTTGGACAATGCGAACAATCGATAGGGCTGCGCCGCGGGATGAGCGCGAGCAAACCATGCTTGCACGAGAGGGCTGGTAGTCGATAGAAGAAAGTAGGGAAGGCCGATCGTCGCTGCCAGCAGCAACACGATGCGCAATGCAGGTTGTTCGCTGATACCTTCGGTGCCGTTCGGTTTCCAGGCGGCATCGGGAATAATAGGGAGCAACGCCAGTGCGATGACAATTAATCCAAGATGAAGCCACGCTTGCTTACGAATCCCAAGTTTCCGCAACGTCCAATCCGAATAAAAATATCCGGCCAATAGCATGGCTTGAAAGAACACCAAGCAAGTCGACCATACCGCTGCGCTGCCACCGAACCAAGGCAGAATTTGCTTGGCAATGATGGGTTGCAGTAAAAACAGTAAGAAGGCGGAGACGAAGGTCGTCAGGGCAAGCAGGATCATTCGGTCGATGTCCTTTTCTTTGAGGGCATTGATCAGGACCGAAGCTTCAAGGCCGACGATGGGAAAGTCAAACCATTGGCAGATTGGTGCGATGTGGCCGATGAACTGCAGGACACGATCTAGTACATAGGTCTTATTTGGGTCAGCGATCGATTCGAGACTGCAGGTGTAGCCGACACGTAGGCCACCCTTCGTCGTTGCCATCGCATCTCAGCACGTGAAGTCGCCACCAAAAGCTGTTGGCCGTGCAGGTTTAGATGCTGCGGGGCGTTCGTCCAGTGGTGACGCGAGTGAAGTTTAAATTTGGCGGGCACTTTCTGTTTGGACAGTACTACCGCCCTCACAAAACAGGTGGGCGACGGCCAAGGGCGGCCTGCGGGTCGGCGGTCTGCCCGCTCTGATTGAGACCGCCAACAAAAGAGAAGGCGCGACGGCCTACGAGAAGCCGCCGCGCCTTCGTAACCCGGGTAACTCTCTATAGAGAGCGCCGGATTATTTCAAGCTGAAATTTGCGGGCCTTATACGAGTATTTCTGACCGGTGAGCGCCGCTTGATACATCAAGCCGCCCTTCGCCAGCGTCATGATTGCCATGCCCTTGCTGTATTTAGACACGGCAATTCCGTTCGACTTGGAGAGACTCGCAGCCGCATTCACGCCTTGCGTACCAGCTTCTGCGTTCGCACCGAGCGTCAGCGCAACAGCCGATGCATCAGCAGTGAACTCGAAGCCTTCGCGGGTGAACTCATCGAAAGCAGCCTTGTTTTCGAAGAAGACGATTTGGCTGTATGCCTGACCGCCTAATTGCGCGCCGACGGAAATTTGGCCCATCGAGCTTTCGCCTACGAATCGGCCTTTCTCATACACGTAGCCTTTGCCGCCCGCACCACCGATGCCCACGCCTGCCTTAGCGATCGTCGGGAACACGGCATAACCGTGCGAATTCTCGAAGTACGGCTTGGTCAATTGCGCCTTCTTGAAGTTCTCGACCGTGTCTTGAACTTTTTCCGGAGCGTTGCTTACGTCGTTTGCGAGCACAGGCACGCTGAACGCAAGGGACAGCGACAGCAGAATCGAAGTTAATACACGCATGATGAATTCCTCTTGTTTCAAGTGGACGCCGCCGAGGCCTGCATCCGTGTGTGCACTGTAGACACCTTAAGTTTTGGCGCAGAGAGTCAATGGACTAAAGGCCGGTAGGACGAGTCTGAAAGACCCGAGCGTTCGCATGCGGGAATCCGCCGACAGGGAAACGGGGCCAAATCGACGTTTCGCATTCAATATCCTTGGCTCCCCGGTGAGTACCGCACGAATAAGGCAAATAGGACGATGGAAGAAGCAAGCGAACTGACGCTGGCGCTACCAAGTTTGCGCGAGCTATCGCGCGTCGGCGCTCGCCTAGGGGCGGCCTTGGCGATCGGTGCATTGATCGGCTATCAGCGCGAGCGTGTCGGCAAAGCGGCGGGCCTTCGCACGCATATGTTGGTCGCGATGGGCACTGCTTTGTTCGTCATCGCGGCCATCGAATATGGAATGGGCGAGGACTCGCTCTCTCGCATCATTCAAGGTCTCGCGACTGGGATTGGTTTTCTAGGGGCCGGCGCCATTATGAAGATCGAAGCGAATCAGGAAATTCGCGGTCTCACCACTGCGTCTGGAATTTGGATGACGGCTGCCGCGAGCGTCGCGATTGGCTTAGGGTTGATCGGCGTTGGCTTGCTCGCGGGCATTCTCGCGTGGGCCGTATTGGCGGTGTTCCACAGATTTCAGCCGAAGGCGATCAACGGTCCTGCGCATGGCAATGGGTGAGGTGTACGTATGAGGGGCATTTGGGACCGTCGATCACGCGCTCGGCCACCCATAGGACGTCTCAACTGCGTCAATTTTCCGCCGCTTACGCCATGCGTTGCCGGCCACGACGGTTTTGTATAAATTTCCATGATGTCCTTCGCCCCGAGAGTCACACGAATTCCATCCGCTGCGATCGTTCGCAGCGCGTTGATGTTCAATCCTGTGGAAGGGGTGTCGTCGCTCGATGCGATTTCATTCGCGGATGTCATGGTAAAAGCTATGAGCTCTCCGCGAACGGCCGGCAATCCGAACGCACACGCGCATAGAGATGGCCCGCGTGCCGGTGGATCAGCTCGAGATGGGGCATTACTACGCGCGAAATTCTCTCCGAACGCGGCGGCTCAAGAACACGAGGAAGTGGAATCACTTTCCGACATTCTAGGGCGACGTAAATCCGCCGATCTGTATTCGCGTTTAGACACGATGTTGGGTCATCAGTCGCTCCTGCTCGGCGTGGCTTAGTTCACTGCGACGCGTTTGCGGCTGGCAAAACCGCCTTTTCCTGCCGCTCAATTCCTTATCCACTTAGCTTGCATGGAGGCGGTCCGATTGACTCGCTTCGAGGCTCGGCGTGAGCCTTCAGTCACCGATACAAACAAATAGTCACAGGCATGGGATGCTTCCGGGTCCGCGCGAATAGGCAAGCTAACTGTGACCTGACGGCCACGACGAACGAGAAATGTCGTGTTTTCCGACACTATTCGTTGACGTTTTCGGCTTGTTCGGCCGAACGGATTTTCATAGATTGCAATCATAGTTTGCAATCAAGTCCTGCGATCTGGTTGATCCGATGAAAGTTGCGCCCATCAGCGTTATCGTCAAGGCGTCTGCGCCGAGCACTGTTAGGAAGATTGCCCCGACCGATGACGCATCATTCAGGGTCGTGCTGGCACGCGATCCGAGTGCCGAAACTGCGGAGTACGCAGTCGTGCCGTATGAGAGAACGGAAACGCTGCCGGAACATCTGGTACGAAGGCACTCGCGCGACTCGACGATGACATGGTTCGATGCCCAGAGGGCCATTTCCAATTACAAAAGCACGCAACTTCTGCGTCAGACCAGCTCGAGTTCGGACGATCTGTATCTTCACCTCGATGCCAAACTACGCCAGAACTCTGTCCTGATAGCTGTCGTTTAACGTTTGAAGGGAAGGCGGGCCCGTCAGCGCCGATACTTGTCGACAGAAAGCTCCCGCACGCGCAACCCTGCGCAAAAAAAAAGTCCCTGCAACAGACGCTGCAGGGACTTCGGTTGACGAGTAGGGCGGCCGCCGCCCTTGAGCAGGATTACTTCTTCGCGGCTTCCCGCGCCTTCGCCACTTCCGCGATCACCTGATCCGCGACTTGGCGCGGCACCGGATCGTAGTGCGAGAATTCCATCGTGTACGAAGCACGACCGCTAGACATACCGCGCAGATGGCCGATGTAGCCGAACATTTCCGATAGTGGCACCGTGGACACGACGGCAATGTTGGTGCCGCGTTCCAGCTGTTCCAAAATCGTGCCGCGGCGGCGATTGATGTCGCCGATCACATCGCCAAGATAGTCACCAGGGGTCACGGTTTCCACTCGCATCACCGGCTCGAGCAGGATCGGACCGGCCTTACGAATGGCTTCGCGAAAGCAGGCCTTGCCGGCGATTTCGAACGTCAACGCGTTCGAGTCGACGTCGTGGTAGCTGCCGTCGGTGAGCGTCGCGCGGAAGTCTACCGTTGGGTAGAACGCCAGCACGCCGTCTTCCTTCTGAATCTTGAGGCCCTTTTCGACGGCCGGGACGTATTCCTTGGGTACCGAGCCGCCGACGGTTTCGTCTACGAATTCGAAGCCCGCACCGCGCTCGAGCGGTTCGAAGGTGATCCACACTTCTGCGAACTGGCCGGAACCGCCGGTTTGCTTCTTGTGCACATACTGTTCGGAAATCTTTTTGGTGAAGGTTTCACGGTAAGCCACCTGCGGCTTGCCCATGATGCCTTCGACGTTGAATTCCGTACGCATGCGATCGAGCGTCACTTCTAAGTGCAACTCGCCCATGCCGCGAAGAATGGTCTGGCCCGTTTCGCGATCGGTTTCCAAATGTAGCGATGGATCTGCGCGAACCATCTTACCGAGCGCTGTGCCGAATTTTTCTTGCTCGGCCTTCGACTTCGATTGCACCGAGACGCTGATGACCGGGTCCGGGAAGCGCATGCGCTCCAAGATCACGGGATTATTCGAATCGCACAGCGTGTCGCCAGTTTCCGTTTCTTGCATGGACACGAGCGCGATGATGTCGCCTGCGCGTGCTTCGTCAATCGGGTTGGCTTCTTTCGCGAACATTTCGACCATGCGGCCGATCTTTTCGCGCTTGCCGCGCGTTGTGTTCTGAATCGACGCGCCCTTAGCGAGCACGCCGGAATACACGCGCACGAAGGTCAGCGCGCCGTAGGCGTCATTGATTACTTTGAACGCCAGCGCCGAGAACGGCTCGTCGTCGGAGCACTTACGCTCGCCGTTCGGTTCGCCGTCGGCATCGACAGTCTTGATGGCGGCCACGTCGGTAGGCGCGGGGAGGTAATCGACGACAGCGTCGAGGACTTGTTGCACGCCCTTGTTCTTATACGACGATCCGCACAGCACGAGCGTGAAAGCCGAAGTGATCGTGCCCTTGCGCAAGCAAGCGCGCAGCACCTCTGCCGTTGGCGGCACGTTATCGGTGAGATATTTTTCCATCGCATCGTCGTCCTGCTCCAAGCAGGTGTCGATGAGTTCGGTACGATACTTCTGGATCTCATCCAGGATCTTGCGATCGCTCGGCACTGTGATGCCGAGCTTGTCGGCCATACCGTCGGTGATGTCGAGGACCTGCCACACGGCGTCCTTATCGTCCGAATCCCATACCAGGGCCTTCATCTCGACGAGGTCGATCATGCCCTTGAAGTCATCTTCGGAGCCGATCGGCAATTGGATGGCGAGCGGGCGAGCGCCGAGGCGCTTCTTGATCATGTCGATGCAACGCGTGAAATTCGCGCCGCTGCGATCCATCTTGTTGACGTAGCACATGCGAGGCACGTCGTAGTTGTCGGCCAAGCGCCAATTCGTTTCCGATTGCGGTTCCACGCCGGCCACGCCGTCGAATACGACGACAGCGCCATCGAGCACGCGCAGCGAGCGGTTCACTTCGATGGTGAAGTCGACGTGTCCCGGGGTGTCGATGAGGTTGATCTTTTTGTCGCGCCAGAAGGCGGACACGGCGGCGGATTGAATCGTGATGCCGCGCTTTTGTTCCTGTTCCAAGTAGTCCGTCGTCGTCGACGTCTTCAAATCCTTGGTGTCGTGGATGTCGATGATCGTATGTTTGCGGCCCGTGTAGTACAGGATGCGCTCGGTGGTCGTGGTTTTACCGGCGTCTACGTGGGCGATGATGCCGATATTTCGGATATCGGAAAGGGCAGTTGTACGGGGCATGGCGGTTCCAAAGCGTTTTAGGGCATTTCGAGGTCGCGCATTCTAGCCGAACTTGTTGTATTGAAAAGAACAATTGCACGACGCGGGGACTGGCCGTTTTCGCAGTTGGTGAGTTGATCGGTAGGCTAATTGGTGCGCGTTTTGGGCGTCGCAAATGGGGTCGCGCCAACCGGCTAACTGCCGCTGGTAGCCCGGCCAGATCAAGAACTTATGGCAGGCCGGGCTGCTGGCTAGCCAGCTAGATCGAGGAAATCCACCGATTGAGGTCCGCGCCACGCGGCCCCTTTCATGCGCCTACAAGTGCTTGATTTCGGGAGTTGGGGGCTGTCCGATGGATTTCGGACGGACAGACCCCGTTATGAAAAGGCGCTGTTCCGTCCAGCGATGAGGGGCTGATGGACTAGCAGCTGCTTGCAAACGACGAGGAGCAGACTTGTTGCAGGATTTTTTTGGGCAGAGACAGGCCCGGAGCATTTTCCTGAATATCGCGATTGGCCAGGATCGAAAGGGATAGCCCATTATCTAAGAACACGCCGTTGAACGACGTGTAAGCCAGGGTCTGGCCGTTGTGCCACACCCATGGCCGACCCAGATGGGAGCTGCGGACCCAGCCCATCGCGTACTCCGACGATATATTCGGGGCGCCAAATTCCGGCACCGCCGGAGGTGTCAGCATCGTCGGCAACAACGAAGTCGGAATCACCGCGCCGCTGGCCAACCCCACATTCCAGGTCGTGACGTCTTGCACGTTTGACCACAGTGCGCCTGCGGCGAAGAAGCCGGAAGGGTCGGGAATTATGCCGGGCGCCAAGTTCGTGGTGTAGGGCGATGCACTCGACAGAGGCTGCACCAACCCCGTGTGGGCAAGCCCGAGCGGTTGCAAGATGTGGGCGGCGAGATAAGCGGCATAGGTTTGTCCGCTCACGGACTCGATGATCGAGCCCAAGATGAAGTAGTTGCTGTTGCTGTACTCGAACGCCGCGCCAGGAGTAAATCGAAGCGGCGCCTGCGTGATCGCGGTGATGACCGTTTGTTGCGTGACGCCGGGAATCCAAGTGGGCGCCTGAGGAAAATCAAGATAGTCGACAAGCCCGGAGGTTTGCGTCAGCAACATTCGCACTGTGATCCGAGAATCAAATGTGTACGAAGGCAAGTAACTTACGACGGTGTTGTCGATGTTCAATGCCCCCGTGTTGTGGAGCTGCAGAATCGCAGCCGCCGTAAATTGCTTTGTGATCGATCCGATCTGGAATTCGGTGGCGGTCTGCACGCGAGTGCAGGAGCTCAGGTTCGCATAGCCATAGGCTTGGCTATAAATCACGGCACCGTTCTTTGCGAGCATCACCGTCATGCCGGGAGTGCCCGATGCCGCCATCTCGGCGATCATTGCTGCGTCGACGATTGCACCTAGCGTTCCGGGAGCCGAGGGCGCAGGAATCTGCGCACAGCTGCCCGTCGGTGGGCTTGGCGATGCGGGAGGTTGGGTCGGCGGAGTACCTCCGCCATCGCCACCGCCACATCCGTTTAACAAGGCGATACATCCAACGGCCAAGACTACATTCAGCACGACGCGGTCATTGCGAGTCATATTCCCTCCAAGCGTTTTCCAACTAGAGGGAGAGATAGCAAGCAGCGTACCAATGCGAGGCGCCGCGGCCGCTTGGCTAAGTTGTTGATGCGTCGCTATCTAATTCGAGAATGAGCGAGAGTTGGTGTCCACCATTGTGAACAGCGAGTCAGAGGGTGTGCCTGATCGCGTACTCGCGAGACGCGAGACGCGAGACGCGAGAGGTACTAGGCCCTAGGCTCTAGGTGCTAGCCAGACCCAGACCCAGACTCAGACCCAGACCCAGACCCAGACCCAGACCCAGAGCAAGAGATGATGACATGGCGTAGCTCCGCGCCTTTCGTTCTGGCTACAGCCTACAGCCCACAGCCCACGGCCCACGGCCCACGGCCTATAGCCTGAGCATTATCAGCGTTTCTGTCGCTTTTTGGTACGCCACGTAATCACGAAGCCACTGAGCAGCAACGCGGAGATCCCTGCCCACATGGGTAAGTGGCTGCTTGTATCGTCGGATCCCAGGACAACCCCCGGATTGCTTCTTGCCTGGCTCGCCGCCTCATCATGTCTTTCGAGGCCGGCGTAGGTAAGTCCCAGCGCGCCGACGATCAGTAGCAACAAAGCGATGAATAAGTTCTTCTTCTTCATTTCTATTCTCCGTTATTCCTTGAAGATATACGCATCAATCAGGTTTACGAGGTCGGTGGATCGAGCGCCTTCTGTCGCTTGATCTCCTTCCGCTTCATAGTCAGATATTCGTCGCGCTCCAATTCGTGTAGCTGCGCGGCGTAACGTTCGTTGTTGATAAACCAATCATTCAAGCGTCTGTCGATTCGCTCCGACGTCGGTGTGCTCAAGCTGTCGAGGTACGCTTCGATCGCGAGGTAGTACCGCATCGTGTTGCGTTCGATCACTCCGCGCATGCCGCGAGTAAAGACCGGATCGCCGTTATGCTTGCGGCCGACGACCGTGAAACCGATTTTGTCCCGGCCAACGGTCGCTAGATAGCCGCGCATTGCGACGCGCGCCGCCATCCCATTCTCGTACGAGTAGCGCAAGTGTAAGAAGCTACGCTTGCCATCGAGTTCAGCGACTTCGAGGACGATTCGATAGTTGCTGGTATTCAACGGGCCCATAGCGGCGGTCAAGACCATGCGCTGATAATCGCGCCCGCTGTCTTCCACCGCGTATTCGAACTCGAGCGTGTGCGCGTCTTCCAGGGGTTGGTTGAACTTACGCCCGATGCTGACGGCCAACGTGGCGGGCGCGCCGTTAGAAGCGCGACAGCCTTTCACGTTGATGGGCAGCATAAGGATGTCGCACCAGTGATTCACGTTGCGTAGCGCCGGTCCGATGACCGCGTAGGGTTGACTCACGATGGCGTACACGTCACCCGCGACCGCGCCCTCGCGTTCACTGGATTCAAGATAGAGCGGCCGTTCGAATTGATTGTTGGCCAGCTCATCCGTGAGCGACAGACGGCGTTCACGCATCGTGTCCGCGTCGTCAGCCTGTGCGTCGTCGGACAGCAGGGCCACGCTGCCTAGTAGCGCGCCAAAGGTAGCTGTCTGAAGAGCGATTCGCGCTAAGCGATGCATACAGTTCTCCTGACAGTTGATGGGGGTGCCGGCCCGTTTTCACGGGCCGACACCGAAACATCAGTGCGCGCTTTGCCGGATCTCGGATCGCGACGAAGACCGGCCTGCAGCTCGGCCACCGCCATTCATCAACTCCTTTTTCCGGGTGCGCATTTGCTCGCCGAGGGTCAGCAAATCCATTTCGGATTTACGCGCCTCGGCAAACATGCCGCCTGGTTGCTCCTCTTCCTTGACATGGTGCTTGATCATTTCCGACAGCACTTTCACTTTCGCATCGAAGTATTCGTCTTGCGGTCCAGAGGCCTCGATCTGCGAGATCAGCTGCTTCGCGCCGTCGTGCTCGACGATTGCTTCATGATGCAAATCTTCGTCCTCGGTGGCTTCGATGTACGCAGGATAAAAAATCTCCTCTTCAATCTGCGTGTGAACTCTGAGCGCCATACAGATCTTCTCGGCAAGCTCGGATTTCTTCGCGTCGGACTTGGTCTTTTCGAACTGGCCGAACCAGCCGCTGACTTCCTGGTGATCCGCCTTTAGCAAGGCAATCGCATCTTTGGAACGTGCTGACGGTGCTTTGCGAGATGCACGGGGCTTCGACTTGGGCATGATCTTCTCCGAATGGCTTGGGCTATCGAGAGCGGAGCCTTTAGGGCTCGACACTGAGTGATGACTGAGTGATGTCGACACTGATTCTAGTCAGATGCCGCGGAAGGCTTGTCCGCGTGCAGCGCGCCCCCCTGTAGGACGTCGCTGAAAAATGACGGTTTTTGGGTCCGAGTCATCGAACTCTGGGGGTCTATAGAGCGTTCCATTACCGGGACACGCTGAAATCGATACTCAATTGACGTGATGACAGAGTCATGATGGCGAAGCGAATCTGGTCGCTGATTGTGTGCGCAGCCGATCACTGGATGACGGACAACGCCTCGACGCTCGGCGCGGCTCTTGCGTTTTATTGTGCTTTTTCGCTGGCGCCGTTGCTGGTGTTGGTGGTCACTGCTACCGGATGGTTTGTCGGCGCAGACGCCGCGTATTCCTATCTGGGATACCAACTCACGGATCTCTTCGGTTCTTCCACTGCGGAAATCTTGATCGATGCCGCTCAAGCGTCGCGAAGCGAAGAGGGCACCATCGCGACGGTCGTGAGTGTGATTACGCTGATCATCGGAGCGACGACTGTCTTTTCCGCGCTGGATGATGCGTTGGAACGCATATGGGGTTCCGAGTCGCTCGCGCCGGCCGGCATTCGCGGTTTTATCCGGAGCCGAATCTTGTCGTTCGGCTTCATTCTGGCAATCGCTTTCTTGTTGCTGGTATCGCTAACGCTGTCCACGGCAATGGCTGCTTTGCGCTCCAGCATCATGGATCGCTTCACGGGCTGGGTGGTGTTTGCCGGGATCCTGGATTTTCTGTTGACGACAACCTTAACTGCAACGCTGTTTGCTTTCGCGTACCGCTATATGCCGACCCAGCGCGTGGCGTGGCGGTTGGTGGGCGGCGGGGCGTTGGTCACCGCGTTGTTGTTTCAACTGGGCCGATGGGGAATCGGCTTGTATTTGGGGCAATCAGCGCAGGCCTCGGCGTTCGGAGCTGCCGCGTCTTTCGTTGCGCTGTTGTTGTGGCTGTATTACTCGGCGCAGATCTTTTTGTTCGGCGCGGAATTCACTGCGTGCATGGCAGGACTGAAGGATAAGAAAACCGCGGAAGATAAAGCGAAAGAAGATTCGGCCGAAGAAGTTACTAGGCCAACCGGCAAGCGCTGATGGGAGGGATCCCAGGGTCTAGCGGCGGTAAGACATAATGTGGAGTCTAGCCACTCATATATATGTGTGGCTAGGGCCTAGTCGCTAGGCGCTAGTCAGAAAGAAGGTGCATCGCGTCAGTGATTCGCGCGCGGCTGTTGCGCGCAAGAAGGCGCACAAAGAATGGTCGAAGGCAGTTGGCCGCCGAACGAGTAAGCGACCGCTGGAGAATTCTCTAACTAGACCCTAGAGCCTAGTAACTAGCGCCTAGAGATCGGCGCGTCGCGCCGATAAGTATTGTTCCAACTGCTCTGCGCCGCCGACTAGTTTTCCGTTGATGAAGATCTGTGGAACAGTCGCTTTGCCGGCCGCAGCTCGAACACCTTGCATCGTGAGTTCATCGCCCAAGTGGACCGCTTCGAATGCGATGCCTTTGTCGCCCAGCATCGACTTCGCCTTGGCGCAATGCGGACAGCCTCTGCGCGCGAGCATCAGCACCGGTCCAATCGATTGCGCATCCGGGCGTAAATGTTTGTACATCGTTTCCGCGTCCGATACTTCGAACGGATCGCCCGGCACATCGGGCTCGATGAACATCTTCTCGATCTTGCCGTCGTTCACCAGCATCGAGTAACGCCACGAGCGCGTGCCTAAAGACGCGTCGCGGTGATCGACGCTCATACCCATCGCTTCGGTGAACTCTCCAAAGGGGTCTGCGACAAAATGCAGCCCGTCCGCTTTCTCGGAGCGTTGCCACGCTTCCATCACAAAAGGATCGTTGACAGAGAGGCACACAACATCGTCGATGCCGGCTGCGCGGAAATCGCGTAATCGAGCCGCGAAGCCTGGTACGTGTGCGGTGCTGCAGGTCGGTGTGAAGGCGCCCGGCAAGGCGAAGACGATGACACGGCGCTTATCGAAGAGCGCGTTGGCCCGCAGCTTCTGTACATTGCCGTCTCGCATCTGCGAGAGTTCAACGTCGGGGATGCGCGAGCCTTCGCGCGAATTTCTGGTCGCCATTTTGGTTAGTGATGCTTGCTGTCTGTGTTCAATCCGGCGCGCTCATGACCGACGCGCATCTCCGCTTGCGATAGAACTCCATCGCTATCGGTGTCCATCTGCGTAAACATCTTGCGTGAGCCCGCCGCATGTTCGGCCGCTGCTAAGGCGCCATCCTTGTTGGTATCGATCGCAGCGATCTTATCGACAGAGCTGAAGGTTTCGGAATGCACATGCCCCGAGGGCGTACGAGGCTGCGCAGCATCCATCTCGCCGGCGGTCACTTTGCCGTCGCTATTCGCGTCCATGACGTCGAACATTTTCTTGGCGCCATTGGCATGTTCAAGGGCGGACAACTTGCTGTCGCCATTGCTGTCCATCATGTTGAACTGCTCGTACACAGTGGCGGGCACGCTGGGCGTATTGGCAGGTTGGGTCAGTGCGATCGAAGTTGCACAACAAAGGCCAATAATCGTGCCGATCGATGCTATGGCGGTAGAAAGTTTCATGAGACCTCTCGGGCGGGCTTCGTTCAGCTCGGGCTCAAATCAAAAAGATTGAGCCCGATGCTGGGCGCGCTACGCCTTGGTGCCCATCAGCATGCTTCGCTTCTACCCCTCAGAAAATGCTGACAGTTACTGCCAGGCGACGCCTGTCATCCAGTCATGGAACACGCGTCCATAGCCGTCAGTCGGCGTACCGTCGACATCCTTGATCAGGACATTGTCCTGCTCAGCAAACACATCCCAACAACAGCCGATGATCGACCAATTGTTCGCGCCCGCATACGGCAGCAGTTGCTGCAAGAACGGCGAGCCCTGCGTGCCGGGCGCATTGTGTTCGCCGGTCTCTGACACCACCACGGGAACCTGAACCGAGATGGCTTGGACCGTCGCCCAGTTGGCGGGCATGCTCCAGGTGCTCGCCACATTTCCCCAGCCGCCTAGCGTGAAGGTTGCACCGCTGCCGCCGCCGCTCGTGGCGCCTTGCGCCACCGCGGTGGTCGGCAACGTGGTTTGCAAATAGACACCGCTATTGGCAATCGAGACCGCGCTCACCGCGCCGCTCGCACCGATCGCCGTCACTTGCAAGCGCGCTGGCGCATACACAGTGTTGGGTTTAGCCAGCGTGATGGTGTCGCCTACGGCATAGCCCGTTCCACCGGTGGTGATTGCTGCCGTCGTGATGGATTGCGTCGGTGGATAGGGATGCCAACCGGCGGCCACTTGATTGAGCGAGTCGACGGGTCTGTTTGCCAGCCAGCCGCTCATGTTGTTGCCGAAGTCGACGCCGCCGATGAGCACCACATTCGTAGCGCCAGTAGCGCGCACTGTGTTGAGCAGGGTCTGCAGTCCCGCCACATTCCAGCTCGTGTTGATGTTCTGGTAGTTGTGCGTCCCGCTCGTTGCGGGGTAGTAGCTGAGCGCTCCGCCTTGCATCATGACCTTCCACGCGTCGGCGCCGGCGCTCAAGCCGAACATGAAGGGCTCGTTGTAGAGCGAGAAAATCACGGCGGGATTGTCCTTGAAGGTAGTCGCAATCGACGTCCAAAAGTCGATCGAGTGGTCTGTATTCGCCATCTGCGTTTGCACCATCGGGCAAGTATTGCCGGGCGCGGCCCAGTGCAGCTCGAGGATCACATAGAGTTTTGCGGCAACGGCTTCTTGCACTTGAGTCTGAATGTGCGAGCGATAGTTGTTGCCTGGATCGGGATCGCGGGTGACGCCATCGGTATCGACGCAGTTCTGGCCTAACCACGATGCCTCGTTCAGTGCGAAGCGGACGGTGTTGGCGTGCCACGCTTTAACGGCAGACCAACGAGGTCCGTTCGGCTGGCCGGCCTGGCCACCGGATGGATCGGTGGGACTCCACCCGCCGATTGCCACGAACTCGAACCCGCTGAAGTTCACGCCGCGAAGCTGAACGATATTGCCGGAGCCATCCACCAGCCGATTGCCCTGCACTTTGACAGCAAGCACTCCGGGCGCGGTGGTCGTGATCGTAATCGTGGCTGTCGTCGTCGCTCCCAGCGTCATTCCGTTCGTCGGATTCGAGAGCGTGAGCGTGAAGGTTTTGGGAGCGCCATTCGGTGTCGCATTGCTGATAGGCAACGAGATGGTCTTCGCCGCGCCATCGCCGTGCGCCCAAGTGAGCGTGCCTGTGCGGGCGGTGTAATCGGTTCCTGCTATCGCCGAGCCGTCGGTCGTTGCGTAGGCAACTGTAGAGTCGCGAGTGCCGGCGACGCGGTTGACAGTGACCGTCAACAACTCCGAGCTTTGCGGGACCGAGTAGGCGGAATCCGACAGCACTACATTGCCTGCGGGTAACGGCGGAGGGGGCTCTGCATCGTCGCCGCCGCCTCCACATCCTGCGATCATTAGTGCGAGCGCCACCATACCGAACCGAGTCAACATAAGATTAATCTCCCCCTAGCGATGGCTCTAACATCGCATGGAGGAAAGCGGCGATCTGTGCGCGAGCGTACGCAGCGGGCGCGCTGGTCGCGCGCTAGCTACTAGGTGCTAGGCAAGTCAGCAGCGGAGGTGAGTCGCGTGCACATTCCCCTCCACAACTCTGTGGAAACCATGCTGCTAAGAACGAAGCATAACTGTCTCTTCTGCCTAGAGCCTAGTCACTAAGATTTCGATCAATTCTCCCGCCGCCGCCGGCGCCCGCTCCTTCGCGCCGTTGATGAAATACACAAACACATCGCGTGCTTTCTTTGAATCGTTTGTGTCGGCGAGCAGAGGGAGATCCTTCGGGGATTCGCCTTGCGACCACGTTGTCGCACGATCAGCCCACTTCTTGAGCGCGCTCTTGGTATAGCCGGTCGTTTCACTCGCCACGCTGCGGCGCAAGCGCGCATAGACGAAGTCGGCTGTGACATCCGCGATGGCAGGATGCATTGCGTCATCTTCGAACACGACGGCCGTGTGATGGCGCTTTGCCAATTCTATGAATGCGATATCTTGAAAACTTGCATGCCGAACGTTGAGCGCGTGGCGAAGTCGGCGGCCATTGACCTTTTCCGGAAGTAGATCTAGGAATGCTTCGAGGTCTGTTGCTTCGAAGTGATGCGTGGGTGCGAGTTGCCACACGATCGGTCCAAGCTTGTCGCGTAGTTCTTCAATTCCGCTGGCGATGAACTTATCGATACTGGAGGCGGCTTCGGCGAGCACTTTTCGTTGCGTCGTGAAGCGCGGCGCTTTCAGGCTGAACTTAAATTCTTCCGGCGTCGCATCGCGCCACTTGGCGAATACGGCCGGCTTCTGCAAGCCATAGAACGTGCTGTTGATTTCTATCGCCGTCACTTGGCGGCTTGCATACGAAAGCTCGTCCTTCACTTTGACTTCGGGTGGGTAGAACGTCTCGCGCCAGGGCTTATAGCTCCAGCCGCCCATGCCGACGAATATTCTGCTTGTGTGGGCCATTGCATGCGGGACGCGTTGTGGGAGGGGCCGATCTTACCGATTTCGGCGCAAACCGACACTTCGGCATGAGCCGCGGTAATTTGAATGGAGTAGCTCAGGTCTCTAACCAACGGAAGGCAGTCGGAGACGATCTTGTTAATTAGAATCGCGCAGATCTTTGTTGCGGCCATGATCGCCTACTTCGCTCTGTCGGCGATCGATGCGGTCTTCAACTTGCCACACAAGTTGGCGCGCATTGGGTTGAGTGCAGTCAGTCGTGATGGAGAAATCGCATTCGTCGTCATCTACGCGGGCTTAATGCTCGGCATTGCCGTAGCAATCCTAGTGTCGCTGCTCAGCAGTAAGACTCCGGTCATGGCGCTAGGAGTGATCGCGTCAGTCATGTCGTGCATCCTTTTGTCTCGGCTGGGGAGCCTCCTTTATTTTGGTGCGGGGTCCAGCTCGCAGGCGATCTTCACACTAGTCGAAGTGGCAAAGATTGCCGTAGCGACGTATTTGCTTTACGCGTTGCGCTCCAAGGCGTGAGCCGCTTCAGAGCTTGCGTTTAGCCCTTTTTATCTCTACGTTCCCGAGCCTTTGTTCCGCCGCCAGGTAGCCGTATAGTCGCTCGTCTGCTCTAAGAGGTGGCTCATGTCGAAGTCCTGCATCGCTGTCTGGTTGGTTTTATGCGCCGGCGTCGTATCGGCTCAGTCACCCAATGCATTTGGCATTCCCACCGTGGACAACGCGGATCCCGCCAGCAAGATCAAAGCGGTGTCCGGTTCGCGCGGACAGGGCTGGCTAAGCCAAGGGCGTTCTGAGGTGCTTGCGCGTCATGGCATGGTTGCAACGAGCGATCCGCTCGCGGCAGAAGCCGGGCTCGAGATCCTTCGTAATGGCGGCAATGCTATCGATGCCGCAGTCGCTGCCGCCGCTGTGCTCGACGTCACTTCGCAGAATGACACAGGCATTGGCGGCGATCTGTTTGCGCTTGTCTGGTCGGCTAAAGATAAAAAGCTCTATGCATTGAATTCTGCCGGGTGGGCTCCGGCTGGTTGGACGCCGGCATTCTTCACTGACACGCTGAAGCTCAAAGCAATACCGAGTAGCGGCGTGAACGCAGCGACGGTACCTGGTGCGATTTCGGGTTATGACGCAATGCTGAAGCGATTCGGCACACTCGGCTTCAAGGAGACCTTCGAACGCGCCGCAAAGATTGCCGAAGAAGGTTGGGGGCAGGCGGAACGAAGGCACGCCGATTTGCGCAGTGCTGTGCGAGGCCTAAGTGCGGACGCCGATTCGGCTCGCGCGTTTTTGATCAACAACGAAGCGCCACCGCTTTATCACGTTCTTCGCAATCCTGACCTTGCTAAAGCGTTGCGACTCATTCAACGCAAAGGGCGCGAGGTCTTCTACAAAGGCGAGATCGCAAACGCCATTGTCGCCAAGGTGAAGGCAAACGGCGGCGTCATGACGCACGCCGACATGGCGGAATTCCAATCGGAGTGGGTCGAGCCCATCTCAACACGCTATCACGGCGTAGATGTCTTCGAGCTGCCTCCACCCGGCCAAGGATTCGCTGCGCTCGAGATGCTGAACATCCTGGAAGTGTGCGTGCCCAAGTTGGGCCTCGATTTAACCAAGCTCGGTCCCGCCGATCCAATGCACTGGCATTTGCTGGTCGAAGCCAAGAAGTTGGCGTACGCCGATTTGTACGCGCACAACGCCGATCCAAAATTCGCATCGGTGCCGCTCGATCGGCTTTTATCGAAAGCCTATGCCGAGTCCCTCTGCTCGAAGATCGATCCGAACAAGGCATCCGTCCCTGGCGTGCCGGGTGGGAGCGGGGGCGGTACCATCTATCTCACGACCGCCGATCGCTGGGGCAACATGGTGTCGATGATTCACAGCGTGTTCAGTACTTACGGCAGCCGTGCAACCGTCCCGCCATATGGCTTCGTCCTGCATAACCGCGGCAATGGATTTACGCTCGATCCCACTAGCCCGAATATCGTCGCGCCGCGCAAACGTCCGTTTCATTCGATCATCGCGGGTTTCGCGATGCGCGAGGGGCTGATGATGACCTTCGGCAACATGGGCGGCAGTGTGCAGCCCGAAACCCATGCGCAACATATGGTGAACGTTATCGACTTAGGAATGAACATGCAGATGACGACCGACGCGGCACGATTCACGCACAATCAAAATAGCAACGTGTTGTCGATGGAAGCTCACTTGTTCGATGCGGTCGGCGCGGCATTGAAAGCCAAGGGCCATGAAGTCCGCGCGGTCGATGGCAACGCAGTGGGTGGATATCAAGGAATTCTGTTCACGCGCGATCCGACACTGCCGGAACCGAAATTCAACTCACGCTCGGATGTCCCCGTGAATGGCGTGTACCGCGGTGGATCCGATCATCGAAAAGATGGGCAAGCGGTTGGGTGGTGAGGGAAGTAAAGCGGAAGCTGGAAGCTGGAAGTCGCTAGTCGCTAGTCGCTAGTCGCTAGTCGTTGGCCAGACGAGACAGGCGGGAATTTGGATGTTAACTATTGAGCGATCGCCAAAATGTCGTTCCGTGTCTGGCTAACGACTAACCCCTAACCCCTAACCCCTAACCCCTAACCCCTAACGACTTCCATCCGTTAGTCGCTAGTCGTTAGCCAGACGAGACTGGAGGATTTGGATGTTAACTATTGAGAGATCTCCAAGATTGCCACTCCGCATTCGGCTAACGACTTCCATCCTAAACCTCCGGTCCACTCCGTGTCTGGCTAACGACTAACCCCTAACGACTTACGACTTCCATCCCGTTAGTCGCTAGTCGTTAGCCAGACGAGACAGGCGGAATTTGGATGTTAACTATTGAGGGATCGCAAATTTCCGTTCCGCGTCTGGCTAGCGACTAGCAACTAGCAACTAGCAACTAGCGACTAGCGACTAGCGACTTCTCTCCGCCTCCCGTTGTACCTTCGGCCAATGGACTCCCTTGGCCGCGCCCGCGAAGCTTATTCGCGTCTGGCTAACGACTAACCCCTAACGACTAACGACTGCTTTTCAATTAAGGAAAGACCATGCCGGCACAGAGCGTTCGAGGCGGCAAGAACATCATCATCTGTTCCGATGGAACCGGTAATACGGCGATCAAGGGACGCGGGACGAATGTCTTCAAGATATTCGAGTCCATCGATCTTAACGGGCATAGATTTAATCCCGACGTAGCGCCGCAAGTCGCGATCTATGACGACGGCGTAGGGACGGAAGATTGGAAGGTCGCCAAGGTCTTCAGCGGCGCATTCGGGTATGGACTGGGGCGCAACGTCCGCCAGCTTTATAAGGAGCTGTGCCGAATCTACGATCATGGCGATCGCATTTATCTATTCGGCTTTAGCCGCGGCGCCTTTACCGTGCGTACATTAGCCGGTTTGATCGCCCGATGCGGCATCATCAATGTGGCGAAGGTTTGCAGCGGCAACGAATTCGAAGAAGTAGTGGGCCGCGCGTATGCCGCCTATCGCGATTGTTATCGCACGGCGCTGATGCGAAGGTTTCGCGGTAAGCTTGACGGCAAGAGCGCCGCCGAATTTTCTTTCCGTTATTGCCATCCACCGGGTCGCATTCACTTCATTGGAGTCTGGGACACCGTGGACTCGGTGGGCCTACCACTGCGCATCGCCGACGTTGTCAATTCGACGCTTTACGCATTCAAGTTTCCGAATCTGGAACTCAGCGATCGCGTCGATCATGCGTATCACGCGTTGTCGATCGATGACGATCGTCGCTCGTTTCATCCGCTGCTTTGGGACGAGCGCAACCGCCGGGGCAAGGAAGGCGAGACCAACAAGCAAGTGTTGGAGCAGGTGTGGTTTGCCGGCGTGCATTCGAATGTAGGCGGCGGCTATGCGAAACAGGGCATGTCGCTGGTCGCCCTCGATTGGATGATGGGCCGCGCCGAGGCGTCGGGACTTAGGTTCGTCGCTGCGGAGCGAGCCCAGTATCGCGATCACGCGAACGTTGACGACAAACTCTACGATCCGCGCTCTGGACTGGGGGTCTTCTATCGTTGGGCGCCTCGCGATGTCGAGAGTCTATGCGCCGCGAGCGGCATGCAACCGGCCCTGCACTTAAGTGTGTTGGAGCGCATCGCGCATGGAACGGACGATTACTGCCCAGGCAACCTGCCGCCCAATGCGAAGGTCGTCATCTCGCCGACAGGCGAACTCAACAAGGATGCGGCCGCGATGCATCGAGCGAACGAAGCACAAGCGGTCTTGATGGGTTCGCATCGCGATGGCGGCACGTTGCTGAATAAGGTTCGACATGCGGTCCGAATCGGCCAGAATTCGCATCGAGTCTTCTTGACTACATGCCTCGGCTTGGTTGCCTTTGCGCTGGCTTCGAATGTTGAGTTGGCATTGAGCTGGGCTTATCCGTGGCAGATCGCCAAAGCGTTGTGGCAGCAGCCGATGGTCTTGTCGGCCATCATCGTCGGCTATTTAATTTCCGCGACGCTTGCGTATTACACCGACAGCCGGATGCTCGGCGCCTTCTCGCAGTTCTGGTTCCTCAACCAACAGCAACTTCGAGCCGCACTCAAGCGAGCGCGCAAGGCGGCACAGCAATTGGACGACCAAGGACGACGCGGTCGAGATCGCGAGAACTATTTGCCGCGCGATCCCGCGAATGCGAGTGACTTCGGGACGGAAGAGCCGGCCGCGCCCTAGCGCGGGCTCTAGGCTCTAGTCTGTAGGCGCTAGCCAGAATGGAAGACCGAACGCGATCCGTTCTTACTGGAGCCTAATACCTGCTTAGGATCTGTCATCGAAAAGCAATCGCGACCAATCAGGCAAGGACTACCGATCATGATCCTTTCTTTCTGACTACAGCCTACAGCCTACGGTCTACAGCCTTACTAGGACCCCCATGCCCATCTCCGCCATCGAGCCCATCGATCGTCGTCTCGCCCGCATTCAAGCCGCATTGGGTCTGGATCCGGACGGCATCCTCGGGCCTGAAACGCTCACCGCACTCGAGTCGCGACTGCTGAAACCTCGCGAGCTGGAAAAAAGTCCTTACTCGCTCGAAGTGTCGAAGACCGGTATCGATGCGTTGGTGAACTTTGAGGTATCTTCCAAAGCGGCCTACGAGAAGAAGTATCGCAAGCCGATCTGGCCCGGCGGCGAAAGCGGAGTGACCATCGGTATCGGTTACGACCTCGGCATGACCGATGCTTCTCAAATCGATAGCGACTGGCGAGGGTGGCTGGACGATGTGTCGGTTTCTAGGCTCGCGACAGCGCAAGGTGTGACGGGCGAGGCAGCGAGAATTCTGGCCAAGACATTGGCCGATATCGAAGTGCCATTCGATTTGGCGCAATCCGTGTTCTATCGATCGACGCTACCGCGGTTCGCGAAAATGACGCTCGCGGCATTCCCGGGCGCCGACGCGTTACCTGGCGACGCGCAGGCGATGCTTTTGTCATTGGTCTATAACCGCGGACCCGGATTGAGCGGTCCGCGGCGCAGTCACATGGCCGCGATCAGGCCTCTTGTGTCGGGCGGCGTACGCAATCTCGATGCGATCGCAGAACAGTTCGAGCGGATGGCCGTGTTGTGGCCGAGCGCACCCGGGCTGCAAACTCGGCGGCGCAAAGAGGCGGCCATGGTCCGAGTGGCAAAACGTAAATACGTGCCTGACGAATTGGTTCGCGTCTAATAGGTGTGAGACGCCTGTGAGATGCTTGTGAGATGCTTGTGAGATTACCGGGGTCGACAAGGAGCAGCACTTGAGCAATCTCTATTTAAAGAATCGCGTCCCCAACGGCTCCAAACTTGAGCTGTCGATTGTCGGCGCCGATGCCGCGGCCGATAGCGCATTCGTCGGCAGTGCGCGGCTCGTGTTGGACGACGGCAAGGAAGAGGTATGGGATGACGCAGACGTTCATCCGGGTCCGAAAACGAAAAAACTAGCCTCGCCCAAAAGCTACGTGTGGCGAGTGAGAGTGGCATTTACGGGCGCCCAGACGAGCGCAGCCATCATCCGCGCTCACATCGAGAAGCCAAACAACGGCGGCGTCTTCGGCGATCCCTACGAGTTTGAAGTCGAAGGCAAGAATGGCGATATCGCGCGGGCCACCATCATGGCTGTGACAGAGAAATAAGCGATGTCCTCTCGTCATGCTGCTTGGGGTGTTTCGCTAGTCCTTTTTGCCGGCTCCGTTCAAGCGGCGGATCAGTGTCGGATCGGCGAGACGATTCAGCAATGCTGGGAACATTACTTGCCTTCGACGCCCGCGAAGACGATGAGCACGGGCACGCACGCCAAAGCGGCAGGTGCGGCTGCCGACGCAACTAAAGATAAGCTGGAGCGTTTCGAAACTGGACTCGGCGGTGGCGCGCCCGAATTGGGGACGACCACTCGAAATTTTCTGCCGTTGTTGGCGTTCAGCGGATTGTTAAGCGACGCTGACGGCAACAATAGCGATAGCTTGTATGCGATCGACTTAAATTTTTTGATTCCGGGATTGGCGAATGACAACAATGCGCAGCTGAAAGCGATTCTGAATACAGATCCGCGGCTGTTCGGGCCGACAAAGGAAGCGCTGGACATCGCGACCGGCGATGCGGTGCGGTCTGATGCGCTGCAAGGAAGGTTGAGCGCATCGGACGATTACACGATTGCATTCACGTACAGTTTGATCAACGACAAGTTCGGCCGCAGTTTCGAGCAATACCGGTATCGATTCTCCAACTTGTTCGAGGCGGCCATCACCTCGGTCCAGTCACCGACGGATCCTGAAACCGCTCTATTAAAGATGGGCCCGTTGCTCCAGGAATTGGGCGCTGCCGTAGACGATCAAAACTCAGTGATTCGCGACGATAGGCTATTGGCAGCGGTCGAGTCCGCCGCGGAAGAGGAAGCAAGCCTAGAAGCGCGGGTCCGTGGAGCCGTGACAAGCAACCATCTGGCGCGCTTCGCGGAATTGATTGGCAACCAGCCGCAGCTGACGTTCTCGTTCGCCGCGCGACAACGCAATGAGCTGGTCGGGCCCAAGGAACTGGCGGTCAAAGCCTCTTATGAATTCGGACTTGTAAATGTCGATCAATTCAATCGTAGCTCGGGCCGCGCTTGTAATTTGTTGGACGGCAATGTTCGATCGCTGTCGCTCGAGGCCGCTGAGGTTTGTTTGAGTCGTTACCGCTCGTACATCGAAGCGCATGATGCGCAGCTGCAGAACGCAGACCGTTTCAGTATTGAGTTGGCGTACGTGGAAGTCGACGACTATGCATTCATCAGTCCGCAAGAGGGTGTGACGGTGTCACGCCCAGGGGTGCATCGATTGGACGCAGCACTTGGATATGGCCGGACGTTGAGAGTTCTGAGTGCGGACTACGATAGCCGCTTGGACGTTGTTGCCAAGTACGAAGACTATTCCGACGATCCGAGCCGGCGAGATCGATTCATCGCGACGGCCACGTTGACGACGCAGTTAAGCGGCGTCTCCATTCCGGTGGTGCTGGTCTATGCCAATCACGATGTTTACCTGCCGGAGGTGGATAAATCGCTGACGGCGCACATCGGTCTTCAATATCGGTTCGGAACCAAGTCCGAATAGACAATTGACGTTGCAGGGCGATGCCCTGCCTTGCGAATACCCCTGACGTCGGACACTATTGCTGCACTCAACAAGCGGTGCACCATGATCTTTCGCGAACCCGCCTTCCGCTGCGCATCCATTCTGCTGACGCTGGGGTGCATGTTCGCGTTACCGGCGACGGCTCAACAAAAGCCGGCGACGTTGATTGTCACCAGCCCGACGTTAAAACAAGGCGAACGGGTGCCCACGCAGCACACGCCTGATGGCCGTAACGATTCTCCGGCGCTCAATTGGTCCGGTGCGCCGGTCGGGACAAAGTCTTTCGTTGTCTTTTGCGAAGACCCGGACGTGGGCAATCCTCCGCCCTTCGTGCATTGGGCCGTGTACAACATTCCCGGCACTGCAAAGGGATTGCCCGCCGCACTACCGATCGACGCCTCGCCGATGCCGACTGAACTGAATGGCACTGTGCAAGGGCTCAGCGGATTTCGTCGCGCAATTTATCGCGGACCCGCACCACCACCGGGTAAGCCGCACTCCTATCACTTTGTCGTCTATGCGCTGGATTCGATCATCGCGACAAGCGCCGGTCAACCACCACCGACACGCGCGCAGCTGTTGGATTTCATGAAAGGGCACGTGTTGGCGACGGGCGAGTTGGTCGCGACTTACGACAGGAAGTAGAAAGTAGCGTTCGGGAAAGGACGTTTCCATTGCAATAGGACTTTTTCCGTATCCGCTCACGTTGAGCCCGTCGAAACGATCTGGTTTTTTGGAGGGTGCTAAGATCGTTTCGACAGGCTCAACGCGAGCGAAATTCCGATGTGATCGTGATCGGAATCGGATTGTGATGCTTCGATAATAATTCATTGAGCCTTGGTGAATAAGAAAGGTGAGGGGTGCGACATGTCCGATCACGATACATCGCGGATGACTCGACGCATGGTGTTGCAAGGCGCAACGCTAGTGGGTGCGATGGCTGTAGCTGCACCGACGCAACTGCAAGCCGCGAATGTTCCGCTCAAAACATTGACGGCCGCAGAAGGCGAACTCCTCGGTGCGATCCTCGATCGGTTGATCCCTACCGACGCGAATGGGCCGGGCGCGCGAGATGTCGGCGTGTTGCAGTACATCGATGGCGCGCTTGGCGATGCATTGAAGGCGTCGCGGTCTGCTTACTCGGCGGGTTTGACCGCGCTTGATCGCTACGCGCGCGCGTCGCGTGGCCAACCGTTCCTTCAGTTGTCGGCGACGGATCAAGACTCAGTGTTAATCGATTGCGAAACGGGCGGGGCAACGGGATTCACCGGCAGCTCGGGACAATTTTTCGGCATGGTGCTCAATCACACGCGGCAAGGGATGTTCGGCGATCCGCACTACGGCGGCAACGAGAACTTTGTCGGGTGGGATTTGATTGCGTATCCCGGCGTGCGTACGTCGATCACGGCCGCCGATCAAAAAGCATTGGAAGCGAATCAACTGAAACCTGTGCGACGCTCCGCTTACGACTACAACGGCTTCACCAAAGCCGACGGTGCGCACCATGGTTAAGCTAAAAGGCACGGATGTGGTCATCGTCGGCATGGGTGCGGCAGGCGGGGTCGCGGCGTTGCCGCTCGCGCAAGCAGGCATCGAAGTGATCGGCCTCGAGGCGGGCACGTGGCTGACCAAACGCGACTTCGCACCCGATGAATTGCGCAACAACTATCGCGGGTGGCCGATGGCGGTGCAAAAGGCGAATAGCGAAGCGCCTACGGTTCGTGCGACGGCTGCAGGCAACGCAGTGCAGGGCGGCCATCCGATGATGAACGGGGTGGGCGGCACGAGCCTGCATTACTGGGCGCAGCACTGGCGATTAAATCCGTGGGACTTTGCGGTGCGTAGCTCCACGACAAAGCGCTACGGCGCCGCGCGCCTGCCTGCGGGCACGACAGTCGAAGATTGGCCGTTCGGCTATGACGAACTCGAGTCGTACTACGACAAGATCGAATACGAACTCGGTGTATCGGGCCAAGCCGGCAATGTTGGCGGGACGATCGATTCGCGTGGCAATCCGTTCGAAGCGCCTCGCAAGCGTGGCTATCCAATGCCGCCCCTTCGCTGGACGGGCTTTCACGACAAGATGGCGGCCGCTGCAAAAAATTTGGGCTGGCATCCGTTTGCAGGTCCGGCTGCGATCAACTCGCAGCTCTATCAGAAAAGATCAGGCTGCATGTATCACGGCTTCTGCAATACCGGCGGCTGCCACGTCGATGCGAAAAACTCGACGGCGGTGACGACGATCCCACGTGCGCAGGCGACCGGTAAGCTGAAGGTCGTCACGGAGGCAACAGTTGTCTCGATCGAAGTGGATAGCAAGGGGCGAACAACCGGCGTGAAGTATCTGCTCGGCGGCAATGAATATTTTCAGCCTGCTAAGATCGTGCTGCTCTCGAGTTACACGTACGAGAACGTACGCTTGCTGTTGCTATCGAAGTCGAAAGAATTCCCGAATGGGTTGTCGAACAACCACGGGCAAGTGGGTCGACACTACTTTAGTCATCATCAAGGCGCGCCCGTGTCTGCGCTCTTTCCGTTCGATATCAAGGCTTGGTATGGGTTGCCGGCGCAAGGCGTTGCGGTCGATAACTGGGCCGATGATAACTTCGATCATGCCGCGCTCGATTTCATCGGCGGCGGCAATCTCTGGGTGATGTCCGATCGAAGGCCGATATCGGCTGCCAGCATGAATACGTTTGGGTACGCGCCGAATTGGGGTTCGCAATGGAAGTCGTTTATCAAAACGAATTCCGATCGTGCGCATGGCTCGTACATTCAAAAGACGACCTTGCCGTACGAAGATAATTATTTGGATTTGGATCCTGTCGTGAAAGATCCACTCGGTCGGCCCGTCATTCGCATCACGGCCGAATTCAAGGACAACGAACGCAAGATTGCCGCCTTCACGCAAGACAAGATGGAAGCTTGGTATCGCGAGGCGGGCGCCATCTCAATTCAACGTGCGCCACTCGGTGGGGCGATGGGAGCGTCGACACATACCTATGGCGGTACGCGCATGGGCGACAACGCGGCAACAAATGTTGTCGATCGTCACGGCATGTCGCATGAGGTGCCGAATCTAGGCGTGCTCAGTGGATCGGTGATGGGTACAAGCGGCGCTCGCAATCCCACCCACACGATTCAAGCGCTCGCCTGGCGGACAGCGGAGCACATCGCGAAGAACTGGAGTTCGATCTAAAAGTCGTAGCGGATGGAAGCCGCTAGTCGCTAGTCGTTTGTGGTTAGCCAGAGGCAGAGCGAATCTAGGAAGGGATTCTCGAGCTTTCCTTTCCCTTCTCGTTGAGCGCGCCAATCACTATTTGTGATTCGAGATTCGTTAGAGGGATTGCAATTCCGGTAGGTTGGATCGACATCTCACCAATCACCAATCACCAGTCTCGCCTCACTCAGCGCTTCGAGATCTCCACCTGTAGGTCGAACGTGCGTTGATCGTTGGGTAACATCGCGCCCACATCGATCACTTGGCGCTTGATCTCACGGCCCTCGCCATTCTTGATCGAGATGATCACAGAATATTCCGTGCCGGCACTGCCGGCAGGCTGTTTGATCGTTCCTTGCACGTGCAGCGCGGATTGCTTGGGCTCAACGTGTGCTGTGCCACTGCCAAAGCGCAGATGATGCTGGCAAGCAGGGCAGATGGCAGCGCTGTCCAGTATCACTGACTTGCAGTGTGGACAGACGCGCGTCTTGCCGTGCGGCGCCCCTCGAGTGTCTGAAGATCTAGCGTTCATAAAGATGCGATCGCCAGTCACGGCGATCGCCTTTTTGGAATCGACCTAGCGCGCCGCGCGTTTGTCGGCGAGTTCAGCAGCGGCAGGGATGTCGCCCCAACCAAACTCGACTCGACCGCGCATTCGCGATCCGGCCGCGACAGTCAACGATCCCGCTTTCAAATCGCCATTCAAGATTCCCGTTTGCAGCAGCTCCACTCGCGACGCCGCTTCAATGTTGCCGGAGAGTTCGCCGCCCACAATCACCGCATCGGCTCGGACGCCGCCTGTGAGTTGCGCGCCGGAATCGATCGTGAGATTGCCTTGTACGTTTACGTCGCCCTTGAATTTGCCGGCGATGCGGACATGACCCGTGCCTTCAATTTTGCCTTCGATGATGAGATCGCTGGCGATAATAGATTCCTTTGCGCTACTCGATGCGCCGGAGCGGCGAATCGGCTCAATAGCGGGTACTGCCGGCGTGATTTTCTCCAAACTCGATTTTTCGATCACGCTATCGAAAGTTGCGTCCGGCTCCTTGCCCAAAACATCGCGACCAAAATTGTCCCGGGTCGTGCCTTCTTTGCCGGTTTGTTCTTTCCAAAGTGCCATGAGTCACCTCAATTGCGCAGGGTCGTCCTGCGTTTCAAATACGACATCCGAACTACAGCTTTTAGGGAAACGAATACCTCAAGTCAATTCGCGAAGCGTCTGCATATGGAGACGAGGTGATCGGGAGTTGTCGTACGAGCGGCACAAAAATGACCCATAGGAACTCACGCAGACCTCGCTAGTTCGTCTTCTGGAGCGGGAATCCGAACTCCGACTAGCGCCTAGCACCTAGGGACTGGCTCGCTCCTCACGACGCACACTCGCATGTCGGCCTGCGCCGACGATGCAAGCCGTCGTCAGCCGATATAGCGAATAGATAGTTAGTGAGACATTGCTCGCGACTGTACGTTTCACAAACCCGACGAATCTCGCAAAGCTCAGCCCCAGCTGGCGCGCGGGCGGAAATTCGTCATGCATGGATGCGATTGCGGCATCGCCGCACGACGGCGTTGGGTTTGCTTTTTTTCTGCGGTCCGGTGAATTCACCCCTCTACGAGCCGTTAACTCACCATTGCGGCCAAAACGTGCGGCCAAAACCTCGGTCTGAAGATTTGCTATCGAATCGGTGCGCACCGTTGAGCCCGAGGAAGAAGCTGCTAGGCTGTGGCCGTTCAAAAAATGCCCCGTCCCTAATCTCGCGCAACCGGCGGTTAGCGGGGGCAAACTTGTAATGGAATAGTCTTGGGGGGAACATGAAGCGAATACAGACTCTTGATTCGAGCATTCGTTGGGGCATGGCGGCTTGCTTGACCTTGGCGAGCGTGGGCGCAATGGGTGCGACAGTGAAGGAGCTTTCGGGCTCTGTATGCCACGCCGAACCGCGGTATGCATGCCCAGATGCGAAAGACTGCCCGGCCGATGCGCGCGTCTTCTTAGGTGCCGCGACGGAGAAAAAATCCGGCCGCAAATTCTTTTTAGATTTTCCCTGCGACCTGAAGTCGGATGAGAAAGTCGCGTTCATCCTGAATCTGCATGGCGCCGGCTCCATCGGCAATTGGGAGCGTTCGTATTTTCCGGCTGTGGATTTCAAAGAAAAGTATCGCCTCGTCATTGCAACGCCGACCGCATTGACGGATCAACCGACTCGTCGCTGGGCGCCTGAAGCCGATGATGCGTACTTGCATGGTATCGTCGATCAGGTCATCGCGGAGATCGGTCGCAAGAACATCAAGACGTTCTGGCTGGTCGGTCACTCGCAAGGCGGCATGACTTCGCGCCGCGTCGTGTGCACCGATTATTTCAAAGACAAAGTCGATGGCTTTGTTTCGTTGTC
>Ga0193752_1000180_pt1 | contig 79864 bp, 69 predicted proteins | sample H1c1metaG_FD_144924 | JGI IMG/M metagenome (GOLD analysis project Ga0193752, IMG submission 144924) | Soil microbial communities from a riparian zone of the East river system, Colorado, United States - H1c1 | ecosystem: Environmental > Terrestrial > Soil > Riparian zone | place: USA: East River... | reverse complement strand
ATAACTTTTTTAATCAACCTTATTCAGGATGAATTATCTTAGTAAACCAATAGCAGGATTTATTAACTAACACAATCAACTTTTTTCAGGACGGGTCAGTGAAGAATTCAGTTCCGGTCGGTGGGACACCGACCAAGGAGAAAGGCTGATATGATTATAGAAGATTTAGGAATTAGGGGAATTAAAATCCCAAAGGGATGACATAAAAATAATTTCACCCCTTCGTGGTTTTGTGAATATTAAATTGTGCAAGCTATAATAATAGCATCCCTTCGGGATTAGTACTTGTTAGCGTATGCTGTGACTTTCGCTATTGGCAGGGATGCCAGGCAGCGGCTAAGATGGTTGAGCAGTTGGCTTACGGGCAGTTTTATGATACGCCAACATCGGTGAAGAATTCAGTTCCGGTCGGTGGGACACCGACCAAGGAGAAGAAAGATTTAATTGTAGAGTAGTTCCCTTCAGGGAGGTAAACTACCCAATTGCCTACTTGAAATTTATTGTAATTTTCTTCCATGTAAATTTTTAAAGAATAAATTTAAAACTGTGTCATGGCTCGAGGCTCACGAACCATCTTTGTTTCGTTTCGTGTGCCACGAACCGAAGCGAAGGGAGCAGTTGGCTTACGAGCAGTTTTATGATACGCCAATATCGGCGGAGGGTGCTGTGAAAACCCCGCTGGGACGCATGCGTTCGCTCTTCTTCTCCGTCTGTCTGTCAGTAAAAAAATTTGGCCGAATGGAAGTAAGGTGTTTTTTGTGTTAAAATAATTAGTATATGAAAGTCGTGTCTTTTTTTGCAGGTGCTGGTGGTCTTGATTTAGGATTTGAACAAGCTGGGTTTGATGTTATTTGGGCGAATGAGTACGATAAAGAAATATGGGAAACGTATGAAAAAAACCATAAAAATACAGTCTTAGATATGCGAAGTATTGTTGATATTCCTTCAAATGAAGTTCCAGATTGCGATGGAATAATTGGAGGGCCTCCTTGCCAGAGTTGGTCGGAAGCTGGGTCGCAAAAAGGGATTGCAGATAAAAGAGGCCAATTATTTTATGAGTTCATGAGAATACTTGCCGATAAGAAACCTAAATTTTTCCTCGCTGAAAATGTGTCAGGGATGTTATTACCTGCACATAAAGAAGCTTTGGCCAACATAAAGCAAATGTTTACGGATATTGGGTATGACCTGTCATTTCAGTTATTAAATGTGTCTGACTTTGGAGTGCCGCAGGATAGAAAAAGGGTTTTCTTTATAGGTTACAGAAAAGATTTATCTTTAGAATACCAATCATGTAAAGCAGCTTAATCATGGAAACAATTGAATTTCAAAATAAGCAATATCGAGTAAGGCAAATTAATCTACCAAAGCTTGGTGAAGTATTAATTTCAACTACTTCGTTAAATGATATTTTATTAATAAATGGGAATTATGTTTCCAATGAAGCATCAAATGTTGATGATCAAATATATTATTTTGTCAATGAGAAACAAATGAATTTTAGTGATAAAAAGTTAATCAATTTAGTAACAACAGAAGTACTATGATTAGATTTCAATTCTTTCCACGGTCCCAAGGCATCAATCAACAAATTCAAAATATTATTTCTTGTTTTGAAATTGAAAATGATAAAATTAAATCACCTGATTTTAATTTATCAAGCAATGAAGTATTAGAAGTTATTAAGACCACATCTTGAAAAGCTTAAATTTATTTGTGAAACAGGAAAGACTAAAGATAGAAAAATTAGTATTCCTGTTTTGTTTGGTTATGATAATAAGATTGATAAATCATTTAATGCTGATGCAGTAAGTGAAGACGGCAAAATAGTTATCGAGGTAGAAGCTGGTAGAGCCGTTGATAATAATCAATTTTTAAAAGATATTTTTCAAGCATGTATGATGTTTGAAGTTGAATATTTGGTAATTGCGGTAAGAAATGATTACAGAGGCGCAAATGATTTTGTTAAAGTCTATACTTTTTTAGAAACGTTATATATATCTAATCGCCTTCATCTCCCTCTAAAAGGAATTCTTCTAATTGGCTATTAATTTTACCCTACTCGACAATAAAAGCTAAATAGTAGCACATCCGATGAAAGGATTGCGACGCAACGATGATGCCATGAAATACTGAAGCTGGTATCAAAGAAGCTAAACAAACAAAAACTGGTAAAGCATTTGAATATTCCTTACTAAATGCGTTTTTAGAGAGATTGAATATTTTAACATCGGTTTCTGTTGTTGAGAATGACCCATATAAAACTGCAAAGAAACATTTTGATAGTTTCAATAAGACAGAAAAAGGCTTGTATAATTTGAATGCAAGTTTCGCTGCAAATTTTTTAATTGATTTAGAACCTCGGTTATCAAATGGAATAAATAAAAGTGATGTATTGCAACTTGAAATAGTTTCTGATAAGCAAGGTCAAAGCGGTGATGTTAGAGATGTTTTGGCTATTCGTTCTTTGCAGAAATGGGAAATCGGAATTTCAGCAAAGAATAATCACCGTGCTGTAAAACATTCTCGTCTATCAAATGATATAAACTTTGGCGAAAAATGGCTTGGTGTGTCATGTTCCTTAAAATACTTTGAAGAGATAAAGCCAATTTTTGATAAGTTGGCAAAACTTAGAACTGCAAGTAAGGCAACTCAAAAATGGTCAACCCTTGGTGATTATCATTCTTCTGTCTATGTGCCAATACTTGATTCTTTTAAGAAAGAACTTTTAAAACTTGATAAAGAAAACCCTGGTATTGTCGCTCAAAGATTAGTTGAGTATTTAATAGGCAATCAAGATTTTTATAAAGTTATAAAAGGAAAAAACAAGGTCGAAATACAAGCATATAATTTACATGGAACTTTGAATTTACCTTTTGAAACTGTCAAACCTAAAATGAAAGTTCCAAGATTAAAACTTCCAAATCGTTTGATTGAAATTGTCTATCAGGATAATTCGCAAACAACTTTAATGGTTTCCTTAACTGAAGGCTGGCAAATTTCATTTAGGATTCATAATGCAAGCTCAAGAATTGAACCGTCCTTGAAGTTTGATATTAATTTAGTGTCTTCTCCACATACACTTTTCACAAATCATCTTTCACTTGGCTAAATATGAATTTAAAACCACTAAAGAACGCTCAGAATTAATGAGTAAAATACGTGGTGTCAACACAAAGCCTGAATTAGCATTAAGAAAAGCAATTTGGAAATTAGGTTATCGGTATCGTCTTAATGTGTCAAAGCTAAAAGGCAAGCCTGATATTGTTTTTAATAAATACAAAGTAGTGGTCTTTGTTGATGGTGAATTCTGGCATGGTTACAAGTGGTCAGAAAAGAAGCCCAAAATAAAAGCAAATCGAAAATATTGGGTCAAGAAAATTGAACGCAACATTGAAAGAGATTTAGAAAATACAAATTACCTCTTGTCAAACGGTTGGGTTGTTTTTAGGTTATGGGAACATGAAATAAAGAAAGATTTGGCAGGGTGTGTCAAAAAAATTACTGTTGAGTTACGAAAAGCTGTTCGATAGGGTGACGTACAACTCTCCAATTTACCCCCCTTTTCTATAACCTCCTTCTTCCATCCCCATTGGCGTATCACGCCTTTGTATTCATCTTCATTGGGATAGTTACCTTCAAGTACTTTCAATAAAGAAACAAGCACCGTGGTAATGGCATCTTTGCGTTCGTTCTTGGTGGCCACTTTACCGCTAACAGTTCCGGTGGTGCTGCTGGCCTGGCTGAGGGCGGTGGTGTAGGCAGTTTGTATATCCGTCCAAAAAGTAGTACCAAATTTTTCGTTGCCAAAACCTTCGGCGGCAATACTATCTATCATTTGCTGCAGGGCCGGCAGGCGGTTTAAGATTAAATACACAGCTAGTGCAACTAGTCCTGAAAACTAACTGTAGTTAAAATTATTTCAACTCTCCTGTTTTTTCTTCTTCCGTTTTCGGTTTCATTACCTGCTACCGGAAAGTTTTGTCCTTTACCCGAAACAAATGACTGACCAGACAATTGTGGCAATTTTTCATCAAGGTATTTTTTAACGCTTTCTGCTCTTGATATTGACAGAGCTTCATTTGTAGCAACAGTTCCTGTATTATCAGTATGCCCGTTTATTTCAATTTTGGCGATTTTTACATTGCTGATCTTATTAATTACACTATCCAGTATCTTAATAATGGCAGGTTTTAATACAGCACTGTTTACTTCAAATAAAACCGATGGAATGGTTACTGTATCTGCAATAAAGCGGGGCTTTTTTAGAATTACCGGTGTATCTTTTACGATAGTAATATCATCCGTATGACGGTAATTCTGAGCATACATTTTTTGAATATTGTCATTATAACCTGCACAAAGAGCAATATCAGAAAAAGGTTTTAAAAGTATTTCATCAATAAAATAAAAAACATCACCACTTGAATTCATGGCGTCTTTCATTTCATAAACCTGTTGCAAAGGAGAAAAATTACCTATCACACAAAATCGCTGGTTTCCTACTGCCGTAAATTCATATAGAACGTGCTTCCAGCCAAGTTTATGATCATCATCAATTTGTTGCGGAGTAATAGTGAATGCGGGTGTTTTGTTTAAAAAATTAAAACTGCTTAATGTTGGCTCCTTCTCTGAAAAATAAAAATCGAGTTTCCCGAAAGGTTTATTTGCCGTATTGATATAAAAAGAGAGGCTATATTTTTCGCCATCTGCCAATGGGCATGTAAGCAGGGTATAAACAAAACGTCTTTTATTATTAAATGTTTGCAACACATTTCCTACCGGAACCAGCAGCACCATTTGGCCTAAAACAGGCCTTTGTGCAAAACGCCCCTTTACCAGGTGATTGGTAGCAGGAATATTGAACCAGGCCTCCGGGGCACAATCAGCCTGGTATTCTATACAATTATTAATGTCTTCAAAACCCGGGTTGGCAAAAATATTCTGTGCATAGTTGCTGTTAGAAAAAAACAGCAAAAAACAAGAAATAACATTTCTGATCAGGTGCATGTTGGAATTCATATTCGCTAAAAGCTATTTATCACAACTCATTATTTATTTCATACAATGTTACCTGGTGAGGATAATAAGCATAGTAAATATTATCCTCGTTCATACCATAGCCTTTGAGTTTTGAATCCTTTGCCAGCTCCAGGTATTTATTTTTAAGCGCTGTGTTTTGTTCTCTTTTGTACAGCATGCCCAAATAAAAATTTGCATCAGGGTGAGCTTTGTACACAGTAATACATTTCTGTAAATTCTCCTTTGCCTTATCATTTTCATTCATTTCAAAATACAATATGCCCAGGTAAAGAAAGGTATTAAAATGCACTTTGTTTTGCTTTGCAGTATCTCCGCCGGTCTGAATAAGAATATCTTTCTTAAAATTCTCTTCTGCAAGGGAATAATTACCCAGTTCCAGGTTACATAAACCTTCGTAAAAAAGATAGGTATGATCCATCTCGTAACTGTTTGGCGTAAGCAGCTGTGCATTTTTAAAATCAATGATGGCGCCTTCATAATCTTTGGTAAAAATGCATTTTAAGAAGCCGCGGTATGCAGTGTAATTTTTAGGTTCCAGCTCAACAGCTTTATCTTCGAGCGGGAATGCTTTGGCATAATCTCCAAACTTTATGTAAGGAATGGCTTTAAGCTGGTAGGCTTTTGCAATATTGGGACAGATGGCGATCAAACTATCACAATACAATTGCCATTGAGGACTGTTGTAACTGTATTTTTCTGCACCCTTGTTAAGATATTTTTCAATCAAACTATCAGTGACTTTTTTATTAAAACAATCTGGCGACACAGTTTTGATCTGCATTGACTGGCAAAAGCAATATACTGTTGCCAATAAAAAATTAAGGGATAATATTAATGACTTTGCCATTTTTAATTTTAAAGGTTAAAAATGCTTTGTAGGAATAAGTAGTTCCTTCTGTTGACCTGTACATCACCCATTTATCCAGGGTTTTTAAAAAACTATATAATTCATCAACCAGTTTTTTTTCAAAGTGAAAAGCTGCATACTTCTCATCAGTTTGTAATACCTCTGTTTTGGGTAACAACTTTCCTTCACAGTCGATCATAAAGCGAAAAGTAATGTAGCCGCTATTTACATAAGTTTCATTTTTCTGTCGCAGGAATGTTTGCACTTTCTTTAAAAGCGATGTTGAGTTTTCTGGATATTTTCCTCCAACGCTATAGAAGTAGGCATATGCCCCGGAACATTTTTTATTTTGCGTAAAAGTCGTATCCATGTACTCCCCATCGGGTAATACAAAATTTTGTGCAGAGGTTTGGTTAGTTAGCAGTAGGAATATACCTGAAATTGTGAGGGTTATAGTTAGTTTGTTTGGCATGTATCATAAATATACAGTGCCTGCTTTGCTATAGCTCAACTCTGTTCTCCATTAACAAATGATTAAATTGATAAAAGCTCCACAATGGTATACAGTACAAGTGAGTGACACAACGATGATGCCATGAAAAACAAATGCCGGTAACAAAGAAATATTCAACAATCAATGCTTAACATTCAATGTTTAATGGTCGGGCTAAACTGATTTAACCTCCACACAGATATCCTGCAACACCTTTTTCGCATCGCCAAAAAGCATGCTTGTTTTGGGTTGAAAGAAGAGATCGTTTTCGATACCGGCGTAACCGGGTTTCATACTGCGTTTGTTTACAATAACGGTTTTGGCAAATTCTACTTCCAGTATGGGCATACCATAAATGGGCGAGGCGGCGTCATTCTTAGCAGCAGGATTTACAACGTCGTTGGCGCCGAGGATGAGCACCACATCACAGTTTTTGAATTCATCGTTAGCCTGCTCCATCTCCAGTAATTTTTCGTAACTCACATCGGCTTCAGCAAGGAGCACATTCATGTGCCCAGGCATACGACCGGCAACGGGGTGTATGGCGTATTTTACTTCCACGCCTTTTTCTTCGAGTATCTTTTCCAGCTCATGACAAACATGCTGCGCCTGTGCCACAGCCAAACCATAGCCGGGAACGATCATCACTTTGTTGGCATAACTCATCACCATGGCTGCATCGCTTAAACTTATTTCTTTGTAATGGCCCTGGTCTTTATCGCCTGCAGGCCCGCCTGATTTATTGCCACCAAATGAACCAATGAGCACATTTGCCAATGAACGATTCATGGCTTTGCACATGAGTATGGTAAGCAGTGTACCTGCCGCACCAACAAGGATACCACCGGTGAGCATTACTTTATTATCGTATAAAAATCCACCGCAGGCCGCAGCCACACCGGTGAAAGAATTGAGCAGAGAAATTACCACGGGCATATCGGCACCACCGATGGGCATTACAAAGAAGACACCATATATTAATGACAAGCCCAAAATTACATACAGCAATAAATGTTGTGTAGGATCATACACCAGGTAAGCTCCTGCTGCGAGTGTTATAGCAAATACCACCAGATTTAAAATATTCTGTCCCGTAAAACTCAGGTCTTTTACTTTGCCATTTAATTTGCCCCAGGCGATCATACTGCCTGCAAAAGAAACGGAGCCGATGATCAATCCTAAAACAATAATTAAAACAGTTGGTTGTACATCTCCGGTATTTACAATACCTTCTTCAATCTCTTTTGAGAGGTGATTGAATTCCACCACAGAGATCAATGCCGCACAGGCGCCACCCATACCATTGAACATACTTACCATCTCCGGCATAGCCGTCATCTTCACTTTTTTTGCAGCCAATGTACCTACTACACCGCCAACCAATAAGCCACCGAATATCCAGGGATAGTTACCAAGATGCTCACCGGTTTCGGAAGTATATAAAAAGATGGTACCTAAAATGGCGATGCCCATTCCGAATGCAGCCAGCAGGTTTCCTTTGCGTGCGCTGGCAGGATTGGAAAGCATTTTAAGTCCGATAATGAAAGTTACCGAAGCGATAAGATAGCAAAGTGTAAGTATGTTTGAGCCCATTGTATTTTTTTCACGCAAAGGAACAAAGAAACGCAAAGTCGCAAAGTCCGATATGCCTATTTTTCAATTCGTGTAATTAGTGTAATTCGAATAATTCGTGTTATTTCTTCTTCTTAAACATTTCCAACATCCTGTCCGTTACCACAAAACCACCAACCACATTTAATGTACCCAATACCACTGCTAAAAAACCGAGTATCAAGGCAAGGTAATTATCAGCTTCTGCTTTACCCATGATGATGATGGCACCAATTACAACCACACCATGTATAGCGTTAGCACCGCTCATGAGTGGTGTGTGTAACACGCTGGGCACACGGCCTATCACTTCAATACCAACAAATATCATCAGGATAACGATGTAGATGATCTGTTGGTTTGTTGAGATAAAGTTTAGAATATTTTCCATGCTGATATTTTAATAGCTTTTTGTTATTAGTTACTTCTCTTGTTTTATTACTTTTTTGCTTCTCTAAAAAAGTAACAAAAAAGGAGCCCGACAAAAGATTACATCCCTTTTGTCGGAGGGAGCCCTGATTAAACTTTTGTACTACTGTAAGCTCAAATTCAGTGCCCTGATCGTTGATTCATGCAGTTCACAAAATAGCATTCATTATGAACCTCACAAGAGACCTGCTACTCTTTCATTCGTTATTTTTCCATCGTGTACCACGCAAGTTCCTTTCACCAGGTCGTCTTCAAAATTCAAATTGAATTTCCCTTCCTTATCGATCATAAGCTGCAAAAAGTTCAGAATATTTTTACCGTATAATTTACTGGCATCGCTGGGCATGGTTGACGGCAATGCAGAATTACCTACAATGCTTACACCATTATGAACGACAGTCTCATCATTTTTTGTAAGTTCGGTATTACCGCCGGTTGCTGCTGCCAGGTCAATAATAACAGAACCATTCTTCATGGCTTCCATCATTTCGGTTGTAATTAATATGGGTGCCTTTTTACCGGGAATTTGTGCAGTAGTAATTACAATATCTGCCTTGGCAACACTCTCTGCGATCTTTGCTTTCTGGCGCTGCATAAAATCTTCGCTTTGCTCTACGGCATAGCCACCGGCTTTGCTGGCATCGGCTGCGCCTTCTACCTCAACAAATTTTGCACCCAGGCTCATCACTTCTTCTTTTACAGCAGGGCGTGTATCAAAAACTTCTATCACTGCTCCCAATCTTTTACCGGTTGCAATAGCCTGCAGGCCTGCAACACCAGCGCCCAATATCAAAATTTTAGCAGGAGGAATACTGCCTGCTGCCGTCATGAACATGGGAAAATATTTGGGAAATAAATTTGCTGCCAGCAACACCGCTTTGTAACCGGCAATATTTGCCTGGCTGCTTAAAATATCCATGCTTTGTGCACGGGTGGTACGGGGCAGCATGTCCATGCTGAAAACGGTCAGGCCTTTTTCGGCAATATCCTTCATTAATGCTGCATTGAATAAAGGCTGGTAAACACCGAGAACGATTTTAGATTTCAGATTGCCGGTCTCAGATTGTTGTGGAGTGTTTATGCTTAGGATAAAATCACTGTTTTGTAAAACTTCATTACGGGTTTTTATGGCCGCACCGGCTTCTGTATATTTTTCATCATTTGCAAATGCTGTTGTACCTGCATTAGATTCTACTAAAACTTCTACATTCCATTTTTTAAGAATGGCGATATGTTCCGGTAGCAACGATACTCTTGTTTCGGGAGATGGTTCTTTTAAAACGCCAATGATCATAGTGTCAATTATTGCGGCTAAGATAACGAAAATTAAAACCGGATGCTGAAGTGCTGTGGAATTTTAAGATCGGGGTTGATAAAAACGAGGCCGATAAAAAAAAGATCGATGGTTAAAGTGACTGACGGGTGCTGTTTGATGGTTTGCCAGGCTTCTTCCATTTCTGCACTCCAGTGTATATCATCAAATACTAATATGGTTGTTGCTGTTGAGTGTTTAAGCAGTTGCTGAAAATAATCCAGCGTTGGTTCTTTACGATGATTTCCATCTGCAAAAGCAAAGTTTACTGTTTTAAGATCTGATAACAGCGGGGGTAATGTACTTGTAAAATCACCTTCGGTTAATTGTACATTTTTCAATTTCAGCTTTTCAAAATTTTGTTTGGCAATAGATGCGATTGCTGCTGAACCTTCGCAGGTGAATATGGTTGATGTTGCATTTGCTGAGGCAAGGTATGCTGTTGTAATGCCAAAGGAAGTGCCCAATTCGACGATTGTTTCCGGCTTATAATATTTCACCATCCTGTATAAAAGCTGTGCATATTTTTTTGGCTTGAGCGATGATGCTGCAATGGCCGATACTACTCTCTTGTTTGTTTTAATAACCGATGAACCGGCGCCAAAATCTTCTACCTCAATAACAGTGGGATCAGCAAGCAATTTTTTTCTCAATCTTTCGATCGGTTGGTAAGCAGCATAATTTTGTTTATCGTTCAATACATGTTTTACAAAATCAAATACAAAGGGAGAATGAATGCCGTGGCCTTTTCCATTGGAAGCTGTGCGATAGTAGTGAAGGTATTTTTTTGCTAATTGAAATCTGGTGAACATGATTACTTCAAAAATACAGAAGGAAAGGGAAGTCTTCCTTTTTTCTTTGCCCAAACATATATAACAATAAGCAACAGGATAATAACAGCAATACTATACAAGTTCCGGGGATAAGCATTTTCATAATAAGTGGACCATGAAGAGGGTAAATAATCCCTGTATAAATTTGTAATAAAAATGACTATTCTTTCATAAAAGAACCCAAAATTTGAAAGAAAAAAAAGCAATGTAAACCATCGCTTCGTCCTGAGTTTGCGAAAAAACATAAGAAATCCGAATAAAAAAGACAAAAGATTAATGACGAAAAACAATATCCAATATTCTAAATTCACTTGTTCACTGAAAGCATACCATTCATATGGATTTTGTCCGTACCATGCCATAAAAAGTTCAGCAACATACGCAAGTACAACAAGTAAACTGGACCATGCGGCCAATGTATTGAAGACGTACAAAAGATTGTATGATTCTGATTTTATCTTGTTCCTGAATAAGGTTCCAACCAATAGCAGGATCACTACAACCTGGTATAACATCAGGAAAATATTAGTGAAAAAAGGTAGAGATATATAAAAATTTATCAGCTGCACTTCTTTTGCCAGGTTTGAAATGAATATGCAAATGCATGTTTTTCATCTGCTGTAAAATCCTGGTTCTTTATCAATTCCCATTTGCTTTCATCAATCTCCGGGAAAAAAGTATCGCCATCCAATGTTGCATGCACACGGGTAATGTAAATTTTATCAGCCATTTCCATTGACTGTTTATAAATTTCTCCACCACCAATTACAAATATTTCGTTGCAGTTTGTTTCTTTTGCTTTTTGTAAAGCAGTGTTTAAATCCGCTGCAACCATTACTCCTTCGGCTTTCCAGTCTGCCTGACGGGTTATAACAATATTAAAGCGGCCAGGTAAAGGTTTATTTACACTTTCATAAGTTTTGCGCCCCATTATTACTGCCATGCCCCAGGTTGTGTTTTTAAAAAACTTCATGTCATTGGGTAAATGCCAGAGCAACTGGTTGTTTTTACCAATGGCATTATTTTCGGCGGCAGCAACTAATAAAGTTATTGTCATGATTTGTTTTTATACCGCAACAGGTGCTTTTATGGCAGGATGCGATTCATAATTCAGCAATTCAAAATCCTCGAACTTAAAATCAAAAATATCTTTTACTTCCGGGTTGATCTTCATTTGTGGTAAAGGAAAAGGTGTCCTGGTCAATTGCAGGTTGGCCTGTTCAAAATGGTTATTATATAAATGCACATCGCCAAAGGAATGTACGAACTCACCGGGCTCCAGGCCGCAAACCTGTGCGATCATCATGGTTAATAAAGCATAAGATGCAATGTTGAAAGGCACGCCTAAAAATACATCTGCACTTCGCTGGTAAAGCTGGCAGCTTAGTTTTCCGTTTGCAACATAGAATTGAAACAAACAATGACAAGGCATCAGTTTCATTTTCGGCAGCTCAGCCACATTCCATGCGCTAATGATCATGCGCCTGCTATCAGGGTTTGTTTTTAAAGTATGTATCAGTTCTTTTACCTGGTCAACCTCTACTCCATCTGCCCCGGCCCAGCTGCGCCATTGCTTTCCGTAAACAGGCCCCAGGTCGCCATTCTCATCGGCCCACTCATCCCATATTTTTACGTTGTGTTCTTTTAAATAGTTGATATTGGTATCGCCCTGTAAAAACCAGAGTAGTTCGTAAATAATACTTTTAAGATGGCATTTTTTGGTGGTCACCAATGGAAAACCATCCGCTAAATTAAAACGCATCTGGTAGCCAAAAACACTTCTTGTTCCGGTGCCGGTACGGTCACTTTTATCGTTCCCTGTTTCAATAATATGTTTAACTAAATCAAGATACTGCTGCATGGCTGCAATTTAAGCGAAAACTAAAAAGTAAGAAGTGAAAGTTATTAAGAGAGGAGAATTAAGAAGGAACCCTGTTATTTAATTGATTTATACTCTAAAATACAACCCTCTATACAAGGCATATAAATTTTTAAATAAGTACCATTACTAACCTCATAAGAAAAATTCTCATGTAAAATTAAAGCTGGTAAGAATTTGATCTCATCACCATTGATTAAAGAATAAGTATTGTAGCTCTTTAGGTAAACAGTATTTGCATTGGCAATAAAAGTACTATCCTTTTTAAACTCAATTATCTCAGGTTTTGCAGGATCAGCATCTCTAAATGAGCCCCCTCCCCCTATTCCAATTCCTGATCTTACCAGTTGCCATTTGCCAATTAATCCATCGTTTACAACAACTTCTTCATTCTTTTTACATGCTGACAGGCACAAAACTGACGATACTAATAAAAAGTAAAAATATTTCATATAAAGTATGACAGCCTAATATTCAAACTTGCTGCACGACAGCATATTATTGCATCAATTATAATTTCCCAAAACCATAAACTACAAACCGCCAACCCCAAACTGATATTTGTATCTTTGCAGCGGAGAAAAAAATATGAGCAAGAAAGGAAAAGTTTTAATGGCCATGAGCGGTGGTATCGACAGTACCGTGGCTGCTTTAATGCTTCACAAGGAAGGTTATGAAGTGGTGGGCATTACCATGAAAACCTGGGACTATGCAGCCAGCGTTGGCACCACCGGTAAAAAAGAGACCGGTTGCTGCAACCTGGATAGTTTCAACGATGCCCGGCAGGCAGCAGTGCAACATGGTTTTCCACATTTTATTTTGGATATACGGGAGGAGTTTGGCGATTTTGTGATTGAGAACTTTGTAGATGAATACATTGCCGGCCGTACCCCCAACCCCTGTGTAATGTGCAACACCCATATCAAGTGGCGGGCACTTATGAAAAGGGCCGATGCACTGGGTTGTGATTTTATTTCAACCGGGCATTATGCACAGGTGCACCAGCATACAAATGGCAGGTATTTTATACGCAAGGGCATTGATGACACCAAGGATCAAAGCTATGCCCTGTGGGGATTACAGCAGGACCTGCTGAGCCGTACCATTCTGCCCCTGGGCACCTATCACAAAAAAGACATCCGCCAGATGGCGCATGATTTTGGCTACCCTGAACTGGCAAAGAAAAATGAGAGTTACGAAATTTGTTTTGTGCCCGATAACGACTACCGTGGATTTTTAAAACGCAAAGTCGAAGGGTTGGAAGAAAGGGTGCACGGGGGAAATTTTATTGACAAGACTGGTAAGATACTGGGGCAACATAAAGGTTATCCTTTTTATACCGTGGGGCAACGTAAAGGCCTGGATATTGCCCTGGGCAAACCGGCTTTTGTTACCGAGATATTACCCGAAACCAATACCGTTGTACTGGGCGAAGAAGCAGATCTGAACCGCACCGAAATGAAAGTTAAAGGCATTAACTGGATAAAATATGATGGCATTACCGATGGAATGGAAGCCACAACCAAGATAAGATATAAAGATAAAGGTGCATTAAGTAACCTCTACACATACGAAAATGGCATACTTGTACGTTTTTATGCAGATGTTAAAGGTGTTGCGCCCGGCCAGAGTGCTGTTTTTTATGAAGGTAATGATGTAATTGGCGGTGGAATTATTCAACGGTCTGAGCAGCCTTTTTCCATTTAATTGTATCTATATTTGTATTACATATAAAAATCTTATGAGAAAGGTATTCCTGTCTTCGATCATCATTTCATCTTTAATTTTCAGCGCCTGTAACAAAGATGCAGAAGTACTTGACCTGCCTGCAATAAGTGATTATTATCCTTTAGAGGTTGGCAAATATGTTACCTACAGCCTCGATTCTACAGTTTTCATAAATTTTGGAACAAAAGATACGGTTATCAAGTACCAGGTAAAGCACCAGGTAGATGGAACATTAACCGATAACCTCGGAAGGCCGGCTTACAGGGTTACACGTTATATACGCAAAACAGCCGCTGATGCATGGGCGCCCGATAATACTTTTACGGCAGTGCCAACCGATTTTACCATGGAGTTCATTGAAAACAACATGCGTTTTATAAAATTGAAAGGGCCGATAAGAGAGGGATATGCCTGGCAGGGAAACACTTATATTGATACTTATTCCCTGAATTCAAATGTAAAATACCTGGATGACTGGAGTTATACTTACGAGGATGTGAATACAAGCCAGGTTGTTGGCACTTTTACGCTTGACAGCACTTTGAATGTTAACCAGCGTGATGAGGCCATAGGCAACGTGAATGATGCAAATTCTTACAGCGAAATAAATTTCAGTGCCGAAAAATATGCAAAGGGCATCGGCCTTGTTTACCGTAATTTTTTACATATAGAATACCAGCCGCCAACACCTGGCCATGGTGGCTATCGCCTGGGTTATGGTGTAAAAATGACGATGATCGACCATAACTAACCCCCCCAACCCCCTGAAGGGGGAGGAAAATTACAAGCAGAATAAGTTTCTATTTGAAAAGTATAAATTGAATCAAATAAGGTTACTTAAATCTATAAACCCTTTACCTAATTACCACATACTAATTACCAATTCCATCTATTTCCCCCTGCTAAAGACAGAAAAATCTGTTCCGGGTATTTTATCTGCTCCTAACTGATTTAACATGGTAACCAATTGCCCACGGTGATAGCTGGCGTGATTAAACACATGATGCAGCATTTGATAGACCGGCATCTTTACCTGTTCCTTATTACGTATAAAAGCAAAAACATGCGCCAGTTGGGTTTCGGTAGCATTATCAACCCAGTCTTTGAATTGCTGGCTTTGCTTGGCCAATATGCCCACCATTTCACCGAAACTTCCGGTAAATGCACTGCTTTCCAAAACAATATTTTCCGTGAGCTTTAATCGTTTCCACCATACCTCTTCGGCCAGCCACATGTGTTGCAGGGTTTTGTAGAGAGATGGAAAGCTGCCTGCAATTTCCCTGTTGATATCTTCATCGCTTAGCTTGCTGATACGGTCAGTTAAGAGTTTTGTTGCCCAGATATTATAAGCCGCATATTGCTGAAGCAGTTCTTTCATTTATATTTTTTTACTTTTGATAATTGTAACAAAGTTAGTGATTGAGTTATCACAACCATTAAACCATTAAACTTTAAACCTTTTACATGCCCGGTAAAAAATTTCCATACAGCGGTTTCAGTTCTGTTGCCATTCATGGTGGCCATGAGCCTGATCCCAACTATGCCCATCTTACGCCCATTTATGCCAGCAGCACTTATGTGTTTGATGAAGCAGAGCAAGGTATGCGACGTTTTAGCGGCGAAGAGAAAGGGTATATCTACAGCCGCTGGGGCAACCCCACCATTACCGAAGCCGAAGAAAAAATTGCTGCACTTGAAAGTTTTGGCATTGCAGGTGAAAATGGAAACGCTATTGAATTGAAAGCGATCCTGCATGCAAGCGGCATGGCTGCCATCAGTACTTTAATGATCGGCACTTTAAAAGCAGGCGATAAGATCTTAACGCATTACTCTTTATATGGTGGAACACAGGAACTGCTTGAAAAAGTTTTGCCACCACTTGGCATTGAAGCGATCATCATCGACCTGAGAGATCTGAATGCTGCCGCTGATGCGATCAATGCCGACGACAAAATAAAAATGCTTTACCTGGAAACACCCGCCAATCCTACCATACAATGCGTAGATATTGAAGAATTGACCAGGCTTGCCAAAGCAAAAAATATTATCGTTGCCATCGACAATACTTTTGCCACGCCTTACCTGCAACAGCCATTTCAATATGGGGTTGATTATGTAATGCACAGCACTACCAAGTTTTTAAACGGGCATGGTACTGCCATTGGCGGTATTTTAATTGGTAAAGATGTGGAGCATATGAGCAACCACATAACAAAAGTACACCGCTTGTTGGGTGGCAACAGCAATCCCTTTGATGCATATTTATTAATACAGGGTATGAAGACATTGGAAGTGCGAATGGAACGCCATTGCCACAATGCAATGGAAGTTGCAGGATTCCTGGAGCAACATCCGGCAGTGAGTAAAGTAAATTATTTAGGCTTGCCTTCGCACCTTGATTTTAATACAGCAGCCAAACAAATGCGGCACGCCGGCGCTATGCTTAGTTTTGAAATGAAGGACGGGCTTGAAGCTGCGAAAAGATTTATTGATAAACTACAAATGTGCATCCGGGCCGTATCGCTCGGCACCTGCGATACTTTGCTCTCACATCCTGCAAGCATGACACATTATAGTGTACCCAAAGAAAAAAGAGAGCAGTATGGCATTACGGACGGTTTGATACGCATGAGTGTAGGCATTGAAAATGTACAGGATATAATTATGGACCTGGACCAGGCACTGCAATAAGATGAAAGACCCGAAAAAAATTTACTTAGCTATTTTATACTTCTTTTTATCCACTGTTATTACCTGGTGGTTTGTGGATGTGTGCCCGTTGTATGAAAGTTTGCAGCAAAAATTATTATCAACCGGTATTGCAGGTGCAAAATGGGGTTTACAAATTGCAGCAGCTTATTTTTTTCTGGGCAATAAAAAATGGGACTTCATTAAAAACATTGGAGCAACCTGCCTGGTGGGTTCTGTAATTTTATTGCCTTATGCCATAGCAGCAACATGCAGCAATGCAAATGGTGCAGCCTTTTTTGTTACTTCACTATTGATCGCTGTTGCAGCAATGATAATTTTATATTTTTTAAATGTGAGAAAACTGGCATTGCACAGTAAATGGTTTTGGGGCTGGATCCTTTGCCTGGCAATAGCGATCACACTTCAGCTTACTTTAGTATTTTCGGTGATAAAATTTTAAACATGTCAATTGTTATAAGAAAAGCAGTTAAAGAAGATTGCACAAGAATGATGGAACTCATACAGGAACTGGCTGTGTATGAAAGAGAGCCTGAAGCCGTAACCGTAACATTTGATCATTTTGTTGAAAGCGGTTTTGGAGAAAATCCCGTGTGGTTTGCTTTTGTAGCAGAGGTTTCCTCCTATCCGGTCTCCGGGTCACCCTCTCCTTCAGGAGTTCCTTGGAAAGGAACGAGCGATAGCTCCCGGGGTGAGGTTGAAGGTTTTGCTCTTTGTTATATCCGCTACAGCACCTGGAAAGGCCAGCGCCTGTACCTGGAAGATTTTTTAGTTTCAGAAAAAATGCGGGGTAAAGGAATCGGCAAACTTTTGTTTGATACTTTAATTGAAGAATGCAAAGCAAAAAAATACAGCGGTATGGTTTGGCAGGTTTTGGACTGGAATGAGCCTGCAATAAATTTTTATAAGAAATACCCTGAAGTAGTTATTGATAAAGGCTGGCTGAATTGTTATATAGATTTTTAAAAATAAATATTTTTGGGGGCAACATATTCTTTCCTTAAGGCATCTTTCCTTTGTATTTTTTGCTAAACCTTACTTATATGTTATCTACCCTTACCGCAAAATCATTTTGCAGAAATGTATTTTTGATCTTTACTTTGTCAGTATTTTTTTCCTGCCAAAAAGATCTGAGCCGTGAAGATGGCGGAGTAGTCGTAACTCCTCCCGACTTGTCAACAAAGATCAATTCATCTGTATCGGGTTTTGTAACTGATGAAAACAATGCCCCGGTAAAAAATGCAGTTGTGGTTATGGGCACCGGTACAAGTAATACTGACAAGTATGGATATTTTGAGATCAAAAATGTTCAGGTTGTAAAAAATGCTGCTTTTGTATCAGTAAGTAAAACCGGTTATTTTAAAGGTATTAAAACCTACAGCGCAAAAGAGGGAAAAGCTGCTTTCTTCCGCATAAAATTATTACCCAAAACGGTTACGGGAAATTTCAACAGCACATCTGGCGGAACCGTTTCTACTGCAGACGGTTTAAGCGTTACGCTGCCTGCAAATGCTGTGGTGAATGCTGCAACCAATGTGGCTTATTCAGGTACTGTAAATGTAGCTGCCCGTTACATTGATCCAAAAGATGCCGAGATCAGTAAAATATTGCCGGGCGGTTCACTCGGTATAAATTCAGATGGCGCCATGAAGTTGTTGGGCGATTACGGATCAGCAGCAATTGAACTTACAGGATCGGCCGGAGAATTATTGCAGGTGATGACAGGCAAAAAAGCTACGCTGGTTTTACCAATATCTGCTACACTTTCAGCCAGTGCTCCTGCAAACATACCACTCTGGTACCTGGATGAAAGCAAAGGCTTATGGAAACAGGAAGGAAGTGCCACCAAATCGGGCAATAATTATATAGGAGAAGTAAGTCATTTTTCATTTTGGGATTGGGCGAATCAATCAAGCTATGTATATTTTGATTGTACGATAGTAGATGCAGCAGCAAACCCGGTACCCAATGCGCTGGTCTATCTGGAAGTGTTACCAACACAAGGTTATAATGGCTATGCATATACAGATGATAATGGTTATGCAGGAGGGTTAATTCCTGATAATACCCAGTTTAATTTCAGAGTATTGCCTTCAAATTTTTTTACCTGCAATACCCCGGTCTATTCCCAAAATATTGCTTCAACCAATGTTGCTCTTTCATTGGGAAATGTAACCATGCCAGCGGCCCGGACAGCTATCATTAGCGGCAATGTTGTAAATTGCTCAAATGCTCCTGTTACCAATGGCACTATTATGGAGCAGATATATTATTCCTACTTCAGGCACCCCGTTTCAGCTTCAGGCTCATTCAGTTTCCCGATTTTGTTATGCACCAATCCCGAACCGGTAGCATTGGTAGCCCAGGATTTTTCTACCAATCAATACGGCAACCCGGTATCTTATTCCATCATTCCGGGAAATAACAATATTGGGACCATTTCCGCCTGTGGTAATACTGTTGAGGAGTTCATGCGTTTCACCATTAACAGCAGTTCGTATAACTATGATGCCCCTTCCTGTGATTTGTATTGCTGGGGATGGACAAACCTCGTTCAAACAATCGCAAGTAAATGGGCTCCCTCCTATCATACAGCGCAGGCTGATTTTACAAGACAGGGCATTGCAACAAACAGCATACAGGACCTGATCTCTTTCCGTTCATCCGAATTTAATGATTCTCTTATCATCATTAATCCCATTCCGGTTTACATTTCAGAATTTGGCGGCACCGGTCAATATATGAGTGGCACCTTTTCGGGAACAATGAAGAGCTTTTTTACACCAACGAATACATTTTCTGTAAGCTGTACATTCAGGACCAAAGTATATTTTTAGATATCGGGGCAAAGAAGAATTATTAAAAGGCATGGGGTTAATAGATACCTTTGAATTCTAATGATGCTTTATACAATAATTCCTTATAAGAAACGATAGATATAAAAACAAACCTTAAAAACTAAACACATACTATTTACCTAATCCTATTTTATGTTATACAAATTCACAAAAAACAGGTTATACAGAGATACGCTGTTGATTATTACGGCGATCCTGTTCTTTTCCTGCCAGAAAACACTTGATTTTGAAAACTCCGGTGGCGCTCTTCAACCACCCGATCTGTCAACAAAGATCAATTCATCTGTATCGGGTTTTGTAACCGATGAAAATGATGTCGCCGTGTTGGGCGCAACTGTTCAGTTTGGTACCAGTACAATTACAACTGATAAGTATGGTTATTTTCAGGCAAAGAATGTGCAGGTAGTAAAAAATGCTGCTTTTGTTACAGTAAACAAGCCCGGTTATTTTAAGGGTATAAAAACTTATATGGCCAGGGAAGGCAAGTCTGCATTTTTCAGGATAAAACTGATACCAAAAACCATTGCCGGCACGGTGAATGCTGCATCTGGCGGTACGGTTACATTGCCAAACGGGTTAAGCGTAAAATTAAATGCGGGAACTATTGTAAATGCTGCAACCAATGCACAGTATAATGGCTCTGTAAATATTGCAGCGTTTTGGATAAACCCTGAAGCAACCGATCTGAACCAGATCATGCCAGGCGACCTGAGGGGCATTGATAACAATGGCTCTTTAAAACTGCTGCAAACATTTGGCATGGCAGCTGTGGAACTTACCGGCTCATCGGGAGAATTATTACAAATTGTAAATGGCCAGAAAGCAACACTTACAATGGCCATACCTTCGTCGCTCACTGGCAGTGCACCGGCATCTATCCCGCTTTGGTATTTTGATGAAACAAACGGATTATGGAAGCAGGAAGGCAATGCTACAAAAACAGGTAATACTTATGTAGGTGATGTGGGCCATTTTTCTTACTGGAATTGTGATTATCCATTTCCAAATGCTGTAACTTTTGATTGTACGGTTGTTGATGCAGCAAATAACCCCGTTGCAGGTGCTGATGTTGGAATATATTACAGCAATGGCCAATATACAGGTGCCCATGGCCTCACTGATTCCAGCGGATTTGTCAGTGGGTTGATCCCTGCCAATTCGCAATTAATTGTAAAGGTATTTACAACAACACATGTTTGTGCTGTCTATAATCAATCCTTTACTACTACCAATTCAAATGTATCGTTGGGAAATCTTACTATTGGAAGTATAAACACAGCCAGCATTACCGGTACGCTTACAAATTGCAATAACCAGGCGGTAACAAATGGCTATGTAATGATGTATCTCAATGGCCATTTTTCCAGGCATAATGCAAACGCCGGCGGCGCTTTCAATTTTAGTACATTAATTTGCGGAAGTACCAATATTGCAGATTTTATTGGAGGAGATGCAACAACTTCGCAGGAAGGATCCCTTAATAACTATGCCCTTGTAAGTGGCAATAATAATGTAGGCAACATAATAGCCTGTGGCCTTTCTAACCAGGAATTTGTTAACTATACGCTTAACAGTACTCCATTTACAATTACTGTTCCTGCCGGAACTGTTGTACAACAGTTTGATAGTATGTCCCTTAATTCTATTGTTATAAGTTCATTTCAGCCACCTGCAGGCGCAAATTTTGGTTTTTCAAAAACAGGTATTGGTGTTGGCAGTATTCAGAATCTAACCTTTTTTACCAGTTCACAAACCGGTACCACAACCATACCTGCTCCCATATCTGTTAATATTACAGAATACGGTAACATCGGCCAGTTTATCAGTGGCAGTTTTACCGGTAATGTTACCGGTACTGCACCTCCCAATAGTACGTATGCCATTACCTGTAATTTCAGGGTAAGGCGAAATTATTAGCCTATGTAACTAAATAATAAAAAAGCTTCCTGCAAAACAGGAAGCTTTTTTATTCCTTTAAACTACGCCCCTGTTTTCGTAAATTTGCGGTTCCAAAAAGTACAATAAAGATTTACAGTACAAGAGTGTCCTTCAACTTCGCTCAGGATAAACTGCCAAATGCAGTTGAAAAGCGTTACTAAGGTTCAACTCCAAAAAAAAATATTATGGCGGAAAAAATAACCATGAGTGCAGGTGGAAAACTGAATGTTCCCAACAACCCAACAATCCCTTTTATTGAAGGCGATGGCATTGGCCCCGAAATATGGGCCGTAGCGCAAAAAGTATTTGATACTGCTGTGGCGAAAGCTTATAATAGCGAGAGAAAAATTGAATGGAAGGAAATGCTGGCCGGGGAAAAAGCTTTTAAACAAACCGGGGAATGGTTGCCGGCCGCAACCCTGCAAACTGCCAAAGATTATATTGTTTCAATAAAAGGCCCGCTTACCACACCTATTGGTGGTGGTATCCGTTCGCTGAATGTTGCCATGCGCCAGGATCTTGACCTGTTTGCCTGTGTAAGGCCGGTTAAATGGTTCAAGGGGGTTCCTTCGCCGGTTGTGCATCCTGAGAATGTGGATATGATCATCTTTAGAGAAAATACCGAAGATATTTATGCAGGTATTGAGTGGAAAGCCGGATCGGCAGAAGCACAGAAATTTGAAAAGTTTTTGCTGGAAGAAATGGGCGTTACCAGTATTCGTTTTCCTGGTGACAGTAGCTATGGTGTAAAACCTGTTTCTAATGAAGGCAGCAAACGATTGGTGAGGGCTGCTGTTAAACATGCGTTGGATAATGATCTTCCTTCGGTAACACTGGTACACAAGGGCAACATCATGAAATTTACCGAAGGTGGATTTAAAACCTGGGGTTATGAAGTGGCCCGCCAGGAGTTTGGTGATAAAACCTTTACCTGGGACGAATGGGACCAGCTGAAAAAAGAACATGGTGAAGCTCATGCCAACGAAGTACAGCGCAAGGCACTGCACGAAGGCAAGTTGCTGGTTAAAGATATAATAGCTGATAATTTTTTACAGCAGATACTGATAGCACCAAAAGATTTTTCAGTGGTTGCTACCCTCAACCTGAACGGCGATTATATTTCGGATGCACTGGCTGCAGAAGTTGGTGGCATTGGCATTGCTCCAGGAGGAAATATCAATTACAATACAGGCTATGCAGTTTTTGAAGCGACACATGGTACGGCTCCTAAATTTGCCGGCACCAACAGTATGAACCCTTCATCAGTTATTTTAAGCGGTTGTATGATGCTTGAATATATGGGTTGGAAGGAAGCTGCAGGCCTGATCGAATCAGCATTGCAGGCTACCATCATGCGCAAACAGGTAACCATTGATTTTTATAACCTGATGACCGGTGCAACACTTTTAAAGACGACCGAATTTGGAGATGCAATTATTGAGAATATGGGCGTGGTTACGGGTGATGCACAGTTGAAGAAAAGTAGCAGTTTGTAAAAGCCATTTTGATTCTGGATACCTGATACTGGATGGGGCTCAAATAATATAAAGCTTCTAGAGTTTCAGGGTGCATCCGGTATCAGGTATCCAGTATCTTCTCTCTTTTCATACATTTGCAAAAACAATTAATAAATCATGGCAAAAATTAAAGTTGACAACCCCGTAGTAGAACTGGACGGCGACGAGATGACCCGTATCATCTGGAAATTCATTAAAGACAAACTGATACTTCCTTACCTGGAAGTTCCGATTCAATATTATGACCTGGGCATGGAATACCGTGATGAGACCAACGACCAGGTTACCATTGATGCAGCCAACGCCATCAAGGCCTGCGGTGTGGGCATTAAATGTGCTACCATTACACCCGATGAAGATCGTGTGAAAGAATTTAATTTGAAACAAATGTGGAAGAGCCCGAACGGGACCATCCGTAATATTTTAGATGGTACTGTTTTTCGTGAGCCAATTGTAATGCAGAATGTACCACGTTTAGTAACCAACTGGACAGCGCCGATCATTGTTGGCCGTCATGCTTTTGGCGATCAATACCGTGCTACTGATACTGTGATAAAAGGCAAGGGAAAATTAACCATGACCTTTACACCCGAAGGTGGCGGCGAAGCACAAAGCTTTGAAGTGTTCAATTACAAAGGTGATGGTGTTGCATTGTGTATGTACAATACCGATGAGAGTATTTATGGTTTTGCAAGAAGCTGTTTCAACATGGCGTTGAGCAAAAAATGGCCTTTATATCTTTCTACAAAAAATACCATCCTTAAAAAATACGACGGCCGTTTTAAAGATATTTTTGAAGAAGTTTATCAAAATGAATTTAAGGCAAACTTTGATTCAGCAGGCATTACATACGAACACCGCCTGATAGATGACATGGTTGCCAGCGCCTTAAAATGGAACGGCAATTTTGTGTGGGCCTGTAAGAATTACGATGGTGATGTACAGAGTGATACGGTTGCACAGGGATTTGGTTCATTGGGTTTGATGACATCTGTATTGGTTACACCCGATGGAAAAACTATGGAAGCAGAAGCAGCACATGGCACCGTAACCCGCCACTACAGGGAGCACCAGGCAGGCAGGAGGACATCTACCAACCCCATCGCTTCTATTTTTGCATGGACAAGAGGCCTTGCCTTTCGTGGAAAATTAGACAGCAACCAACCGTTGATAGATTTTTGCAACGCACTGGAAGCTGTTTGTATCGAGACCGTTGAAAGCGGCAAAATGACAAAAGACCTTGCAGTTTGTATTCATGGCAATAAAGTTAACCATGGTGAACATTATTTGTACACCGAAGAATTTTTAGATGCTATTGATGAGAATCTGAAAAAGAAAATGGGGATGTAGTAACAACAATAATTTATAAGCGACTATAAAAAACGCCCTAAATAAAAGGGCGTTTTTTAATTACTGAACATCTTCAATCATTTCTACAATTGGAATATCAAATTCAGTTTCAATAGCCCTTAAGTAAGAAATTTGTTTCAGATTAATTTCAATTAGATCTTGAAAGAAAGTTTCAGCGTCGCTTCCATACTTTTCCATTTCATCTTTTTTCCTTTTTATATACCTTTTTCTTTCATCTGCCAAAACAGGATCATCTAATTTTATCAATTCAATTAGATGTTTTGCTTCTTCATCATCTTCCGAATTTACCCTATAATCTCCTTTGTCATAAACTATTCTTTCTTCAAAATTTACTGCTGTTGGATTTAATACAGGTTGAAGATTGTCCCATTTTGATGTCTTTTCTAAATTCCATTGATGTTTTACTAAAAACCAGTTATCATAACCATCCTGATCTGTTCCTTTCAGATGGGGATTAAAATGTTCAATATCTTTTGCATCAGCCCTGCCAATATATTCCTCTGTATAAGCACAAAATCCATTTTGCTCTGCAAACAAAATTTCCGAAATATTTCCATTATTAGCTGAGTTGCCTACAATGTATGTAAGTCCTGAAGTAAGTATTTCAGAGTTAGGGTTTTTATTTACTCGTTTCATCTAAAATTTATATTCATCTCCCAGTTGTGTGACTTCTTTTAATAACTCTTTCTTTTTTTGAGAATCCTTTTCGTTAGCCATTTGTTCTTTTAATGAAACATACCTCTTATAAGCTTCTTGCCCGAACTTATTATAATAATTTACATTAAAATCGCTTCTTAAAATATCGTTAGGATCATCTCCAATAGGGGATTCTCCTCTCCGGACTGCAACTTTCCCGTTTTCATCATAGTATAAAATAAATCTTTCTGCGGGTTCAAACGAAGCGGCAATAAACGGTGAATGCGTAGCAACAATAAATTGTGCGTTTGGTGCTATATTTTTATAATTTTCTATTAAATCAATTTGCATATCCGGAAACAAGGAACGTTCCGGTTCATCTATTAAAATAATCGCATCATGTGTATCCAATTGATAAAGTGGGAATATAGAAAGTAATAGGGCTTTAGTACCTGTACTTAATCCAGAAACAGGAACTATATCATCATTTACTTTGGATTTTATAGGAATAGAAAATTCTGTATTAACTAAATCGACTTCTAAATTTAATCTTTCCAATAGAGGATTAAAATAACTTGCAAATTTTGTTAATGGATTTACATTATTTAAAGCCCATCTTTCAAACTCAATATTAAGTTTTCTTATATCGCCAATTGCACCTCTACTAATAAGCTCAGAGGCCATTTGAGTAAATTTCTTTCTATACTCAAGTATATCTGATAGCAAAGAATACCAAGCTTTTTCATCAATATTCTGAACAAATTGATAGATGTAGCTTTCTTTATAAAGTCTATGAAATGTTTCAATTTTCTTAGATTCAAGATTACTTGAAATATCTGCTGGATTTTGATTAAAAATATTTATTGCCTCTTTTGATATGATATCAGAACTTAGGTATAATAGTTTTACTCCGCTTTTAATCAGTTTTTCAATTGTACCGCTTCCAACAAGATCACTTTTAAATAATTTATCCCCTTTGAGTATCCCCTCTTTTACAATTCCTAAATTTTCATTATCATGAATAAAAATTATATCCCCTTCAAAACTAAATTCTTCAATTTCATTATTAAAAGATGGAAATAAAGATTGATTGTTGGCAATTTCCAATGAGTCTAATTTTATAACACTTTTTTTTATTAGCTCTAAAATCTTGGTTTTTCCTGTAGCACTTTGCCCTATAAAACAAATTTTTTCTAGAGGCTGACCAAATTTAACATGGCCTTCAGGATAAGAGAAATCAAAGGAAATATTCTCTAAATGAAAGTGCGAATCAATATGTAATTTTGATATTTTCATAATAGTAGTATACTACAAATATAACTTTTTATTGTATTTAAGATAATTCTCAGCCACTCATGCTTCAATCACCATCTAACGACCCGCTGCATGGCAAAACACTCCAGATGATCGTAACACATTTGGTAGAGATGTATGGCTGGGAGGAACTGGGCAGGCGCATCCCCATCAATTGTTTTAAGAGCAACCCAAGCATAAACTCCAGCCTTAAATTTTTACGCAAAACGCCCTGGGCAAGAAAGAAAGTGGAGGAGCTTTATATAAATGGGTAATTTTAAAAGATTTACCTTGTACCAACATTCATTTTATGGAAATACAAAAAGATATCCGCCTGGCGGTTTTAATAGATGCCGACAATGTGCCCTACAGCAATGTAAAAGGTGTGATGGAAGAAATTACCAAATACGGCACTCCTACTTTTAAAAGAATTTATGGCGACTGGACAAAGCCAACTGTGACCGGCTGGAAGAATGTACTGCTCGAAAATGCCATCACTCCTATTCAGCAATACAGTTATACCAGCGGCAAGAACAGCAGCGACAGTGCTTTGATCATTGATGCGATGGATATTTTATATTCAGGAAAGGTTGATGGCTTTTGCATTGTAAGCAGCGACAGTGATTTTACAAGACTGGCTACCAGGTTGAGAGAAGCCGGCATGAAAGTATTTGGCATCGGGCAAAAGAAAACTCCCAATCCTTTTATTGTTGCCTGCGACAAATTCATTTACATGGAGATCATCCCGGTTTTTGGTGCAGAAACAGAAGAGCCGAGTACAACTAAAACAAAATCCAGCAACCCCAAGCCAAAAGCACTGGTAGATAAACTGAATAAAGAAACGTTGAAATTAATTGCTTCAACCATTAACGATCTTGCCGATGAGAACGGCTGGGCATTTTTAGGTGATGTAGGGAACCTGATCTTAAAGAAGCAGCCGAATTTTGATCCGAGGAATTATGGCTTTCAAAAGTTAACGCCTTTAATAAAATCTGCTCCGCAGTTTGAAATTGATAAGAGGGAGACGGATAAGGCAGGAATAAAGCTGGTGTATATAAGGAATAAGGAATCGTAGACAAAATTGCATTTTGTGAGGATTTTTTTAAGACATATTTTTTTACTCACATTTTTTTGTCGAAATTAATTGCCAGATTTTGTGATATTTTTTTTCAGTGCAAAAAAAATAATCACAAATTTTTCAGCGGCATTTAAATAACTTAACCTGAATATTTTTTTTATTTCTCCCGGCTCCCGCTGTACAATTCATACTCAAATAACCTGCAATCGATCTTACTCGTGTAAAATTCAATCCTGCGGCTGGGTTTTAAGCCGATCTTTTTACCAAGTTCTAAATTACCGGTAAAAATATAACCAAAGTAGCCCTTGCACTTCTTCTTTAAAAAATCGCCCATACGTTTGTAGGTAATTTCCAGTTCTGCTTCCACACCCAGGCGGTCGCCATATTCAGGATTAAAATAAATAACACCGTTTTCTCCTTCAGGTACATTGGTCTCTTCAAAATCGCAAACGGCAAACTCAATGAATTCTTCCACGCCCGCAATGCCCGCATTTATTTTTGAAATATTTACAGCATCTTCACTGATATCTGTGGCAATTATTTTTAATCCCGGTACATCAATAACCTGCTGCTCCAGTTTTTTAAACTCAGCATTGTATTTATCTTCTGTATAACCAACCAGGTGCATGAAAGCATAATTAAAACGCAACAAGCCCGGTTTGCGGTTGGTACCCAGCAATGCTGCTTCTATTGCAACTGTTCCAGAGCCACACATAGGATTTACAAATACAGACTTACGATCCCATTTTGTTGCCAGCAAAGTAGCCGCCGCCAATGATTCCAGCATGGGCGCCTTGCCGGGAATCTTTCTATATCCATGTTTAGATAAGGTTTCACCGGAAGTATCAATAAAAATTTCAGCAACAGATTCTTTCCAGTATAAATGAATAACGGTTTTATCAAGCTCCGGGCCCGAGTTTGGACGTTCGCCGGTTTTGTTTCGGAACCGGTCAACAATGGCATCCTTTACTTTTACGTTAGCAAATAAAGAATTGTTGATAGTATCATTGGTCACATTGCTGCTGATGGAAAAATAGCCATCTACAGTCAATACATCTTCCCAGGGAAAATCAATAAGTGCCTTGTACAGGCCATCGGCATTGTAAGCAGTAAATTCTTTTAAGGAAAATAAAACCTGGCTGGCGCAACGCAAATTCAGATTCAATTTGATACAATCCTGCAAATTTCCGTTGAGCTCAACACCGGTTTTAAAAACCCGTTCGGGTTTGTAACCAAGTTCTGCCACTTCCATTTGTAAATATGGAGACAAGCGGTTGCTGCAGGTTATAATAATACGGCTGCTGGTTTCAAAAATTTGCATCTGCAAACTTATAACTTATAGCTTATAACTTATAACTTTGCCCACATGCTAACAATCAGTAACCGCGGCCAGCAAATGCCGGCATCTCCCATTCGTAAATTGGTTCCATATGCAGAAGCTGCAAAAAAGAAAGGGACCAAAGTGTATCATTTAAATATTGGCCAGCCCGATATTGAAACACCGCCACAATGCCTGGATGCCGTACGCCATTCAGACTTTAAGGTTTTGGAATACAGCCACAGCGCCGGTAACGAGAGCTACCGCAAAAAATTAGTGCAATACTATAAAACGGTTGGTATTGATGTTACACATGAGCAGATCATCATTACCACCGGGGGCAGCGAAGCCATCATTTTTGGTTTTATGGCCTGCATGGATGCCGGTGATGAAGTGATCATTCCCGAGCCTTTTTATGCCAACTATAATGGTTTTGCTGTGGAAGCAGGTGTTATCGTAAAACCTATCATGTCGAGCATTGAAACAGGATTTGCCTTACCTCCTATTGAAGAATTTGAAAAAGCGATCACTTCCAAAACCAAAGCCATTGTTATCTGCAATCCAAATAATCCAACGGGTTATTTATACAGTTCGGCCGAAATGGAAATTTTAAAGCAACTCATTATCAAATACAACCTGTATCTATTCGCTGATGAAGCCTACCGTGAATTTTGTTACGAAGGCACACATACCAGTGCTATGCATTTAACAGGTGTAGATGACCATGTTGTTTTGATGGATACCATCAGTAAGCGTTACAGCGCCTGTGGTGGCCGCATTGGCGCATTTGTTACAAAGAACAAAGCATTACTTGATGCAACTATGAAACTGGCACAGGCAAGATTAAGCCCGCCTTCCTTTGCTCAAATTTTAGGCGAAGCAGCTGTTGACTTACCTGCAGATTATTTTAACGGCACCAGGGCCGAATATAAATTACGTAGAGATACTATCGTTAAAAGATTAAATGCAATTCCGGGCGTTTTTTGTCCTAACCCGGGCGGTGCATTTTATGCCATGGCCAAATTACCCATCGATGATTCGGATAAATTTTGTCAATGGCTGCTGGAATCTTTTAATTACAATAACCAAACAGTAATGCTGGCACCAGCCACCGGTTTTTATAGTACGCCTGGTTTGGGTAAACAGGAAGTACGTTTGGCTTATGTAATAAATGTAAATGCCATCAATGCGGCCATGGATTGTTTGGAGAAAGCGTTGGAAGCATATCCCGGCAGGCAATAAATATTTTTAATGAAGAAGCTTTTTCTTTTTATTATTTTAACCGCAAGTTGCTGCACATCATTTTCGCAGTATTATATTTTAAATAAGCGTTCTAAAATAAAAGAGAACATAGAGAAATATTATGCTGAGCATAACCGAAAATATACTTTTGCCGAAACCGACAGCACCATCACTTATATTTTAAACGACAGCCTTTCTTTACCCGCAACCAGTATTTTTTATTTTAACAACAGAAACGCCTGCATAAAACAGGAAGTTATTTTTTCCTGCGACTCCTGCCTGCAAAAGTCCATCCGGGAATCGTTCAACAATAAGTTTACCAAATGGGAAAAAATTGGTACAGAAAGTTACTATACTGGTTTTCCGTACAATGTATTGATGGAACCGGTAAGGGAAAACGGGCAGTTTATGATGCGCTATACCCATCTCAGGCGCAGGGCGTTGAAAAATTATAAGGGAGAATAAAGCAGCCTTTAGTTTCTTTTTTTCTTCGGTTTTGTACCAATAACTTTTGGTTCGGCTTCCATTACAATGCTTATTGCCTGGGACTGATCTACCAGGCTTATTTTTCTGTCTTTATAGCCCTTAAACTGTATATGCAGCGAATCATCTGGCGAAGCAAAAATTACCACATTCCCACTCTCACTGGTGTTTACAGTTTCACCGGTTGACTTAATTTTTATTGAAACGCCGCTTATTGGCTTCCCGGCTTTTGACTCTAAAACCATAACAGCATAGTACTTTTGTGCATGCAGCAAAAAACTACCAAGCATCAACCCAATCAATATCGTAAGTCTTCTCATGTAAAATTTTAATTTCTAAAGGTTGGGCAAGATATTGAAAATATGTTTCTCTATCATGCTTATCTTAAATGAGATTTTAAAAATGCAACCGTCTTGTTCATTGCATCATCGGTGTTGGTATTGTTAAAACCATGGCCGTCTAAATATTCATAGTATTCATTAGGCACACCCAATGTATTTAACCTTCCTCTTAACTGCTGGCTTTGATACAGCGGTACGATCACATCAATAGTGCCATGAAATATAATGGTTGGTTTTGTTTGTGCAGTGGCTACTGAATGCGGACTGTTGGAATCATACAAAGCCACGTCCCAGGGAGCGCCATTGAATTGTGTTAACAGCGTACTGATCGGTTTACCCAGGAAAATATTAAAAGTATTGTACCAGCTCCAGTCGCTTAATTTGGCAGGGCCAAAAAAATCTGCAACAGCTCTTACATAACCATTCGTATTGTGTGCGTAGGTATATAACATGGCAAGATGAGCCCCTGCACTGGCACCGATCATGGTCAGCGTATCAGACACAACAAAACTGTTTTTATTATTGATCATCATGTTCACGCCTGCTTTTATATCATTCATGATCTCTGTATGATGAATGCCGGCCGTGCTGGTCAACCTGTAATTGATATTTGCAATAGCAGCTTCGGGCCATTTTGCCCTGAGCAGGTTTTTATAATAATTCATTTCTGACTTATCACCGGCTTCCCAACCACCACCATGTATAAGTATGATCACTTTGCTTGCCGTTGTACGGCCGGCCGGTAAATAAATATCCATTTTTTGTTTTGGGTCAGATCCGTATGCCGTATCCAGGATTATTCTTTCAGCAAGCGTTGATCCACCACCTCCACCGGTTCCGCCTCCACCTGTTCCACCACCGCCAGCCGGATCTTTAATACATGAACTGAAAGAAACAATAAGAAGTAAAACTAAAAGATTCTTTAAGCTTGTATTGGTTTTCATATTAGTTTTTGGGTGAGAAATAGCTATAGGTCTTAAACCTCCCGGTCAAGATATATGTTTAAACCAAAATAAAAACCAAATATTGCCCGGGAGGTTTTTCCATAACTATAACCAACCCTTTATTTAACATGATTTTTTATTTTACTTAGCTGCCTTTGTTATTTCTACAGTCCATTCGCTGCCGCTGTAAATTTTATGGGTCGAAGAAAAATTACCCATGTTCAATGCAAATGATAGTTGCAATAAGCTATTGAGATAAGCAAGCGGTTTCCCCTTTGCTACTCCACCAAAAGTTTCCATCTATTGTAAGGCTGCCTGGTACTTTTTTATTTTATCCTGGTAAATAATTACATCCATTTTTTCTCCAACTTTTATATTGAGTTGATTGAAAAGTGCAGCGGGAATATTTGTCCAGATATTACCATACTGCACATCCAGTATAGCAATTGTCCCTTTTATTTTTTTCCCTTCCAGTACCGCTTGTTGATACTGGATCTTAACCACGTCGTTTGGTAATAGCTTTCCAACCTGTTCAAAAGTTATAGTTCCTGATGCCAGCCTTGCAGCCGTGTAAGCATACACATCACGCCCATGAAAAGTATAGGACTTTTCAGAATTTTTTCTCCGGTTCAGCACTTCATCTACCTGGCGTATCTCAGCAATACCTAATGATCCTGCGATCAAAGTAAGCGTGCCATTATCAGGTGTAACAATATAATGGCCGCTCTTTGTCCTCAATACAACCGATCTTCTTTCGGTGCCAACTCCGGGATCAACAACTGATACAAACACAGTACCGGCAGGCCAGTAAGTAACAGTTTGCTCAAGCCGGTAAGCTGCTTCCCAGATATTGTAGGCAGGAATTTCATGAGTAAGATCAAACAATTTCAGATCAGTTGAAACTTCCATGGCAACACCTTTCATCGCAGACACGGCCCCATCTTTCAATCCAAAATCAGATTGAAAAACAACCATCTTGTTTTGAGCATTAGAGACATTTGTTGACAGTAAAACAACAAGTGTAAACACTAATCGGTAGAGATTTTTTTTCATGATATTCCTGAATTTAAAAAGGGTTGACGGCTTTAAAAGCTGTCAACCCTGTAACAAAAATTTTACTCTAAGTCTTAAAAGTTAAAAGACAGCTTGCTGAATAATTTTCTTCCGTTAAAACCCATTTGTACTGAATCCCATGGGCCACCCGATTCATTGTCTCCAAACCAGCCTTTAGCTTGTGGGTTTACACCCAGGTCGGGATGAATATTAAACACATTATCAACACCGATAAAGAAGGTTATTTTTTTACTGATGTTGTATGAAGCAAAAACATCAGTAACCAGTTTTCCTTTAAAATTAAAATGTTCAGGTACATACACATTTGGATCTGCATCGGTTGGCACCTGCGGGTTGATACCGGTTTGATTTGGATTATCAGCAGTTGCATCTCCAAAGCCCATTAATTTTATTTTACCAAAATAGCTGAGGTTTGCTCCCACACCGAATTTTTTCAAACTGTACTGCAGGCTTAAATTAAATTTAGTATTAGGTGCCGATGCCAACAGGAACGCTTCTTCCCTGTCGCTGAAAAATGTTTTTTGATTCAATACAGTACCGTTTAAAGCTGATGGTACATTGATCTTATCAAGTTTCATTTTTTGATAATTACCGGCTAATAAAATCTTAATGCCATTGTTGCCCCATTTTTTTGAATAGTCTGCAACAACATCAATACCATAATTGGTGGTATTAACTGCATTGGCAAAGAATTGTACTGTTGCCACATCGGCTGGTATCTGAGAAGTAAATGAGGGTGGTAATGTAGGGTCAGATGCACTGAACAAACCCGACAACACGATCCTGTCCTTTACTTTTACAATATACCCATCCATTGTAAAAGTTAAACCAGGTACAGGTTTCCAGGCAAACCCAAGGCTACCGTTTACCGATGTTTCTTCTTTAAGATCGGGAATGCCGGCAGCTTTTGTAATAGCGCTGCCATTGCGTGCAATAAGTGCATTAACCAGGTTACCACCACTGAAAGAAGTGAGCGTATTCTGGAAATTGATCTGTTGTAAACTCGGCGCCCTGAAGCCGGTACTCACCGAACCCCTGATATTAAAATTTGAAACAACTTTATATCGTGTTGCAAATTTGAAAGTAAATACAGAACCAAAATCTGAATAATTCTCAAAACGTATTGCTGCGTCAGTTAACCATTCTTTGGTTACATTCAATTCTCCATCAGCATATATACTGATATTAGACCGGTGTGCTTTGATCGCATCTGAAGGAGTGAATCCCGGGAAACCCTGTGCACCGGCTGCCGGAGCCCTGTTTTCATTAACATTTGGATAATAGATATCGCCGGTATAGTAACTTTTGTAAGAAGCTTCTTCGCCTGCATAAATACCATACTGCTCATACCTGAATTCAGCTCCCAAACCAAGGTTAAGTCCCTGCGCAATAGAACTGAACGACCTGCTTGCATCCAGGTTCACGGTATTCTGTAAAAAATTAAACCCGCCATCATCAAAATGAGTTTGACGTGGTGTACCGGGTGTCAGGAACTGGGAAGCATTAAAAGTTTTGTCGCCATAATAATGAAAGTCATTTCTTCCAACAGTATTGCTCACATCCCATTTCCAGTTGTGACACATTCCTTTAACGCCTGCCGAAATTGAGAAGTCTTTTATTTTGGTTTGAATATGCGGATTGTAATAGATCTCACCGTCGCTGCTCGTACGCATGATATTTGGATCGTAGATAATATCACCATTCATATCAACAGGAAAACGCTGTGGCCTTGCACTCCAGTTCCTGCTATAAGCATAAGCATCTGAAGCTTTGTAATTGTATCCTCCAAAAGAATAAACAGTAACTTTTTTATTGGCTGTTGGAATCTCCATGTTATACATGGCTCCATAAGTATCTATCGAACCATCACCAAATGCACGGCGGTAAGGGTTTATATACGGCAAGGCATTTTTATCCGTTTGCCAGTTGGTTGTGTCAGATTGCCTGTATGTTTTTCCATGGCTTAAAACATCCATTGAAACATTTATAAAACCTCCGTTCTTACCAAGTGCTACGCCGCCATTGGCAGAAAAAGAAATTGTGCTTCCGTCGATCTTTTTACCAGAAACATATTGGTTACCCTCATTAAATCTTGCAGGATTGAATTTGTTATCATAAAATCCGGCCCATCCCAGGTTGATAGACCATTTATTGATATCTTTTTTAAGCACGATATTCATTACACCGGCCATCGCATCCGACCCGTATTGAGCTGATGCACCATCACGTAAGATCTCAATTCTATCTACAGCCGATTGCGGAAATGCATTCAGGTCAGCGCCGGAATTACCTCTTCCTCTTGTACCAAACAATGCTACAAAAGCAGTCTGGTGGCGGCGCTTACCGTTTATTAAAACCAGGGTTTGATCAGGGCCAAGGCCACGTAAAGTTCCAAGGTCAACGTGATCGGCTCCATCAGCTCCCGTTTGTTTATTATAATTAAAAGAAGGCGCTGCCATATTTAAAGCAGAAGTAAGGTCCATTTTTGCTGTAGGCAAGCCTACCTGGTTAATGCGGATCACATCAACCGGTACAGCCGTTTCGATCTTTGCACGTGGGGCACCACGGGTACCAACCACTACCACATCAACATATTCTATGGATGTAGATTCCAGCGTAACAGAAACAGTGGTTTGTGCAGCCAGCGTAATTTCCTGGCTGGCATAACCAATACTGCTCACCTCCACTACATCGCCAGGAGAAGCCTGGATGGATGCAGTACCGCCGGTATTGGTTGCTGCGCCTTTGCCGGTTGATTTAACCTTTACGGATGCATCTGCAATAGGATTTCCGGTTTTTGAATCTGTAACCTTAACAGCATAATTGTTTTGTGCTTGTAAAAGCAGGGTACCCAGCAACATGCTGAGTAATAGTGTTAGTTTTCTCATATTACAATTTTGTGGGGCAAAGTTGGGCATATTAGCTGACATTATGTAACAAAATTTTCAACCCTATAATGGCATTCCGAAGGATAAAACCGCCCTTTTATAAGGTAAAACCGTGGAGTTTAATGTTATTATCGGTGATTATAACATCATTATCGCCGAATTTAATGTTATAATCGTTGAGTTGAACAAAAAAGACGGGCATATATTGATCAACCCGGCGAATTCAATAATAAAATTTTAAAATTCGTCAATAAAGACGCCCTTTTGATTAATAAGATCATTTCCAAATGAATTTCCACTCAGCCATATCGAAAACTTTCGTTCGAAATGCCTTGCTCCAAAAGTAATAGACATTCAGACCAGGAACAAGGATGCAAAAAATACAGCCTCCATCACTTTGGCTACGCTGGTAGGTATATTTTATTTGTGAAACATCAATAAGAGAATACTTTCTGTATTCATACTGAACAGGCTTTTTATAAAATCTTTTTTTCTTACTGATAAACTTATAGGAGAATGTGTCTTTCCACGCCGTTGGGTTTGAAATTTCTATTGAGTCATTTGTAATGTTTTCTATGGCAAAAGCAGCAGGCTTCTTATCATCAATCAGTTGAGCTGTATCGCCCGGTGTTCTGATCTCAATTTCAGACCCAGGCAATATCTTAATTTTCTTTTTACCTTTTTGAATGTAAAGTGTCTGTGCCTCTGCAATAGAAAAGGCCATTAAAAACAGGCAGAGTGTTAAAAGCCTTTTGATATACATAGAAGGTATTATTACCTGTCAGCCAACATTTAATATTAGTTCTACTTTGCTCCCGGCGGACAATGCAGTTTTAAATAATTAGTATATAAAGTTGAAAGATGTTCAAATGTACCGGCACCTTCTGATATGCTATGCGTTCTGTTTGGATAAGCCATGTACTGGAACTGCTTATTGTATTTTATAAGTTCGTTCACCAATAATTCTGCATTGCTGAAATGCACATTATCATCTCCTGTGCCATGGATATATAACAAATTCCCTTTTAGATTTTTTACATAAGTTATCGGTGAGCCATTAATAAAATCTTCTTTATTTTCCTGTGGCAGGCCCATGTATCGTTCCTGGTAAATATTATCGTAAAACAACTGGTTAGATACTGCTGCAATGGCAATACCTGTCTGGAACAACTCAGGATACCTGAACAGCAGGTGCAGGGTAGATGACCCACCACCACTCCAGCCCCATACTGCAGTACGTTCTTTATCCATATAAGGTTTCATCTCCAGCATCTTTGCAAAACCTTTGGCCATGTCTGTAATGTTCACATCGCCTATTTTACGGTAGATAGATTTCCTCCAGGCAGCGCTTTTAAGTATTGGTGTACCACGGTTCTCTATCGCTACCTGTATATAACCATCTCCACGCATATCGCCTTTGTATAAAGAATTATTTTGTGATCCATAACTGTCCACCACGGTTGTTGCGGCCGGTTCGCCATACACATAAAATACAACCGGGTATTTTTTTGTTGAGTCGAAATTCTTCGGCCTGTTGATCCAGGCATTTAATGTTATCTGGTCGTCGGTTTGAATTTTGATGAATTCTATATCAACAGTGCTGTCTCTTTTAGCTGTTGCTTCAATACTTTTTGCATCGTTAAGCGGTGTATTGGCCGGCAGTTTCAGCCATTCAGTAACCCTGGGAGTATTGTGGCTTGAATAAGTATGAAAAGCAAATTTTCCATTGGGCGATATCTGGTAGTTGTGCATACCGTCCCTGCCATTTGCAAACACAGGGTCAAACTCTTCCTTTGTAATATTTTTACCATTAAGTATGCGGTTAAGCAATGTAGGCTTCTCAATATTTAGTTTATACAAATAAAGTTGTGTGGCATTATAAGGCGATGCAGTAAAATAAATGAGGTTGTTTGCTTCATCAATACATTTTATATCATCAATATCATAAGGGCCGGTTGTTAACTTAACTTCTGTCTGGCCATCGCGGCTTATTTTATAAATATGCCTCCAGCCATCTTTTTCGCTGATCCAGATAAAATCTTTACCGCCATTGATCCAGTTCCAGCCTCTCGGGTCATCTGTATTCAGGTCAACCCAGGCACTACTATTCTCTGCCCAAAAAGTTTCAGTGCCCCCATCAGTGGTATTGCAATACAATAATTTACTTTCCTGTTGCTTGCGGTTAAGTTGTTGTACAACCAATTCAGTTTTACCCGACCATTCCATCCTGGGTAAATAATTCTGTTGAGGATCGCCCTCAATATTCATCCATTTTATACGTTTGTTTTTGATATTGACCACACCAATTTTTACAGCAGATGGCGCTTCGCCAACTTTTGGATATTCAACCGGTATAACCTGCGAATAATTACTATCAGTTGTGTTCAACATGTAGTAATCCTTTATTTTAGTTGCATCAACCTGCCAGAAGGCGATCATGGTTCCGTCCGGGCTCCATCTGAACCCATCCCTGCAGCCAAATTCTTCTTCATAAACCCAATCGAAGGTTCCGTTGATGAGTTTACGGGTGCCGTCTTTTGTAAGTTTGGTGATCTCTCCGCTGCCGATGTCTTCACTGTAAATATTATGGCCGCTTACATAAGCCACATCTTTTCCATCGGGCGAAAACTTGGCGAACATGAGTGATTGGGGCGGAAGTGTTCTGCCCATTTTAGTAAGCTTATTAGCTATTATATCGTACAGCCAGTAATCGCCCATGGTATTGTAGCGCCATACTTTTACTGTTTTGGTAAAAATTAACACACGGGTATAATTACTGTTGAATTCGTAAGATTGCGGCACTAAAGCTTTATTGGTTTCCGGGTCTATAAGTTTTGATTTGTCAACCACCACCGTTTCTTCTTCTGTTATGGGGTCGATCTGTATAATATTCCCTTCTTTTACTCTTGTGTAGGAATTACCATCGGCAGTCCAATTAATTTTCCCCCGGTTTTGCGCCACAGACAACTGTGTAATACATATAAATATTATGAGAATTTTAATTCTGAAAACTGACATATTTCGAGGTTTTGAAAATTAAAAATACGTAATTACGGCAACCTTTAAGCAGCTTTGCTGTAAAAGCATTTATTTTTGCCGTCATGGAAAAGGAAAAGCTGAGGCTTGATAAATACTTGTGGGCCATCAGGTTGTTTAAAACCCGCAGCCAGGCAGGCGATGCCTGTGATAATGGCAAAGTGAAATTTAACAGGGAAAATACCAAAGCAAGCCGTGCAGTACAGGTAGGTGACGAATACGAAGTAAAGACTGAAAACAAACGCTGGGTAATAAAAGTTACCGGGCTGTTATTTAAAAGAGTACAATACAGCGAAGCCATAAAATTTTATACTGATATTACACCTCCCGAAGAACTGGATCGTATACAATTCCAGGCGGGCTGTTTTCATACAGGTAAAAGAATGAGCAAGCAGGGCAGACCAACAAAGAAAGATAAAAGGGATTTGGATGATTTTATGAAAACCCCCTCCGCCCCCTGAAGGGGGAACCGGAACCTTATAAATCTAAGTTGCTCATAAATCAAAACACCCTTGCTATACCTTATTTAAAAACATTAATGTTTAGCTTTACAAATGACTAAAAGAACGCTGAATTATTTTACACTAAAAGCCCCTTTAGGGGTTGGGGTATGAAGATCGATATCATCTCTGTTGTTCCCAATTTATTAGACAGCCCTTTTTCACATTCCATCATGAAAAGGGCGAGGGATAAAGGCTTGCTTGAAGTGAATGTGATTAACTTACGGGATCACACCACATACGCAAGGGCGCAGGTAGATGATTATGCTTTTGGCGGCGGCGCCGGTATGGTAATGATGATAGAGCCATTGGTGAATGCCATTGAAAGTTTACAGAAAGAAACTGCTTATGATGAAGTTATTTTTTTAACCCCTGATGGTGAAACATTCAACCAGCAAATGGCAAACGGATTTTCCTTAAAAAATAATTTGCTGCTGATATGTGGCCACTACAAAGGGATCGACCAGCGTTTCAGGGACCATTTTGTAACCAGGGAAATTTCTATTGGCGATTATGTCTTAAGTGGCGGCGAACTTGCTGCTGCAGTGCTGGTGGATGCTATTGGCAGATTAATACCCGGAGTTTTGAATGATGAAACGTCTGCACTCACAGATTCCTTCCAGGATAATTTATTGGCACCTCCGGTTTATACCAGGCCCGAAGAATTCCGTGGCTGGAAAGTGCCCGAAATTTTAATGAGCGGTAATCATAAATTAATAGAAGAGTGGCGGCATGAACAATCTGTAAAACGAACAGAAGAGAGAAGGCCGGACCTGTTGGATTAGTTATCGTATTAGTATTGTATTGCCCCATCGTTGTATGATCTCTCCGTCATAAGCTACTCCCTCTGCCACCCATGTGTAAGACTCCTGGGGTTGTTTCTTGGTCTTATACTCTCCATTCCACCCATTTGCAAAGCCGGCAATAGTTGTTGTAAAAACAAGATTGCCCCAACGGTTATATACTCTGAAATAATTCAGTTTGTTTATCCCGAAGAGGATTGGATACAGCACGTCATTAAGCCCATTGCCATCGGGAGAGAATGCACTTGGAACAATAATGTCTTTAAAGTTCTGTTCAACCTTCACCAGTTGCGTATCAATTACATTACATCCTCCCGGTACGCTTATAGAAATGGTATATTCTATTTGTTGCTGTTGGTTATAGTTAAACACGGGATCGATGATCATAGAATTATTTAATCCAATGGAAGGTTGCCATGTATAATTATTGCCTCCCAGGGTAAGTGCCTGTAATTGCAAAGGACGATTTACGTAGGCGGTGAGGGCAGGATACCTCGTACTGGGTATTGATGATCCCGTAACCGACATGGTAATTGAGTTACTCGTAACATTAGCTACTGTTACACAAGCTGCATTTGATGTCATCTCGCAAGTGATCATATCTCCATTAATAATACTGTTATCAGTATAAATTGCATTATTAGCACCTACATTCATGCCGTTTTTCTTCCATTGATAAACAGGAGCAGGTCCGCCATTTACAGGTGTGGCAGTTAAGACCACAGTAGTTCCGGCGCAAATTGGATTGGCTGATGCAACAATATTTACCGATGGTGTAACTGGGCCGGATACAAACATAGTAATACTGTTGCTGGTTGCAGGATTGCCGGTTGCACAATTTGCATTGGATGTAAGTGTACACCTGATCACATCACCGTTGGCCAATGCATTGTCTGAATAGGTAGGACTATTGGTGCCAACATTCACGCTATTTTTCATCCATTGGTATACAGGGGTAGTACCACCATTCGCAGGCGTAGCGGTAAATGTTACCGGCGTACCTGTGCAGGTTGAGTTACCGGAAGCAGTAATAGTCACTGATGCTGTTACCGATGGTGTTACGATCATTGTGATGCTGTTACTGGTGGCCGGGTTTACGGTGACACAGTTTGCATTGGATGTAAGTACACACCTGACCACATCGTTATTAGCCAATGCATTATCGGTATATATTGTACTATTGGTACCAACATTCATGCTATTCTTCGTCCATTGATACACAGGTGCAGCCCCTCCATTGGTAGGCGCTGCAGTAAAAGTTACCGGAATTCCTGCACATATCGAGTTGGCAGAAGCTACAATGTTTACAGATGTCGTTACTGAAGCGGTGACTGTCATGGTTATGCTATTGCTGGTTGCAGTGGTAGGAACTGCACAGCTTTCGCTTGACGTAAGTGTACAAATTATCACATCTCCATTGACTAATGCATTATCAGTATAAACCGAACTGTTAGTTCCTGCAATCACGGCGTTCTTTGCCCATTGATAAACAGGTGAAGAGCCGCCATTTGTTGGTGTGGCAGTGAATGTTACAGGCATTGCAGTACAAACAGGATTACTGGAGGCGTCAATGGCTACTAATGGTGTTAACTGCCCCGATACTGTCATTGTAATATTATTACTGTTTGCCGTATTGCTGGTTAAGCAACTTGCATTGGATGTAAGCATACAACTGATCACATCTCCATTGGCTAGCGTATTGTCTGTATATGTTGGGCTGTTAGTTCCTACATTAATGCTGTTCTTTGTCCATTGATAAACCGGGGTAGTCCCGCCATTTGTAATGGTGGCGGTAAATGTTACTGCAGTTCCTGTGCATACAGGATTTGCTGATCCCGTAATAGATATCGTTGGTGTTACTGCAGGGGTAACAAATAAGGTTGCCGGGTTAGAAGTAGAGTTATCGCATGCACTCGTGAGCACACAGCGGTATTGGTAATTATTCATACCTGCTGTAATACCGATCAATGTCAGCGTTGCAGTAGTTGCACCACCGTATACCCCACCATTGGTAACATTGTTCCAGTTAGCACCCCCATTAATACTTTCCTGCCATTGGTATGTGCTGTTATTGACAGCTGTAATATTGAAAGAAGCAGTGCCGCCTGCACAAAGTGTAGCGTCTGTTGGATGGGCGCTGACGTTGATCAGCAAACAGGTACAGATCATATTGGGGGTATAACTCGTGTTGGCAGCTGTAAGTGTTACCGACGAAACAGGATTAGTTGCATTTAGCGTAACCGATGTACCCACAACAGCAGTAAGATTTGATGGCTGCAGTACAAGCGTGTTGGCTGCAGTTACACTACAGGGAGTTGTACTAAGCGGGAGAGAAATAGTTGAGGCCAGTTTATAACCATTAAAATTTGCGCCGTTCACCCATCCTGTCAAAAGCAAATTATTATTATCAACATCAATACTTGCAAGTGTTGTAGTTGTTCCATTGATCTGCCGGTCGTATATTATTACGTTATTGGTGACTCGGGAAAAGAAAGGCGATGCCGAACTTGGTGAGTAATAGGATATCAGGAAGTCCTGGGCGCTTAATGGATAAATATATGCGCCCGGGGTTGTAGTAGCACCGGGGTGATAACAAATATTACCCGAAAGATTTTTGGTTGTTTGATCATAAACATATTCTACCGGATAAGACGCAGAAGTAAAATTCTGAAAGATGATACCAGTAATTACCACTGCATTATTCCGTATAAAAATATTGTTAAGCCCCATTGAATTGAGCGTAAGAGGCACTCCTGGAATGGTTGTTGAAATGCTATAATGATTTTGCGCAATAATACTTGCACTAGATTCATCCATTTCAAAAACAGTAAGGTTATAGAATGTTCCTGCGTTATAAAATCCTGTAATGATGAGGTTCCCGTTGGGAAGCTGGTTTATTGCGTAAAACTCATCTGATAAACTAAAGCCGGACACCCTGGACCAAAGCAATATACCCGATGAATTCAACAGGACGACAAAGCTATTGGTTTGACCTGAAGCAAAATCAGAAACGCCTGCAACAGCGATATTCCCACTAGTCGTTTCTACAGCATTATATAGCTTATCGCCATTAGGAGAACCGGTAGCGGTAGATGTATAGGTCCAGAAAATATTTCCATTCGTGCTATTTACCCTGGAGGTAAATCCTCTTACTAATCCCGACTGGACTAATTCGCCGGTAACAATATAATCGCCGTTTGCGCATATCAACACATCATATGCATAATCATTGCCTGCGTTGGTAACCACTTTCTGCCAAACTATCTGGTTTGCGGCATCCAGTTTAACCATAAATATATCAGTACCTGTAGCAGTATTGGTTATTATGCCAACATGTATCGTGCCACCGGAAGGATCAATTTTACAGTCAGAGAAAATCTCCGAAAGAGCAGGAGTCCCTATGCTCAATTGGGTGGTTTGGGTAAAAGAAGTATAAGAAAATAATAAGAAAATTCCAAGCAGGGAGCGAGATAGCATACTCTTAAATTTATGCATTTCAATGCTCACGCAAAATAGCATATAAATCGAAGACTCACAATACTATTTTACTATAATGGCTGTGCCCCCGGCATCTGGAAGCGGTGTACAACGTACATCATGAGCTTTACAGTACTCTTCGACTGCTTGTTTAGCTCCTTTATAACCATCATTATTATAGTCATGTACAAATATATAGCCGCCTTTCTTAAGCCTGGGATAGAAAAAATTCAATCCACTTAGAATAGGACTATACAGATCGGCATCAATACTCACAAATACAAATTCTTCTTCAACACCCTCTGCTGTTTCCGGGAAAAACCCTTTCTTAACAACGCACTGCAATGGGTGAGGCATTCTTTTCAGCACTTCTGTAACACTGGTATCAGTAAAATCCTGCTCCCCCATTGAAAATGATTCTTTTTGTTCTATATGAATATCTGTTTCATTGAAACCTTCGAAAGTGTCAAATAAAAAGAGCTTGCGATGCGGGAAGTACTGGTTAATATACCTTGCGAATTTACCTTTATAAACTCCCAACTCTGCAGTACTCCCTTCAATGCCGTTTTTATTGATCTCATTCGCCGCAAGTTCCAATGCAGAAAGCCGGATATAATCCATATAGTTACGGTCAATAGTTCTTTTCCTGTTCAGGTAAAGTAAGGAATGATTGATCCTGGTTCCGGCTTTGTTAAAAAAGCTGCCAAATAAGTAATTGAATCCCTGTAAAATTTTCATGTGGCCAAAGGTAGGCCTTATTCCTTTTTAACCCCAATTACCGGTAATGCTTTTTCCCTGATCATGGAATTTAGTTTTACCAGGTCTTCATCCATAATTTTTTTAAGTTTATTCAGCTGCACATCTGCCTGGCCACCTAATTCTGCAAAAGCTTCTTTCACCTGTTTTGCAGGTGCAGCATTGCCGCTTACTGCAAAATCATACAGGCCTGATATCTTATCATCTAAACGGATGGGGTAATTCAATACGTCCTGCCCGCTTTTTGCTTTGGTCTGGTGCAGTGCCTCTTCAATGGCTGTCATTTGTTTGTTGATGGTATCGGCCTGCTGCTTGATATCTTTAGGAACATCTTTACCCTGCTTATCCATAAAATCGTTGATCTGCTTGCGGATGTCACGGATATTTTTTCCGGCTTTTTGTATATCATTAAATTTATCACGAATAGCGATCAGGAAATTAAACTGCTCTTCATAATCCTGCTGCGAAACATTATACACGGGGTTGGCTTTAATATTGAAACTTCCTTCCACAGAATCCTTGTCTGCTTTTATTTTATAAAAATACTGGCCCGGTGCCGCTTTGGGGCCAGGCACCGTACCGTGCCAGATGATCAACCCTTCAACTCTTTCGGCTGGCGGGTAGTTCATATTCCATACAAACCGGTTCATACCACTGTTCACATCAAGCTTATCTGCTGCCTCTTTTGCTTTGGTTGAAAAAGTTTTGATGAGTTTTTTATTTTTATCCAGGATATCAATACTTACTTTGGCAGAATCTGAAACACTTTTTACATAATAATTAATAACAGAACCATTTGGCGGGTTCATTCCTGCATTTTTTGGATTGGGAATCTGGAAGCCATCAAAGCGGTAAGCGTCATTTACACCAAAAGCGAATAAATTTTTATCCAAAATGCTGTTGTCTTTTTGCTGTACCGGTGTCAGGTCATCAAGCACCCAAAAAGATCTTCCCTGTGTGGCCACGATCAGGTCATTTTCTTTGATGGTCATGTCAGTGATCGGTACCATTGGTAAATTTAACTGGAAAGGTTTCCAGTTTACACCATCATCATAACTGATGTACATGCCGTATTCAGTGCCACAATACAAAAGGCCGGACCTTTTTTTATCTGCCCTTAAAGCACGGGTAAAATGCATGGGATTAATTCCATTGGTAATTTTCGTCCAGGTCTTGCCATAATCTTCTGTCTTAAAAAGATAAGGAGCAAAATCATCGCTTTTATATTTTGTTCCTACAAAATAAGCTTTGCCTCTTTTAAACGGATCGGCCTCTACACAGTTCCACATCATCCACTGGCCTGCTTCTTTAGGGGTTACATTCTCCCAGTTCTTTCCGCCGTCTTTACTCACATGTATCAAGCCGTCATCACTGCCTGTCCATAACAGGTCTTTTTCCAATGCAGATTCAGTTGCAGTAAAAACAGTGCAATACACTTCTACGCCTGTATTATCTTTTGTGATTGGGCCGCCGCTTGATGCCTGGCGTTTTTTATCGTTTGTTGTCAGGTCTCCGCCCAATGCAGTCCAGGATGCGCCTTCATTTTCTGTAACAAATAAATGATTACCGCCTGCATACAATCTTCTAGGGTTGTGTGGCGAAAAGAAAATAGGAAAGTTCCATTGAAAGCGATACTTGGCAACATCGGCGCCACCTCCAAGCGGGTCATCGGGCCATACACTTACAGCACGGTTCTCTCCTGTTTTATGATCTAACCTGGAAAGATAGCCGCTGTAATTTCCTCCATAAATAATATCCGGGTTCAACGGATCTGCAACCACATAACCACTTTCTGCACCGGCAGTTTCCTGCCATTCATTTTGTGTGATCTGTCCTCCATCGCTGCGTGATAAAATTCTTATCGTTGAATTATCTTGCTGTGCACCCAGTATCCTGTATGGAAAATGATTATCGGTACTAACACGGTAAAACTGTGCGGTAGGTTGATTTTCATAAGTGCTCCAATTCTCACCACCATCAAAACTAATTTGTGCGCCGCCATCATCTGCAATGATCATACGGTTACCATCAGCCGGGTCGATCCACAGGTCATGATGATCGCCATGCGGTGTTCTTATATTTTTAAAAGTTTTTCCTCCATCGGTACTCTTTAAAAAATTTACATTGAGTACATATACATTGTTCTCATTTTTAGGATCAACAAAAATTTTTGTGTAGTACCAGGCACGCTGGCGAATGCTGTTGTCGCTGCTTTGCAATGCCCAGGTCTCACCACCATCACTGCTTACAAATAATCCACCATCTTTATTTTCCATGATGGCATATACTTTATCAGAATTACTCTGGCTCACAGCAACGCCAACAATTCCCCAAAGGCCTTTTGGTAAACCTTTTGCGGTTGAAATATTTTTCCAGGTCTCGCCACCATCAATACTTTTCCAAAGCCCGCTGCCCTCTCCACCGCTTTCCATGCTGTAAGGTGTACGTAACATGCGCCAGGTGCCTGCGTACAATACGCTTGGGTTGCCTGGTTCCATCACAAGATCACTGCAACCGGCCTGGTTATTTACATACAAAACTTTCTTCCAGTTTTTTCCACCATCAGTAGTTTTAAAAATTCCACGCTCTTCATTAGGCCCAAATAAATGGCCGATGGCTGCTACCCAAACTACATCCGGATTTTTTGGATGAATAACAATGCGGATTATATGCCTGGTATCTTTTAAACCCAGGTTACGCCAGCTGCGGCCACCATCATCGGTACGCCATATCCCAAAACCTTCGCTCACATTTCCACGCAAAGAATTTTCACCTTCGCCAACATACAAAACAGTTGGATCGCTTGGTGCCACAGACACACAGCCAATACTGCCACCAAAATATTTATCGGTAATATTTTTCCAGTTGCTGCCACCATCAATGGTTTTCCAAACACCGCCACCGGTAGCACCAAAATAAAATGTATTCTTTTGATTGAGGTCGCCAACTGCAGCGCCACTCCTGCCACCGCGGTAAGGGCCGATGGATCGGTATTTTACTTTACTGAATAAAATGCTGTCGTCATTCAGTTTTTTTTGAGCAGTTATATTTACTGAAACAGCAAGGATGGTAATAAGCAGCAATAGTTTTTTCATAAATAATAATTAGTAACGGAAGGTACAAATAAAAAAGTGTTCCGAAGATCCCGGAACACTTTTACAATATTGGTAATTGCCTTAATTTACTTTAAAAATATTTACATCAACTGCAACATTAGTTTTAATCTCGTCATAATTAGTTGTTCCCCTTGGGCCGGCATTGGTGTAAGCAAACCAGTAACCATCTGCATTTTGCTTGTAGTTGCCGTAAATGGTTTCAACATCTTCCAATGCACCAAACTGAAACATTTTAGTACTGGCCTTAATGATTAAATTCGATTTAGTATCGATAAAATAAACAGTAACATTTGTATTGGGAGATGTGACTTTAAGTTTATAACACAATGACCCGTTTACAGAGTCTTTGCCGGCCATCTCAATTTTAATTCCTTTTTCCCTGTAGTTTATAAAAGGGCCATGCAGATCCAATTGTACCTGGGCAGCCCTGGCCTGGTCTTCCACCAATGGCCTTGGTTCTTTATCGCCCTGCACAGGGGTAAATATCCAGCCGTTCTTTGGTGTAATGACCTGGAAATTATTTTTACCGTCAGCCTCAATGTCAATGCGGGAGCCGGTCATATGCTTTTTGGTTGTTGTGATATTAATAGCTGATGTTGATCCCATCGCTGTAAAAGTTCCGGTCATCAATGCACTGGATAAGGTGATTATTTTTTCCCTGCCTCCCATCGCATTCACATGCTTGTTAATAATATCCTCCATTGATTGACCTTGTGCAAATTGCACACACACCAATCCAAAGATCACCAGCCCAAGTAATATCAGATTTTTCATTTTCTGTTTTTTATTTGTAAAGATAAATGAAAGATGGCTTTAATCGTTTTCATTTATCTTGTAACTTAAAGCTAAAATTCTTTACACCCCAATACAGAATTACAAAATGAAAAGTTTCAAAATACAAGGCAATATTGTTGATATTAAGGCAAAAAATATTTTTTATGGAGAAGTGGAAGTTACAGATGGAAGGATAGCATCCATTAAACCGCTCACAACACAAGGCCCCAAACACAAAACACAAAACTTTATCCTTCCCGGTTTTATCGACAGTCACGTGCATATTGAAAGCTCCATGTTGGTACCTTCTGAATTTGCGAAACTGGCCGTAGCGCATGGTACGGTTGGAACGATCAGCGATCCGCATGAAATTGCCAACGTGTGTGGCATGGCCGGTGTTGAATTCATGATCGCAAATGGAAAAACAGTGCCTTTCAAATTTCATTTTGGTGCACCAAGTTGTGTGCCTGCTACCGTTTTTGAAACTGCCGGCGCAGCTTTAGTTTCTGCAGATGTGGATGCCTTGCTGCAAAGCGATGATATTTATTATTTGAGTGAGATGATGAATTTTCCGGGCGTATTGTTTGGTGATGAGGAAGTGTATAAAAAAATCGCATCTGCAAAAAAATATGGTAAGCCTGTTGATGGCCATGCACCGGGATTAAGAGGCGATGATGCAAAAAAATATATTGATGCAGGCATATCAACAGACCATGAATGTTTTACTGTAGATGAAGCATTGGACAAATTAAAATACGGTATGAAAATTTTAATTCGTGAAGGTAGTGCAGCCAAAAATTTTGAAGCGTTGATCGGCCTGATGCATGAGCATTATGAAATGATGATGTTCTGCAGTGATGATAAACACCCTGACAGTTTAGCTGACGGGCATATCAATCAATTATGCCAAAGAGCCGTTGCTAAAGGCATTGACGTTTATAAAGTACTACAGGCTGCCTGTGTAAATCCTGTTGAGCATTACAAAATGAATATTGGTTTATTAAGAGTTGGCGATGCTGCTGATTTTATTTTGGCAGAAGATTTGGTAAATTTTAAAGTACTGCAAACTTTTATTGATGGTGAATTGGTTGCAGAAAATGGCAAATCAAAAATTGAAACAACTAAATCGGAATTGCTGAACAATTTTGACTGTGCAGAAAAAACAATTGAAGATCTCGCTTTTAATATTTCTGAGTTTGGAGAAACAGTTTATGCCATTGAAGCGCTGGATGGACAACTGATAACCAATAAAATCATCTGCAACCCAATTACAGAAAATGGTTTTTATAAAAGTGATATTGAAAATGATGTTTTAAAAATTGTTGTTGTTAACCGATACAAAAATGCACCGGTTGCAAAATCATTCATCAAAAATTTTGGATTAAACAATGGCGCTATTGCGTCATCCGTTGCACACGACAGCCATAATATTGTTGCTGTTGGTGTTGATGATGAAAGTTTAATGAAATCCGTAAACCTTGTCATTAAAGAACAAGGCGGCGTGAGTGCTGTAAGCGAGCAAAAAGAAATGGTGCTTGGTTTACCGGTTGCGGGTTTAATGAGCAATGATGATGGTTACAAAGTTGCTGCTGCTTATACAGCCATTGACAAAATGGTAAAGGAAGAAATGGGATCAACTTTATCAGCACCTTTTATGACCTTATCTTTTATGGCGCTGCTGGTAATACCACATTTAAAACTCAGCGACCTGGGTTTGTTTGATGGAGATGAATTTAAGTTTGTGTAATAAAATTTTACTCAGTCTTTGCACTTACAATTTTCATTGAAACACTATCAGAACCTTTAGGTGCATAGGTTTTGTACTTAAAGTCTTCATTACTGTTTGGACCAATTACTTTATAAACCACTTCATGATCTTTAAGCAGCAATGCACCTGTTTCGCTGTAAAAAGAAATTTCTACGTCAATATCTTTATAACTGGCAACGGTAGCTTTATTTGTTATAGTACCTTTCACCACAGTTTCACGTATCAGGTTTCTTCTTTTATAACCATCCACGCTTAAAAAGCGCTTGGGATTTTTCTTTTCCGTCTCTTCCAGCGTTTCTTTGGTTTGATCGTATTTATCCTTGTCTTTTTTATCCGCTGCTTTTTCATCGCCGCCGCAGGCTGCAAAAACAAAACTTAACATGATCAAAACCGGTATTATTTTTTTCATTTGTTATTAATTTGAATACAATAAAAATACATTTTTGTGAAACAGAATGTTAAAAGATTTTAGGGAAGTTGCCACAGAGACACGGAGGCACAGAAAAATACAATTATGTTTTACCAGAAAAAAATGCAGATATAGCAGTTTTTTATTTTAGTTTTGTTTGCCACCGCTTAGTTTAAAGTTCAATAAAGAAATAATGTACAAGAGTGCGACGCCAATGAAGTTGAATAAAGAACTGAAGCCGGTAACAAAAAACTAAAACACCAAACTCAAAACTGTCATGGTCATCAATCTCAGCGAACAACATTCTTTGGTTAGTAATTGGGTGAGTGAATTAAGGAATGTAGATGTACAACAGGACCGTATGCGTTTCAGGCGTAACCTGGAACGTATTGCAGAAGTGATCGGCTATGAGATAAGTAAAAAAATGCCCTGGGAGGAAAAAGAAATTACGACTCCGCTGGGAACCAGCAATAGTAAGGTGTTGGCAGAACAACCGGTATTGGCTACTATTTTACGTGCAGGGTTGGGCATGCATACAGGTTTGCTTAATTATTTTGATAAGGGTGATAATGCTTTTATCAGCGCTTACCGCAAACACAATCCCGATGGCAGTTTTGATATTCATATGGAATACATGAGTTGCCCTGAAATAGATGAGCGTATCATCATCATCAGCGACCCGATGATCGCCACGGGTTCTTCTTTAGTAAAATCAATTGAATTTTTAAAGGAAGAGGGGAATATAAAAGAACTGCATATTGTGTGTGCCATTGCCTGTACGGTGGGTATTGAATATGTAAAAAGAGCATTTCCAAAAGCCACCATCTGGTGTGGTGATATTGATGATGAAATTACTGCAAAAGGTTATATAGTGCCTGGGTTGGGCGACGCCGGTGACCTGGCTTTTGGTGCTAAAATGCAGGGGTAAGGTCAGTTTTGAGTTATCATTGAACACAAAATCAAAGGTTAAAAACAAAAAACTTGTTACAAGAATTAATTCTACGCAGCTTTTTACTGTAAATCCCTATCTTTATTGTTCTGAACATTTAATGAAAATGAGAAAATTATTAGTTTGTATTTGTGCCCTGTTAGCAAGCCAGCTGGTAAAAGCCCAGGATCCGCACTTTTCGCAATTTTTTGCATCGCCTTTAACGCTAAACCCGGCTTTTACAGGAAAATTTAGTGGTACCTGGCGGTTGGCAGCCAATCATAGGGATCAATGGCCATCCATACCAAAGGCATATGTAACTACCAGTGCTTCTATTGATCTTCCTATTTTAAAAAGCAAGGTTCCTGACAAAGATGTTTTTGGGGTTGGTATTTCAGGATTAACCGATGCAAGTGCCAATGGCCTTCTTAAATTAAATTATGGATCCTTGTCCATGTCTTATCATAAAGCATTGGATGAAAATGGTTATAGCACCATTGGTGCAGGTTTCCAGGCAACTTATTCAAGCCTTGCCCTTGCCAGGGATAAGCTGACCTTTTCTGATATGCTTACCCAAAATGGTTTTACCGGTCCTACCATGGAACCGCTTATAGGGCCCAATCAAAGTTACTTCGATATTAATGCGGGTTTATTATACTCCGGCTCTACAAATGGAGAAAATAATTTTTACCTGGGTGCAAGTATGTACCATATTAACCGCCCAAAAGTGGGTTTCCAGGATAAGAACTGGTATTTGAGTGGCCGTATCTCGGCTCATGGAGGAGGTTCTTTTCCGGTATCAGATCTCATCACAGTTCATGCCTCGGTAATTCACCAGATACAGAACAAAGCCAGCGAAACCATACTGGGTGCGGCTATTGCTGCCAACCTTAGTCAGGATCCTGAAAAGCCAAGCGCTATTTACCTTGGAAGTTGGTTAAGGTTGAATGATGCTGTTATTCCCTATCTGGGACTTGAATTTGGTGGCCTGAGGATTGGCGTAAGTTACGATTTTAATATCTCGAATTTAAAAGCGGCTACTTCATCACGTGGCGGCTCTGAATTCTCAATTATCTTTATTAAAAGGCCAGCTGATTACCAGGGAATACCCTGTCCGAAGTTTTAATAGTCATAATATATTTATATAAATCAAGAGGCCCGGTAAAACCGGGCCTCTTGATTTATGCCCACGTCTTAACTGCTTTTACTTTTATCGTTTTTAACTCCACTCATATTATTATTATTTTGCCTGCTTTCAGCCTAAAATTTATTACAGATTTTAACTTTGGAAATACTGAATGTTTTCAATACTTTTATGCTTCATTTAACAAAAATTAACAATTATGAAAAAAGCTTTACTACTAACGCTTTTCTTTGTATTGCTTGTTACTTTTGGATTTTCACAAACAGACAAATACTGGTCTGCGAATAGTGATATCCGAAGTAGTATCATTACAGACAAAGGCGTTGCAAGACTGTCTTTTCCAAAAGAGTTTAAGTTGTTCAATCTGAACACTGAATCTTTGCGAAAAGAATTGTTCTCAATTGTAGGCAGCAGTTCAGCCAAAACAACGGTAATCTCGTTACCGAATGCAGATGGCGGCTTCGAGCAATTCGAAGTGAACGAGTCCTCGAATTTTGAACCGTCTTTGCAGGCAAGGTTCCCTGAGATCAGGGCCTATTCCGGCAGAGGCATAACAGACAGGGCTGCATCCCTGAAATTGAGTATTTCCCCACAGGGAATACAAACAATGGTATTCAGAGCCGGAAAGGCGAATGAATTCATTGAGGCTTATTCCAAAGATCATTCGGTTTACGCCGTATTCAGATCTCAAAGAGAAAAGGGTCAATTAAAATGGACCTGTTCTACTCCGGAAGAAAACCTGGCCAAGAGCTTAAATGCTAAGGTTGCCAGTTCTGGCCTTACCGGTAGTTCTGCAGGTGAATTAAAGACAATGCGCCTGGCGCAATCTTGTAACGGAGAGTATTCCAACTTTTTCGGCGCTACCAGTGCTGCACAAGTGGGTTTGGTACTTGCTGCTTTCAACGCTACCCTTACCCGTTGTAATGGTACCTATGAAAAAGACCTGGCGATTCACCTGAATCTCGTTCCAGAATCAGTGAACGTATGGCGCCACTGATCCCTACGGTACACTTGGGCAATGGAATACGCAATTACAAATTGCACTCAATACTACACTCACCGGTGTGGGAACACCAATTGGTGTTAATAACGCTGCCTATGATATTGGGCATATGTTTGGCGCCTCCGGTGGAGGTGGTAATGCAGGTTGTATCGGTTGTGTTTGTGTAGATGGCACTGCCTCCGGTACGGGATCAACAAAAGGAAGAGGTATTACTTCACCTGCTGACGGAATTCCGATGGGCGATAATTTCGATATTGATTATGTTGCACATGAAGTAGGTCACCAAATGGGTGCAAACCATACATTCTCTATGTCGAATGAAGGTTTAGGTCAAAACAAGGAAGTTGGATCGGGTATCACTATTATGGGATATGCCGGTATTACCAGCCAGGATGTGGCCCCTCACTCAATAGACATCTGGCATGAAACATCTATTGGACAAATACAGGTTAACATGGCAACTAAAACCTGCCCTGTTACTACTAATATAACTGCAAATAATGCTACACCGGTTGTTTCACCACAAGGTCCTTACATCATTCCAATTTCTACTCCTTTTGCTCTCACCGGAGTAGCAACTGATGCTAACGCAAGTGATGTACTTACTTATTGCTGGGAACAGGATCAGGATGGTGTTGGCCAAACAGGTAACAACAGTGTTGCCTATATAGCCAAGCCAACAGGGCCTAACTGGTTATCATTCCCTGCCACAGTATCTCCAACGAGGCTTTTCCCTCGTTTGTCTACTATATTGGCAGGTTTAAATGTTACACCTGTATTACCTGGTGGTGATGCTGTTGCTAATATAGAAGCCTTAAGCTCTGTTGCAAGAGTTTTAAACTTCAGGTTAACAGTAAGGGATAATGCATCTTATGTTGCAGATCCTCCGGCATCCAGGAAAGTTGCTCAAACAGCTTTCACTGATGTGGTTGTTACAGTATCATCTACTGCAGGCCCTTTCCAGGTTACACAACCTAATACGAATGTATCATGGGCTGGCGGTTCATCACAAACTGTAACATGGGATGTAAATAACACTACTGTAGCTCCTGTTAGTTGCGCTAATGTTAGGATCCTTTTATCTACAGATGGTGGAAATACATTCCCTACGGTTTTACTTGCCAGTACTCCAAATGATGGAACACAGGCAGTAACCATACCAGCTGGCCCGAGCACAACTGCCCGTATTAAAGTTGAAGCTGTTGGTAATATCTTCTTTGATATTTCTAATACCAACTTTACCATTACAGGTGCAACTGTAGCTCCGGAAGTAACTATCAACCAGGCAGCCGCCCAGGCCGATCCTACATCAACATCACCGATCAATTTCACGGTGGTATTTGATCAGGCGGTTACAGGCTTTGCAACCGGTGATGTTACCTTAAGCGGTACAGCTGGTGCAACTACTGGTACAGTTACAGGAAGCGGAACAACTTACAATGTTGCTGTATCTGGTATGGCATCAAACGGAACAGTAATCGCAACGATACCTGCAGGTGTTGCTCAAAATGCTTCGGCACAAACGAACAACGCATCTACAAGTACTGATAACACTGTTACCTATAATTTACCGGCTACACCTCCGACTGTAACCATTAACCAGGCAGCGGCCCAGGCCGATCCTACAGGAGCATCTCCGATCAACTTTACTGTTGTGTTTGATCAACCTGTTACAGGATTTGCTACCGGTGATGTTACATTAAGCGGAACAGCTGGTGCAACTACTGGTACAGTTACCGGAAGCGGAGCAACTTACAATGTTGCCGTATCTGGTATGACAGGAAGCGGAACTGTTATTGCAACAGTACCTGCCAATGTTGCTCAAAATGCATCTGCTCAACAAAACAGTGCATCAACCAGTACTGATAATACAGTTACTTACAATGCCCCTCCGGGTTGTACCAGTGTGGACCCTGTTCCAAACCAAACTGTTTGTAACAACTCACCAACAGCGGCTGTAAACTTTACAAGCCCTACACCTGGTACTACTTTCAGCTGGGTTAATAACAATACTTCAATAGGCCTTGCAGCCAGCGGTAATGGTAATATACCAAGCTTTACTGCTACAAATCCGGGTGCAACACCTAATGTGGGTACTATAACGGTAACACCAACTTTAACAACGGTTACACCAACAACAACAACCTTCAACTTCACAGGCGGAGCACAAACCTTTACCGTGCCTGCAGGTGTAACATCGATCAACCTCACCACATTAGGGGCACAAGGCGGAACTGGTGCAACAGGCGGTGATGGTGCAACCGGTGGTGTTGGCGGATTAGGATCAAGAGCAACTGGTACACTGGCGGTAACACCCGGACAGGTACTGACTATATTTGTAGGCGGTACAGGTGGTGCACCTACAGCCGGATTCAACGGCGGCGGAACAGGCGGTAATGCCAATTCCGGCGGCGGTGGCGGCGCATCTGATGTAAGGTTCCCCGGAGCTGCATCAGCTGACCGTATTCTTGTAGCTGGCGGCGGTGGCGGTGGCGGCCGTGCTGGTTGCGAACCAAATACCGTTAATGGCGGTGCTGGCGGAAACGGAGACGGAAATGGCGTTGACGGAGCTACTTCACCAAGTGGTGGTGGTGGTTTTGGAGCCATAGGCGTTGTGCCCGGCCTTCCAGGTATTGGCTGCGCAGGTTTCTTAGGATCTCCTGGTTTAGCTGGTTTCGGCCCTGCGGGCGGTAATGGCGGAGCAGGCCAGTCTTGCTGCTGCTTTAACTTTGCAAGCGTTCCCGGCGGCGGTGGTGGAGGCGGTGGCTTCCTCGGCGGTGCTGGTGGCGGTGGCGGTTCTGCAGGAACCATCGCTTGTTCAGGTAACGACAAAGGCGGCGGTGGCGGCGGTGCCGGTGGTACATCATACACAGGTGGTGTAACAGCTGGTGCAGTTACTACTGCTATTCAAACAGGTAACGGACAGGTAGTATTAAACTACAACGTAACCACTGTTTGTACTGGCCCTACTACTATATTTACTATTACAGTTCTTCCAACTGCAACTGTAAATGCAATTCCTAACCAAACACTTTGTGCCGGTTCACCAACAGTGCCTGTAAACTTTACAAGTGCTACTCCTGGTGCAATTTTCAACTGGACAAACAATACAACTGCTATTGGTCTTGCTGCAAGTGGTACAGGCAATATACCTTCATTTATTGCTCAGAACCCAGGTAATACACCTTTAACGGCAACTATCACAGTAACACCAAGTGTTCCTATCGGTGGAGGCCCTTGCGCAGCTTCAGCTCCACAAACATTTACAAACAATACCCCTGTTGCAATTGCTGATGTTGGTGTTATATCTTCTACACTTGTTGTAGCAGGTGCTCCTACTTATTTGATGGACCTGAACATGATCACAGCAATTACACATACATTTAATGCCGATCTGGATGTTACCATAACATCACCTGCCGGTACAGTAGTTACTTTAACTTCTGACAATGGTGGTCTTAATGATAATGTCTTTAATGGTACAACATGGGATGACGATGCAAACCCTGCAGGCCAGGTGCCATATACCACTAATAATGGTTTAGCAGGTGATCATGCATATGTTAATCTTGTAGCAGCTACACCTTTAGTACCTGAAGAAGCATTCGGTGCTTTCATTGGAGAAAATCCAAATGGTACATGGACATTAAGAGTTAGTGATGACCTTGGTGGCGATGGGGGATCACTTAATTCCTGGTCATTGGTTATAAGCGGCCTTGCAGCTGCTCCAACTGTAGCCAATACATCAGTAACAAATTCTACTCCTGTAGCTATTGTTGATCTTGGCGTTGTATCATCAACACTGAATGTTGCTGGTGCAGGCACACAATTACTGGATGTTAACCTGACCACTTTCTTCACCCATACATTTAATGCTGATTTGGATATTACCATCACTTCTCCTGCGGGAACTGTTGTAACATTATCTTCAGACAATGGTGCCGGTAATGATAACGTGTTTAACGGAACGATCTGGGATGATAAAGCAAATCCTGGCGGTCAGGTTCCTTATGCAGCAAACAATGGTATGGTTGGAGATCATACTTATGCAAACCTGACAACTGCAACTCCGCTTGCACCTGAAGAAGCGCTGGCTGCATTTATCGGCGAAAATCCTAATGGTACATGGACTTTAAGAGTTAGTGATGACCTCGGTGGTGACGCGGGTACAATAAATTCATGGACACTGAACCTGCAAACATCTATTTGCAGCGGATTCTGTGTTGGTACACCACGTTCATTCACGATCACTGTTAATCCTAATCCTGCAATTGTTATCATAGCAGATCCCGGCACAACTATTTGTGAAGGTGATCCTACTTTGTTAACCGTAGTAACCGGTACTGCAACTCCGATAGGACCATTGTATACACAAGCCGGTGCTGCAGGTGGATCTCCAAACTCACAGGCATTCGAACCAGCTAATGTGGGCTTCAATAACCAAGCTGCAGAAGATTTCGTAGTTCCTGTAGGCTCAAGCTGGACAATATCACAGGTTTCAGCTAATGGCTTGTATTTTAACGGAGCTGGTCCAAGCACTAGCTTTAATGTATTCTTTTATGCTAACACAGGCGGTAATATACCTGGTGCAGCAATTGCCAGCTATACCAATCTTGCTTATACTGGCGGTGCAAGTCCTGTTATCACCATCCCTTCTACTACTTTAGCAGCTGGTACATACTGGGTATCCATCCAGTCTAATATGTCGTTTGCAGCTGGTGGGCAATGGGCTTGGGGCGCAGCGGCGACTGCTACTGTAGGTAATCCGTGGATGTGGCAGAATCCTAATGGTGGATTTGGTGTTTGTCCTACATGGGGACCTGGTGCTACAACTTGTGTTCCGGGTACAGGTACCAACCTGTTATTCACTTTAACAGGAACTTCAGTTACAGGCGGTGGCCCTCTTGGCCCTGGATATACTTTCCTTTGGACTCCTGCTGCAGGTTTAAGTTCTACAACTTCAAACCCTGTTGCAGCTTCTCCAATGAATACAACAACATACACAGTAACTGCAACTACACCTGGTGGCTGTACAAGACAGGCTTCTGTTTTAATTACAGTTAACAAGCGCCCTGTTGTAACATCACAGCCTGCCAACAACGTACGTTGTGTAGGCACAACGGCAACCTTTACTGTAGGTGCAACCGGAACCGGCCTTATCTACCAATGGCAGGAAAGCCTTACTGGTTGTGCAGGTCCATGGGTTAATTTAGTAAATGCAGCACCTTATAATGGTGTAAACACAGCTACACTTACTATTAGCCCTGTAACCCAGATAATGACTGGCAGAGCATACCGTGTAATTGTAACCGGTGCTTGTGCTCCTTGGACTCCACCGACCAACGTATCCAATTGTGCTACGTTAACGGTTAATCCTAACCCGGTTGTTGCAATCACTCCTCCAATCAGTTGTGGTGGTGTTGCAGGAATCAGCGGTACTCAATTATCAGTTGGTTCTGCTCCTCCACCGGTACCTGGTAATGCCAGTGCCAACTCCGGAGTGATCAATGTTCCTATCCCAGACGGATCGGGAGCAGCAGCTACTTCAAACCTTACCATTGCGGGCGTACCTGCCAATGCTACCATTACAGAGATCAAGGTAAATATAAACATCGGCCATTCATGGGTAGGTGATGTGGATGTTAACCTGAGAGCACCTAACAATGCTATCCTGAACCTGGTAGGCGGATTAGACGGCGGTACAGGTGGTAACCAAACAGATAACTTTGCCAATACAGCCTTCAGCTCACTGGGTGGTTCAACCATCAGTGGAGCGGCTGCCCCACGTACGGGTACGTTTGCAGCAGAAGCCCGTGCAGGCTTTGGCCCTACCGGCTTTATACAGACAGTAACAACGTGGGCTGGTTTGGTACCAACAGCTACCCCAACAGCAGCCAATGGTCAATGGACCCTGGCAGCGGGTGATTTTGTAACTATTGATGGAGGATCGATCACCAACTGGTCTATCAGCATTGATTATACCACGCCAGGTGTTGGAGCTGCCAACAATTCATATGTTTGGTCTCCATTAGCAGGTTTGTATAACAACTCAACTGCTACCGTGCCTTACCTTGGCACCAATACACCAACCGTATATGCTGCACCAACAGTGTTTACAGTTTACACTGTAACTGCTACAGACAATGTAACCGGTTGTTTCAGTACAGCACAGGCTTTTGTTAACTACACGCCTCCTGCACCAACAGTAACACCTAACCCTGTTGCTATGTGCCTTGGAGATGCTGCTGTACGTTTAATAGCTTCGTCTGCAACTACAACAACTACACAGTTCTGTTCTGGCCCTATCAGCGTGATAGTGCCTGATGGCAGCACTGCAGGTGCAACAAGCAATATTACCGTTTCCGGCATCCCTGCTGCTTGTAACGTAACCGGACTTGCAGTTACTTACAACATGCCTCATGGCTGGGCTGGTGATGTTGCTATTGCGTTAAGAGCGCCAAATGGCAATATCTTAAACCTTGATTACTACCTGTCTAATACAGGATTTGGTCCAACAACAGGATTTGTAAATACAAGGATCAGTTCAACAGGAACTACAGCTATTGGTTCAGTAGGAAGTCCGTATACAGGCACTTTCAGGGCAGATGCTTTCACAGCTCCAACTGCTCCTGTTAATGGCCCAACCGGCCCTGTTGGATTCTTAGCGAACGTTAATAACTGGAATGCATTGTACAGTACACCAAACGGTGTGTGGACATTGGCCATGGTTGATCCTTTCAACCTGGATCAGGGTACACTTACATCATGGTGTATTGACGTTACCTATGTTTGCGGTGTTCCTTCAACTCCTGCTACATGGTCTCCAATAGGCGGATTATTTAATGATGCAGCGGCTACCATTCCTTATGCTGGTACGCCAAGAGATACTGTATGGACAAGGCCAACGCCTTCTGGTGTTTACACTTACCAGGTAACTGTACAGAGTCTTCCTGCTGCACCAATGACGTTTACAAATAATACACTAATAGCAATTTCTGACCAGGCAGCTGCACCTGGAAATCCTTATCCATCAAATCTGGTGGTATCAGGTTTGCCACCAACAGGTGTTACAGTCAGGAATGTAACCGTCACAGGTATTAATCATAGCTGGGCAGAGGATGTCGATATCCTGTTACAATCACCAAGCGGTCAGAATGTAATATTGATGTCGGATCTTGCACCAGGTGGTTCTGATTTTGTCAATCACACTTATACATTCCAGGATGGAGCCGCAGTTATGACTGGTACGCCTCCTGCATCAGGTACTTACAGGCCTACCAATTTGGTAGGTATTATAGGTGTAGAACCAGACAACTTCCCAGCGCCGGGACCTGGTCCTTTTGCCCAACCTAATCCTACATTATCAACCTTTACAGGCAACATGAACGGAACATGGAGATTGCTTGTAGTTGATGATGCATTTCTTGATGGCGGCTCCATTGGAGGATATTCAATAGGTTTCGACCTTGGACTTGCTCCATGTACTTCACCTGCAAGAACGGTAACTGTAACGGTTAATCAACCAACTACAATTACAACACAGCCGGTAGCTCAAACTATCTGTACTGATAAAGTAGCTACTTTCACAGTAGTTGCAGCAGGTTCAGGTCCGTTCAGCTACCAGTGGCAGGTTAGTACTACCGGTATTGGAGGACCTTATACCAATATCACTAATGGTGGTGTTTATAGCGGAGCTACTACAGCAACGCTGACCATTACAGCACCTCCGGTAAGCATGAATGGCTATTACTACCGTGTGGTAATTAATGGTGCTGCGCCTTGCGCTGCGGCAACATCAGCCCCTGGGGTATTGTTAACTGTTAACCCACTGCCAGTGGTTGTTATCAGTGCTGCTCCTTACACTACGTTGTTGCCAGGATTGCAAACAACCTTATCATCAACAGTAACACCAAATGCCGCAGCTACTTATACGTGGCTACGCAACGGAGTGGTACTGACCAGCCCTGCATTGGGTGTGGTAAGTGGTATAGGTACAGGTAGCCTGGTACTGAATGTAGATGGTATGGGCGATTACCAATTAAGGGTTACTGATGTTAATGGATGTACTAACAGTTCAAACATCATAACCATCAGGGATTCTGCAAGCGGTAAATGCTTCATCTATCCAAATCCAACAAGTGGTGTATTCCAGGTTAGATACTACAGTGCAGCTAACAACGTGTTGCCAAGATCATTAACAATATATGATTCTAAAGGCGACCGTGTTTACACTAAGTTCTACACTATCGGAAGACCATACGACAGAATGGATGTTGACATGAGAGCTTATGGAAAAGGACTCTACTGGGTTGAAATAGGTGACCTTAACGGTAACCGTATAACCATGTGCAGAGTTGTGATTCAGTAAGAATTCAGAATCTGTTATAAAAAAGCCCCCCGAAATTTCGGGGGGCTTTTTATTTATTGTTGTAAAATCATTTATTGGGATAACCACTTACAAACCGATTACCCTTTACATAAAAGCGATATGGAAACAATACTGCATCACCCGAACTTTCAATTCCTATGCGCCTGCTTATACCGATTGATGTTTCAGTGATCTTAAATCCATCATCAGCAATATAAATTTCATTTTTAACCAGGTTTATTCCTGAATGTTCTTTTGATATTCCCAACGCTTTAGCTGCATTACCAGGGCCCTTGGTTAAGGTATTATCTAATTTTTGCTTGCCTGTTCTTTTAAGCATTGTATCAACGCCCGTTATGGGTTCAACTGCCCTTATTAAAACAGCATCAGGAATATCTTTAGCATTTGAAACAATATTAAATAAATGATGCATGCCGTAGCAGATATAAACATAAGCTATCCCTGCAGGTGCATACATGTGTTCATTGCGTGCAGTACGTTTACCACCAAATGAGTGTGAAGCTTTATCTGTTAGTCCAATGTAGGCTTCAGTTTCAACTATCCTTCCTGAAGTGATAAGGCCATTAAATTTTGTAACTATAATTTTTCCGATCAACTCTTTTGCAATTAATACCACATCTGTTCCTTCATAAAATTGAATAGGTAATTTCTTCATTATATTGCTAACTTTAAAGCTAAAATACAATATGAAGTATTAGCCAACTGAAATAATTTATGCTGAAAGAAATCATTATATCCTTACAAGCCTATTATCATACTCACCGCTTTATTATAAAGTACCGGCTATGGAAGTGGATATTGATACCGGGGCTGATCTATACACTTCTTTTTTGTTTGGGTATTTATCTATTCGTGGTATCCAGCAACAGTGCTATTGAGTTTATGTTGCAAAGATCGGGTGCAGCAGAATGGATTGAAAAAATGCAAACAGGCTGGCTAAGTTTCTTATTGATCTTTGGCCAGATCATCCTTAACCTGATACTGTTACTGTTTTATTTTTCACTTTTTAAATATCTATTCCTCATTATCGGCTCACCATTGTTTGCATACCTGAGCGAAAAAACAGAATCCATAATTGAAGGGAAAGATTATCCTTTCAGTTTTAAACAACTGATGAAAGATATCATACGGGGCATCAGGCTTGCTTTGCGCAATATGCTTTGGCAAACAGTTTATACAGTTTCTATTCTGATCTTATCATTTATCCCTGTTATTGGCTGGATAACTCCTTTACTTGCATTACTAGTTGAATGCTATTACCTGGGGTTTTCTATGCTTGATTACAGCTGCGAACGGAATAAATTATCAACATCGCAAAGTATTGGTTTTATCGGGCGGCACAAAGGCCTGGCCATTGGCAATGGTATGGTTTTTTACCTGATGCATTTCATTCCCATTCTGGGGTGGCTGCTTGCGCCCAGTTATGCTGTAATTGCAGCCACTATTAGTTTGTACAAAGCAAAAACAGAAGGCTTAATAAATGTTTCGGGTAAGATCAATTTATAAAGTATGCAACCACTTATATATCTTATTCCATGCGTATTGGAAGAATCGGCTACAGAAACCATTCCACCTTACATTATTGATGCTGTAAAAAATTGCCAGGTAATTTTTGCTGAGAATGAAAGAACAGCAAGGCGTTTTTTGAAAAGCATTTGTAAAGAAATTGTGATTGATGATTACGAGTGGTTTACTATTCATAAAGCAGAAAATGAAGTGCTCGCTGCTTTCAGGCAAAAAATAAAAGATGGTAAAAATATCGGCATCATTAGCGAAGCCGGATGCCCGGGCATTGCTGATCCTGGCCAGATCTTAATTGGAGCTGCACAGGAAATGAATGCGACCATAAAACCTTTGGTGGGCCCAAGCTCTATACTGCTGGCTTTAATGGCAAGCGGGATGAATGGGCAGCAATTTGAATTCGTTGGGTATTTACCCATTGATAGCCTTGAACGAAACAAAGCAATAACAGCTTTAGAAACTTCATCGCAAAAGAAAAACAGTACACAGATATTTATTGAAACCCCGTACCGGAACAATCAATTGATCGAAATTTTATTAAAAACCTGCAAACCATCTACCAAACTTTGTATTGCAGCAGAATTAACCGGCCCAAATGAATTCATAAAAACAAGAACCATTGCAGACTGGAGAAAAGAAAAAACCGACTTTCATAAAAAGCCGGTGATATTTTTATTGCATACCATTTAAGGTTATCTTATGCCACAATCGGATAGTTCCTTTATCTTATCAACTCTATCAACAATAAATTTGGTATTGCCTCTCCATGGTATCACACCCAGGTATTCTTTATAATGCAGGTCAAAACATTTACCACTATTTTGCTCAAGTATATGTGCAATAGAATCACTTTTTATACTGAAAACAAATTCATTACTCATCATCATTTCCTTAGTGCCCCGTTGAATCATTTTACCTTCCCAGGTTTTAAAAACATACCCTTTTCTAACTACATAATTCAACTCACCAGACTTAACACCTTCACCAAAAACAAAATAGTATTTACGCCATATAAAAATTGCTACGGTTAGTAAAAGAATAAAAACAAACCATCTTAAGAATTTTCGAAATCCACTTTTCTTTTTTGGTTGTTCTTTTGCAGCGTGGTCAGGTTTTACATCTTCCATAAAATAATTTTTATTAGCTTAATTACAATCCATATTTGTCAACCAGGTAAACCATCGTTGCCATTACAACTGCACATAAATTTAATTCCTGTGCATTTACTTTTTCAAACACATCGGTAGCAGCATGATGCATATCAAAATACCTTTGCCCCGTTGTGCTAAGGCCAAATTGCGCAGTTTTAAAATTTGTTTGCAGTGGCCCAATATCAGCACCGCCTCCACCGCCTTCGCTAAATGTAAACCTGGTTGCATCAAATGGCTCAAAGAATTTTATCCAGCCCTGAACTTTTGCATATTGTTCTTTGGTCATCCCGCAACCAAATCCCCGTGGATATTCTGAACCTCCGTCACTCTCCATAGCCATTACATGTTTTTCATTTTTTAGTTTTGCTTCTTCGGCGTACTTGGTACCACCACGCAGGCCGTTCTCTTCATTAGCAAACAAAACAATTCGGATGGTCCGTTTAGGTTTGTATCCAATTGTTTTAAATACCCTTAATATTTCAATACTCTGTACAATTCCGGTACCATCATCACTTGCTCCTTCGCCCTGGTCCCAGCTGTCAAGGTGACCACCTATTGTTATTATTTCATCCGGAAATTCTGTGCCTTTAATTTCACCAATTACATTATGCCCTATTGTATCCGGCAGCATTTCACAATTGGACCTAATAAAAAGATTTTCCTGCTTATACGATCCTTTTATTAAACCACTCAGTTTATCTGCTCCTTTTGTGCTGATGGCAAGTGCCGGAATTTTCGGGAATGAATCATTGTATCTTAATGCGCCGGTGTGTGGGTTATCATCGTATGCACCCGTTACAGAACGGACAATAACAGCCAATGCCCCATACTTTGCAGCCATAGAAGCACCATTGCTGCGATATCTTACCGCATCGCCATAAGCACCACGTAATAAGGTTTTATTAAAAGGATAATTATAAAATACAATTTTGCCTTTTACTTCATCTTTCCTGCGGTTCAGCTCTTCAAAATTCTTCACTTCTATTACCTGCGCTAAAACACCCTTATCCCCCGTACCAACCGAATTGCCAATTGCAAGTACATCAAAGTCAGGATCAGCTTTTTTGTTTTTTGTTCGATACCCTGCAAATTCTTTTTTACCCCTTACCCAGTGTGGCACCATACATTGTTGTAAATATGCTTTTTCTGCCCCGGATTCCTGTAATACTTTTACGCCCCATGCCTCGGCTTTATACATACCTGCACTGCCACTTAGGCGGGTTCCTATAGATTTGCATAAAGTAAATAAATTTTGTGGTGCCTTTCCATTGAGTAAAATTTCATCTGATATCTTTTTTATCATCAATGAATCTTCAGACTGTGCTGTAACAATTCCGAAGTATAAAAAAGTAATAATTAAAGTAAGAAATAACTTTTTGTTCATATTGGCTGTTAAGTGAACAAACTTACTGATAAAAAGTCAATACATGAATGGAAACTGTAGTGAATAATATTTCGGTAAATTGCATCATAAAGATTTTAATTAAAACTGCTTCTTATGAATATAGGTATTGTGTGTTACCCTACTTTTGGTGGTAGCGGCGTATTGGCAACAGAACTCGGTAAGGCCTTAGCGGATAAAGGGCACAACATACATTTTATAACCTACCAGCAACCCGTTCGCCTGAGTGGTTTTCATACCAATATATTTTATCATGAAGTAAGGGTGCCGACTTATCCCTTATTTGATTATCCACCTTACGAAACAGCATTGGCCAGTACAATGGTTGATGTAATACTGAATAATAATGTTGAACTCCTGCACGTGCATTATGCGATCCCCCATGCTGCTGCAGCTTATATGGCAAAACAGATACTGGCCAAACAGGGGATAAAAATTCCTGTTATAACTACATTGCACGGTACAGATATTACCCTTGTTGGTAAAGATAAAACCTACAGTCCTGTTGTAACTTTTTCGATGAATGAAAGCGATATACTTACGGCAGTTTCAGAAAATCTTAAAGAGGAAACTTTCAGGAATTTTAACATAGAAAAGGAAATAGAAGTGATCCATAATTTTGTGGATGTAAAACGTTTTCACAAACGCCCGGTTGATGCCTTTCGTAAGTTGATCTCTCCCAACGGGGAAAAAATAATAGTACATGCATCCAACTTCAGAAAGGTAAAACGTGTGGAAGATGTGGTTGCAACTTTCTTATTGATACAGGAAAAAATGCCTGCTACCTTATTATTATTGGGTGATGGCCCTGAAAGATCACATATAGAATCCAGGGCCAGGGAATGTAAATCTCATGATAATATTAAATTTTTAGGCAAGCAGGAACAGATGGAAGATATTTTACCCATTGCTGATCTGTTTTTACTCACCAGTGAATATGAAAGTTTTGGATTGGCCGCTTTGGAAGCTATGGCTGCAGAAGTGCCGGTAATATCGACTAATGCAGGAGGATTGCCGGAAATAAATATTGATGGCTTCTGCGGATTTATGAGTAATGTGGGAGATGTAAAAGATATGAGTAAAAATGCTTTACATATTTTACAAGACGAAGCAACTTTACAGCAATTTAAAACCAATGCGTTGATACAGGCAAAAAAATTCGATATTGAAAATATTGTCCCGCTTTATGAAGCACTGTATCAAAGAGTGATCTGATCTATCTTTTCAACCACTTTTCCGGGTCAATATCGTTCCCCTTCGCATCATTGATATAAAGCTCAATAGAACCGTTCCCATCCAGGTTGGCTGATGCCTTACCGATAACCTGGCCGGTTTTTATATTTTGTCCGGCTTTTACCGATACACTTGCCAAATTACTGTAGGTACTAAAATATTCTCCATGCTGAATGATGACAACCTCCATATCTTCGATAAAGACAACGCTGGAAACAACGCCATCAAAAACTGCTTTAACATTACTGCCTATATCTGTTGCAATTGTTAAACCTGTAACATCCATAATAGTACCACTTGGAAGTTGATTTCGCCCATAATGCAAAATAGGTATGCCTTTATCTACAGGCCATGGTAACAACCCCCGGTTCTTTTTAAAACTTTCGTTCAATGCAATATTACCGGCATTCAATAATACATTATCAGGTGCTTTTACAACATCCGTTTTTTTAACCGGGGCTGTTGTTTTTTCGGTATTTGTTTTAGGTGCAGTGTTATTTTTTAAAGCTGCCAGGTTAGCCGCATCTTCTTCTTTTTTCTTTTTCATTGCTGCTTTACTTGCATCATCTCTTGCCTTTTTAATAGCAGCTGCTATGGCTTTTTCTACTTTTGCATTTTGCTTTTTAAAGGCCGTGAGCTGGTTATTCAATTGTTTGCCTTCCTTTTTCAATTCACTCACGATCTTGTCCTTTTCTATTTTTTGTGTTTCCAAAGCTGTAACTTCTTTATCCTTGATCTGCAATACCTCGCTCTTTTTTTCTTTTATACTTCCAAGTTCATTCACCTTTTGTTTACGTAATTCCTGGGTACGCAAAATGTTCTCTCCCTGTTTTTCCCGGTAATCTCTATAGTATTTCAGGTAGGCAATGCGTTTAATTGCATCATTAAAACTTGCAGCCGAAAAAATAAAGCTTAAAAAATCGTAGTTGTTCCTGTTTTTATAGGCATATACCATACTCTTGGCATATTCTTCTTTTAAGGTATCGAGCAACTTGTTATACCTGTTAATTTCCTTTTGATTGTTGATGATATTCTTATCCAGCAAATTAATGTCCTTACTGATATTTTCAATAAGCCGGTTTTGCAGGTTTAGTTTGTCATTTATCAGCTTCCACCTTGCCAGGTTCTCTTTGGTTTTGGCCTTATTGCTATTCAGCAATTTTTGTGTTTGCTCCATTTCCTTTTTTAATGCAGCACGTTGCTTTTCCAAATCTTCACGGGTTTCCTGTGCATGTACAGCTAAACTGAAAAAAGAAAAAAGAGCTACATTAAAAATGAATTTGATCATGCTGGTAATTTTATTTGCTCAAAAATAATATGCAGACTTATTTTACATTTAGCTAAAGCAATGCATAATTAAAAATAACGCTTACTTTGGAATATAATTTTTGGGTATGTTAAAAGAAACTGACAATTCTTTGTTAAACTCATACTGTTTAAAATTCAGCCTGATATCCAGTTTGTTTTTTTCAGAAACTGTTATTTCCCGATAGGTGGAAAAGTTATACCCTGTTTTATTTTCATAATCAGAATATGTTAGATCTGCAGTACGGCTCCTGGCAATATCAACATCATCAAGTTTACTATGGGTTAAAAAATAATTATCAGAAGAAAGTGTAAGTAAATTTTTAAAATAACGGCCAACCATTGAAAAGAGTATCTGGTTATCTGTTTTTTTATAATAGACAATATTGCTATCAATAAAAACCGGGTTTCCTATCAAGAGATCCTCCAGCGTTTTATAATCAAATGGTATTTCAGTTACTTCCTGTAAATAATCAATAGAGCGGTATTGAACCTCTTTATCCTGTTTATTCAAAAGTATAACACTATCCTTTTTTATCAAGACCCTGTATATTTCAATATTCAGTATTGAAGCTGTTAGCGAGATCCAGATAGCACTGTCTTTTATGATCCTCACAATTGCAGTTACATCCGGCTGTTTCCCTTTATTATCCTGGTAATCCACTTTGATCTTAGCATTGAAAGTTTTAAAATCAATGTAATTATGGTTCAGGTTCTCCATAGTTCTTTTTACCATTAAGATAGAATCAGCTTTAGACTGATCGATCATAATTACAGCAGTAGTATCTTTTGGAGCAATGGCTTTGTTGATTTGCTTTACCGTTTTACAACTCTGACTTAAGCATGCCAATATAAAGAGAACAAAAAAGGTACTTATGTATTTCATTAGTTTTTGTTGATTATTTATACAATACCCGTATGGCCAAAACCTCCATCGCCCCGCTGTGATACATTCAATTCCTGTACCAACTGTAATTCAGCTCTTTCAGTTTTAGCAATGATCATCTGCGCAATTCTGTCTCCATGATTTATTACCTGTACAGTATTGCTTAAATTAATTAATATTATTTTTATCTCTCCCCTGTAATCAGAGTCAACAGTACCTGGTGAATTTAAGCAGGTGATACCTTGTTTAAGAGCCATTCCGCTCCTGGGACGTACCTGGGCCTCGTAGCCGTTTGGTAATTCGATGAACAATCCTGTTGGTATAAGATTGCGTTCGAAAGGTTGCAGGGTTAATGATTCTTCAAGATTGGCCCTTAAATCCATTCCTGCCGAACCTGCGGTTGCGTAGGCCGGTAAGGGATTTGAAGACGTATTTACTATATTAAGCTGAACAGTTTGCATAACTGCAAAGTTAACGATGTAAAAAGTAAATTCTGCAACTACTGTTGCTAATGAATTTTTTACCGGAGAAGCATAACAGTGCCCTGTTCATAGAATTTTCTTCCCCGAATGTTGGTGTAATTTAATATCCACACGTATGTGCCATTTGGCATTTTTTTACCTTTAAAAGTGCCATCCCATTTTTTGGCGACATCTTTACTACTAAAAATTATTTGTCCCCATTTGCTGAATATCTGCATGGAATAATATTGCAGCGTAGTATTTTCAACAACACCAAAATTGTCATTTAAATTATCGTCATTGGGTGTAAAAGCAGAAGGGATATATACATCACAATCACCCGGTATAACAATGATCGTATCAGAAGCTTCACAGGAGCTTTTCGTTACTGTTATATAATAAGTACCCGTTTGATTGACGACAATAGAAGGCGCTGTTTCGCCGGTACTCCATAAATAAGTATCAAAAGTTGAAGTTCCTGTATTTAAAATAACAGGTTTATACCTACAGACAGTGGTATCTGGCCCCAGGTTTACCACTGGCATAGGCCTTGGTAAAACACTTATCGTATCCCTTAATTTACAACCATTCTGGTCCAACTCAAGCCAATAATCTCCAAATCCGGATGTTGTTATTTTATTATTGGTAGAACCGGTATTCCATAAATAATTTACACCAAAAATTTCTTCAACACCAATTTCTAAAGTTAAAACGTTACAGCTTGACGTATCTTTTCCCAAAAATTCACCGGTATCTGCTATCCATATTTTACGAATGATGGTATCATTTAAGCCGGAGCAATCTATTTTATAAACAATGAGTTTTACATCATAAAAACCAGGGGCTGCATATGTATTTGTTGGTTGTAATGCCTGTGATTGTTGTGTATCACCAAAATCCCACTTAACAGAATCTATACCGCTCAGCCTGTTGATCTTAAATGTTATACTGGCATCCAAACAATTTCCCGGTAAACGTTCAAAGTCATAAGGGCTTGCAGTTGTGTCGAAATAACTCTGCATAAATGTTGGTAATCCAAACTGAAGAGGAAAACCGCTTGCAGGCCCAACAACTATTTTATTAAAAGCAAAATTACAGCCCGGGCCATAGGTATTTGGATCCTCAATTACCGACAGGGCTGAGTCATTCCACATGGTCATATATATTTTTTGGTCAGATGCCAATTGTAGTCCCCCGGCAAACCAAGGCGTGGTTTGTGCTATTATTTGCTTTGAAGCAAGAATAACAGCAGCGTTATTTGAAGTGATATCAAACTGGTACAATGTGCAAGGGTCAGTATTTGAATTATTTGCTGATACATACAGCAGTTTACCATCCGGTGAGAACTCGGCACCATAAACACCGATAAAATTTGGCAGATGTGGCGTAGCATTGGGATGAAAGACCTGTGGATTAGAAATAACGCCTGTTGTGTTATCAAAATCCATTAACTCAACAGCGTCATTATCAAAAGCATGACAGGCAACTAATTTATCACCCTTAGTTGAAAATTTTAAAGTTCCAATAGCATTATTTATTTGCCCATTTATTACTAAACCGGTACTGCTAACAACCGGCACATTTAAGCCAGCCGATGTGAGCAAATATGAATAATACTTATCGCTGTTCCATTTTTGAATTACAATCCATACATCCCTGTTATTACAATGCCTTACTGCTGCAAGTTTCTCAAGTACAGTATCCAATAAAATAGCATTCTTAGTTACAACAGAGCCAAATCCCCCATCTCCTTTCATATCAATTATATTGTATGAAAAAACCGGAACTTCCTGAAAGGCCGAACCTATAGCGAACAAATAATACAGGCTGTCATTACCAGGCATTGGAACTATCACGGTATTGTTTGTGCTACTTAATTCACCCATTAAACCAGCTCCATTGGGCATGGTTTCATGTTTCCGGTTCTGAACAATAATCCCATTGGTATAAAAAAGCAATTTGCCATTGTTATCACTCATTGCAGCTGAACCTTCCCTGGAGTCTGCTGTCCCGTTGTTTAAAGCTAAAGGCGGAGTTTGGTTAAAGTCAAGCCCAACACGGTTTCCAAAATACCAGATATTGGTCTGCTTTTGTGCAAAAATAAAAAGTGTACTAAGTAAAAGGCAGTATGTGAGAATAAAATTTTTCAAAGAAATATGTGTTTATTTTAAACCGAGTAATACTGTTGCATACGCTTTTAATCCTTCCTCACGGCCAATAGAGCCCAATTTCTCTGTTGTCGTTGCCTTCACCGAAACATCTGAAACCGTAATATGAGCTATTTCTGCAATAGTTTGCTGCATTTGCGGAACATATGATTTTATTTTGGGAGTTTCAAGACAGAGAGTACTGTCAATATTAATTACTTTATAGCCTTTTGTTTCTATTAATTCTGTAGTTCTTGCCAATAATATCTTACTGTCAATATCTTTAAAGGAAGTATCTGTATCAGGAAAATGAAATCCAATATCACCAAGAGCAAGTGCGCCAAGCATTGCATCACAAATAGCATGTAGCAAAACGTCTGCATCACTATGTCCCAAAGCTCCCTTTGTGTGAGGAATTTTTACTCCGCCAATCCACAGATCTCTTCCTGCTACTAACCGATGGTAATCTACACCCGAACCTATTCTATATGCCATTGCTTATTTTATTCTGTAAATATCCGAATTTTTGAGGTTAATCTAAAACAAAAAGCGTCAAGCCTTGGGCTTGACGCTTTTTACTTAAAAACTTTAATTATTTTCCTCCCATCAAATCAAATACTAAACCAAAACGATAAGTATTAGATAAAGGAATACGGCTTGTACCACTTCCTGTTGGGAAAACATAAGAGAAATTTAAACCAGCAATGCTATATTTAATACCTGCTCCTATTGTGAAATATTTTCTGTTTCCTTTGTTTGGATTTTCGTAAAAATAACCTGCCCTGAAACCAAACTGGTTGTTGTACCAGTATTCAGCACCTACAGCAATGTTAATTTCCTGAAGTTCCTCACTTGCTCCACCGCCATTACCAAAAGATTTGATCCAGCTTTTAGGAACACTCATGTCCCTGTAATCTATCAGATTCTGATTGTTTGGGTATCCTGATGAATCTCTTTTAGCTGTAGGAACCAACAGTTTATTGAAATCCAATGCAAATGTGATCTTGTTAGATTCATCAAATACTTTTGTGTAAGCCAATCCTAAACCAAGGTTAGCAGGGATATAGTCTTTTTGATCTGCGGCACTTGAGTAAGAGATTTTAGAACCAAGGTTGCTAAGTGTTAAACCCCAGTTTAAACCTTGTCCGTTTTCTTTTGCACCATGATGATACAAATGCAGGTCACCTGCAACAGCGGAACCGGCTTTATAATTAACACCATTATATTGACCACTTGCCAGGTTTGAATTGATATACCTGATAGCTATACCTAAACCTAATTTTTTTGATAATTTCCTGGAATAGCCCAGATCAATAGCAAATTCTTTTGGTTTGCCTTCGGTAAGATCTTGACCCTGGTCATTAGTAAACTGGATACTTCCTAATTTAAAATACCTCATTCCCAAAGAAACAGCCGATCCATCACTTATTTTATAATATCCGGCCAAAGATGCTAAGAAAACATCGTTAACAGCTAAATCTCTTAACCATGGTGTATAGTTAATAGCAATACCAACCTTATTTGTGGCAAATGGAGTTCTGGCTATGTTAGCAAAAGCTGCGTTTGCATCAGGTGCAGTTGCAATACCTACATCTCCCATACCGCCGCTACGGGCATCAGGTGAAATACGTAAAAACGGAACAGCAGTTGTTACAACGTTTATTTTGTTACCCTGGGCATAAGATACAGTTATTGTTCCTCCCAGTAACATAACTAAGGCAGTTAGTTTCAAAGTTACTTTTTTCATGCGTTTTGTTTTGTCTTGGTTAGGTAGACTTACCTCTATAAGCGTTAAGTTTAATGGTTGTATTATGTTGTAAAAATAATAGTTTTATTGAAATGAACAACTAAATTATAAAATCTTGTTAAAAAAAACTAAAAAATGTACGAATTTCAAAGATAAAGGCTTTTTTCTACACAACAATACTACTAATAGGTAATATTTTGTGTGCCAGGTTAAATTTTACCTCAAAACTTTCTAAATTTCCCTGTTACGCAGTCACAATAACGGAATGTAATGCGGTTTATTGCTGACCAAATCACTTACCGTTTTTTGGTATAAGTCAAAAATACGGATTAATGCAACCAATCACAAGATAAAAAAACCTTTGAGGAATGTTCTTTTTTAAAGAAATTAACAATTCAAATAACTACTAATCGTTTATTCCTTATTGTATGCAAGTTTATAACACTTGTTCATATTAACCAAAAAAAATAAAAATATTTTTTTTGGTACGGGTAACTCTTTAAAACAATTGCATTCAGAAATAACAAAGCAAGCAATAAAAAAAATGGATCAGTTTGGCTGAAAGTATTGTCTATAAAGAGTTTCGCAATCTGCCAAATGTATTGGCAGATTTATTTCAGCCAGATATCTTTGTTTACAAAGTCAAAGAAAATAAAATTAAGCAGCCTCATTTTTACCCTTTAAAAAGAGTAAATCATTTTTCTGAAACAGTTTTTCTATCGAACTTAAATCGTGTCAGTATGGTCATCCTTAACGGAGCTTTTGATACCCCTGCAGATGTTTTTACGGGAGCTTCAACTTTGAAGAAATTATGTTTTATCATTTGAAAATTGCAGTGCAAGGTTTTAACAAATGGCATATTAACATTTTAACTTTAAAAAAAGAGTTAGAAATATTTCAAATTCACTCAAAGTCTTTATATTCGCAGCCAGTACAACCTCATATACAATAATTAAGAAAACCTTTCGTTAAACAACTACGACAAACGAATGAACATGACTAAATTACTTTCTGGTAAAAATGCTATCATCCTGGTAATAGCAGCAATTTCTTTAAGCTCCTGTAAAAAAGGTGGCCTTTTTGGCAAAAAACAAAGCAAATCATCTGCCACAGGCTGGAACTATGATGATAAAAACATGGGCAATTTTCATGTTTCCAAGGTAAAATACCCGAAAGCAGGGCCAGGTTTGGTTTTTGTTCAGGGTGGCTCATTTGTAATGGGTGCCAAGGATGAGGATGTTATGGGCGACTGGAATAACGTACCACGCCGTATTACCGTTCCTTCATTTTTTATTGATGAAACTGAAGTAGCCAATGTTCACTATCGTGAATATTTATATTGGCTTGAGAATACATTCTCCGGAGATACAAATATTCTTAACAAAGCACTGCCCGATACTTTGGTTTGGCGTGAGGAATTGGCATATAATGAACCATATGTAGAATATTATTTCCGCTTTCCTTCTTATAACTATTACCCTGTAGTTGGTGTAAACTGGCGCCAGGCACATGACTTTTGCATCTGGAGAACAGACCGTGTAAATGAGCTGAATCTCCAAAGCAAGGGATATCTGAAAAAAGATGCCATTAAGAGAGAAATGAAAGGTGCCGGTGCTGATGGTTCTTTTAACACAGAGACCTATCTTATGGCTCCTGATATGATCCAGGGCAGGAATAAACCAAAAAAATCTGCTTTAAAGGATGTTAATGGCAAACCTCGTTCAACTGTACGTATGGATGATGGAATTCTGAACATGGGCTATCGCCTGCCAACCGAGGCTGAATGGGAATATGCCGCTTATGGCATGTTAGCTCAGAACCCAAGCCCCCGTAAAAGTGAGAAAAAGTCGGGAGAAGAATTGTTTTCAAACCAACAGATATATTCATGGGCAAATAATCCCAATGGTTTACGTGATAACCGCCGTGGAAGCTGGCAAGGTAAATTTTTGGCGAACTTTAAAAGAGGGGGTGGTGATAACATGGGTATTGCAGGTGGTTTAAATGACCGTGCAGCTATACCTGGCAATATCAAAGCTTTTTATCCCAATGCATTTGGTTTATACAATATGAGTGGTAATGTGAGTGAGTGGGTTGGCGATGTGTACAGGCCAATGACATCAACCGATGCTGAAGATTTCAACTATTTCCGTGGTAATAAATTTCAAAAATATTACAAGAATACAGGTGGCGAATATGAAAGAGACAGCATGGGGCGCCTGAAAAAAGTGGATATCTCTGATGAAGAGGTTAAAAACCGTACAAACTACCAGAAAAATGACGTGATCAACTATCTTGATGGCGATTCTTCCAGTGGCGTTTTTTATGGCTATGGTATTACATCTTTGATCAATGATTCATCAAGGGTTATTAAGGGCGGAAGCTGGAATGACAGGCCTTATTGGTTATCACCAGGTACACGCAGGTTTATGCAAGAAACCCAGTCGGCAAGCACCGTTGGTTTCCGTTGTGCTCAAACCTACCTTGGCCCTCCTGAAGGACCAGGATTTAAAGAAGGTAATATTTTTGGTAAGCGTAAACAAAATTCACGCAAGAAAAAGAAGAGATAATTTTCCTGAAATTATATTTTAAAGCCTCACTTACCAGTGAGGCTTTTTTAATGCCTTTATTTAACGCTTCTCCTTTAATTTTGACCCATGAAAATATCAGCGTTATATAAATTATACCAGCAATTTCCTTCCATTCAAACCGATACCAGGAAGGTAAAACAAGACGATCTTTTTTTTGCCCTTAAAGGCCCCAATTTTAATGGTAATCAATTTGCCAAAGAAGCATTGGCTAAAGGCGCAGCTTATGCAATTGTTGATGAAAAATCTGAAATTGCTGACGAAAGAATAATACAGGTTTCCGATGTTTTAACAACTTTACAAGACCTGGCATTGCATCACCGCAGGCAATTTCTTTTGTCTGTTTCAGGCAAAGAAATACCGTTTATTGCCATTACAGGCAGCAATGGAAAAACTACTTCCAAAGAATTAGTTCACGCCGTTTTATCATCCGTATATAAAACATATACAACTGAAGGCAATCTTAACAATCATATCGGAATACCTTTAACCATATTAAAAATAAAGCCCGATGCAGAAATTGCGATCATTGAAATGGGGGCCAATCACCAAAAAGAAATTGAATCGTATTGTGTATACACTATGCCTACTCATGGTGTTATTACAAATTGCGGCAAGGCTCATTTAGAAGGCTTTGGAGGCGAGGAAGGCATACGTAAAGGCAAGGGCGAGTTGTATGAATATTTAAGGCTCCATAATGGTACTGCCTTTGTTATGTGGGATTATGATTACTTGCAGGAGATGAGTAAAGAAATACCGGAAGTTATTACTTATGGAACAACCAATGCCAGCGTTACCGGCTTTGTGAAAAGAAGTTCTGGTTTGTTGGAAGTTTCAATAACCGCAGGAGCCGATCTGCCTTCTATTAAAACAAATTTGGTTGGAGAATATAACCTGCCCAATATTTTACTCGCTGTTACGTTTGGCAAATATTTTAAAGTACCTGATGAAAAAATAAAATTTGCTTTGGAAAATTATCTGCCTTCAAACAGCCGCTCGCAGTTAATAGAAAAAGATGGGAACAAAATTATTTTGGACGCTTATAATGCAAACCCGAGCAGCATGAAAGCAGCTATCGAAAACTTTGTAAATATGGATGGGGCTGATAAGGTTTTGATACTTGGTGGCATGATGGAACTGGGCTCAGAAAGCCTGAAAGAGCACCAGGTTTTGGTTGATCTGATAACAAAACACAAATGGAAAAATGTGGTTTTAGTTGGAGGGGATTTTAGTAAAGTAAATCACAATTATTTATATTTCGAAAACTCCACGCAGGCAAAAGAATGGTTTAAAGATCAGCATTACGATCATTCCTCAATTTTAATAAAAGGATCCAGGAGTACTCAAATGGAAAAAGTACTGGATTGAATTTGAGATTGCAGATATTACAACGTAGATTTGCCACCCTTTAAAGGAGACTTGTCCGAGTGGTTGAAGGAGCACGCCTGGAAAGTGTGTATAGGGGAAACTCTATCAAGGGTTCGAATCCCTTAGTCTCCGCTTTAATTTTTTAGAGTTTAATTTCTGAGAACATTTTTTCAGCATTTGCTGTTGTTATAGCAGCTACTTCTTCAATTGAAACCTTTTTGATCTCTGCCAGTTTTTCTACAACATATTTTAAATAGCTGCTTTCATTTCGTTTTCCCCTGAAAGGCACAGGAGTCAAATATGGTGAATCAGTTTCCAACACCATATGCTTTAGATCAATTTGTTCCAGTACTTCAGCAAGGCCCGATTTTTTGTAGGTAAGCACCCCTCCTATTCCTAAATAAAATCCTGCGGCAATTATTTCTTTTGCATTTTCAACCGTTCCCCCAAAGCAATGAAAAATACCTGTGACTCCCGCAGGAACAAACTCTTTTACTACATCAATAGTTTCCTGCATGGCATTCCTGGTATGAATAACAATGGGTAGATCATATTGTAACGATAATTCGATCTGCATCCTGAATGCTTCGTATTGCTGCTGTACAAAGGTTTTATCCCAGTAAAAGTCAAGGCCAATTTCTCCAACTGCAGCAAATTTTCTTTTTGCCAGCCAGTCCTTAACTACTGCCAGTTCTTCCAGGTAATTTTCTTTTACAGAGCAAGGATGTAATCCCATCATGGCCATACATTTTCCCGGAAATTTAGTTTCCAGTAACAACATATTTTCAATTTCCGAACTGTCGATAGCAGGTAAATAAAATTTATTTACTCCTTCGTCTCCTGCCCTTATAATTACCTGATCAATATCGTTCTTAAACTCATCAAGGTATAAATGGCAGTGTGTATCTACGATCATATTTTCTGTTTGCATTGCAAAAATGCTGAAAAATAATTTAACGATTCTTTAAACTATGCACCCGGCCTTCAGTCATACACCTGTTCGTTCATTCACCTTTTAAAAATTTATTTTTATGAAAAAGACTTTAAACCTCACCACGTGGCTCCTGGCATTCAGCCTTATTGGAGCCCTGACTTTTACAAGTTGTAAAAAAGAAGAAAATCTCACACCGCTTACCACAACAGAAACTGAAGCAGCCCAGGAAGTAGTCACCCAGGAAACCACAGCCCAGGAAGCTGATGCGGAGGCTCAGTTTGATGATGTTTTTAACATTACAGCCAGTATGAATAGCAGCCAGGTAGGCGAAGATCTTGGCCTTAAGGCCAATGTATCGGGCTTATATGAGCTGGGAAGTACTACAAATACCAATACCGCACCCTGCTTTACAATTACGGTAGTACCAAACATTCCTAATGTATTTCCCAAAACTGTAACCATTGATTTTGGTAACGGTTGCCTTGGCCGGGATGGTAAATTCAGAAAAGGAAAAATTGTTTCTATTTACACCAATCCAATGATGGTACCGGGTGCAAAAGTGTCAACTACATTTATTCGCTACGAAGTTGACAGCCTGAAAATTGAGGGTACGCACATAACCGAAAATACCAGTACTTCAAACATGCAGGGCTGGAAGGTAGTTGTGATTGACGGAAAAGTAACCAATTCAAATACCAATAGATGGATAAAATGGAACAGCACAAAAGAAGTACTGCAGATAGCAGGAAATGGAACGCCACATTTTCCAATGGATGATATATATAAAATTACCGGTAATGCCAGAAGCGTAAATTCAGGAGGCCATACCTGGGCTGCCTGGGTTATTGATCCTTTAATAAAGAAATTTACCTGCCGCTGGATTGTACAGGGAACTGTAAGAATAGTTAGAGATGGCCGGGTAGCTATTTTGGATTATGGAGACGGCAGGTGCGATAACCTGGCAGTGATTATTATCAATGGAATACGGCATATTATAACCCTGTAAAAAAAACTGTTAAAAAAATTGTTGCTAATTTAACAACAACAATGTACATTTAACCCAGTTTTCATAGGGTACGGATTAAAAACGGGCCAGGGTTTCTACCCCGGCCCAATTTTTTTTAAGCAAATCCCGTTAAAATAATGTTACAATTCC
>Ga0193752_1000179_pt1 | contig 80151 bp, 78 predicted proteins | sample H1c1metaG_FD_144924 | JGI IMG/M metagenome (GOLD analysis project Ga0193752, IMG submission 144924) | Soil microbial communities from a riparian zone of the East river system, Colorado, United States - H1c1 | ecosystem: Environmental > Terrestrial > Soil > Riparian zone | place: USA: East River... | reverse complement strand
AACAGGACACCGAGGAAAGGCAGGTCGCCGAAGAACGGCACCTTGGTGGTGTCGGTGCGGTCGTTCTGCTCGTAGATGCCGCCGATCACGACGGTGCCGCCGTTTTCCACCAGCACCTCGGTCTTGACGTGCTTGGTGTTGATCTGCACGCCGGCTGCGGTCTGCGCGCCGGGCTGATCCTTGTTGACGTCGAGCGTCATGATGACGTTGCCGTCGGGCGTGATCTGCGGTTTCACCTTCAGCGACAGGCTTGCCTTGCGGAACGACACCGCCGTGGCGCCGGAAGACGAAGCCTGCTGGTAGGGGATCTCCGTTCCCTGCTCGATCAGCGCCTCGACCTGGTCGGCGGTGAGCACGCGCGGGCTGGCGATGATCTTGCCCCTGCCGTCGGCCTCAGCCGCGGTGATCTCCAGGTTGAGGAACTGCGTCGCCGCCGCGTTGAACAGGATGAACGAGAACTGCCCCGCGGGGAAGCCGTTGAAGCCGGCCGCCGGCATGTTGCTCGCAAGGCTGCCCGGGATGAAGGTCGGAGAGCCGCCCTGCGCGCCGCCTCCGGCGTGACCGCCGACGTCATCGAGGTTGCCGCCGACCGAGAAGCGCGGCGCACTCGAGCCGCTGCCCACGCGGCCGCTGCTCGGCCTCAGGTCGTGGTAGCCGATGCGCGCGCCGAGGCTCTTCGAGAAGGTGTCGTTCGCTTCCACGATGCGCGCCTCGATCATGACCTGGCGCACCGGCACGTCGATCTTGGCGATCAGCGTCCTCACATCCGCCAGGCGGCTGGGCGTGTCCTGCACGAACAGCGTGTTCGTGCGCGCATCGACCACCGCGCTGCCGCGCTTGGAGAGGATGCGCTGCGCCGCGTCGGAGAGCAGCTTCTGCACGTCGGCCGCTTTCTGGTAATTCATCTGGAAGGACTCGGTGCGCGTCTGCTCGAGGTCCGTGATCTGCTGCGCCGACTCGAGCTGAAGCTTCTCGCGCGTGGCGAGCTCGTCGCGCGGCGCGATCCAGATGACGTTGCCGCTGCGGCGGCTGTCGAGGCCGCGGGTCTGCAGGATGATCTCCAGCGCCTGGTCCCACGGCACGTCCTTCAGCCGCAGCGTCAGATTGCCTGCAACCGTGTCGCTGGTGATGATGTTCAGGTCGGTGAAGTCGGCGATCACGTTGAGCACCGCGCGCACCTCCACGTTCTGGAAGTTGAGCGACAGCTTCTCGCCGGTGTAGCGGCCGCGTTGCGAGACGCGCGAGGGATCGACCGCTACCGGCTTCACCTCGACCACGAACTGGGTGTCCGACTGGTAGGCGCTGTGCTCCCACTGGCCCTTCGGTTCGATCACCATGCGCACGTTCTCGCCCTGCTGGAACGCGCTGATCGTGTTGACGGGCGTGGCGAAATCGACCACGTCGAGCCGGCGCCGCAGGGCCTCCGGCAGCGAAGTCTTGAGGAAATCGACGACGATGTTCTGCCCCTGCGCCCGGATATCGATGCCGGTGCTGGCGTCGGTCAGGTCTACCACGACGCGGCCTTCGCCGGACCGGCCGCGGCGGAAGTCGATGTCGCGCACCGCGTGTTTCGCGTCGTCGCGCCCTTCGGCGAAATGCGCCACCTGGCCGCCCGGTGCGGTCTGCGCCACCGGCGGCGCCGACAGCGTGACCACCAGGGTGCGGCCGTCGAGGGTCGCCTCGTGCACCACGGAGCGGCGCAGATTGAGCACCAGCCGCGTGCGCTCGGCGCCCTGCACCACGTTCATGCTGCGCAGCTCGCCCTGTCCGATCTCCTGGCTGGCGCGGCCGAGCGCATTGGTCGTATTGGGAAAATCGAAAGCGATGCGCGCCGGCGAGGCGATGGCAAAGTTGGGCGGCACGCTGCGCAGCGGCTCCTTGGTGGTGATGCGCAGCACCACTTTGCCGGCCTGCTCGGCCACGTCGAGAGTTTCGATCGCGTTTGCCTGCGCGAGCGCCAGACCGATGCCGGCCAGCCACAGGACAACGCCGCTAAGAACGGTCATGATTTTGCTGTTCATTTTTTTGTCTCCAACAGTTGCAGCGCGCTCGTGCGCTCCACCCATTCACCCTGCCCGTCCTGCACCAGCTCCTTGAGGTTGATCGCGACCTCGTCGATTCCGGTCACGATGCCGAAGTTCAGGCCCAGGTAATTGCCCTTCTTGACGCGGTACAGGTTCGGCCCCGCCTTCACCAGCGCGAAGGTTTCCCGGTTCTGCATGATCGTGCCCAGCATCTGCAGCGATTCCAGCGGAAACGCCTCGAGCGGCTCCTTGGGCCGGTTGAGGTCGGGCGCCATCTTGCTCATGTCGCTGCGCGGCGGCCGCGCAACCCCCGCGACGTCGATGCGGTCGGGACGGAACGGGTCGACGATGCCCTCGGCGGTGTACGGCACCGGCTCGTAGGGCTTCACCTGCGGCAACGGGTCGACGCGGCCGCGGAAGTCCTTGCTCTTCTCGTTGAGCTCGGCCTTCAGGTCGCCGAACTCCTCGCCGGTGCAGGCGGCGAGCAGGAGGGCGGCGGCGAACCCGGCCACACGCAGCGCCGTCGATTTCATCGCTTGCCGCCCTTCTTCGACGCGGTTTTGCGCTGCGCCGAGACTTCGTCGTCGTCGAGGTAACGGAAAGTGCGGGCGGTGGCGTCCATCGTCAGGATGCCGTCCTTGCCGGTCGTAATGGAAACGTCGTTCAGCGTGACGATGCGGGAAAGCTGGCCGACGTCGCTCGCAAAGGCCCCCATGTCGTGGTAGGTGCCGGTCACCTTCACCGTGATCGGCAGCTCGGCGTAGAACTCGCGCGTGATCTCGCCGCCGGCGGGCCTGAACAGCTCGAACTGCAGCCCGCGGCCGAGGCCGGCCTGGTTGATGTCGACCAGCAGCGCGTCCATCTGCGAGCGGTTCGGCAGCTGCCTGAGCAGCGCGCCGAACTGCGTGTCGATCTCGCGCAGCTGCTGGCGGTGCAGGTCGAGGTTGATAGCCTGCTGCTTCTTCTTGAGGTATTCCTCTTTGAGCTTCACCTCGTCGCCCTGGCCGCGCTCGAGCTCTTCGATCTGCCCTTGCGTGTCGGCGAAGAACCCGGCTACCGGGATCGCCACCAGGATGGCCAGCAGAACCAGCAGCTTCGGCGCCGCATGCCAGGTGCCCGGGTCCTGCCAGTTGGTCCGCTTGAACTCATCGATGATCGCGTTGAAATTGATCGCCATGGTTCAGCCTTTCTTCGCCGCGTCCTTCGCCGGCGCGGGCTTCGCCGCATCCTTCTCCGGCGCCGGGCGCTTCAGGCTCAGGTTCATGTTGAATTCCGCAACCCGGCGCTTCTCGACGTTGCTCGCCTTGACCTCCACCAGCCCGGGACTGCCGAGCCAGGGCGAGGCTTCGATGTTGCGCATCAGGGTCGAGACCCGCGCGTTCGATTGCGCGTAGCCCAGGATATTGAGGCGCGTGCCCTTCTGCACCACCGACCTCAGGTAGACGCCCTCGGGCATCTGGCGCACCAGCTGGTCGAGCATGTAGACCGTGGTTGCCCGGTCGGCCTGCAGCGTCTCGATGACCTGTTTGCGCGCGAGCAACGCCTGGATTTCGTCCTTGAGCTTCTGGATCTCGGCGATTTCCTTGTCGAGCTTGGCGTTTTCGCTCTTCAGGAAGCGGTTGCGGTCGATCTGCGTCTCGATGCGCGAAGCGTAGAAGCCATGCACCGCGGCGACGATGAGCGCGCCGACGATGCCGACGCCGCCGGCGAGGACATAGAAGTGCTGCCGGGACCGCTTGCGCCGCTCCTCACGGTGCGGCAGTAGGTTGATGCGCGCGGTCATACGGGGTCGAACCTGCGCATGGCGAGGCCGCAGGCCACGATCAGCGACGGCGCATCGACCATCAGGCGCTTGAGCTGAATGCGCGGCGAGGTCTGCATCGCGGCAAAGGGGTTGCCCACCGTAGTGGGCACCTGGGCGCGCGTGTTCACCACCTCCTCCAGCCCGGGAATCACAGCCGAGCCGCCGGCGAGCAGGATGTGATCGACCGCGTGGTATTGCGTCGAGGTGAAGAAGAACTGCAGCGCGCGCTGCACTTCCATCGACAGGTTCTCCATGAACGGGCGCAGCACTTCGGCCTCGAAGTCGTCGGGCAGGCCGCCGGAACGCTTGGCGTTCTCCGCTTCCTCGGCGCTCATGCCGTAGCGGCTGACGATGTCCTGCGTCAGCTGGTTGCCGCCGAACGCCTGCTCCCGCGTGTAGATCGACTGGTCATTGCGCAGCACCGTAACGTTCATGACATTGGCGCCGACGTCGACGACCGCGACGTTCTGATCCTTGCCGCCTCCCGGCAGGCTTTGCACCACCAGCGCCAGCGCCGTCTGCTGGGCAAACGATTCGACGTCCATCACCAGCGCCTTGAGGCCGGCGGACTCGGCGACCGCGACCCGGTCTTCGACCTTTTCCTTGCGCGTCGCCGCGATCATGACTTCCTGCTCCTCAGGGTTCGTGGGAGCGGGTCCGAGCGACTGGAAGTCGAGATTGACTTCCTCGAGGGAGAACGGGATGTACTGGTTCGCCTCGCTTTCGACCTGGAGCTCGAGCTCCGACTCGGTCAGGCTGGCGGCGACCTGGATTTTCTTCGTGATTACCGCCCCGGTCGGGACGGCCATGGCGACGTGGCGGGTCCTGGTGCCCAGCCGCTTGTGCGCCCGCTTCACCGATTCGGCGACCGCCTCGAGATTGTTGATGTTGCCGTCGACCACGGCGTCGCGCGGCAGGGGCTCGATCGAATAACGCTCGACGCGGTAGGCGCCCTTGCCTGCCTCGACGATCTCGAGCATCTTTACCGAGGACGAACTGATGTCCAGCCCGAACAACGGCGGCGCCTTCGGCTTGAACAGGTCGATTGCCATTATTATGTTCCCTTACGATTTCCCTTTATGTATCGGCCTTTAGGCGCGATACGTAGAAACCGCATGAAATGCTAGCAACAACCCCCCCGGGTGTCTAGTCAATTTTCCACAGCGGGAAGGGCGCGTATCATCCTCCTGCCCCTGAGGTCGTGCAAATTCGCCCTGGTGACGGTCTAAGTCCTGCGTGAAGCTACCCCGCTATCTTTTGTACCCGCTGGCTGGAGCGGCCAGTGTGCTGGTCGCCGGTCTGCTGCTGGTCGGACTGGTCGTAGCCCTAGCCTACCCAAATCTACCGTCGCTTCAATCACTTACTGAGTATCAGCCCAAGATTCCGCTGCGCATTTACACCGCCGAAGGGGTGCTGATCGGCGAGTTCGGCGAGGAGCGGCGGGCCGTGGTGTCGATCGCCGAAGTACCCCCCCAGTTGAAGAACGCCATCATTGCCGCCGAGGACGAGCGCTTCTACGAGCACGCCGGCATCGACTACATCGGGGTGTTGCGCGCCGCCTACGCCAACCTGGCGGCGCGGGGCGCGCGGCAGGGGGCCAGCACGATCACGATGCAGGTGGCGCGCAATTTCTTCCTCTCCTCGGAGAAGACGCTGACGCGCAAGCTGTACGAGGCCCTGCTCGCTTTCAAGATCGAGCACAGCCTCAGCAAGGACCAGATCCTCGAGCTGTACGTCAACCAGATCTATCTCGGGCAGCGCGCCTATGGCTTCGGCGCAGCCTCGCAGATCTATTACGGCAAAGCTCTCGAGCAGCTCACCCTGGCCGAGACGGCGATGCTGGCCGGACTGCCGAAGGCGCCCTCAACGTACAACCCGGTCGCCAACCCGCAGCGCGCCAAGCAGCGGCAGCAGTACGTCCTGCGCCGCATGACGGAGCTGGGCTACATCACGCAGGAGCAGCACGACGAGGCTTACAAGGCTCCCTTGCGCACGCGCCGCGAAGTGCGGGAATACGCAGTGCACGCCGAGTACCTGGCAGAGATGGTCCGCCAGGCGATCGCTGAGACCTACCCAGAGGACGTCTATACGCGCGGCTTCCGTGTCTATACGACGATCCGGCAGGCCGACCAGGAGGCCGCCTATGCGGCGCTGCGCCGCGGGGTGATGGAGTACGACCGCAACCACGGCTACCGCGGCGCCGAAGGCTACGTAGAGCTGCCGGCGACGCCCGACGAGGACGATTTCGACGAGGCGCTCACCGACCATCCGGATAACGACACGCTGCTCGCCGCGGTAGTGCTGAGCGCGAGCGCGAGCCAGGTCGAAGCCGCATTGCGCAGTGGCGAGAAGATCACCCTGAGCGGAGACGGGCTGAAGTTCGGCGGCCGGGCGCTCGACCTGAAGGCGGCGCCGCAGCGCCGCGTGCGCCGCGGCGCGATCATCCGCGTGCAGCGCGAGGCGAAGAACTGGCAGCTCTCGCAGCTACCCGAAGTGGAGGCGGGCTTCATTTCGCTCGACCCGCAGGACGGCGCCATCCGCGCGCTGGTGGGCGGATTCGACTTCGGCCGCAACAAGTTCAACCACGTCACGCAGGCCTGGCGCCAGCCCGGCTCCTCCTTCAAGCCTTTCATCTATTCCGCGTCGCTCGAAAAGGGCTTCACCGCCGCAACCGTGATCGCCGACGAGCCGGTGGTGCTCGAGGCGGAGCAGACCGGCAGCCAGCGCTGGGAGCCGAAGAACTACGACGGCAAGTACGAGGGGCCGATGCGCATGCGCACCGCGCTCGCCAAGTCGAAAAACATGGTGTCGATCCGCATCCTCGATGCGATCGGGCCCAAGTACGCGCAGGACTACGTGACGCGCTTCGGCTTCGAGCCCGAGAAGCATCCGCCTTATCTCACCATGGCGCTCGGCGCCGGCTCGGTCACCGTCTGGCAGATGGCACGGGCCTACTCGGTGTTCGCCAACGGCGGGTTCCTGGTGCAGCCCTATTTCATGCTCAAGATCGTGGACGACCGCGGCAACCCGCTCGCGCTCGCCAACCCGCTGCGCGCCGGCGAGGAGAGCCTGCGCGTGATCGATCCGCGCAACGCTTTCATCATGGACAGCATGATGCAGGACACGACGCGCAGCGGAACCGCGGCGCGCGTCGCACGCCTGGGCCGCAGCGATCTCGCCGGCAAGACCGGCACCACCAACGAGTTCGTCGATGCCTGGTTCGCCGGCTACCAGCCGAACCTTGTCGCCATATCGTGGGTCGGCTTCGACCAGCCGAAGACGCTGGGCAAGAACCAAACCGGCAGTGTGGTCGCGCTGCCGGTTTGGGTCGGTTACATGGAAAAGGTGCTCAAAGAAATCCCCGAGATTTCACGCGCCACGCCGGACGGCGTAGTTACGGCCCAGATGCAGGTACTCGCCCCCAGTGGGGAGGGGTCGCCCGGACCGCAACCCGCAGAGCCCAAGCTGGTGCCAGAGTATTTCTACCAGGAGTCGGTGCCGCCGGCGGAAGTGTTGCGCCCGCTGCTCGATCTGCCGGCGCCCGTCGTTGCGCCGCCGCCTCCGCCGCCGAGCGTTCCCCCGGCCTAGGGCGCGAGTTTCACGGGCGATCCGGATTGCAGCGAAGCGACCCGCGACAGCGCCGCAAACAACTCGGTGCCGTCGCGCGTGTCGCGCCAGGCTGCGCCATCCCAGCGGAAGTGGAAGCCGCCCGAGCGCGCTGCCAGCCAGATCTCGCGTGCCGCGGCATGCCGGTTGACGATCACCTTCGAGCCGTCGGCAAACTCGATCTCCAGAACCCCTCCGTCCTTGAGCTCGAAGTCGGCGTCCAGGCCGCTCGCCTCCAACGCCTTCTCGATGGCGCGCAGCGCCTGCTCTGCGAGCGGCTCGAATTCGGCTTCGTTCATGGGTGCTAACATGCGGATTCTATGCGTTTCCTTCCACTTTTCGTCGCTTCGGGGCTGATTCTCGCGCTTGGCGCCGGATGCGGGCAGAAGGGGCCGCTCTACCTGCGCGACAGCCCGCCGCCCGGGGTGAAGCCGCCGAAGCCCCCGCCGCAGAAACCGGTACCGTACCCGGAAGAAACAGAAAGACAGTAAAGGGAAGCCGAGTGAGCATGAGCTTCGCCTATCGCGACGGCGTGCTGTACGCCGAGGAGGTGCCGCTCGAAGACATCGCGCGGCGCTTCGGCACGCCCTGCTACGTCTATTCGCGCGCCGCCATCGAGGGCGCCTATCGGGAGTATGCGCACGCTTTGCAGGGGCGCGACTCGCTGGTCTGCTACTCGGTCAAAGCAAACTCGAACCTCGCTGTGCTGGCGGCTCTCGCGCGGCTTGGCGCCGGCTTCGACATCGTCTCCGGCGGAGAGCTGGCACGCGTACTCGCGGCCGGAGGCGACGCGCGCAAGACACTGTTCTCCGGGGTCGGCAAGACCGAGGCGGAGATCCAGCTCGCGCTGGAGAAGAACATCCTGTGCCTCAACCTCGAGTCGGAGAGCGAGCTCGCGCGCGTGGCGTCGGTCGCGCGGCGGCTGGGACGGCGGGCGCCGATCGCGTTCCGCGTCAACCCCGATATCGATGCCCGCACGCATCCGTACATCTCGACCGGGCTGAGTGAGAACAAGTTCGGCATCGCCTACGCCGACGCAGAGCGCATCTACGCCGCCGCGGCGCGCCTGCCGCACGTGGAAATCGTCGGCATCGGCTGCCACATCGGCTCGCAGCTCACCAGCGCCGCCCCGTTCGTCGATGCCGCCGGGCGCATCGCCGTGCTGGCAGACCGTCTGACGCGCTCGGGCATCGCCCTCAAGCACATCGATATCGGCGGCGGCATCGGCATCCGCTACCGCGACGAGACGCCGGAGTCGATCGGCGGTTTTCTCGACGGCGCGCTCGGCATGCTCGCCGGCCGCAGCGAAACCCTGATCGTCGATCCGGGCCGCTCGATCATCGGTAACGCCGGCGTGCTTCTGTCGCGGGTCGAATACGCCAAGCCGGGCGAGGCACGCAGTTTCCTGGTGATCGATGCCGCGATGAACGACCTCGTCCGTCCCGCGCTGTACGGGGCATGGCACGAGGTGCGTCCGGTGCGCCAGCCCGAACCAGGAGCCGTCCAAGCTGTCTACGACATCGTTGGCCCGGTCTGCGAGAGCGGCGATTTCCTCGCCAAGGACCGCAGCCTTTCGGCCCGCGAGGGCGATTTGCTGGCCGTCATGTCGGCTGGCGCCTATGGGATGGTCATGAGCTCAAACTACAACTCGCGGCCGCGGGCCGCCGAGGTGCTCGTCGACGGGGCTGCGGCCCACCTCGTGCGCAGCCGGGAAAGCATCGAGCAGCTGTTTGCCCTAGAGCGCATTCCGGCCTGACAATGACGGGTTAATGAGTAAACGCCTGCTATTCGCTGCAGCGCTTGTTGCGGTCCTCGCGGCGGCAGGGCTGGGTACTTACTTCGTCTCTGATGGCCGTGCCAAGGAAGGTAAGGGCGCCGCAAAGGGCCCGCCGCCCGTGCCGGTCAACGTCGCCGCGGCGCAACAGCAGACCGTTCCGGTCCGCCTGCAGGGGATCGGCAACGTCGAGGCCTTTCAGACGGTCTCGATCAAGGCGCGCGTCGACGGCGAAATCATGGAAGTGAAATTCCGCGAGGGCGACCCCGTCACCAAGGGCGAGGTGCTGTTTCGCATCGACCCGCGCCCGTACCAGGCGGCGTTGCGCCAGGCTGAAGCAAACGCGATGCGCGACATCGCTGCGCGCGACCAGGCGCGCTCGCAGGCGAAGCGCTACCAGGAATTGCTCGACAAGAATTTCATCTCGAAGGAGGCCTTTGCGCAGATCCGCACCAACGCCGAGACCGCCGAAGCCGTCGCCGGCGCGAGCCGGGCCGCGCTCGAGAACGCCCGCCTCAACCTCGCGTACTGCACCATTACCTCTCCGCTGGACGGCTACGTCGGCAAGGTCCTCCTGCAGGCGGGCAACCTGGTGAAGGCGAACGACGTCGGCGCGCTCGCAGTGATCAACCAGGTGAAGCCGATCTACGTGAACTTCTCCATCCCCGAGCAGAGCCTGCCGGACGTGCGCAAGTACATGGCGGCCGGGCCGCTCGTTGTCGAGGTGGTGCCGCCGGATCCGGGCGCCCCGCGCGTCGGCGGGCAGCTGATCTTCATCGACAACGCCGTCGATCCGACCACCGGCACGATCAAGCTGCGCGCGCGCTTCGACAACCTTGAGGCGGCGCTGTGGCCGGGCCAGTTCGTCAACGTCAGCCTGCGGCTCTACGAGCAGGCCGACGCGATCACCGTTCCAGCGACCGCAGTGCAGACCGGCCCGGAGGGCCAGTACGTCTACGTGGTCGGCGCCGACTCGCTGGTCGATATCCGCAAGGTCACTGTGCAGCGCGCCGACGCCGAGCGCGCCATCATCGCCACCGGGCTGACCAAGGGCGAGCAGGTCGTGACACGCGGTCAGCTGCGCCTCGGGCCGAAAACCCAGGTGCAAATCGCCAAGCCCGCGGCGGACCCTTCGTGAATTTCTGCGAGCCGTTCGTCCGCAGGCCGGTGATGACGGTGCTGCTGATGGCGGGCTTGCTGATTTTCGGCATCGCGGCCTATCGCCTCCTGCCGGTGTCGACGCTGCCCAGCGTCGACTTCCCCACCATCCAGGTCACCGCCGAGCTGGCCGGCGCCAGCCCGGAAACCATGGCTTCGGCGGTGGCGACGGTCCTCGAGCGGCAGTTCTCGACCATCGCCGGCATCGACGAGATGACCTCGGTGAGCGGGCAAGGCGTGACGCGCGTCACCCTTCAGTTCAGCCTCGATCGCGACATCGATGCCGCCGCGCAGGACGTGAACTCGGCGATCGCCTCGGCCTCGCGCCAGCTGCCGGCCACGATGGCGGCGCCGCCCTCGTTCCGCAAAGTGAACCCGGCGGATTCCCCGGTGTTCTTCCTCGCGCTGAGCTCCGACGCGCTGCCCATCGCGGTGGTCAACGAGTATGCCGAGACCAACCTCGCGCAGCGCATCTCGACCATCAGCGGCGTCGCCCAGGTCCAGGTATTCGGTCAGCAGAAATACGCGGTGCGCATCCAGATCGATCCCAATGCGCTGGCCGCGCGCGGCGTCGGCATCAACGAGGTGGAGCAGGCGGTGTCGCAGGCAAACGTCAACCTGCCCACCGGGCAGCTCTACGGCAAGGACCGCGTGTTCGCGGTGCAGGCGACGGGCCAGCTGAACGACGCCGCCGCGTTCCGCCCGGTGATCGTCACCTACCGCAACGGCTCGCCAATCAGGCTGCAGGAGCTCGGGCGCATCGTCGACGGCGTGCAGAACGACAAGCTCAGCGCCTGGTTCAAGGGCAAGCGCGGCATCGTGCTCGCGATCCAGCGCCAGCCGGGGACCAATACCATCGAGGTGGTCGACAACATCAAGAAGCTGCTGCCGACGTTCCGCGCCGAAGTGCCGCCGGCGATCAGCATCGACGTGCTCTACGACCGCTCGCAGACCATCCGCGCCTCGGTCGAGGAGGTGCAGTTCACGCTGTACCTCGCGCTGTGCCTGGTGGTGATGGTGATCTTCCTGTTCCTGCGCAACGTGGCAGCGACCATCATCCCCGCGATCGCCCTGCCGCTGTGCATCGTCGGCACCTTCGCGGTGATGTACGTGTTCGGCTATAGCCTGGACAACATCTCGTTGATGGCCTTGACCCTGTGCGTGGGCTTCGTCGTCGACGACGCGATCGTGATGCTGGAGAACATCACGCGCCACATCGAGCAGGGCAAGAGCGTGATGCAGGCGACGCTCGACGGCTCGCGGGAGATCGTGTTCACCATCATCTCGATGACCGTCTCGCTCGCCGCGGTGTTCATCCCGGTGATGTTCATGGGCGGCATCCTCGGCCGGCTGCTGCACGAGTTCGCGGTGACCATCATCACCGCGGTGCTGCTCTCGGGCTTCGTCTCGCTCACCCTCACGCCGATGATGTGCAGCCGCATCCTCAAGCCGCACCGCAAGGACGAGCGCCATGGGCGCCTCTACATGGCCTTCGAGCGCGCTTTCGACGCCTGGCGCGACGCCTACGACTCGTCGCTGCGCTGGACGCTGGCGCACCAGCGGCTGGTGATGATCGCCTTTCTCGGTGTCTGCATCGCCACGGGCGTACTGTTCGTTCGCGCGCCCAAGGGCTTCCTGCCCAGCGAGGACGCCGGGCAGCTGCTGTGCTTCGTCGAAGGGCCGCAGGATACCTCCTACGAGGCGATGATCGACCTGCAGCATCAGGTGGCCGAGATCATCCGCAAGGATCCGAACGTCGAGGCGACCATGGCGTTCGTGGGCGCGAACGCCGGCTCGCCGCTGCTCAACGTCGCGCGCATCACCGTCAACCTGAAGCCGTTCAAGGACAGGAAGCCGGCCGACCAGGTGGTGCGCGAGCTGCGCCCGAAGCTCGGCAACATCCTGGGCGCCAAGGTGTTCATCCAGAACATTCCGTCGATCCGCGTCGGCGGCCAGCTCACCAAGAGTCCCTACCAGTACGTCATGCGCAGCGCCACGATGGACGAGCTGTATCACTGGGCGCCGACCATCGAGCAGAAGCTGCGCTCGCTGCCCGGGCTCATCGACGTGACGAGCGACCTGCAGATCAGCCGCCCGGAGGTGACCGTGCAGATCGAGCGCGAGAAGGCCTCCGCGCTGGGCGTCTCGGCGCAAACCATCGAGATGGCGCTTAACAACGCCTACGGTGCGCGGCAGGTATCGACCATCTACACCGCCACCAACCAGTTCTGGGTGATCCTCGAGCTGCAGCAGCGCTACCAGACCGACCCTACCGTGCTGCAGATGCTTTACGTGCGCTCGAATACCGGCGCCCTGGTGCCGCTCAACGCGGTCGCGACGCTGAGCTACGGCCTGGGGCCGCTGCAGGTGACCCACCTCGGCCAGCTCACCTCGGTGACCTATTCGTTCGACCTGCGCCCGGGCGTGGCGCTGTCGCAGGCGATCGACCAGATCCAGCGTGCGACGAGCGAGATGCAGGTCCCCGCCACCCTCACCGGGTCGTTCGCCGGCACCGCACAGGCGTTCCAGAGCTCGCTGCAGGGCATGGGCATCCTGATCCTGCTGTCGATCTTCGTGATCTACCTGGTGCTCGGCATCCTCTACGAGAGCTTCATCCATCCCCTGACCATCCTGTCAGGGCTGCCCACCGCAGGCCTCGGCGCGCTGCTGACTCTGATGGCGTTCGGCGTCGAGCTCAACATGTACGCCTTCGTCGGCATCATCATGCTGGTGGGCATCGTGAAGAAGAACGCGATCATGATGATCGACTTCGCCATCGATGCGCAAAGGAAGGACGGCATGTCCCCCGAGCGGGCGATCCATCAGGCGGGGCTGGTCCGCTTCCGGCCGATCATGATGACCACCATGGCCGCGCTGATGGGCAGCCTGCCGATCGCCATCGGCTTCGGCGCCGGCGGCGGGGCGCGCATGCCGCTCGGCCTGGCGGTGGTCGGCGGCCTGCTGCTGTCGCAGGCGCTCACGCTGTACATTACGCCGGTGATCTACCTGTATTTCGAGCGCCTGCAGGACTGGCTCAACAAGGACAAACCACAACCCGAAATGGAGCCCCGTGCCGGCCAACCCCGAAGCGCGTAACCTCGCCGTGTTCTGCGACTTCGAGAACGTCGCGCTCGGCGTGCGCGAGGCGAAGTACGAAAAGTTCGACATGGAGAAGGTGCTCGAGCGGCTGCTCGCCAAGGGCTCGATCGTGGTGAAGAAGGCCTACTGCGACTGGGACCGCTACAAGGAGTTCAAGGCGACCATGCACTCCTCGGCCTTCGAGCTGATCGAGATCCCGCACGTGCGCCAGTCGGGCAAGAACTCGGCCGACATCCGCATGGTGGTCGACGCCCTCGACCTTTGCTACACCAAGGAGCACGTCGACACTTTCGTCATCGTCAGCGGCGACTCCGACTTCTCGCCGCTGGTGTCCAAGCTGCGCGAGAACGCGAAGACCGTGATCGGCGTCGGCGTCAAGAACTCGAGCTCCGACCTGCTGATCAACAACTGCGACGAGTTCATCTTCTACGACGACCTGGTGCGCGCCGACGAGCAGAAGCGCCGCACGACGAAGAAGCGTAAAGACGCGGCACCGGCGGGCACAGCGGCGGAGAAGGGCAACGGCGGCGACAAGAAGGCGGAGGCCCTCGACCTGATGCTGGGTACGCTCGGGGCGCTGATCGCGGAGCGTGGCGCCGACGAGAAGATCTGGGGCTCGATGGTGAAGCAGGCCCTCAAGCGCAGGAACCCGGGCTTCAACGAGACCTACTACGGCTTCCGCGCCTTCGCCGATCTGCTCAAGGAAGCGCAGCAGAAAGGCTTGATCACGCTTGAGCCGGACGAAAAGTCGGGCGGCTACATCGTCCGGCCGACCTAGCCCCGCCGACCTGGCGGCGGCGAACGGCAAGAGCATCCCGGATGTGATCGCGCCGGGCCTGCGGGTGCTGTTTTGCGGCATCAATCCCGGCCTCTATTCCGGCGCGACCGGACACCACTTCGCGCGTCCCGGCAACCGCTTCTGGCCGACGCTGCATCGCGCGGGCTTTACGGCGCGCCAGCTCCATCCTTCGGAGCAACGCGAGCTGCTCAAGGGCGGATACGGTGTAGTCAACCTTGTGAACCGCACCACGGCGACGGCCGCCGAGCTGGAACCAGAGGAGTTTGTCGCCGGTCGCAAACGCCTTGCTGCGAAAGTCCGGCGCTACCGGCCCAAGGCGGTCGCATTTCTGGGCGTGGGCGCGTACAGCCAGGCCTTTGGCTTGCGCAACGCGAAGATCGGTCTGCAGCCGGCATCTTTCGAAGGTGCAAAGGTTTGGGTGCTGCCCAACCCGAGCGGCCTGAATGCAAACTACCAGCTCCCTGACCTGGCAAGGCTCTTCCGTGCTCTCCAAGACACGCCTGGCTGAGGCCGTCGATCGCGCGCTCTGCGGCAAGTGGAGCGAAGCGCACGAGATCGTGCAGCAGGACGAGCAGCATGAGCTGTCCTGCTGGATCCACGCCGTGCTCCACCGGCAGGAGGGCGACATTCCGAACGCGCAGTACTGGTACACGCGCTGCGGGCGCCGGTTGCGCAAGGGCGTTACGCCTGAAGACGAGCTGCGCGAGATCCGCTCGGCGCTCGGGAATTAGCAGAACTTCCAGCGCTGCCCGCCCGTCAAACAGGCATGCCGGCCATTCCCACCGTGCACCGGACCCTTTGTGCCGCGATCGGCGAGCGCCGGCTGCTGGCCTTTTCGTCCAAAAACCACGGCAGGATTGCCGAGCCGCACGACTACGGCGTCAAGGACGGCGTCCGCAAGCTGTTCTACTACCAGGTGGGCGGGGCAAGCAGCTCCGGTCGTCCCCTCGGGTGGCGCTGGGCGGAGCCCGCCGAAATGACCGGCGTGAAGGTCCTGGAGAAGCATTTCGCAGGAGCGCGCCCGGCGCCTTCCGGCCGGCGCGTCAAATGGGACAAACTGTTCGCGTCCGTATCAGACAACGAGAGGAAACAAGATGGCAACCAAGCTCGAAAAACCCCTCAAACGTGAAGTGCAGATCGGCGAGCAGCCCTACATGCTCACTCTGACCCCGGAGGGCCTGAAACTCGTGCCCAAGGGCAAGCGCAACGGCCTCGAACTGGCATGGAGTGCGCTGATCAGCGGCGAAGCCGCGCTCGCCACCGCACTCAACGCCTCCGTCCAGAAGCCGGACTGACCTAGTAGGTCTTATAAGGCAGGAACTTGCCCGACAGCTCGACGTGCACGCGATCGCCCTTGTCGTGCGGCTCGCGCTGGATGTCCATGGAAAAGTCGATGGCGCTCATGATGCCGTCGCCGAACTCCTCGTGGATCAGCTCCTTGATCGTGGTGCCGTAGACGTTGACGATCTCGTACCAGCGATAGATCAGCGGATCGGTCGGCACCGCGCTCGGTAGCGAGCCCTTGTAGGGCACCACCTGCAGCAGCATCACCGCTTCGTCGGGCAGGTCGAAGATGCGGCCGACGGCCTCGGCCTGCTTCTTCGTCATCTGCATCTGGCCGAGGCAGGCGGCGGTGGTCCATTCCTTGGACTGGCCGACCTTCTTCGCCACCTCCGACCACTTGATGCCTTTCTTGATCCTGCGGAACGCGATGAGATCGGTCACATCGGTGCGCTGCATGGGTTTCATCAGGGCGCTGATCGCGCCTTCGGCGTCGCGTTTCATGGCTTTCTCCTGTCTCCTCAGTGTCTCAGGTTGATGACTTTGGCTGCCGCGCTTTCCAGCCCCGGCCGCACCACCGGCGGCTGCGCCGGGCGCTTCGCCTCGCCGCTCTGGTAGAGCTTGGAGCGGTTGACGAGGAAGTCGACCAGATGGTTGCGGATGCGGTAGTACTGCGGATCGTGGTGGATCGTGTGCCGGTCGCGCGGCCGGGCGATGGTGTTGTGCACGACCTCGGCGACGCAGGCATTCGGGCCGTTCGACATCAGCAGGACCTTGTCGGCAAGCAGGATCGATTCGTCGACGTCGTGGGTGATCATGAACACGGTCTGATGCGTGGCGGCGCAGATGCGCACCAGCTCGTCCTGGATCACACCGCGGGTAAGCGCATCCAGCGCGCCGAAAGGCTCGTCGAGCAGCAGCATCTTCGGCTGGATGGCGAAGGCGCGCGCGATTCCGACGCGCTGCTTCATGCCGCCGGAGAGCTGGTAAGGCTTCTTGTGCTCGGCGCCGGTGAGCCCGACCATGTCGATGAACTTCTGGCAGTGGGTCTGCACCTGGATGCGGTTCCAGTCCGGCCAGCGGCTCTTCACCGCGAAGGCGATGTTGCTCATCGCCGAGAGCCAGGGCATCAGAGCATGCCCCTGGAACACCACGCCGCGCTCCAGCGACGGCCCGGCCACTTCGCGCCCGTCCATCACCACCACGCCGCCGGAGGCGGTGTCCAGGCCGGCAAGGATGTTGAGGATGGTGGTCTTGCCGCAGCCCGAGTGGCCGATGATGGCGACGAACTCGCCCTTTTCGATGGCGAAGCTCACGTCCTCGAAGATGACCGCCGGCCCGAAGCGCTTTGCCAGTCCCTGGATCTGCAGGAAACTCATTCGGCGTAGGTCACGGCATGTTGCAGGCGCCCAAACAGGAAATCGAGCGCCATGCCGACCAGGCCGATCGCCAGAATCCCGGAAAGGATGTTGGTGATCGACAGATTGTTCCACTCGTTCCAGACGAAGTAGCCGATGCCGGTCCCGCCCACCAGCATTTCCGCGGCGACGATCACCAGCCATGCAATGCCGATCGAGATGCGCATACCGGTCAGGATGGTCGGCGCCGCGGCGGGCAGGATCACGGCGAAGGCCGTCCTGACGGCGGAGACCTCCAGCGTGCGCGCCACGTTGAGCCATTCGCGGCGCACCGAGGCGACGCCGAAGGCGGTGTTGATCAGCATCGGCCAGATCGAGCAGATGAAGATCACGAACACCGCGGAGACGTTCGAGTCCTTGAGGGTGAAGAGAGCGAGCGGCATCCAGGCGAGCGGGGAGATGGGCTTGAGCACCTGGATGAACGGGTCGAGCGCGCGGTACGCGAGCGGCGACATGCCGATGAGGAAGCCCACCGGCACGGCCACCAGCGCCGCGAGCAGGAAGCCGAGGAGCACCCGGCCGATCGAATAGGCGAGCTGCACGCCAATACCCTTGTCGTTCGCTCCCTTGTCGTAGAACGGGTTCTTCAGATGCTCGGCCAGCTTCGCGCCGAAATCCGCCGGGGTCGGGAACGCCGACTTCTGGCCGACGGCCGCCTGCGCGCCCACCAGCGCCGCGTACTCGGCGCTTTTTCCCACCTGCGCCGATTGCACGGCGGTCTTGGGCAGAGTGGCGAGGTGCCACGCACCGACGAACGCCGCCAGCACCAGAGCCGACAGGAGCAGGCCCTTCAGGCGCGCCGAGAATGCCATCGCTACGCCCGCTTGATGGCGAAGCTCGCGACGTACTCCGCCGGCTTCATCGGATCGAATGCCTTGCCCATCACGCTGAAGCTCTTGTAGGTGCTCTTTGGCGGCGTCAGCCCCGCTTCGCTCATCAGCTTGGCGGCGTCGGTGGCGAGGAATACTTCGCGCGCGACCGTCTGGTAGTCGACGTCCCCCTTGAGCTGCCCCCAGCGCTTCATCTGCGTAAGGATCCAGACCGCGAAGGAATGCCACGGGAACGGGTCGAAGGCGATGCGGTCGGGCACCGTGCGCACATTGCCCAGGCCGTCGGCGAAGGTGCCGGTCAGCACCTGCTCGACCACGGTCACCGGCTGGTTGAGGTAGTTCGGCGGCGCAATCGCAGCCGCGATCTCCTTGCGGTTGTCGGGCTTGGTGGCATACGCGGTGGCGTCGATGATTGCCTTCAGCAACGCGCGGTAGGTGTTCGGCATAGTGGTCACGAACTCCTTGCTCGCGGCAAAAGCGCAGCAGGGGTGGCCTTCCCAGATCTCCTTCGACAGCATGTGGATGAACCCGACGCCGTCGTACACCGCGCGCTGGTTCACCGGGTCGGGCGCGAGGAAGCCGTCGATGTTGTCGGCGCGCAGGTTGGCCACCATCTCCGGCGGCGGCACGGCGCGGATCTGGATGTCGGTGTCCGGATCGAGCCCGTGCTCGGCAACGTAGTACCGCAGGAGGTAGTTGTGCATCGAATAGTCGAAGGGCACCGCGAACTTGAACCCCTTCCACGTCTTGGGATTGCGCTTGTCCTTGTGCTTGATCGCGAGCGTGATCGCCTGGCCGTTGATGTTCTCCACGGCCGGCATGGTGTAGGGAACCGCGGCGGCACCGGCGCCGAGCGTGATGGCGAGCGGCATCGGCGAGAGCATGTGGGCGGCGTCGTATTCCTTGTTGAGGGTCTTGTCGCGTATGACCGCCCAGCCCGCGGTCTTCACCACTTCGACGTCGAGGCCGTGCTTCGCGTAGAAGCCCATCGGGTGCGCCATGATGATCGGCGTCGCGCAGGTAATTGGGATGAAGCCGACCTTGAGCTTGGTCTTTTCGGGCTTGCCGACCCCCTGTGCGAACGCCTCCTTCGCCGCGCCGAGCGGAAACGCGGTGGAAAGCGCGGCAAGGGCGGTGCTGGCGCCGACTGTCTTGAGAAAGCGGCGGCGCAGTTCAGGTGGCGGGATGAGTGCGCGCAACAGCGCCTCTTCGACGATCCCGCCCTCGCTCAAGGCCTGCTCGTGCTCGGCCGGCGAGTGATTTTTCCCGCAGCCACAACTGAAGTAACGGCGCATCGCGTTGCCTCCCTGGCAATGGATGGCCTGTTAGTGCACCAACCGTGCCAGAGGCTAAGCGATTGTCTTTATTTGACTCTGCGGCGTCCGCCCAGGTCCGCCTCACAAGCGCGGTGCATGCTGCAAAGGGTGCGCACCGCGCGGGTGCGCAGCCCGGGCTAGGGCGGGTTGAGCTGCTGGTAGGCGGCGTTGGCGACGGTCAGCAAGACCTCCTTGCTGATGTCGGACGAGGAGACGGCGTAGCCGACTTTGCTGTCGACCCAGTAGAACACGCCGATGCTGCCTTCGCGCGCATAGCGGAACGCGGTCTCGCGGTTGCCGTTCACGTCAGTGCGCACGTAGAGCGTGACGCGGGTGCCCTGATTGCACTGGTACATGAAATGCGCGACGGGGCCGTTTTCGCCGGGCAGAAGCCGGCCGCCGACCAGGCTGTAGCCGACCGATTCGAGCTTGGGCGCACGCAGCTGGGTGCCGAGCCTCTTGGAGAGCCAGGCGACGAGGTGCGCCTCCTGGTCGGCGCCGACCTCTACCGGATGACGCACTTCCGGCGAATAGACGGCATGCGCCACCGCGGCGCGATGTGCCATCACGACACCGACGTCGCCGCGCGATGCGGCGAGTGGGCGTAACTCGCGCATCTCCCAGCCGGCGATCGCGCCGAGCGCTGCGCCGAGTGCCATCCAGCCGGCGACGCGCGCGAACCCGTGCCAGCGCGGGCGCGGCACGCGCGCGCCGCCGAGCCAGTCGGGCAGGGGCTCGTCGAGCACCGGATCGTAGGCCCGGCGCAGCTCCTCGTTGAGGCGGCGATAGGCCGCGATGCGCTCCGCATCATCGGGACGAGCGGCCAGCCAGGCCTCGACGGCGCGGCTGCGCTCGTCGTTCAGCCTGCCGTCGGCATAGGCCTGCAGCTCGGCACTGGCGATTTGCGGCTCGTCGCTCATTTCACCAGCTTCAGCTTGGCCGAGGGCTGGCCGAGCATCATGGCGCGCAGCTTCTCGCGCGCGCGAGACAGGCGCGACATCACGGTGCCAATAGGAATGCCGAGCGTGCGCGCCACTTCGTCGTAGCTCATGTCCTCGAGCGTGACGAGCAGCAGCACCGAGCGCTGCTCGGCGGGCAGGCGCGAGATCGAGCGGTCGAGGTCGCGCACCATCAGCGCGTCGCCTTGCGACGCGCGTTGCGCGAGCTCGGGCATCTCGTCCTCGAGCGTATCGGTGGCGCGCGTTGCGCGCACTTTGTTGACGTGCACGTTATGCATCACAGTAAAGAGCCAGGCACGCAGGTCGGTGCCGCGACGGTAAAGGTGCAGCTTCGCCCAGGCGCGCTCTAGGGTGTCCTGCACCAGGTCGTCGGCGGCTGCGCGGTCACCCACCAGCGCCCGGGCATAGCGCCGCAGCCGCGGGATGAGCTCGACCAGGCGCTCGGCTTCGTTCATCGGATAACAAGTCTACCGCGACCGCTATTCCGTAAAACAACGTCAGTTCTTCTTCTCGCTTTCGACGGGGGCGACCGACCGCAGGTAGGCGATCAGCGCCGCCAGATCCCCGGGGGTGAGCTGGCTGGTGGTGTTGGTCACCACCTCGCCCATGGTCTCCGAGGTGACGTCGCCGTCGGAGGTCATGCCGGTCTGCAGGAAATCGCGCAGCTCGGCGTCGCTCCATTTCTTCAGCCGGGCCGGGGTGATGTTGGACACGCCCTTGCCTTCGGGGCCCTTGTCCGTGCCTGCGAGGTACCGGTCGCGCTTGGGGCCGCCCATCAAGTTGCGCGGCGTGTGGCACTCGCCGCAATGCCCGAGCGCATCCACGAGATAGTGGCCGCGGTTCAGAAGCGCCGGGCGCTTGGGCTCCGGCGCCATGGGGCCCGGAGTGAAGTAGAGCCACTTCCAGAAGCCGACGAAAACGCGCCAGCGGTAGAGGAAGCCCAGCTCGTGCTCCTGGCTCGCGCGCGCGCTGGGCGGCAGCGAGCGCAGGTAAGCCCACAGGTCACGCAGATCGGCGTCGCTGATGCCGGTGAATGACGGATAGGGGAAGGCCGGAAAGTAGTGCGCGCCGTCCGGACGCCGTCCCTCGCGCATCGCGCGGATGAAATCCGCCTCGCTCCACTTGCCGATCCCGGTCTGCGGATGCGGCGTGATGTTCGGGCCGTAGAAGGTGCCGAAAGGCGTCTTCAGCGCGCGCCCGCCGGCATAGGGGACCGCGTCCTTCGGGTCCTTGGTGGCCTGGGTATGGCAACCGACGCAACCGCCCGCTTTCGAGAGATACAGGCCGCGTTGCGCGTCGCCCTGCGCCGCCGCGAGCGCGCAAAAGAGCAGCCCCAGAAGCAAGAGCCCCGCCGCAGCGGGGCTCTTTCCACGCAGCAAGCCGCTACTGCTTGACGCGGAAGCTATCGTGGCAGGCTCCGCAGGACTTGCCCACCGCGGGGAACTGGGCCTTGACGCCGGCTTCGTCCTTGGCGCGCGCCGCGGCAGCGAGCTTCACCGCCTCGGCTTGCAGCCGGTCCGCAGCTTCCTGGAATTTTTTCGGGTCGCTCCAGACCTCGGGCCGCGCCGCCGACTTCTCGCCCTTGGTGCTCTCGTGGAAGCCGTCCCACGGCATCTGGGCCAGGTTCTCGACGTAGGTGGCGTTGCGCGCCACGACGTCGGCGTTGTACGGGATCTTGCCGTTGACCATGGCGCCGATCGGGCCGAAGTACTTGCCGATCAGCGTCATGGCGGCCTGGCGCTGCTTGACCAGGACCTCGGGCTTCGCCTGGGCCAGCGCGCTAAGGGGGGCAGCCAAGGCAAGCGCGGCGCCAGCGGCGATGAAAGTTTTTCTCATTACCAATCTCCTCGGGTTGGGTCGTAAGCGCTAACAACGCCCACCCGCCGTTTATTCAAACTATTCAGCGCAGCCCGGCGGCGTACTCCGCTACTGCCTTGATCTCACGCTCGCTCATGCGGCTCGCGACGCCGCGCATCATACCGTTCGGATCGTTGGCGCGGCCGCCTTCCTTGAAGGCGCGCAATTGGGTGGCGAGGTACTCCGAATACTGGCCAGCGATGCGCGGGTACTGCGCGGGGATGCCGGCACCCGTCGGACCATGGCAACCGGCGCAGGCCGGTACGCCGGTCTGGGCATTGCCGCCGCGCCACAATTTTTGCCCGGCCGCTGCAAGCTCCTTGTCAGCGGCTGCCGCGGGCTTGAGCTTCTGTCCCGAGTAGTACGCAGCGAGGTTCTTCAGATCGGCCTCGGAAAGGTTCGCGACCATGCTCGTCATCACGGCGTTGTCGCGTACCGGCTTCTTGCCGCCCAGAGCCTTGAAATCGGCGAGCTGCTTGTGGAGGTACTCGGGAAACTGCCCGGCGATCTTCGGATTCGCCGGGCCGATACTGTTTCCGTCGGCGGCGTGGCAAGCGGCGCATACTTGCGCGGCAATGCTTTGCGCCTTGGCCGCATCCTGGGCATAGGCGGGGGCGACCCCGAGGACCAGCCCGACGGCAAGCGCGCATGTACGGATCATTCCTTCGCCCCCTGCGTTCGAAAGCCGCGATTTTATTAGAATTTCCGCCTCCCGGATGAAGCCCTTTTCCCAAGCGCAGTTTCTGTTGGCTGCGGGCAGGCCGGCGGACTTCCCGCCCGCCGGCCCCCCCGAGCTCGCGTTCGCCGGCCGCTCCAACGTGGGCAAGTCGAGCGCCATCAACGCACTTCTGGGTCGCAATGGCCTTGCGCGCACCAGCAAGACGCCCGGGCGCACGCAAACCATCAACTTCTACGAGCTCGCCTGGGGCGCGCGCCTGGTCGATTTTCCCGGCTACGGCTATGCGCGCGTGCCGAAGCCGCTGCGCGGGCAGTGGAGGGCGCTGGTCGGCGCGTACCTCGATTCGCGCGATCCGACCGCGGTGGTGATCATCATGGATGCGCGCCACCCCGCCACCGATCTCGATACGCAGTTGCTCGCCTGGCTCGGCGAGCGGCGGGTGCTGGTTCTTCTTTCCAAGGCGGACAAGCTGTCGCGCCTGGAGCAGAAAGCAACCCTGCAGCGACTAAGCTCTTTGTCGCCGCATGTGCGTCTCTTTTCGAGCGTTACGCGACAGGGTGTCGAGGAATGTCGCGACCTGCTTGCAGGATGGCTGCAAGCAGACCGCGTGGAATAAAAGGCCCCCGGTAAAGGGGATATAAACCGGGGGCGAAAGCGCCTTAATTTTTGGATTAAGGCAACCCGCTCAGGGAGGAGAAGCGGGAGACGATCAACTCGTCTGAAGGTAAGATTCCCCTCCTCCGGGAAAGTTCCAACCCTGAAAAAAGCCCAATAATCTCAGCGTCATGAAGATCTACGGCCAATTCCCATCGGTGCGCATGCGGCGCATGCGGCGCGACGATTTTTCGCGCCGATTGATGCGCGAGAACGTGCTCACTGCGGATGATCTGATCTATCCGGTGTTCGTGCTGGACGGGAAATCCCGCACTGATAAAGTGGCTTCCATGCCGGGCGTGGAGCGCATGACGGTGGACAAGCTGCTGGGCGTGGCCGAGCGATGCGTGAAGCTGGGGATCCCGGCCCTCGCGCTGTTTCCGGTCATCGAGCAGCGGCTGAAGACCGCCGACGGGCGCGAGGCATTCAATCCGCGCGGCCTCGTGCCGCGCGCCACTGCGGCGCTGAAGAAGCGCTTCCCCGAACTCGGCGTCATGGCCGACGTCGCGCTCGATCCGTACACCACGCATGGCCAGGACGGCGTCATCGATCGCGGCGGTTATATCCTCAATGACGCTACGCTCGAGGTCCTCGTCCGGCAGGCGCTGACGCAGGCCGAAGCGGGCGTCGACATCGTCGCGCCCTCGGACATGATGGACGGGCGCATCGGCCGCATTCGCGCCGCGCTGGAAAAAGCAGGCCACATCCACACGAAGATCATGGCCTATTCGGCCAAGTACGCCTCGGGCTTCTACGGGCCATTCCGCGACGCCGTCGGCTCGGCGAAGAACCTCGGCAAGAGCGACAAGAAGACCTACCAGATGGACCCGGCGAACTCCGACGAAGCGCTGTGGGAAGTCGGGCTCGACCTCGCCGAGGGCGCCGACATGGTGATGGTCAAGCCAGGCCTGCCCTACCTCGACGTCTTGCGGCGCGTAAAGGACGAATTCAAGGCGCCGACCTACGTCTACCAGGTGTCGGGCGAGTACGCGATGCTGCGCGCCGCGATCGCCAACGGCTGGTTGCCCGAATCCTGCGTGATGGAAGCGCTGCTCGCCTTCAAGCGCGCCGGCGCCGACGGCATCCTGACCTACTTCGCGATGGACGCCGCTACGGAGATGTCGCGAGGGACAGCGTCTTCTGGAAGCGCTCGGCGTTCTGGTAGCCGATCACGCGCAGCCCCCTGATCTCGCGCCCCTGCGCGTCGAAGAAGATGATCCCCGGCGGGCCGAAGAGCGAGAAGCGCTTGAGCAGCGCCTTGTGCTCCGCCGTGTTCGCCGTCACGTCCACCTGCAGCAGCAGCATGCCGTCGAGCTGCTTCTTGACGCGCTCGTCGCTGAACGTGAAGTGCTCCATCTCCTTGCAGGACACGCACCAGTCGGCGTAGAAGTCGAGCATCACCGGCCTGCCCGGCGCGACGAGCTTCGCCTCGAGCTCGGCGATGCTGTCGACGCGCGCGAACTTGGTATCGCCCTTGGCGCTCAGGAAAAGCGGCGACACGATCCAGGCGGCGACCGCCAGCAGCAGCACACCAAAGAACTGTTTGACACGCACCAGCCACGGCCCGGACTTTGGCAGCAGCGCGCCCTCCGAGACGCCGATCACGATGAGGGGCACGCCCATGCCCAGTGCCATGGCGAAAAGCGCCGCCCCGCCCAGCGCCACGTCGCGCGTCTGCGCGATATAGAGCAGCGCCCCGGCGAGCGGCGCGGCAACGCAGGGGCTGACGATCACCGCCGAGAGCGCGCCCATTCCGGCCACCGAGGCGATGCGACCGCCGGGCAGGCGCCGCTGCGCTTCATCGAGCCGCTGGTGAAGGAAGCCCGGCAGCTTGAGCTCGTACAGACCGAACATGGACAGCGCGAGCAGCACGAAGACAAGTGCGAAGCCGCCGAGCACCCACGCATTCTGCAGCGCCGCCGCGAGCAGCGAGCCCGAATACGCCGCGGCAACGCCGGCGATGGCGTAGGCGACCGCCATGCCGATCACGTACGCGACAGACAGCCCGAGGGCGCGCGATTTGCTGATCGAGCGGCCTTCCCCTGCGATGATGCCCGAGAGAATCGGAATCATCGGCAGCACGCACGGCGTGAACGCGAGCAGCAGGCCGAAGACGACGAATCCGGCCAGCACCAGCGGAACGCTGTTCTGGAACAGGCGCGCGACCTCCAGGTCGCTGGAGGAGAAAATCGAGAAGCTGGACGGCGCGCTACCGGCGGCAACGCGTAGCGCCGCCTTCGACTCCATCGGGATGTAGCAGACGCCGACGTCGGCGCAGCCCTGCGAAGTGACCTTGAGGTCGAAGGCGCCGGCGCCCTGCACGGGAATGCGGATGCGCACGTCCTTGCGGTAGATCTGCATCTCGCCGAAGAACTCGTCCTTGTGCACGGTGCCCTGGGGAAACTCGGGCGTGCCCAGGCGCACGCCGCCGCCCGCCGCGTCGAAGCGGAAGCGCTCGCGGTACATGTAGTAGCCGTCGGCGATCGCGAAGCGCACTTCGACCGACGCCTCGTCGGCCGCGCGAGCCGAGAAGCGGAACGCCTTCTCGGGCTCGAGCAGGTTGTCCGTCGAGCCCTTGAGCTGCGCCGCGGCCGGCAGGCAGACGAAAAGAAGGAGGGAAAGAAACAGTCTTTTCACTTGGTTTCCGAGGCCACCCATTCAAGGTAAGCGGGCAGGCCGCGTTCGATTGGGACCGCGACGATCTCCGGGAGTTCGTAGGGGTGCCCCGCGCGCAGCGCCTTCTCGAGCTCGGGATAGCGCTCGGTAGTGGTCTTGATCAGCATCGGGTGCTCCTCGTCATGCTGCACGGCGCCCTTCCAGCGGTACACCGAGCGGCACGGCGCGAGGATGTTGACACAGGCGGCCAGGCGCTGCTCCACCACCAGGTCGGCAAGCCGCTCCGCGGCCGCGCGGTCGGGCAGGTTAGTCAACACCAAGAGCGTGCTCATGCTTCAGTCCTTCGTAGACCGTGGGATGGCGCAGCCTGACGCCGAGGCCTTGCTTCAGGCGGCGGTTGTCCAGGCGGCGTGACTCGTTCATGAAAGAGTAAAGCTCGGCAGAAACCCGCGCCCTGACCTGCTCACGCGGCAGCCTCGGCGCTCTAGGCAGCGCGTAGCGATCCGCCACCAGGTCGAGCCAGTCTGCCATCCGGATCTCGCTGTCGTCGGCCGCGTTGTAGATGCCGCCCGGAGCATCGTCCTCGAGCGCGCGCGCCGCGATCGCCGCGAGGTCGTCGGCATGAATGTGATTGGTGTAGACGTCGTCCTCGGCGCGCAGCACCGGGGTCGCCGCGCGCAGCCGGGCAAGCGGCAGGCGGTCGGCGGCATAGATCCCGGGAACCCGCAGCACGACCAGCCGCACGTCGCGCAAGGTGCACCATAGTGCAAGGCGGCGCTCGGCATCGGCACGCCGGCGCGCCCGTGCGGTCTGCGGCGCGATCGGCCGCGCTTCGTCCACGAGCGCGCCGCCGCAGTCCCCATACACGCCGCTCGTGCTGACGTAGACGATGCACGCCGGTAGAATGCGGCGCGCTTCGAGCGCGGCAAGCAGGTTGGCGGTTCTCGTGTCCTGATCGCCTTCGCCGCCGGGCGGCGGAGCGAGATGCAAAAGCGCATCAACCCTGTCGAGCGCGAGGGTTTCCGGGCGGTCGAGGTCGAATCCGTTGCTTCTTGCCGCTCGTAGGATTTCGAAACGGGCAGCGAGCAGCGGCAGCGCGCGGCGCGCGATGTCGCCGAAACCGACCACCAGCAAGCGTTCCATGCACCTATTGTAGACATGGCCAAAGTCACCTTGCAGCCGAGCGGGCACGAATTCCAGGCCGATGAAGGCGAATCGATCCTGACGGCCGCGCTGCGCCAGAATTTCGTCCTGCCCTACGGCTGCCGGAACGGCGCGTGCGGCAGTTGCAAAGGCAAGCTGCTCGAGGGACAGGTCGACTACGGCGCCTACCAGAAGAAGGCGCTGACCGACGACGAGAAGGCGCAGGGCAAGGCGCTCTTCTGCCAGGCAAGACCGCTGGGCGACGTGGTGATCGAAGCGCGCACCATCGGCGCGGCGAAGGACATCCAGGTGAAGACCCTGCCCTGCCGCGTACAGACTCTGCGGCGCCTGGCCGAGGACGTGATGGTGCTGCAGCTCAAGCTGCCGGCGAACGAGCGGCTGCAGTTCCTCGCCGGCCAGTACCTCGAATTCCTGCTGAAGGACGGCTCGCGGCGCAGCTTCTCCATGGGCAACGCCCCGCACGCCGACGAGCTGGTCGAGCTGCACGTGCGCCACGTCGCCGGCGGCCAGTTCACCGAGCATGTCTTCGGCAAGATGAAGGAGCGCGACATCCTGCGCTTCGAGGGCCCGCTCGGCACCTTCTTCCTGCGCGAGGACTCGGCCAAGCCGATCGTGCTCGTCGCTTCCGGCACCGGCTTCGCGCCGATCAAGTCGATCATCGAGAGCGCGCTGCAAAAGGGCGTGACGCGGCCGATGACGCTCTATTGGGGCGGGCGGCGGCCGAAAGACCTCTACATGAACGAGCTGGCGAATGCCTGGCCGATAAAGTACGTCCCCGTGATCTCCGAGGCACTGCCGGAGGATGCTTGGAGCGGCCGCACGGGCTTCGTGCACCGCGCCGTGATACAGGATTTTCCCGACCTCTCGGGCCACCAGGTCTACGCCTGCGGCGTGCCGATCATGGTCGACAGCGCGAAGCGCGACTTCGTCGCGCAGTGCAAGCTGCCCGAGGAGGAGTTCTTCGCCGACAGTTTCACCACCCAGGCCGACCTGGCGGCGGGGTAGCGCGGCGAGGAGGCCCGGAGGAGAGGGTTGCTCCATCGCCGCGCGCCGCCGCCGCTGCTGCTACAGCGAACGCAGGAAGTTCAGAAGGTCCTGCTTGCTGCTGTCCCTGAGGTCGTTGAAATTGCGCACCACGCCGTTGGCCTCGGAGCCGTCGCTGCGGTGTGCCTGGATCGCCGCCACCAGATCCGAGGTGCGCCCGTCATGCAGGAAGAAGATCCGCTTGCCCAGGCCCCATAGCGGCGCCGTGCGGAATTCCCGCGGCCCCGCCTGGCCCTGGCTCACGCCGTCGGCCAGCCCGGCGCCCATGTCGTGCACCAGCAGGTCGGAGTACAGGTTGGCGTCCTTGTGGCGCAGCGCCGTGACCGCGGAATTGCCGGTCTTCATCGTCGGCGTGTGGCATAGCGCGCACCCGGTGCTCGCGAACAGGCTCTTGCCGCGGCCGATTGATGTCGCCCCGCCCGGCGCATTGCTGGAAGGAGTCGGCGGCGCGAGGAAGCGCTGGAAGTTGGCGAAGTTCTGGATCGCAGTGGTGCCGGTGAGCGCATCCGCGGCGTCGAAGTTCTGCGCGTCGTTGGGCAAGGTGGCGAACTGGCACGACGGCGTTTCGTCGCGCTCGGTCTGGAACAGCTCGTTGGTGATGCCCATCTCGACGTTGTAAGCCTCGCCGGCGAACAGCAGAAGCGACTTGTTCTGAGCCTTCCAGCCGAAGCGCGCGATGGTGCCGTCGTTGCCGTTGCCGTTCGTCTGCCCGGAGATGGTGTTGAAGGGGAGCACGATGTTCGGCCGCCCGCGGATGCCGAGGGTCGCCTTCAGGCTGGCGTTGGCTGCCTGGTTGGCGAGGATCGCGCTGTCCGGGATCTGCTCGATCAGCCCGGCGCCGAACACCGGCGTGGGAATGCGGAAGATCACGTTGCGCCGCGCCACCTCGCGCTCGAAGTCCGGTTGCGCGAGTGAGCAGCCCGGCGCGTCCGCCCGGCCCGCGATCGTGAACAGCGCGTGCACGCCGCCGTCCTGCGTGCCGTCCGGATTCCTGACGAAGCGCGCTTCGCGCACCGGCCCGTCGGCGCGGATGAACGACGGAATGCGGTTGGTCGCGCCGTTCTTGTTGGCAAAGGCTACCTGCGGGTTGACCGCGGGGCTGGTGCCGCCGATCGCCGGCTGCGAGTGGCAGCCGCCGCAACCGTCGAGGTTCATCGTCGGCCCGAGGCCTTCATCGACTTCTTCGGCCTCCTCGAAGTCTTCCTTGCCGAGCTGGAAGAAGCGCAGCTCGTTCGCCGTCAGGCCGGCGATCGGACCGCCCGAATCGGCCGGCCCGAAGCGCACGCCAGGATCGCGCGCCGACGAGGACAACGTGGTCTGAGAGGAGGTTTCGCTTTGGAACAGGAATGCTGCTGCAACTGCGGAGGCCAGCGCCAGCGGCGCGGCTAACTTGGTTTTCATCGCATCTCCCATGCCCCTACTGCCCGAGGATGAGGATTGCTTTTCTTTCTTCCCTGTTTTTTATTTCTTCACTGCTTGGATTTCATTATGGAAGGGAAAATTTTTTCGGCAAGCGGCAGCGCAGCATTCTCCTGTCGGCCCCGAACGACGGCGTCTGCAGGAAAATACAATCGCGCGCACGCGGATGCGCCGCATTCGGACCGCACGATAAGAAAACGGAGGTCGCGGGACGCCGCGATAAGGCGTTGAGCGCTACGCGGCGGCTTCGCCCAGATACGCTTCGCGCACTCGCGGATCCGCGAGCAGCGTCGCCGAATCGCCGCTGAGCGTGATCGCGCCCGACTCCATGACGTAGCCGCGGCCCGCCAGCTCCAAAGCGAGGCGCGCGTTCTGCTCTACCAGAAGAATCGTCACGCCGCGCTGCGCGACGTCGCGCACGATCTCGAAGATCTTCGCCACCATCAGCGGCGCCAGACCCATCGAGGGCTCGTCGAGCAGCAGAAGCTTCGGCCGGGTCATGAGCGCGCGCGCGATGGCGAGCATCTGCTGCTCGCCGCCCGACAGCGTGCCGGCGACCTGGCGGCGGCGCTCCTTCAGGCGCGGAAAGCTCGTGTACTGCGGCTCGGGATCGCCGCCGCCGTGCGCGTACGCGCCCATCGCCAGGTTCTCCTGCACGGTGAGCTGGGGGAAGATGCCGCGGCCCTCGGGTACCAGCACCAGGCCGCGCCGCGGCAGCTCATGCACGCGGGCGCGGGAGATCTCGGTGCCGTCGTAGCGCACGCTGCCGGCGTGCACCGGCGCAAGCCCGCAGATCGCCTTTAGCGTCGTGGACTTGCCCGCTCCGTTGGCGCCGATCAGGCAGACCAGCTCGCCTTGCGCCACTTCAAGCGAGATGCCCTTGACCGCCCGGATGCCGCCATAGCGGACTTCCAGGTCTCTGAGCTCAAGCAGCATGCGGCGCGCCCAGATAAGCCTCGATGACCTTCGGGTCGCGCTGTACCTCGGCCGGAGTGCCCTCCGCGATGCGCTCGCCGTAGTCGAGCACCATCACGCGATCGCAGACGTTCATCACCAGGCGCACGTCGTGCTCGATCAGCAGGATCGTGACGCCGTCGCCGCGCATGCGCTTCACCAAAGCGGCCAGCGCGAGCCGCTCGGTCGGATTCATGCCGGCTGCCGGCTCGTCGAGCGCGAGCAGTTTCGGCTCGGTGGCGAGCGCGCGCGCGATCTCGAGGCGGCGCTGATCGCCGTACGGCAGATTGCCCGCCGGATCGTTCGCGCGCGGCCGGATTCCGACATAGTCGAGGAGCTCCAGACCGCGCGCTTCGATTTCCCGTTCCTCCTTCAAAGTGCTCTTGGTGCGCAGCACCGCACCGAGCACTCCGGAGCGCGTGCGCACGTGCCGCCCGATCATGACGTTCTCGAGCGCCGATAGATTGGCGAACAGACGGATGTTCTGGAAGGTGCGCGTAATACCGGCGGCGGCGATGCGGTCCGGCCTGAGCCCCGATATGTCCCGGCCGGCGAAGAGGAACGAGCCGGCGTTCGGCGCGTAGATGCCGGTGAGGAGATTGAACAGCGTGGTCTTGCCGGCGCCGTTCGGCCCGATCAGGCCGTAGATCTGCCCCTGGTCGATGGCGAAGGAAACATCGGTGAGCGCGTGGACGCCGCCGAAGTGCTTGGCCACGCCCTTTGCCTCGAGGAGCGCGCTCATACCCGCGCGTCGACCAGCGGCGCCTCGCCGCTCGCAGCAAGCTCGCGCTTGCGCACCGCCGAAGGCAGCAGCCCGGCAGGGCGGAACAGCATCACCAGCACCAGCGCCAGGCCGAACAGCAGCATGCGGATCACCTCGGGCTCGACCAGCATGCGGCCGAAGAGCGCCTCCTGCACCGGGGTCACGGTCCAGCGCAGGATCTCCGGCACGAAGGACAGCAGCACCGCGCCGACGATCACGCCCCAGATGTTGCCCATACCGCCGAGCACCACCATCGACACCACCATGATCGATTCGACCAGCACGAAGCTCTCCGGCGAGATGAAGCCCTGGATGGCGGAGAACATGCCCCCCGCGAGACCGCCGAAGCTCGCGCCCATGGCGAAGGCGAGCAGCTTGAGATGCGTGGTGTCGATGCCCATTGAGCGCGCCGCCGTCTCGTCCTCGCGGATCGCCTCCCAGGCGCGGCCGATGCGCGAGTTCTGCAGCCGTATGTTGACGACGATAACCCCGATGGTCAGCGCGAGCAGCAGGTAGTAGTACTTGATCGGGCCGCTGAAATCCAGGCCGAGGAAGCTCTGCGGCCGCGCGAAGCTGAAGCTTCCGAGCGTGAACGGATCGATGCCGGTGATGCCCTGCGGGCCGTTGGTGATGTTCACCGGACGCGAGAGATTGTTGAGGAAGATGCGGATGATCTCGCCGAAGCCGAGCGTGACGATCGCCAGGTAGTCGCCGCGCAGCTTGAGGGTCGGCGCGCCGAGAATGACGCCGAACAGGGCCGCTACCGCGGCACCGATCGGCAGGATCACCCAGAACGGCAGGTGCAGGCCGAACTGCGGGCTGGCGAGCAGAGCATAGACGTACGCGCCGACCGCATAGAACGCGATGTAGCCGAGGTCGAGCAGCCCGGCGAAGCCGACCACGATGTTCAAGCCCAGCGCGAGCATCACGTAGAGCACGGCGAAGTTCGCGATGCGCACCCACGCCGTTCCAGCGTAAGCGAAGGCGAACGGCAGGCAGATCAACGCCGCGCCGATCAGGACGATTCCCGCCCAGACGCGCACCGGCGCCTTCACGCCCGATCCCCCACTCTCTCGCCGAGCAGGCCCTGCGGCCGGAACACCAGCACCAGGATCAGCACGATGAAAGCGAACACGTCCTGGTAGTTCGAGCCGAACAGGATGAAGTGGCCGCCGTCGGCGCAACGCTCGGACATCAGTCCGGCGAGCCAGCCGTAGCTGCATAGATCGGTCAGGTCGCCGATGTAGCCCGCGCCGAGCGCCTCGACCAGGCCGAGCAGCACGCCGCCGAGCATCGCGCCCGGGATGTTGCCGATGCCGCCGAGCACCGCCGCGGAGAAAGCCTTCAGGCCCAGGATCGAGCCCATCGTGTATTGCGCGATGCCGTAGTACGTACCGTAGAGCACTCCCGCGACCGCGCCGAGCGCCGCGCCGATGACGAAGGTCGCGGCGATGACGCGGTTGATGTCGATGCCCATCAGCCCGGCGACCTGGGGATTCTGCGCGGTGGCGCGCATCGCCGTGCCGAGCGGCGTGCGGTAGACCAGCAGCGCCAGCCCTGCCATCAGCGCGATGCAGATGCCGATGATCGCGATCTGCACGCTGCTGATGGTGGCGCCGAAGAAGGTGTAGGTCTGCGTCTGGATGATCTGCGGGAAAGCCAGGATGTTGCGGCTCCACACCAGCATCGCGAGGTGCTGCAGGATGATCGATACGCCGATCGCGGTGATCAGCGGCGCGAGGCGCGGCGCACGGCGCAGCGGCCGGTAGGCGAGGCGCTCCATCGCGTAGCCGACGACCATGCACACCGGGATCGCGCTAAGCGTGCCGATCAGCACCACTGCGAGCGGCGGCAGGCCGCCCGCCGCGAGCGCGTTGATCACGGTGAAGGCGACCATCGCGCCGATCATCACCACCTCGCCATGCGCGAAGTTGATCAGCTGGATGATGCCGTACACCATGGTGTAGCCGAGAGCGACCACGGCGTAGACGCTCCCCGCGGTCAGCCCGTTTACCAGCTGCTGCAGGAAGGTGTCCATGGAGGGGGCCTAGTAGAAGCGAAAACGGCACCCGAAGGTGCCGTTATCGTGGCTTGCGCGGTTGGCTACTTTCCGCCCTTGATGAACTCGGCGTACGGAATGGTCTTGCCACCCTTGATGACCGCGAGCGGCTCGATCTTGCCGCTCTTCATGGTGAAGATGGTCATTTCGGCGTCCTTGCGGTCGCCCTTGCCGTCGAACGAGATCGATCCGGTGGCGCCGGTGAAGCTGATCTTCTGCAGCTCGGGCAGGTACTTCGCCGGGTCGGCCGAATTCGCCTTCTGCATCGCCGCGATCAGGATGTTCGCCGCATCGTAGGTGAACGGCGAGTACAGGATCGGGTCGGCGTTGAACTTCTTCTTGTAGGCCTCGAGGAATTTCTTGTCCGCCGCGGCGACCGGGATACCGGCCTGCGAGCAGAGCAGACCCTCGGCCGAGGTTCCGGCCAGCTTGGCCATTTCTTCCGTGCACGCGCCGTCGCCGAACGAGAACACCGCCTTGATGCCGAGCTCCCGGCCCTGCTTCATCAGCGGGCCGCCGGTGGCGTCCATCCCGCCATAGAACACCGCGTCGGGATTGCGCCCGCGCAGCTTGGTGAGGATCGCCTTCCAGTCGGTGGTCTTGTCGGTGCCCTTCTCGCGCGGCAGCGTCTTGACGCCGGCGGCCTTGAGCGTCTTCTCGACCTCGTTGGCGATGCCTTCGCCGTAGGCGGTGGCATCGTCGATGATCGCGACCAGCTTGGGCTTGTTGTTGGTGGCGAGATAGCTCGCGATTGCCGGGCCCTGCTGGTCGTCGCGGCCGACGACGCGGAACTGGGTCTTGAACCCCTGCTCGGTGAGCTTCGGGTTGGTGGCGGAACCCGAGATCACCGGGATGCCGGCCTGGCTGTAGATCGGCGAGGCGGGAATCGAGGTGCCCGAGTTGAGGTGGCCGACCACGCCGGCGACCTTGGCGTCGACCAGCTTCTGCGCCACGGTGGTGCCGACCTTGGGGTCGGCCTGATCGTCCTCGGCGACGAACGTGAACTTCACCGCCTTGCCGTCGATCTTGATGCCCGCGGCGTTCGCCTCCTCGACCGCGAGTCGCGCGCCGTTCTCGTTGTCCTTACCGAGGTGCGCGATGCCGCCGGTAAGCGGGCCGACGTGGCCGATCTTGACTTCGACGCCGGCGGCGGCTGCAGGCGCTGCAGCGGCTTTGCTGTCGGCCTTGGCGGCGGGTTTCTGCTCGCCGCAGCCGATCAACGCGACGGCGGCAGCCAATAGGGTGACGGAAATCTTGTTCATGGGCTCTCCCGGGGTATACGTCTAGAAGGCGGAATCATACCCGCCGTCCTGTGCGCAGGAAAGATGTGATCGCAACGGTTGCCTGCATCCCCCAAGGCGGGGCACCGGGCACGGCCATGGTGCAGCGGCCGGCCGGGGGCTACCTTACTTCTGCGACAGCACCCACTTCACCAGGGTCTTGATGTCGGCGTCGGGAACGTGCGCGTTGGGCGGCATCGGCACGGTACCCCAGGCGCCCGTTCCGCCCTTTTTCACTTTGTCGAACATCTTGGCTTCCGCACCCTTGTCGGCGCGGTATTTCGCAGCGACGTCCTTGTAGGACGGGCCTACCAGCTTCTTGTCGGTGGCGTGGCAGGCGAAACAGCCGTGCTTCTTCGCGAGCTCCTCGCTCGCCAGGGCCGGCGCGCCGGCGAGCGTGGCGGCGAGGCCGAGTACCAGTGCAGCGGACTTCATCCGGTCTCCTTCGGGGTTTTTCCGTAGTTTATCAACTTCAACTGCGCGCCGGCCGCGTGAAGGGGAAGATCTTCGTATAGCCGAGGACGTCTGTGATCAGCAGCACCAGGAAGACCACCAGAGCGACGCCCAGTATGTCGACCCCGCCCGCCGGCAGCGCGTCGATGCGCGCCGCGAGCTCGGCCGCCTCGGCGTCGGTGAGGGCGGCGACGCGCGCCTGCGCCTCGCCAAGGCTGACACCGCGCGCCGCGAGTTGGGCGCGCACATCGTCGCGCTCCAGCGCGGCGGCGATGCGCTGGTGGTCGGGGCCGGTGCCGGCGGCCAGCATGGCGGCATGAACCGGCGCGGCCGTCATGCCGGTGGCAAGGATCAGCAGGCTTGCGACGAGACGGCGTAGAGCTATCATCTTCGGAATCTCCTGAACGGGTCCCGTCGAGCTTAGCATTGCGGCTTCATGATCGACCACCGCGCCCACGACGTGCTGCAGTTCTGGTTCGACCCCTCGCTCGACGCCGCACAGCGCAACAAGCGCTGGTTCAGCAAGGACGCCGCGTTCGACGCCGGGATCCGCCGCCGCTTTCTCGCCCTCTACGGGGAGGGCGCTGCGGGGCGGCTGGCCGCATGGAAGGACTCGGCGCGCGAAGGTCTCGCGCTGGTCATCGTGCTCGACCAGTTCCCGCGCAACATGTTCCGCGGCGCAGCCGGGGCCTTCGCCACCGACGGAATGGCGCGCGAGGCGGCACGGGTGCTGCTGCCGCGGGCGGCCGAGCTCTCGCCCGAGGAGCGCCTGTTCGCCTGGCTGCCCTTCGAGCACAGCGAATCGATCGACGAGCAGAACCTTGCCTGCGAGCTGATCGCCCCGCTCGGCGCCGAGCTGCTGCGCTACGCCGAGCGGCATCGCGAGATCATCGAGCGCTTCGGCCGCTTTCCGCACCGCAACGCGATACTCGGGCGTTCCAGCACGCCCGAAGAGGTGGAATTCCTGAAGGAGCCCGGATCGGGCTTCTGACTAGCGACCGACGCCGGCCGAGGCCGGCTCGGTTCCCACGGCGATGACGCGATCGGTGCTGAGCACACTCGCGACGGCGATCGACTTCGGGTCGCCGAGCTGTACCGCAACGGTATCGCCGGCCCGCGCCCTCAAGTGCGCCGGCAGCTGCACCATGATGCGCCGGCTGTCGGCGAGCTCCACGTCGGCCCAGCGCGTCGCGCCCGGGCGAACGAGGATGCTGGCATCGACCATGACGCCGCGCGCGGCTTCGTAGTACACCGCGTGAACTACGCCGGAGGTCTCGCCCGCGAAGGCGGGAGCAGCGAGCAGAGCGAGCAGGAGGGCCGCAAGAGTTCTCATGGCAGAGAACTTTGCTCCTGTTGCGTGACCCTCCTAGCCTCGCAGCGGCGGCCAGGGCCGGTCCTTTCGGACCGTCGCTAGTTCGCGTCAGTGATCGCGCCGACGGACGCGGTCGATACGAGCTTCATGTACTTCGCCAGGAGCCCCCGCGTATACCGTGGCTTGGGCGCCTTCCACTTCTTGCGCCGCGCGGCGAGCTCCTTGGCCGGGACATTCAGCTGGATCAGACGCTTCTTCGCGTCGATGGTGATCGAATCGTCTTCCTTGACCAGCGCGATCGTGCCGCCGACGTAGGCCTCTGGAGCTACGTGCCCGACGACCATTCCCCAGGTAGCGCCGGAGAAGCGCCCGTCGGTCAGCAGGCCGACCGATTCGCCCAGGCCCTGGCCGATGAGCGCCGAGGTCGGCGCCAGCATCTCCTGCATGCCGGGGCCGCCCTTGGGCCCCTCGTAGCGGATAACGATGACGTCGCCCGCCTTGATGCGCTTGGCCATGATCGCCTTCATGCAGGCGTTCTCCGAGTCGAAGACGCGGGCCGGGCCGGTAATGACCGGGTTCTTCAGGCCGGTGATCTTGGCGACGCAGCCTTCCGTGGCGAGGTTGCCCTTGAGGATGGCGAGGTGGCCCTCCTTGTACATCGGCTTCGACCACGGGCGGATCACGTCCTGGTCCGCGCGCGGCTCGGCCGGCACGTCCTTGAGCATTTGCGCCATGGTCTTGCCGTGGATGGTCATGCACTCGCCGTGCAGCACACCGTTCTCGAGCAGGATCTTCAGCACCTGCGGCACGCCGCCGGCGCGGTGGAAGTCGACTGCCACGTAGCGCCCCGAGGGCTTGAGGTCGCACAGCACCGGCACCTTGCGGCGCACGCGCTCGAAGTCGTCGATGGTCCATTTCACCCCCGCCGCCGAGGCGATCGCCAGGTAGTGCAGGACCGCATTGGTGGAGCCGCCGGTCGCCATCACCAGCGCGATCGCGTTCTCGATCGACTTGCGGGTGATGATGTCGCGCGGCTTGAGGTCCTTGCGGATCGCTTCGACCAGCACGCGCGCGGACTCCTCGGACGAGTCGGCCTTCTCCGCATCCGGCGCCGCCATCTGCGAGGAGCCGAGCAGGCTTACGCCGAGCGCCTCGAAGGAGGAGCTCATGGTGTTGGCGGTGAACATGCCGCCGCAGGCGCCCACGCTCGGGCAGGCATTCTTCTCGATGCCCTGGAAGTCCTCTTCGCTCATCTTGCCGGCGGTGAACGAGCCCACCGCCTCGAACGCCGACACGATGGTCAGGTCCTTGCCCTTCCACTTGCCCGGCTTGATGGTGCCGCCGTAGACGTAGATCGCCGGCACATTCATGCGCGCCATCGCCATCACGCCGCCGGGCATGTTCTTGTCGCAGCCGCCGACCACCAGCACGCCGTCCATCGCCTGGCCGTTGACGCTGGTCTCGATCGCGTCGGCGATCACCTCGCGCGACACGAGCGAGTACTTCATCGCCTCGGTGCCCATGCCGATGCCGTCGGTGACCGTCGGCACGCCGAACACCTGCGGCTTGGCGCCGGCCTGCTCGAGCGCGTTCATCGCCCGGTCCACCAGCGGCTGGATGCCGGCGTTGCAGGGGTTCATCGTGGAATGGCCGTTGGCCACTCCCACGATGGGTTTTTCGAAGTCGCCGTCGCCGAAGCCGACCGCGCGCAGCATGGCGCGGTTGGGCGAGCGCGCCACGCCCGCGGTGATCAGCTTCGAGCGGCGGTTCTGGGGGTCTGCCATGTGGGTTGCCTCCTCAGGTGAGGCGCGAGTCTACGTCCGGAGGGCGATGCCAATCCAATACAATAAAGTCCGGCAGTGATACCTATTCGGTATGGATCTCCCCGACACCCGCCAGCTGCGTTATTTCGTCGAGGTCGCCGAGCGGCTGCACTTTGGCCGCGCCGCGGCCGCCCTGCACATCTCGCAGCCGCCGCTCTCGCGCGCGATCCGCGCGCTCGAGGAGCAGCTCGGCGCGCGGCTGCTGGCGCGCTCGAAACGGCGCGTCGAGCTGACGCCGGAAGGCGCGCGCTTCTACGAGGAGGCGAAGCGCCTGCTCGGCCAGTTGCAGCGTGCGGCACGCGAGGTCGGCGCCATGGCCTCCGGCGAAAGCGGTCGCCTGCGCCTGGGCTTCGTCTCGCTCGCCGACTACGGCGTGCTGCCCGGGTTGCTGAAAGGCTTCAAGGCGGCGCGGCCGGGCGTTTCGCTCGCACTGCGCGAGATGCTCTCGCCGGAGCAGGCCGCCGCGCTGTCCGCCGGCGAGCTGGACTTCGGTCTGCTCCTGCCGCCCGTTGCTCAACCCATTTCGGGGGAGTTCGAGCATCTGGTGGTGCAAAGCGAGAAGTTCGTGGCCGCCCTGCCCTCGCGCCACGCGGCGGCGCGCCGCGGCCGGGTCGCCATGCGCGACCTCGCCGGTGAGCCGTTCGTCATGGTGCCGCGCGAGATCGCGCCGGGCCTCTACGATATAGTCGCCGGGCTCGCCGCTCGCGCGGGCTTTTCCCTTCAGATAACGCAGGAGGCGATACAGATGCAGACCGTGGTGAGCCTGGTATCGAGCGGGCTGGGCGTGGCGATCGTGCCGGCGTCGATCGCCAACCTCGGCCGCCGCGGCGTGGTCTATCGCGAGCTGGCCGACGCGCACCCGCGCCTCGATCTGTGGCTGGCGTGGCGCCGCGGCGCGCTCGGCGCCACAGCGCGCGATTTCCTTGCCCACGCGCGGCGCATCGCCCGCTAGCACGCCATGCTGATCCATCCGAACATCGACCCGATCGCCTTCTCGATCGGCCCGCTCGCGGTGCGCTGGTACGGCCTCATGTACCTCGCCGGCTTCGCCATCGGCTGGTGGCTCGGCGTGCGTCGCATCGAGCGCGGCATGGCGCCGGTGACGCGCGCGCAGCTCGACGACATGGTCTTCTACACCCTGCTCGGGGTGATCCTCGGCGGCCGCCTGGGCTACGTGCTGTTCTACAAGCCCGCGTACTACCTTTCGCACCCCCTCGAGATCTTCTACATCTGGCAGGGTGGCATGTCGTTCCACGGCGGCCTGCTCGGCGTGATGACTGCAATGTGGCTGATAGCGCGGCGCCACAAGATCGACTACCTGCGACTGATGGACTTCTTCGCGCCGCTCGTGCCGCCCGGCCTGGCCGCCGGGCGCCTGGGCAACTTCATCAACGGCGAGCTCCCGGGGCGCGTGACCGACCTGCCCTGGGGGATGGTGTTCCGCGGCGCGGGCGATGCCCCGCGCCACCCGTCGCAGCTCTATCAGTTCGCGCTCGAGGGGCTCGTGCTCTTTGCCCTGCTGTGGTGGTTCTCGTCCAAGCCGCGCCCGCGCGGGCAGGTATCGGGCCTGTTCCTCATCGGCTACGGCGTATTCCGCTTCCTCACCGAGTTTGCCCGCGAGCCGGACGCTTTCCTCGGCTTCCTCGCGCTCGGCATGACCATGGGGCAATGGCTTTGCATTCCCATGATCGTGGGCGGCATCGCGCTGTTCGCATGGAAGCCGCGCTAGCGCCCGTTTTCAATGCCGTGCTGCCGGTCTTCGGGCTCGTCGCCTGCGGGCTGCTCGCCGGGCGCTTCGGGCTGGTCACGCAGGCATCGAGCGAAGCGCTCAACCAGTTCGTCTATGCCTTCGCGCTGCCGGCGATGCTCTTCGTCGCGGTCTATCGCGGCTCGCTCGATGAAATCCTCAGCGGCTATTTCCTCGCTGCCGTGGTTTGCGCGACGCTGTCCACGGCGCTGGTCGGCTACCTTCTTTCGCGCCGCCTGCAGAAGGCGGGACGGCCGGAAAGCATCCTGCGCGGCCTGAACGGCTCGTTCGCCAATACCGGTTTCCTGGGCATCCCGCTGGTCGCCGTCGCGTATGGCGAGCGCGCCGTCCTGCCGGCGGCGCTGGCGACAGTCGCCACCAACCTGTTCTCCTTTGCGGTTGCCATCGTCTGCCTTGAGATGGCAACCAATCCGCGCCGCGGCAGCATCCTCAGGACCCTCGGCGGTGTCGCCCGCAGCCCGCTCATCTGGCCGATCGCGCTTGCCGTGCTGCTCGTGGCTCTGGGCATCAAGGTGCCCGTGCCGGCGGAGAAGTTCGCCTCGCTGCTCGCGGCAGCGGCGGGACCGTGCGCCCTGTTCGCCATAGGCCTGTTCGTCTCCCAGCTGTCAATTCGCGAGGGCGTCGCCGCCGCCTGGCCCAGCACGATGCTCAAGCTCGTGCTGCATCCGGCGCTCACAGCGCTCCTCGTGTTCTGGCTGCTGCCGGTCGACCCTTTCTGGGCCATGATCGCCGTGGTCTGCGCCAGCCTGCCGCTTGGCGCCACGGCTTTCGTCCTGGCGCAGCGCTACAAGCTGCTCGAAGCCGAGACCTCGACCGGCGCGGTGCTGTCGACCGCCGTATCGGTCTTCACCGTCTCGCTCGTCATGCTGCTCATGCCGCAGAACGCGCGCGGAGCGGACGACGGCGAGGTCTGGAAACTGTTGCAGGGCGGCGGCCAGGTTCTTTTCATCCGCCACGCCACCACCACGCCGGGCTTCGGCGATCCCGATGGCTTCCGGCTCGAGGACTGCAAGACCCAGCGCAACCTTTCCGACGAGGGACGCGCCGAGGCGCAGCGCCTTGGGGAGACGCTGCGCAAGCACCAGGTCCCGGTCGGCGAGCTGCTGTCGAGCCCATGGTGCCGCTGCCACGAGACCGCGAGGCTCGCGTTCGGCCGGGAGGCAAAGACCTGGACCCCGCTCAGCAATCTTTTCGGCCGGCGCGAACTCGCCGAGGCGCAGGTTCGGGACCTGCGTGCGCGGATCGGCGGCTACCGCGGCAAGGGCAACCTCGCGCTGATCTCTCACGGCTCCGTTGCCGTGCCGCTCACCGGGGTCTCGCCGCAGCAGGCGGAGATCATCGTGCTCACCCCGCTCGGCGGCGACAAGTTCCGGGTCGCCGGGCGACTGCCCCCTCCCTAGAGCGCCCGCTCCAGCACTCGCGCGACGTGCAGCGCCTCGCGCTGCGTGCCGTCGGCGATCTGGTGGCGGCAGCTCGTGCCGTCGGCGATCACCAGCGCGTCGGGCGATTTCCTCACCGCCGGCAGGAGCGCAAGCTCGGCCATCTTCATCGAGACATCGTAGTGTTCGGCCTCATAGCCGAAGCTTCCCGCCATGCCGCAGCAGCTGGTCTCGATCGTCGTCGTCTTGAGCTCCGGCACGAGGCCGAGAACCTTCTGCACCGCTGGCATCGCATCGAAGGCCTTCTGGTGGCAATGGCCGTGCAGCAACGCTGTCTTCTTCAAGGGCTTGAGCTTGAGCGCCAGGCGGCCCGCATCCTGTTCGCGCGCGAGATATTCCTCGAACAGCAAGGCATGGCCCGCGAGCTTGCCGAAACCCATCGCCGGCAGCTCGTCGCGCAGCGAGAACAGGCACGAGGGCTCCAGGCCGACGATCGGAACCCCGCGCTCGACGTACGGCGCCAGCGCGTCCTGCATCTTCGCGGCCTCGCGCTTCGCCTCGTCCATCAGCCCGGCGGAAAGATAGGTCCGGCCGCAGCACAAGCCCGCCGGCATGTGCACGCGGCGGCCCGCCGCCTGCAGCACCTTCAGCGCGGCGCGCGCGTTGTCCGGCTCGAAGTAGCGATTGAACGTGTCGACGAAGAGGACCACATCCGCATCCGGCGCCTCGACGCTCCCGATCCGGTCGGTTCGCCATTTCGGCAGGTCACGTTGCGGCGAAAAGCCTAGCGAGCCCTTGAAGATCGCGGACAGTGCATTCGCCAGCGGGGCAAGCGCAGCGGCCCACGGCGCGTAGCGTGGAAGGTAAGCGATCGCTCGCTCTCTTGCGGTCAGGCCGTGGCTCCGGCGATAGGCAGCCGCATACTCGACCTTCATCCGCGCCATGTCGACGCCGGTCGGACATTCCCGCTTGCAGCCCTTGCACGATACGCAGAGGTCCAGCGCCTCCTTCGCGTCTTGGAAAGGAACCTGCCCGGAAAGCGCCAGTCGCAGCGTGTTTGCGCGGCCGCGCGTGAGATGCGCTTCGTCCATCGTCACCCGATACGACGGGCACATGGTGCCGGCGTCGAACTTGCGGCAGTGGCCGTTGTTGTTGCACATCTCGACGGCCTTGTCGTAGCCGCCCCACTCGCTCCAGTCGAGCGCCGGGGACGACGGCTCGGTGCGGTAGCCCGGCTTGAAACGGAACAGCGACTTGTCGTCCATGCGCGAGGGCGCGACGATCTTTCCTGGATTCATCAGTCCGCGCGGATCCAGCCAGGACTTGATCTCCCCGAGCGCGGCGGTGAGCCGCGGGCCGAAAAAGGGCGCGATCCATTCCGAGCGCACCAGCCCGTCACCGTGCTCGCCGGAATAGGCCCCCTTGTATTCCTTCACCATCGCGCAGGCTTCCTCGGCGATGGCGCGCATCTTCTCGGCGCCGTCGCGGCGCATGTCGAGCACCGGGCGCACGTGCAGCGTGCCCACCGATGCGTGCGCGTACCAGGTGCCGCGCGTGCCGTGCTTCTCGAACACGCGCGTCAAGCGATCGGTGTACTCGGCGAGGTGCTCGAGCGGGACCGCGCAGTCCTCGATGAAGGACACAGGCTTGCCGTCACCTTTCATCGACATCATGATGTTCAAGCCCGCCTTGCGCACCTCCCACAGATCCTTCTGCCGCTTGGCGTCGGTAATCTCGACCACGCTCCCGGGCATGCCGAGGTCGCCCATCAGCTGGACCAGCTCCTTCAGCTTGTGCGCCTGGTCGTGCTCGCCCGCGAATTCCACCAGGAGGACCGCGTCGGGCTCTCCCTTGATGAACGCATCCACCGTCTTGCGAAACGCCGCGATGTCGCGCGCGAGGCCGATCATGGTGCGATCGACCAGTTCCACCGCCGAAGGCCCGAGCTTCACGATGTGCTGCGTGAGGTCCATCGCGGTATAGAACTTCGGGAAGTGGCAGACGCCGAGCGCGCGGTGCGACGGCAGCGGCGAGAGCTTCAGGTGCAGGCGTTCCGAGTAAGCGAGCGTTCCTTCCGAGCCGACCAGCAGGTGCGCGGCATTGGCGTGCGGCGGCCCGAGGTGATCCAGGTTGTAGCCCGCGACCTTGCGCAGCACCTTCGGGAAGCGGGCTTCGATTTCCGCTTTCTCTCTCTCATAGAGATTTTTCAGCCTGCCAACAAACTCTCCGTACTCCCCCGAGGATTCCCCCATGGGACCGAAGTGCCATTGCTTCCCTGAAACCGTATAGGCATCGATCGCCAGGACGTTGTGAACCATGTTGCCGTACGCAATCGAGCGCGAGCCGCAGGAGTTGTTGCCGGCCATGCCGCCGAGCGTCGCCTGCGCGCTGGTCGAGACGTCGACCGGAAACCACAGGCCGCTTGCCCGCAGCTCTGCATTGAGCTTGTCGAGGACCACGCCCGGCTGCACCACCACGGTTCGCGCCTCGAGGTTCGTTTCCAGGACCCGGTTCAGGTATTTCGTGTGGTCGATGACCAGGGCGGCGCCCACCGCCTGGCCGCATTGCGAGCTGCCCGCGCCGCGCGGCAGGATCGGGATGCCCTCGCTCGCCGCGAGCGCGATCGCGGCGCGCGCCGCCTCCTCGGTGCGCGGAATGACGATGCCGATCGGCTCGATCTGATAGATCGACGCGTCGGTGGAGTACCGGCCGCGGCTCGCCGCGTCGAACAGCACTTCGCCGTCGATTTCCTTGCGCAGGCGTGCGGCGAGGGAGGAGTCGCCGGGCGAGGCCTTCACCACCCGGATGGGAAACGCGGGTGCGTTCAAGCGGCCCTGACGACTGCCTGGGAGACGCTGGCCAGCTTGTGCGCGAGGTGATCGTGCAGCAGGCGCCTGAGCCGCGCGACGTCGCGCGCTTCGAGCGCGTCGAGGATCTGCTCGTGCTCGCGCACCGCCTCGTCCCAGCGCTCGCGCGACAGGTTGGCCATGTAGCGCGCGCGCAGCACGTTGGCGTTCAGCTGGCGATAGGTGTTGCCGAGCGTGGCGTTGCCCGAGGCCTCGACGATCTTCAGGTGGATCGCCTGGTTGTAGCGGAAATAGCTGGCGAGGTCGCCGCGCGCGTGCATCACGACCATCTCCTCGTGTAGCGCGCGGATCTCGGCGATGCGCTCCGCCGACGCGTGGCGGCAGGCAAGCTCGCCCGCCAGGCCCTCCAGCGCAGCCATGACTTCGAGCGTCTCGGCAAGACGCCCGGGCTCCAGCGGCGCGACCTGCGCCCCGCGATTGGGGAGCAGCCTGACCAAGCCCTCGGTCGCCAGCAGCTTGATCGCTTCACGCAACGGGGTCCGGGAAATATGGAGCTGCTCGCAGAGCAAGCGCTCGTTGAGGCGCGAGCCCGGCGCGAGCCGCCCCTGAATGATGAACGTCCGGAGCTGGTCGACCGCTTCTTCATGCAGCGGCCGTCGACCTATGGGACTGATTGCTTGCATGATCTGGATTTTTGCATGCAAAATGCAAAAAATCCAACGGAGCATCCGCGAGGCATCGAATGGCACGAAACGCAGGCCGTCACTTTCTCCAGATTCCTGGCCCGACCAATGTCCCGGACCGCGTCCTGCGGGCCATTGATTTCCCCACCATGGACCATCGCGGTCCCGACTTCGCACCGCTGGGCAAGGACTGCCTGGCCGGGATGAAGCGCGTGTTCAAGTCGGTGGCGGACGTGGTGATCTATCCCGCGTCGGGAACCGGCGCGTGGGAAGCGGCGCTCGTCAACACCCTCTCGAGCGGCGATCGCGTGCTGATGGCCGAAACCGGCCACTTCGCGACGCTTTGGCAGAAGCTCGCCGGCAAGCTCGGCCTCGAGGTCGAATTCCTGCCCGGCGACTGGCGCCGCGGCGCCGATCCCGAAGCGATCGAGAAGCGGCTGCGCGCTGACACCGACAAGCGCATCAAGGCGGTCTGCGTGGTGCACAACGAGACCTCGACCGGCGTGGTGTCCCGCATTCCGGAAGTCAGGAAAGCCATCGACGCGGCCGGCCATCCCGCGCTGCTGATGGTCGATACCATCTCGTCGCTCGCCTCGCTGGATTACCGCCACGACGAATGGGGCGTCGACGTCACCGTCGCCGGCTCGCAGAAGGGCCTGATGCTGCCGCCGGGCCTGTCGTTCAATTGCATCTCCGCCAAGGCGCTCGCCGCATCGAAATCCGCGAAGCTGCCACGCAGCTACTGGGCGTGGGACGAGATGCTGGCGAACGGCAAGAGCGGCTACTTTCCGTATACGCCTGCGACCAACCTGCTCTACGGCTTGCGCGAGGCACTCACCATGCTGCTCGATGAGGAAGGCCTCGACAACGTGTTCGCGCGCCATCAGCGTCACGGCGAAGCGACGCGGCGCGCGGTGCGCGCCTGGGGCCTGGAGGTCCTGGCGCTCGATCCGCGCGAGTATTCGGGCTCGCTGACCGCGGTGATGATGCCGGCGGGCCATGACGCCGACCGGGTTCGCAAGACGATCCTCGAGGCGTTCGACATGTCGCTTGGCACCGGCCTGGGCAAGCTCGCCGGCAAGGTGTTCCGCATCGGCCACCTGGGCGACTTCAACGATCTCACCCTGATGGGAACGCTCGCGGGCGCCGAGATGGGCCTGGCGCTGGCCGGCGTTCCGGTCAAGAAGGAAGGTGTGCAGGCCGCGATGCAGTATCTTGCGGACTGCGCCCGGGCTCCGGCCCGCAAGGTCGCTTAACTCTAAATACTGGTAGGAGGAGGAAGCATGAAATTCCTGCGCTTCGCCGCAGCCGCGGCGCTCGCTGTACTCGCTACTTCGGCCTGGTCGCAGGCCTTTCCGTCCAAGCCGATCCGCATGATCGTCGGCTTCCCGCCCGGCGGCGGCACCGACGTGGTGGCGCGCGTCATCGGCGCGAAGCTGCAGGAATGGTACGGGCAGCCGGTGGTGGTCGAGAACCGGCCCGGCGCCACCGGCACGATTGGCGCCGACTTCGTGGCGAAGAGCGCCCCGGACGGCTACACGCTGATCATGGGGCACGTGAACTCCACCGGCATCGCCCCCAACCTGTTCGCCAAGCTGCCCTACGACCCAATCAAGGATTTCTCGGCGGTTTCCTACGTCGGCTACGTGCCGAACGTGCTGGCGGTACATCCGTCGGTGGAAGCGAAATCGGTGGCCGAGCTGGTGGCGCTGTTGAAATCGCAGCCCGGCAAGATGAACTACGCCTCCTCCGGCAACGGCAGCACGCAGCACCTCGCCGGCGAGATGTTCAAGCAGCTCACCGGCACGAGCATCGTGCACGTTCCCTACAAGGGCAGCGGCGACGCCATCAAGGACCTGCTCGCCGGCACGGTCAACATGAACTTCGACACCATGCCGCCGGTGATGCCGCACATTCAGAGCGGTCGCCTGCGCGGCCTGGCCATCTCCACGCCCAAGCGCCTGGCGCAGCTGCCCGATGTGCCCACCTTCGAGGAAGCGGGCATCAGGGGGTTCGACGTCACCAACTGGTATGGCGTGCAGGCGCCTGCCGGCACGCCGCGCGAGATCGTGCTCAAGCTGAGCGCCGACATCAACAAGGCGATGCAGGTGCCCGAGGTGCGCACGCGCCTGGAGGCGGTCGGCACCCAGCTCAACGAGCAGAGCGCCGCGCAGTTCGACGCCTTCATGAAGGCCGAGGTGGCGAAGTACGCCAAGCTGATCAAGGACGCCGGCATCAAGATCGAATGAGCGGCGAGGTCCTGCTCGCGCGCGAGGGCGAGATCGCCACGCTCACGCTGTCCAGTCCCGAGCGGCTGAACGCGCTGTCGCTGGCGATGTGGGAGCAGCTGGGCGCGCACGCGAAGAAGCTCGGCAAGGACGACGCGCTGCGCTGCATCGTCGTGCGGGGCGCGGGCGAGAAGGCTTTTGCCGCGGGCGCCGATATCGCCGCCTTCAAGGACGAGCGCGCCAACTCGAAGCAGGCCAGGAAGTACGGCGAGCGCATCGCCGGCGCGATGCAGGCATTTGCCGCCTGCCGTCATCCGGTGGTGGCCTTGATCCAGGGCGCCTGCGTCGGCGGCGGCCTGCTCGTGGCCGCCGGCGCGGACATCCGCATCTGCGGCGAGTCGTCCCGCTTCGGCGTGCCGGTCAAGAACCTCGGCCTGGTCGAAGCCTATGACGAGCTCGCCGGCATGATGCGCGTCGTCGGACGCGCGGCGACGCTCGAGATCCTCCTCGAGGGGCGTATCTGGGGCGCGCGCGAGGCCTACGAGAAAGGCCTGGTCAACCGCGTGGTGCCCGACGACAAGGTGGTCGAGGAGGCCTATGCCGCGGCGCGGCGCATCGCCGAGGGCGCACCGCTCGCCGCGCGCTGGCACAAGAAGTTCGTGCGCCGCCTGGCCGATCCCAAAGCGCTCTCGAAGAAGGAATACGACGAGAGCTACGCGTGTTTTGACACCGGGGATTTCCGTGAAGGCGTCGCGGCATTCCTCGCCAAGCGCAAGCCGCAGTTCAAAGGAAAATGAGGGGCAAATGAAATTGCTGGCACTGCTGCTCGCGTTCGCGTCGTTCTGTGCGCAGGCCCAGCCCTTCCCTTCGCGCCCGGTGCGCATCATGGTGGGGTCGGCCGCCGGCGGCGGCACCGACATCGTCTCGCGCCTGCTCGCCGCCAAGCTGCAGGAGGCGTGGGGCCAGCCGGTGCTGGTCGAGAACCGCACCGGAGCGAGCGCCTCGATCGCCGCCGACTTCGTCGCCAAGAGTCCGCCGGACGGATATACGGTGGTGATGGCGGTGCCGAACTCGCACACCATCGCGCCGCATCTCATCAAGCTGCCCTACGATCCCCTGCGCGATTTCACGCCGATCACGCTCGCGGTGCAGGTGCCGCACGTGCTGGTGGTCGGCCAGAGCTCGTCCGTGAGCAGCATGCGCGAGCTGGTCGAGCTCGCCCGGGCGAACCCGGGCAAGCTCAATTTCTCCTCTTCCGGAGTCGGCGCCACGCAGCATCTGGCGGGCGAGCTGTTCAATCTCGTCACCGGGGTGAAGACGGTGCACGTCCCCTACAAGGGAAGCGCGGCAGCGATGGGCGACCTTATCGCAGGCGCAGTGACCATGAGCTTCGATACCACCGCTTCGTCGATCGGCAACATCCGCGCCGGCAAGCTCAAGGCGCTTGCTGTCGCGGCGCCGGCGCGCGCTGCTGCGCTGCAGGAAGTGCCGACCACGGCGGAGGCGGGCTTTCCCGGGGTCGAGATGATTACCTGGTACGGCCTGTTCGGTCCGGCGAACATGCCGCGCGCGCTCACCGCGAGATGGCAGCAGGACGTGGCGCGCGCGCTGGCGCTGCCTGACATCCGCGAGCGCGTAGCAGGACTCGCGGGGGAGCCGGGAGGCAATCCGCCCGAGGAGTTCGCCGCCTACATCCGCGAGCAGTACGCGAAGATGGGCAAGCTGGTGAAGGACGCGGGCGTGCGCGCGGAGTAGGCCGCCGAGGCCGCAGGAGATGGAATAAAACGCCGGCGGGCATTTCGCAAAGGACCCGGCGGTGGCCTGCTAGATTCAAAAAAAAATATACAAGGGATTTGCGAGGAGGCGTCATGAAACGAGCTTTGCTTTTCGTCCTGGCCGCGGTGGCCAGCTTCACCGTTCAGGCGCAGGGATGGCCGACCAAGCCGGTCACTCTCGTCAATCCGTTCGCGCCCGGCGGCGGCGTCGATGCCTTCGGCAGGCCGCTCTCGATCGTCCTGAGCAGGAACCTCGGCCAGCAGTTCCTGGTCGAGAACCTGGCCGGCGCCGGCGGCACGGTGGGCGCCGCTAACGCGGCGAAGCGCTCACCCGACGGTTACGCGTTCTTCCTCGGCGCGGTGCACCACACCATCGCGGAGAGCCTCTACACGAAACTGCCGTATTCGCTCGAGCGCGATTTCGTCCCGATCACCGTGCTCGCGTACGTTCCGAATGTGGTCGTGCTGCACCCGAAGAACGCCCACATCGCCTCGATCAAGGAACTCATCGCTTACGCCAAGGCCAACCCCGGAAAACTGAATTACGGCTCGGCCGGCAACGGCACGACGCACCATCTCGCCGGCGAGCTGTTCAAGACGATGGCGGGCGTCAACCTCACGCACATCCCCTACAAGGGCGCCGGACCGATGATGCAGGACCTGCTGGCCGGGCAGGTGGACATGGCCTTCGACGGCATGGGCACCTCGGCGCCGCAGATCAAGGCCGGCAAGCTCAAGGCGCTCGCCGTCACCACGGAGAAGCGCTCGTTCGTAGACCCAAGCGTGCCGACCATGCAGGAGGCGGGCATGCCGGGCTACATCGTTACCACCTGGTACGCGCTCTGGGGCCTCAGGGGAACGCCGAAGGAGGCGCTCGACCGCATGCATCAGGAAACGCTGAAAGCGCTGCAATCGCCGGAGCTGAAGGTAGTCTGGGAAGGTCAGGGCGCAACCGCCGGCGGCGAGTCGCCCGCCGAGTTCACCAAGCTCGTGCACAGCGAGATCGCGAAATGGGCCAAGGTCGTCAAGGACGCCGGGGCCAAGGTGGACAACTGAGCGTCCCGCACGCACAAAAAGAGCCGCGCAGTGCGCGGCTTTTTTGTTGCCCTTTTTGCCGCCCGCAATGAGCGACAACCTCTACTCGGTGCTGGCGGCGGGTTTCTCCCGCACGCGTGAGGCGGTCTGCCTCGAGCTGGCCGATGGCACGCGCTACACGTACGCCGATCTCGACGCAGAGTCGGCGCGCTATGCCAACCTGCTCGTCTCACTCGGGCTGAAGCCCGGCGATCGCGTCGCCGCGCAGGTCGAGAAGTCCGAGCAGACCGTGTTTCTGTACCTCGGCTGTCTGCGCGCGGGGATGGTCTACCTGCCGCTCAACACCGCCTACCAGCAGGGTGAAGTGGCGTACTTCGTTGCCGATGCCGCACCGCGCGCCGCCTTCTGCCGGCCCGAAGCGCGCGACTGGTATCGCGGCGTGCCGCACGCGCTCGAGCTCGGCGCCGCCGCCGGGCAAGCGGCGACCTTCGCCGCGGCCGCCAGGGCGCCCGATGATCTCGCCTGCCTGATTTACACCTCGGGCACCACCGGGCGGCCGAAAGGCGCCATGGTGACCCATCGCAATCTCGCCTCCAACGCGGTGGCGCTGCACAAGGCCTGGAAATTCCAGCCCGGCGACGTGCTGCTGCACGCGCTGCCGCTGTTCCACGTGCACGGCCTGTTCGTCGCGCTTCACACGGCACTGCTCAACGCGAGCCGCATGATCTTCCTGTCGCGCTTCGACGCGGACGAGGTCGTGCGCCATCTGCCGCGCGCCACCGTATTCATGGGCGTGCCCACCTACTACGTGCGGCTGCTCGCCGAGGCTGGATTCGACAAAGCCGCCTGCGCGAAGGTGCGCCTGTTCGTCTCGGGCTCGGCGCCGCTCGCGCGCGACACCTTCGACGAGTTCCGCAGCCGCACCGGCCACGCCATCCTCGAGCGCTACGGGATGACGGAGACCGGGATGAACACCTCGAACCCTTACGACGGCGAGCGCCGCGGCGGCACGGTCGGCACGCCGCTGCCGGGAATCGAAGTTCGCGTGGTGGACGACGCCGACGCGCCGCTGTCGGCCGGCGAGACCGGCCACATCCAGGTGCGCGGGCCGAATGTAATGCCCGGCTACTGGAAGCTGCCGGAGAAGAACCAGGAGGAGTTCACCGGCGACGGCTTCTTCCGCACCGGCGACATCGGCACACCGAACACCGCCTACGACGCGCAGGGCTACCTGTCGATCGTCGGCCGCGCCAAGGACATGGTGATCTCCGGCGGCTACAACGTCTACCCGAAGGAAATCGAGATGCTGCTCGACGAGCTGCCGGGCGTGCAGGAGTCGGCGGTGTTCGGTGTGCCGCATGCCGACTTCGGCGAGGCGGTCGTCGCAGCCATCGTGCTCTCCCCGGGCGCGACGCTCACCGAGCAGGCGGTAATCGAGCACGTCAAGGCGAAGCTCGCCAACTTCAAGGTGCCCAAGCGCGTGGTGTTCCTGACCGAGCTGCCGCGCAACGCCATGGGCAAGGTGCTGAAGGCGGACCTGCGCGCCAAGCACGGCTAGCTCCTGGCAGGGCATCAACAAGCGTCACCAAATTGAAGTGAGCATGCGCAGGGCGAGCGCGTAAAACATCAGCGCGAACACCATGCGCAGGCGCTTCACCGGCAGCCGGTGCGCAAGGCGCGCGCCGAAAGGCGCGGCGAGCACGCTCATGACCGCCACCAGGCCGAGCGCCGGCAGATAGACAAAGCCGAGGCTCGCCTGCGGCAGGCCCGGGACGCCCCAGCCCTGCACGACGAAGCCGGCGCTTCCCGCCAGCGCGATGGGGAACCCGGTGGCCGACGCTGTGCCGATGGCGCGGCGCAGCGGCACATTGCACCAGGCGAGGAACGGGATGGCGAGGAAGGCGCCGCCGGCCGCCGCCAGGCTCGAAACGCCGCCGATCACCGCACCGGCGACGAAGATGCCCACGCTCCCGGGCAGTTCGCGCTTGTTCTTCGGCTTCAGATCGAGCAGCAGCTGGGTGCCGACCAGGAGCACGAGCGCGGTGAACAGCATCGCCAGCGGCCGCGTCGGTATCACGCCGGCAAGAAGCGCCGCGCCGAACGCGCCGGCCAGTAGACCCGGCGCCAGGGTCCGAGCGATGCGCCAGTCGACGGCGCCGTGCGCGTGATGCGCGCGCATGCTGGAAAGGGACGTGAACACGATGGTGGCCATCGACGTGCCGAGCGCCACATGCAGCAGGTGCTCGGGCGGAAAATGCTGCGCGGTGAACACGAAAACCAGTATCGGAACGACCAGTGCGCCGCCGCCGATGCCAAGCAGGCCGGCGAGAAAGCCCGCCAGCAGGCCGATCGCCAGGTAGGCGACCCACCAGGTCATTTCGCGCGCAGGAGCTGCTGCGCGAGCTCGGCGAAGCCGGCGCCGGCGGCGGCGGATGTCAGGTACTTCGGCCGCTCGAAGCTCAGGCTTTCGAAACGGCGCAGGTTGGCGACGCCGACCGAGTTCTCGAAGAAGGCGAACATCGGCGCGTCGTTCGGCGAGTCGCCGGCGAACGCCACCTCGCGGTTCCTCGCCTCGAGGTTCCAGCCGAATCCCTCGGCGAAAAGCAGCCGCGTCATCGCGAGCTTGTCGTAGTCGCCGAACCAGCCGTTGACGTGGATCGAGCTGACCTTCGCGTGCAGCCCGGCGCTGCGCATCAGCGCCGCGATCCGCTCCGCCGCGGCGAGGGGCAGCGGCGGCACGTCCTCGCAGTAGTCGATGGCGAGATCGGTCTCGCGGTAAGGCTGGTCGGAGGCGAGCGCGCAACCCGGCACAGCGGCCAGGATCCGATCGCCGATCGCCGCGAGCCGCGCACGCTGCTTCGCGCGTGCGCCGGCGTCGTCGCGGAAGCGCTTCTCGATCCTGCCCGCCGCAAGGCGGAAGTAAAAGGCGCCGTTCTCTCCTACCACCGCATCGACCGGCCACATGCGCGCAATATGGTCGCACCATCCTGCCGGACGCCCGGTGACCGGCACGACGAGCTTGCCGGCGCGCTTGAGCGCCTCTAACGCGCCGTAGGCCTCGGCGGTCAGCTTGCCCGATGTGGTCAGGGTGTCGTCGATATCGAAGAGCACCGCTTTCACAGGCGCGGCGTCGAGCGCCGCCAGCGGCTTCATCGCGCCATCGCCTCGGCGACGCGCACGCGTTGCGCCTCGCTCATCGCGAGCCCCGCCTTGGTCCGCCGCCAGAGCACGTCATCCGCGCTCCGCGCCCACTCGTGCCGCACGAAGTAGCGCAGCTCGCGCTCGGTGAGCCCGGCGCCATAGTGCTCGCCCAGATCGCCGTCGCCGAGCACTTCGGCGGCGCGCGCGCCGTGCCGGCGGAACACCCCACGCAGCACATCGGACGGCTTGCCGCGATAGCGGCGGAAGAACTCGCTCTGCGCCCGCTCGCGGTCTGCGAAATCGCTTCCGGGAAGCGACGTGCGCGCCGTCCACGGCGCCTTCATAGCGGGAAAGTAGGGAGCGAGTTTCGCCATCGCATGTTCGGCCAGCTTGCGGTAGGTGGTGATCTTGCCGCCGAATACGGAGAGTACTGGAGCCTTCCCGCTCTCGTCGTCGACGCGCAGCGTGTAGTCGCGCGTCACCGACGAGGCGTCCGCCGAGCCGTCGTCGTATAGCGGCCTCACCCCGGCATAGCGCCATAGCACCTCCGAGACTTTGGGCGTTCGCTCCAGGTAGCGCCCGGCCGCGCGGCACAGGTAGTCGATTTCCTCGAAGCTCGGCTGCGCGTTTTCCGGCTCGCGTTCGAGCGGCACGTCGGTCGTCCCGATGAGCGTGTACTCCTCGTGGTACGGGATCATGAAGACCACGCGCCGGTCGTCGTTCTGCAGGATGAAGGCGTGCTCGCCTTCGTAGAGGCGAGACAGCACGATATGGCTGCCTTTCACCAGGCGCACCGCATCGTCGCTCGGCTGCTGCAGGCGCTCATTCAGCACGCGCTTCACCCAAGGGCCGGCAGCGTTCACGATCGCTCGCGCACTGACCGCCTCGCCGCCAGACAACTCGGCGCGCCAGGATCCGTCAACGCGCCGGGCGGAAAGGCAATCGGTGTGCACGAGCACACGCGCGCCGCGCGTGGCCGCGTCGCAGGCATTCGCCACGACCAGACGCGCATCGTCGACCCGGCAATCCGAGTAGACAAAGCCGTGCCTCAACTCCTTCTTCAATCCGGAGGCATAGGGCGGCAGGTCCAGGCGCACCGCATTGGACGCCGGCAGCAGTGAGCGGCGCGCCAGGTGGTCGTAGAGAAAAAGCCCCAGCCGGATCATCCAGCGCGGGCGCAGCTCGGGAACGTGCGGCATCACGAAGCGCGCCGGCCAGACGAGGTGCGCAGCGACCCTGAGCAGCACCTCGCGCTCTGCGAGCGCTTCGGCGACCAGCCGGAACTCGTACTGCTCGAGGTAGCGCAGGCCGCCATGGATCAGCTTCGAGGAAGACGACGAGGTCGCGCCGGCGAGGTCGCCCCGCTCGACCAGCAGCACGGAGAGCCCGCGGCCAGCGGCGTCGCGCGCGATGCCCGCGCCGTTGATGCCGCCGCCGATTACAAGCAGATCGACCCTCTCCATCACTTCGCTTTCATTCTTATTTCCAGGCGAGCGGGAGGCGCACGACCAGCGCCACGCCGCCGCCCGACGGCAGGTCGGCCGCGGCGATGCTGCCGCCGTGAAACTCCGCGATCAGGCGCGCGACGTACAGGCCGATGCCAAGATGAGGCGTGGCGGTGGCGCGCGCTTCGCGCACCGAGATCATCGAGTCGAACAGCCGCCCGCGCATCGCCTCGGGGAGCGCCGGCCCCTGGTTCGCGATCGCGAGCACCACCTCGCCGCTCGCTTCTTCGAGTGAAACGCGGACCGGCTCGCCGGGTGGTGAGAAATCGACCGCGTTCTCGACCAGCTTGTCGAGGAGTTGGGCAGCCAGATCGGGCGAGCCTTCGACCTCCATGCGCCGTTCCGGCAAGACCAGGGCAAAAGCCGCCTGGGGATAGGCGATACGGTAGCCGTCGACGCAGCCGCGCACCACAGGCACCAGGTCGTAGCGCTCGCGCTCCGCGGTGCGCAGGCTCAACTCTAGCCGCGAGGCTTCGGTCATGCGCTCGAGGATCCGGTTCAGCCTTTGCAGGCCCTCCTCGGCGCGCTCGATGTAGGTAGACGATTCGCGGCCGCCTGCGCTTTGGCCGAGCTTGAGGTTCTCGAGCGAGGAGCGCACCACCGCGATCGGCGTGCGCAGCTCGTGAGACAGCCGTCCGGCCATGCTCTCGAGGTAGGCGTGATGCTGGGCGAGGCGCTCGAGCACCGCCGAGAAGCTGCGCGACAGGTCGCCGATCTCGTCCGCGGCGTTGGAACCCGAGGCAAGGCGCCGGATCCGGCCGCGCGCGTCGATCGCCGATTCCGCCTCGTCGCGCAGGCGCCGGATGCGAACGGAGAGCCGCGTCGCAAATACGGTCAACACTGCCCCGGCGCCCGCGAAGACGGCCAGCGTCAACACAAGCAGCCGCTCGAGCGCGGCGCTCTTCACCGACATCGCAGAATTGGTGGTCTCCTCGGCCACCACCGCGCCCGACACCTCGTCGCCGTTCCAGATCGGGTGCGCCGCCGACATCACGACGGCGCGGCCGTCTTTCGTGCGCCGCGTATTGGTGGCGGGCGTGCCTTGCAGCGCCGCGGCGACGTCCGGGCCGGTCGCAAGAACGTCCTCGGGCTGCGCTTCGGTGAAGTCCTCGGTCGGCCGCGGGATCAGCCAGCCGACGAGCAGCTGCCACCAAGGTGCTTCCGAGGCGACATCCGCAGCGCGCCGCAGGCTGCCGGCCGAGGCGATCACCTGGTAGCCGCGGTCGACCACCCAGACGCGCGACGAGGAGCGCTGCAGCCCGCGCAGGATGGCGTCGACGTCGTCGTCGCGTCCCGAGGCGCTGGCGAGAAGCTGCGGGCGCTCGTGCAGCGCGGTAGCCGCGGCGCGCGCGATGCCGAGGAGGGTCTGCTCCTGATTCTCGAGCAGGAAGCGCTCCATTTCGTTCACGTACAGCGTTCCGGCCAGCGGCAGCGCAAGCAGCACCAGTGCGACGAGCGCGAGCTTGGCGCGCAGCCCGAAGCGCAGCCGCCTCAGGCTTTCCACCGGTATCCCATGCCATAGACGGTGTCGATCGCGTCGAACGCCGGGTCTGCGGCGAGGAATTTACGGCGAATCCGCTTGACGTGCGAGGTGATGGTGCCGTCGTCGACTACCAGGTTGGCCTCGCGCATCAGCTGGTCGCGGCTCTTCACATGCTCGGGAAACTTGGCGAGCGCATGCACCATCCAGAACTCGGTCAGCGTCAGCGCCACCGAGGATCCGCGCCAGGCGACGCTGAAGCGCTTGAGGTCAAGCGTCAGCGGACCGCGTTCGAGTCGCTCAGGCGCCGCCTCGGGCTCGCCGGCCAGCTCGGCGCGCCGCAGCAGCGCGGCGATCCGCGCGAACAGATGCGGCAGGCTGACGTCCTTGCTCAGATAGTCGTCTGCGCCCAGACGCAGCCCGGCGACGATGTCGAAATCGCTGTCGCGGGCGGTGAGAAAGATGATCGGCAGGGCTGCCGACAGCGCGCGCAGCTCACGGCACAGCGCAAAGCCGCCGTCGACATCCCCGCCCAGGCCGATGTCGATGAGCGCGAGATCGGGCAGGCGGGTCTTCATTCCCGCCAGCGCTTCGGCGCGGGCGGCATAAGCGGCGACCTCGAAGCCGTGCTTGCGCAGCGCCTCGGCATAGTTGGCCCGTATAGCGGGCTCGTCCTCGACGATAGCGATGCGGCGGCTCATGGGGCGGCAAAACACTATAGCCGATGGCGGGGAGCGGCCCGGCGGCCGTCAGGGCTTTGCCACAATTGCTCGGCGCTTTGCCCGCGCTTCGCCGAGCCGCAAACCGGTTGTGCGCGCCCAATCCCATAGACAGAACTCCGAGGGGACAGGGATGAGATACCGCCAGGCAATGGACAACGCGCTCGATGTTGTGACTTTTCTCGCTTACGCCGCGATGCTGGGACTATGCGTGGGCGTGCTGCTCGGCGCGCTTGCGCTGGCGCTTGCGTCCCCCGCCTATGCCGCCGGTGATGCCGCGGGAAGCCTGCTCCTGCACCGCCCGCCGGGCGAAGCGGCCTCGGCCGCGCCGCTCGTGTCCATCGATACCGTTTTCCGCTCCGACGGGCCGATCCAGCGAGTGCGCGTCGTGCAGGCTTTTCGCAACCCGTTCCATGAACGGCAGGAGGGACTCTATGTGCTGCGGCTTCCCGAGAACGCGACCCTCGAGCGCCTTGCGGTGGGTGTCCGCGGTGCCGGCGATGACGAGGATGAGGAGGCGGGCGAAGCGGAACTGCCCGAGCCGGTGCCTGGCCATGCCCTCCTCTCCACCGAGGAGCCGGGTGTCGTGACCCGCTCGATTGCCGGAATCGAGCCCGGCGAAACCGTGCTGGTCGAGCTCGAGTATCAGCAAGTCACGCGCTACGACCGGGGCAGAACAGCGCTGCGCCTTCTTACGCAGACACCGATGCGGATTGCCGGGATTGGACGCCGACGCCGACGCCCGACAGCCGGGCGTTGCGAGCCCGTGCCGCTGGGCGTCGAGGGCGCGTGGATATCGGCCACCGGACAGCCAGGAGCGCCTTGGCTCTGGCTGGTCCCGGTGGTAGCGCTCTACGCGCTGGTGGCCTTCTTCAGCTGATCGAGCTGCAGGACTTTGACCCGCACTGCGGGCTTCTCCTTGACTTCGTCGCGCTCGCGCGCCTGCTGCGCGCTCTGCTGGCGGCGGATCTTTTCGAAGGTCTTGCGCACGTCCGTATCGAAACTCGGACGATAGTGGAAGGCGGAATCGAGAATGTGTTTCATGGGCAGGATTGTTTCAGCAGCGCAGCGCTGCCCGTGCTGCGGGCAAGGTAATCTTTCCGGACTAGATAAGTGTCGGGCCCCGTAGTAAAGCCTCTACGCTTGTCGCGAAGGCTGGTACCGCGCGGTCTGGCTGGCCGAGGGGCTAAGAGGCTACTTCTTGCGCAGCTTGCGGATCGCGGCAAGCTGGGCAGCGAGCATCGCCAATTCGCTTTCGACGGCGGCGATCTCCTGCTTGTCCTGCGCCTTGGCGCGGGCTTCTTCGGCTTTCTTCAGGGCCTCGCTCGCCTTCGCCTCGTCGAGATCCTTGCCGCGGACCGCGGTATCGGCGAGCACGGTGATCATCTTCGGCTGCACCTCGAGGATGCCGCCGGCGACGAAGATCAGCTGCTCCTCGCCACCGCCGGCGGGCTTGATGCGCACCGTGCCGGGCTTGATGCGCGTGATGAGCGGCGTGTGGCGCGGATAGATGCCGAGCTCGCCGGCCTCGCCGGGCAGCACGACGAATTCCGCCTCGCCCGAGAAGATCGCCTCCTCGGCGCTTACTACATCGACATGGATGGTCGCGGCGGCCATTTACTTGATCGTCTTGGCTTTCTCGAAGGCTTCCTCGATCGCGCCCACCATGTAGAACGCCTGCTCCGGCAGCGCGTCGCACTCGCCGGCGACGATCATCTTGAAGCCCTTGATCGTGTCCTTGAGGGACACGTACTTGCCCGGCGTGCCGGTGAAGTTCTGCGCCACGGTGAAGGGCTGCGACAGGAAACGCTGGATCTTGCGTGCACGGGACACCGCGAGCTTGTCTTCGGGCGAAAGCTCGTCCATCCCCAGGATCGCGATGATGTCGCGCAATTCCTTGTAGCGCTGCAGCGTGGCCTGCACCGAGCGCGTGGTGTTGTAGTGATCCTCGCCGATGGTGTTCGGGTCTACCTGGCGCGAAGTCGAATCGAGCGGATCGACCGCGGGGTAGATGCCGAGAGAGGCGATGTCGCGCGAGAGCACCACGGTGGCGTCCAGGTGGCCGAAGGTGGTAGCCGGGCTCGGATCGGTCAGGTCGTCCGCCGGCACGTACACCGCCTGGATCGAGGTGATGGAGCCGGTCTTGGTCGAGGTGATGCGCTCCTGCAAGCGGCCCATTTCCTCCGCCAGGGTCGGCTGGTAGCCGACCGCCGAGGGCATCCGGCCGAGCAGCGCCGACACCTCGGTGCCCGCGAGCGTGAAGCGGTAGATGTTGTCGACGAAGAACAGGATGTCGCGACCCTCGTCGCGAAAGCTCTCCGCCATGGTGAGGCCGGTAAGCGCGACGCGCAGGCGGTTGCCCGGCGGCTCGTTCATCTGGCCGAACACCATCGCGACCTTGGACTCGGGCAGATTGTCGATCTTCACCACGCCCGCTTCCATCATCTCGTGATAGAAGTCGTTGCCTTCGCGGGTGCGCTCGCCGACGCCGGCGAACACCGAAAGACCCGAGTGCTGGGTGGCGATGTTGTTGATCAGCTCCAGCATGTTCACGGTCTTGCCCACGCCGGCGCCGCCGAACAGGCCGATCTTGCCGCCCTTGGCAAACGGGCAGATCAGGTCGATGACCTTGATGCCCGTCTCGAGCAGCTCGACCGATGGCGAGAGTTCGTCGAACTTCGGCGCGATCTGGTGAATCGAGCGCAGCTTGTCGGATTTGATGGGGCCGCCTTCATCGATCGGGCGGCCGAGCACGTCCATGATCCGGCCCAGCGTGCCCAGGCCGACCGGCACCGAGATCGGCGCACCGGTGGATTTCACCTTCATGCCGCGGCGCAGGCCGTCGGAGGAGCCCAGCGCAATGGTGCGCACGACGCCGTCGCCGAGCTGCTGCTCGACCTCGAAGGTGAGGCCCTTCTCCGCGAGCGTGTTGGTCGGGTCGTCCACCAGGATCAGTGCGTCGTAGATCCCGGGCATGTTGTCGCGGTCGAACTGGATGTCGGTGACCGCGCCGATACATTGGACGATGGTGCCTTGTGCTTGTGCCATAACGTTTTCCTAGAGTCGAATTCTTCAGACGGCGGCAGCGCCGCCGACAATTTCCGAAAGTTCTTTGGTAATGGCCGCCTGCCGGTTCTTGTTGTACACCAGCGTCAGCTCGTCGATCAGAGTCGCGGCGTTGTCGGAGGCGGCCTTCATGGCCACCATGCGCGCCGACTGCTCGGAGGCCATGTTCTCGGCCAGCGCCTGCAGGATGATCACCTCGATGTAGCGCCGCAGCACATGGTCGAGCACCACGCGCGCCTCGGGCTCGTAAATGTAGTCCCAAGCCGTCTCCGGGGCGCCGAGGCGCTCGCCGGAGAGAGGCAGCAGCTGCTCGATCACCGGCTCCTGCTTCATCGTATTGACGAAGCGGGTGTAGGCGAGCATCACCCGGTCGGTGTGCCCGCTGAGAAAGCTGTCCATCATGATTTTCACCGGGCCGATCAGCTTCTCCAGCTGCGGCCGGTCGCCAAGCTGCGTCACCTGCGAGACGACTTTCGCACCCAGGCGCTGCATGAAGCCCAGGCCCTTGTTGCCGAGCGCGCAGACCTCGATCTCCTCGCCCTGCGCCTGCCACTCCTTGTATTGATTGAGCACCATGCGCAGCAGGTTGGTGTTGAGCGCGCCGCACAACCCCTTGTCGGTGGTGACGACGATGATGCCGAGCCGCTTCACCGTGTCGCGCTCGACCAGGGCCGGATGCTTGTATTCCGGGTTGGCATGCGAGATATGCGCGGCGACGTTGCGGATCTTCTCGGCGTACGGGCGTGCATGGCGCATGCGCTCCTGCGCCTTCCTCATCTTCGAGGCGGAGACCATCTCCATGGCCTTGGTGATCTTCCGAGTGTTCTGCACACTCTTGATCTTGACCCGTATCTCTTTGGTGCCCGGCATGGCTTAGAACGATCCGTTCTTCTTCCAGTCCTCGATCGCCGCCTTGAGCGCCTTCTCGTCGTCGGCCGACAGGTCCTTTTTGTCTTCCATGCTTTTCGCCAGCGCGGCGTACTTGGTCTTCATGTAGTCGCGCATCGACTTCTCGGCGGCGAGCGCCTTCTTCACGTCGATGTCGTCGAAATAGCCGTTGTTCACCCCGAACAGCGTGAGCGCCATCTCCCACACCTGCTGCGGCGAATACTGCGCCTGCTTCATCAGCTCGGTCACCATGCGGCCGCGCTCGAGCTGCTTGCGGGTCGCTTCGTCGAGGTCGGAGGCGAACTGCGCGAACGCCGCCAGCTCGCGATACTGGGCGAGCGCCAGGCGCACGCCGCCGCCGGTGTCGCGCCGCTTCATGATCTTGGTCTGCGCCGCGCCGCCGACCCGCGACACCGAGATGCCGGCGTTGATGGCCGGCCGGATACCGGCGTTGAAGAGATCGGTCTCAAGAAAGATCTGGCCGTCGGTGATAGAGATCACGTTGGTCGGCACGAACGCCGTGACGTCGCCGGCCTGCGTCTCGATTACCGGCAGCGCCGTCAGCGATCCGGTCTTTCCTTTTACCGCGCCCTTGGTGAATTTCTCGACGTAGGCTGGATTGACGCGCGCCGCTCGCTCGAGCAGGCGGCTGTGCAGGTAGAACACGTCGCCCGGATAGGCTTCACGCCCCGGCGGGCGGCGCAGCAGCAGGGATACCTGGCGGTAGGCCCAGGCCTGCTTGGTCAAGTCATCGTAAATGATCAGCGCATCCTGGCCGCGGTCGCGGAAGTACTCGCCCATCGTGCAGCCCGAGTAGGGCGCGATGTATTGCATGGCCGCGGACTCGGAAGCCGAGGCGGCGACGACGATGGTGTAGGCCATCGCGCCGTGCTCCTCCAGCTTTCTCACGACGTTGGCGATGGTCGAGGCCTTCTGGCCGATCGCCACGTAGACGCAGAAGAGATCCTTGCCCTTCTGGTTGATGATCGTGTCGACCGCCACCGCGGTCTTGCCGGTCTGGCGGTCGCCGATGATCAGCTCGCGCTGGCCGCGGCCGACCGGCACCATGGCGTCGATCGCCTTAAGGCCGGTCTGTACGGGCTGCGACACCGACTGCCGCGCGATCACGCCCGGCGCGACCTTCTCGATGACGTCGGTGAGCTTGGCGTTGATCGGGCCTTTGCCGTCGATCGGCTGGCCGAGCGAGTTCACCACCCGCCCGAGCAGCTCCGGGCCGATCGGCACCGAGAGGATCTTGCCGGTGGTCTTGACGATATCGCCCTCGGAGATGTGCGTGTACTCGCCGAGAATCACCGAGCCGACCGAGTCGCGCTCGAGGTTCAGCGCGAGGCCGAAGGTGTTCTTCGGAAACTCGAGCATCTCGCCCTGCATCACGTCCGACAGGCCGTGGATGCGGCAAATGCCGTCGGTCACCGATACCACGGTTCCCTGGGTGCGCATCTGCGCGCCGGCATCCAGGTTCTGGATGCGGCTCTTGATCAGTTCCGAGATTTCGGAGGGGTTCAGTTGCATGACAACTCCTTAAGCGTCTGCTTTTATGCCTTGAGTGCGTTTTCCAGCGCGCCAAGCTGGCCACGCGCGGAACCGTCTATGACCTTGTCGCCGATGACTACTTTGACGCCGCCGATGAGCTCTTTGTCGACCTGCACCGTGCTCCTGACTTTGCGGCCGGTTTTTTTCTCCAGGCGCTGAGTGAGGTCGGCGAGCTGCGCATCGGTCAGCTCGAACGCCGAGTGCACCTCCACCTCGACTACGCCTTCGCGTTCGTTCTTGAGCGCCTCGAACTGCTCGGCTATCTCGCCGAGGAGCTCGAGCCGCCGGTTCTCGGCAAGCACGCGCACGAAGTTTTCCATCTCGCCGCTCACCTTGCCCGCGAGGATGGAGATGATCAGCCCGGCGGCCTTGGCGTGCGACAGATTCGGGTCGCCGATCGCCGCGCGCACCCGGGCATCGCCAGCCACCTGGGCGAGCGAGGAAAGCGCCTCGGACCACTTGGCGAGCGTACCGGAGGCGTCGGCGAGCCTGAAAGCCGCCTCGGCGTAGGGACGTGCAACTGTGCTGGGTTCGGCCATCTAGAGCTGGCGCTTGATCTCGTCGAGCAATTGGGCATGCGCCTTCGCGTCGACTTCGCGGCGCAGGATCTTCTCCGCGCCGGCGACGGCGAGCGACGCGACGCTGTCGCGAAGCTGCTCGCGCGCGCGAGTGCGCTCCTGCTCGATCTCGGCCTTGGCTGCAGCCTTCTCGCGGCCGGACTCTTCCTTCGCCGCGCCGCGCGCCTCGTCGATCATCTGCGCGGAGCGTTTCTCGGCCTGCGCCAGGATGTCGGCCGCGCGGCTGCGTGCGTCCTGGATCGTCCGCTCGGCCTCGCGGCTCGAAGTCTCGAGCGACTTCCTACCCTGCTCGCCCGCGGCCAGGCCATCGGCAATCGTCTTCTGCCGCGTCTCCATGGCGCGCAGCAGCGGCGGCCAGACGAACCTGACCGTGAACCAAATAAACGCGGCGAAGACGATCGCCTGCGCGAACAGCGTGAAATTGATGTTCATGCTTCCCCTCCGGCGATTCCCGAAGCGCTCAGCCCAGTCTCGCGAGCAGCGGGTTGCCCGTGGCGAACCACAGCGCCAGACCGACGCCGATGATGAAGGACGCGTCGATCAGGCCGAGCAGCAGGAACACCTTGCCCTGCAGTGAATCGGTCAGCTCGGGCTGGCGCGCGGCGGCTTCGAGGAAGCGGCTGCACATGATGCCGACGCCGACGCAGGCGCCGAGGGCGCCCAGACCGATCATCAGGCCGATACCGATGCCGGTGTAGGCCTGGACCATTGCGATGAGTTGGAGTTTTTCCATTTGTTCCCTTTCTATAAAGCGGTCAGTGATGGTGCTCGTGGGCCATCGCGAGATACACGATGGTGAGCATCATGAAGATGTAAGCCTGCAGCGCGACGATCAGAATATGGAAGATCGCCCAGCCCAGGCCGAGGAGCGAGCCGAAGATGGTGCCGACCAGGCCGGTGGCGGCCCACATCCAGAGCAGCAGGAAGATGAGCTCGCCCGCGTACATGTTGCCGTAGAGCCGCAGCGAGTGAGATAGCGGCTTCGACAGGTATTCGATTGCGTTGAACAGCAGATTCGCGGGCAGCAGCCACTTGCCGAACGGCGTGAAAAGCAGCTCGTGCAGCCAGCCGCCGAGGCCCTTCACCTTGATCGAGAAGAAGATCATCAGCAGCCAGACCGTCAGCGCCAGCGCAAAGGTGGTGTTGATGTCCGCCGTGGGCACGATGCGAAAGCCGTGCTCGGAGATCGAATGCGTGCCGAGCGCGATGATGTCCACCGGCAGGAAGTCCATGGCGTTCATCAGCAGCACCCAGATGAACACGGTGAGCGCCGCGGGCGCGACGAACTGGTTGCGATCGCCGGCGCGGAAAATGCCCTTCGCCTGGTCGTCGATGAATCCGACCAGCACCTCGACGAACGCCTGGCGGCGGCCGGGCACGCCCGAGGTGGCGCCGCGCACCACCCACCAGATGAAGCCAATGCCGATCAGGCCGAGCAGAGCCGAGACCGCGAGCGTGTCGAAGTGGATGGTCCAGAAGCCGGCGTCGCCGAACTGCTTCGCGCCATGCGTCAGGTGGTGACCGATGTACTCGGTCGGATTCATTTCTTTGCCGGCTGCCATCTCTATTCGTACTCGCGCACAAAAAAAGCCATAGTGAAAATAAGGACCGTTATCACGAACGACCCGAACAGGGCCGGCGCGACGACGCTGTCATACGTCGCGAGGACCAGCCACAGCAGAAACGCGATGAGGCCGATCTTTACTGCCTCTGCGCTTAGCGCGCTGACCAGGACGTCCCCCGCAGACCGCCCTTTTCCCTTTGATGCCACGACTGCGGACGCCCAGCCCGCGAGCACGCTAACCGCGCCACCCAAGGCCGCGGACAGGGCGCCGTCAACACCTGCCAGAAGCCCCCCGGCGAGCGTCAGAGCAGCGGTGGCGATCAGTTGCCACCGAAGAACGATGCGGATCGGCCTGCGCAGGGCACCCAGACTGGCGTTCATTCTGTTTGCACCCTGCGAAGCCGCGCGATTTTAGCGTTTTGCGACAACAGCGGTCAACGCGTTGCGCCGCAACATCGGCCCTGGTTCGCCGTTCATCGCAGCTTCTTCAGCAATTGGTCGAGGTGATCGAGGGTCGAATAGTGCACGACTACCTTTCCGGTGCCCTTGCGCCCGGCGCGGATCTCGACGGTGGTGCCGAGTCGCTCCGAGGCCTCCTCTTCGAGACGCGCCAGGTCGCGGTCGCCTCGCTTCTTGCGCCGCGGCGCGGGGCCGCGCAGCCAGGTCTGCACCAGGGCCTCGGTCTCGCGCACCGACAGGCCTTTCGCCGCGACCCGGTTGCCGGCTTCGATCTGGCGCGCCGCGTCGAGCGGGAGCAGCGCGCGCGCGTGCCCCATCTCCAGGGCGCCTTCCATCAGCATCTCCTGAACCGGCCTGGCCAGCTTGAGCAGCCGCAGGAGGTTCGTCGTAGCCGAGCGCGAGCGCCCGACCGAATCGGCCGCCTGCTCGTGCGTCATCTTGAATTCGTCCACCAGGCGCTGCACGCCGGCGGCTTCCTCCATCGGGTTGAGGTTCTCGCGCTGGATGTTCTCGATCAGGGACATGGCGAGTGCCGCGTCGTCGGGCACTTCGCGCACCAGCACCGGGACCTCCTCGAGCCCTGCCATCTGCGCCGCACGCCAGCGGCGCTCGCCGGCAATCAGCTCGTAGCGGTCGCGGTCGACCGGTCGCACCAGCAGCGGCTGCATCAAGCCCTGCGAGCGGATCGATCCCGCCAGTTCGGCCAGTGCCTGCTGATCCATCTTGGTGCGCGGCTGGTACTTTCCTGGCCGGATGCGCCCGACCGGCAGCGTGCGCAATGCGTCGCGCGACGGCTCCTCGCTGCCGAGGAGAGCGTCCAGGCCGCGGCCCAGTCCTTTGGGTTTGTTCATGTCGGTTGTCCCTGAGCGAGGATTTCATCGGCGAGCGCGAGATAGGCCTGTGCCCCCTTCGAGGCGGCGTCCCAGATCACCGCCGGCACGCCATAGCTCGGCGCCTCGGCGAGCCGTACGTTTCGAGGCACAAGGGTGCGATACACCTTGTCGCCAAAGTGCGCCTCGAGCTGCTGCGATACCTGCTGCGAGAGCATGTTGCGAGGGTCGTACATCGTGCGCAGCAGCCCCGCGATCTCGATCGCCGGATTCAGATTGGCGCGCACCCGCTTGATGGTGCCGACGAGATCCGACAAGCCTTCGAGCGCGTAGTACTCGCATTGCATCGGGATCAGCACGCGCCGCGCCGCGGTAAGCGCGTTGACGGTCAGCAGGCTGAGCGACGGTGGACAATCGATGAGGATGTAGTCGTATTCCTGCTCGACCCGCTCCAGAGCGCCTTTCAGCCGGACTTCGCGATTGGGCAGGTCTACCAGCTCCACTTCCGCGCCGGCGAGCTCGCGGTTCGCCGGCACCAGGTCATAGCCGCCGCGCTCCGCGCGGGTCCGGATGGTCGTGATATCGCCCAGCCCGAGAAGGACGTGGTACACGGTGCGCCCCACGACGCGCTTGTCGATCCCGCTTCCCATGGTGGCGTTGCCCTGGGGATCGAGGTCCACCAGCAAGACGCGCCGGCCCGCCTGGGCGAATGCCGCGGCGAGGTTGACACTGGTCGTGGTCTTGCCGACGCCGCCCTTCTGGTTGACTACTGCAAGCACGCTCGCCATTCAGTCTCCGACCTGGCAGAGCACGAGATGGCGCCGGGCATCGAGCAGCGGCACTTTCAGCTCGACCACGCGGCATTTCGCGTCCTGCGCAGCGGGAGCGGCTCCCTTCATGGCAGCAAGCACGCCTGCCGGGGCGACGAGGTGGCGGCATTTCGCGATGAATTCCGCGAGATCGGCGAAAGCGCGCGAGATCACGACCACAAAGCGCGTCGCCGGTTGCCATGTCTCGACACGCCCTTCGTACGTCTCGACATTGCGCATCCCGAGCTCGATCGCCGCCTGGCGCAGGAAGGCCGCCTTCTTCTGATTGGAATCATTCAGTGTCATGCGCCATTCAGTGCGCGCGATGGCAAGAGGAATCCCGGGCAGCCCGGCGCCCGAGCCGACATCGGCAATCGCCGCACCGTCGCTCATCGGCAGATGCGGCAGAACCGCGAGCGAATCGAGCAGATGACGGCTCACCATTTCCAGAGGGTCGCGAATCGCGGTCAGGTTGTAGGTCCGGTTCCATTTCATGAGCAGCTCGGCATAGGCCAGCAGTCGCTCGGTGGCGCCCGCCGGCAAGGCCAGCGCCAACTCATCGATGCCGCGCTCGAGCGCGGCGCGCGGCGTCATGCCGTCTTCTTCTGTTGCGGCGAGAAACCTCGCTTCAGATGCACCAGCAACAGCGAAATAGCCGCCGGAGTGACGCCCGATATGCGTGAGGCCTGGCCGATCGTCTCGGGCCGGTGGCGACTGAGCTTCTGTTGCACTTCGGCCGATAGTCCGCGCACCTCGCCATAGTCGAGGTCCTGCGGCAACCGCATGGATTCCGCTCCGTTGCGGCGCTCCACCTCGGCGCGCTGTCGGACGATGTAGCCCTCGTACTTGGCCTGGATCTCGACCTGCTCGGCGACCACTGGATCCGACACGGGGGTCTCCACCACTGCCCCATAACTCACCTCTGGACGTCTCAGAACCTCGTAAATACTAGCCTTTTTCTGAAAGCCAGTACTCACATAAGTGGACTTCAGCCGTTCCATTTCCGCTGCAATGGCGTCGCGCTTGCGATTGAAAATGTCCCAGCGTGCGTCGTCGACCAGACCAAGCCGTCGGCCGGTTTCGGTCAGGCGCAAGTCGGCGTTGTCCTCGCGGAGCGTGAGCCGGTACTCGGCGCGGCTTGTGAACATGCGGTACGGCTCGGAGACGCCGCGCGTGGTCAAGTCGTCGACCAGGACCCCCAAGTACGCCTGGTCGCGCTTCGGACACCATGCATCCATGCCGCGGACCTGGAGGCCGGCATTCAACCCCGCCAGCAGGCCCTGTGCAGCGGCCTCCTCGTAGCCGGTGGTGCCGTTGATCTGGCCCGCAAAGAACAACCCCGGCACGCTTTTCGTCTCCAGCGAGAGTCGCAGATTGCGCGGGTCGAAGTAGTCGTACTCGATCGCGTAGCCGGGACGTACAAGGTGGGCTGCCTCGAGTCCACGGATGGAACGCACCAGGTCCAGCTGCACATCCAATGGCAAGCTCGTCGAAATGCCGTTCGGGTAGATCTCGTTGGTGGTCAGCCCCTCCGGCTCGAGAAAGATCTGGTGGCTGGCTTTGCCGGCGAAGCGATGGATCTTGTCTTCGATCGAGGGGCAGTAACGGGGCCCGACTCCCTGGATCACCCCAGTGAACATCGGTGAGCGGTCAAGGCCGCTGCGGATGATGTCGTGGGTACGGGAGTTGGTATGCGTGATCCAGCACGGCAGCTGCCGCGGATGCATATCGCGCCGGCCGAGAAAGGAGAACACGGGCTCCGGTTGGTCGCCGGGCTGCTGCTCCATCACCGAAAAATCGATGCTGCGTGCGTCTAGCCGCGGCGGAGTTCCGGTCTTCAAGCGGCCGACTGGCAGCTTCATCTCGCGCAACCGCGCCGCCAAGGTAGTCGCCGCAGGATCTCCCGCTCGGCCCGCCTGGTAGTTCTGCAAGCCGACATGGATCAGCCCTGCGAGGAAGGTCCCGGTCGTCAGCACGATCGCGCGTCCACGAAACCCTACACCGAGCTGCGTCACGACACCGACCGCGCGCCCGCCCTCCAGCGAGATGTCGTCGACGGCCTGCTGGAAGATCACCAGATTGGGCTGGTTCTCGAGGCGGCGGCGGATCGCGCCACGATAGAGCACGCGGTCGGCCTGAGCGCGCGTGGCGCGGACCGCGGCACCCTTCGAGGAATTCAGGATCCTGAACTGGATGCCCGCTTCGTCGGTCGCGATTGCCATTGCGCCGCCGAGCGCGTCGATTTCCTTGACCAGATGCCCCTTGCCGATCCCGCCGATCGAGGGATTGCAGGACATCTGCCCCAGCGTCTCCACACTGTGCGTGAGTAGCAGGGTGCTGCAGCCCATGCGGGCCGATGCCAGCGCGGCTTCGGTGCCGGCATGGCCACCGCCGACCACGATCACGTCGAATTCAGAGGGAAACAGCATTGGAGGCGGCGAATTTTACGCGATGGTTCCACGTGGAACTAGCAATCCCGGGTTTCACGTGGAACATCGCGGGTTCGTGTCCCATGCTGCATCGCAGCATGGATCGGCCGCATGCGACAATCGCCGCCCCTCGCGCAACTGCAAGACGATGATTTCCCTAGCTCGATACGCCGCGCTGCTGGAGCCGCGCGAAATGCGGCAGGTATTTGCCGTATCGATGATTGGCAGGCTGCCAATCGGTATCACCGGCCTCGCCATCCTGATCTTGCTTCAGTCCGCGAGCGGCTCCTTCGCGCAGGGCGGGGCGACCACGGGCTGCTATGTTGCGGGACTCGCCGTCATGGCCCCCGTCCTCGGGCGGCTCATCGACCGCTATGGACCGCGCCTGGTCCTGACCCTTTGCGGAATGCTGTTTCCTGCTGCGCTCTGTGCTCTCGTTATCGGCGTGTCCCGGGGTCTGCCGATATGGTTGATCTTCATGCTCGCAGGGGCGGCGGGCGCGAGTTTTCCGCCGATCACGGTCTGCATGCGCACACTCCTGAAGCGGCGACTGGGTGAGGAGACGCTGCTCTCGACGGCGTACTCGCTCGAGTCGGTCCTGATCGAGATGATCTTCATCGTGGGCCCAATGCTGGTCGCGCTGTTCGTCGCGGTCGCGTCGCCCGCCGTCGCGGTGCTCACCGCAGCGGGCTGCGGCTGCGTTGGGACGCTTCTCTTTCTTCGTCTGTCCGCGATGCGCGCCTGGCATGTCGAGTCGGCCGTCGCGCGCAGCCTGCTCGGCGCGCTCGCTGAACCGGGATTCGCTCCGCTCATCGGCGTGATCCTCTGCTACTCCGTCGCCTTCGGGCTTACGGAGATCGGGGTCGCCGCGTACGCGACGGAGAACGGCACGCCATCGCTTGCTGGCGTGCTACTCGGGCTCATGAGCGTAGGCAGTGCTGTTGGAGGTCTGGCCTACGGCAGCCGCGGCTGGCATTTGCCTCTGGCGCGGCAATTCGCGCTGACGCTGGCGCTGATGGGCGCGGGCCTCACGTTGCTGGCGCTGCCGTGGGACCCGTGGTTTTTCGCGGCCTGGTCGGTGCTCGCCGGCGTCGTCATGGCGCCGGCGCTCATCATACAATCGATGCTGGTGGCGAAAACCTCTCGCCCGGAGTACTCGAGCGAGGCATTCACCTGGTCGGCGAGTGCGCTGCTCGCCGGGGTCGGCATCGGCTTGACCGCGGGCGGCGGCCTGCTTGAAGTGTTTCGCTCGGCGGCGCCGCTTGCCGCGGGCGCGGGGGCTGCATTCCTCGGTGCGCTGGTAGCGCGCCTTGCTTTGCCGGGCGCAGCCGGCTCAACGGCGAGTTAGGCGGCGAGCTTCTGATGCATGCGGCCGCGGCGCGTTTCGAGCGCCTCGGGCAAACGCGAGCCGAACTTGCCGAACAGCTCATCGTGTGCTGAGAGCTCCTCGCGCCACGCGCCGTTGTCGACGCGCTCGAGCTCGGCGAACTGAGCCGGTGACAGCTTGTCCAGACCCGTCCAGGTCAGGTCTTCATAGCGCGGCATGGTGCCGAGCGGGGTTTCGACGCCGCGCCCGCTACCCTGGCAGCGCTCGACCACCCACTGCAGCACGCGCATGTTCTCGCCGAATCCCGGCCAGATGAACTTACCGTTCGCGTCGCGGCGGAACCAGTTGACGCGGAAGATCTTGGGCGGCTGCTGCACGGTGCGCCCCATCTTCAGCCAGTGCGCGAAGTAGTCGGCCATGTTGTAGCCGCAGAAGGCGAGCATTGCCATCGGGTCGCGCCGCACCACGCCCACCTTGCCGGTGATCGCGGCAGTCGTCTCCGAGCCCAACGTTGCTGCCATGTAGACGCCGTCTTCCCAGCTCGGCGCTTCCACAATAAGCGGCACTGTCGAGGAGCGACGGCCGCCGAACAGAAACGCCGCGATCGGCACGCCCTGAGGATCCTCCCATTTCGGATCCATCGACGGGCACTGCGACGCGGGAACAGTGAAACGGGCGTTGGCATGGGCGGCGAGACGGCCACAGCCCGGCGTCCACTCCTTGCCCTGCCAGTCGATGAGGCGGGCCGGCGGCTGCTCGGTCATGCCCTCCCACCACACGTCGCCCTCGGGGGTCATGGCAACGTTCGTGAAAATCACGTTCGCCTCGAGCATCCGCATGGCATTCGGATTGGTCGCCTCCGAGGTACCGGGCGCCACGCCAAAGAAGCCGAACTCGGGGTTGATCGCGTAGAAGCGGCCGTCCTTCCCCGGCTTGATCCAGGCGATGTCCTCGCCGATCGTAGTCACCTTCCATCCCTTGAATGCGGCGGGCGGGATCAGCATCGCGAGGTTGGTTTTGCCGCAGGCCGAAGGGAACGCCGCCGCAATGTAGCTTTTCTCGCCGCGCGGCGTTTCCATGCCGAGGATCAGCATGTGCTCCGCGAGCCAGCCTTCGTCGCGCGCCATGACCGATGCCATGCGCAGCGCGAGGCATTTCTTTCCGAGTAGCGCGTTGCCGCCGTAGCCCGAGCCGAACGACCAGATCTCGCGCGTCTCCGGGAAATGCACGATCCACTTTTCCTTGTCGTTGCACGGCCAGGGAACGTCCTTCTGGCCGGCCGCGAGCGGCGCGCCCACCGAGTGCACGCAGGGCACGAAGGCACGGTCCTCGCCCAGCCACTCGGCAACCGCACGGCCCATGCGGGTCATGATCGCCATGCTGACCACCACGTAGGCGGAATCGGAAATCTCGACGCCGACCTGCGCGATATGCGAGCCGATCGGTCCCATCGAGAAGGGAATCACATACATCGTGCGGCCGCGCATGCACCCGTCGAACAGGCGACTCAGGGTCGCGCGCATCTCGCGCGGATCGATCCAATTGTTGGTCGGCCCGGCATCCTCCTTCTTCTGGCTGCAGATGAAGGTGCGCTCCTCCATGCGGGCGACGTCGCTCGGATGCGAGCGCGCCAGGTACGAATTGGGGCGCAGCTTGTCGCTCAGCTTGGTAAACGTGCCGGCCGCTACGAGCTCTGCGCACAGGCGGTCATACTCGGCCGGTGACCCGTCGCACCAGACGATGCGGTCGGGTTTTGCAAGGCGCGCGACTTCCGCAACCCACTGGCGCAGACCCGCGTGTCGCACCCAGTTGGGCGCTTGAGACTGGTCGGCGGCGGATATCGGTGCGTTCATTCAGCTAACACTCCAGAAAGGCAAACGGCCCAGAAGGGCTGGGCCGGTCGGATGGGGGATCTAGTGGGCGGGAATTCTAGCACCGGGCTCATTGCGCCAAATTGAGCAGGGACCCGGCCTTCCGGATAAAGTTAAGCTGCGACAATGATTTAGCTCCCTGTCCGGAAACCGCGAAGCATGCGAAACCCCGGTCCGGTGGTGGTGATCAGCACCAGGACGCGAGCGACCTGCGCCGCGGTCACGAGCGGCACCCCCAGTTGCAGCACCTTGGCGGTAATGCACATCTCCGCAATGCCGCCGGGTGCCATCGCAAGCACCAGCGTAGGTGTCGGCAACCCCCACGTCGTCGCGACAGTCCAGGCGAAACCCGCCGCGGCTGCGATGGTGGTTGCTACGCTCGCCAGGACGCCGCAGACGTAGCGCGGGGCGCTTTGCAGCGAGCGGCGCTCGAAGCGCGCACCGAGAGCGCAACCCAGCAGAACCTGCGCGGCGCTCGACAACGGAGTGGGAAGTGACGACAGCGGTACCTCACCTATCGTCAGCGCGGTCGCCACCGCGAGCGGTCCGAACATGAATGCATTGGGCATTCCAAGGCGCGCCACCAGCCCGCCTACGGCTGCCCCGCCGGCAAGCAGGGCCGCGAGCCGCCCCCAGTCGAGCGGCACTGCAGCGGGCTGATAGAGATCGGCGCCGTGCGCCCCGGAATAGGTGAGTGCGAACGGAACCACGATCACCACCGCCAGGATGCGCAGCGATTGCGCAAGGGCGACCCGGTCTGCCCGGGCGCCGAAGCGCTCACCGAGAATCGTCATCTCGGTGGCTCCGCCGGGAACGCTGGCGAAGAATGCGGTTGTTGCGTCGGTACCGGTCAGGCGCGCAAGAACCCAGCCCCCGAGTACGCCGAGAAAGATCGCCAGCACTCCGCCGAGAAGCAAGAGCGGCCAGAACGAGACCACCTCCCGCGCCACCAGGGGCGTGAAATACAGGCCGAGCGCTGTCCCGACCACGATCTGTCCGAGTTGCCGGCTGCCGGGCGGCGCCCGCAGGCCCACCCCAGCAAGATTGCATGCAGCCATGGCCGTAAGGGGGCCGATCATCCAGGGTAGCGGCAGCCTCAGCCATGCGCAAAACGCCCCCGTCGCGCAGCAGAGCAGCAAGGCCAGACCAGGATTGATCCAGCTTTCGCGCGCCGCCTTCATTTGCCGAGACAGAAGCGCGCGAAGATCTCGCCGAGCAGATCATCGGCGGTGAACTCACCGGTGATGGTGCCCAGCGCCTGGTGTGCAAGCCGCAATTCCTCGGCAAACAGCTCGAATCGATGCACCTCGCGCGCCGCGGCCTCCAAATGGGTCCGCGTCAATTCGAAGGCGCGCAAATGCCGTTCGCGCGCGAGGAATACCGACTCGCCGGCTGAACCCCACCCTGCCGCTTCCAGTATTGCCCTGCGCAGGAGATCGATGCCCTCCCCGCTCTTCGCCGACACGGCGACGGCGCGGTTCGCCCCTGTCCCTGTGGGCGGCTGGAAGCCGGGCGCGAGATCGACCTTGTTGTAGACATCGACACGCGCAACGCCCGCAGGAAGGTGCTCAAGCGCATCCGCCGGTCTTCCGGCTTCGAACACGGCCAATACCAGGTCGGCGCGCGCCAGTTCGTGCTGCGTGCGCTCGATGCCGATGCGCTCGATGACATCGACCGACGCCCTCAGGCCTGCGGTATCGACGACGATGAGCGGGACGCCCTCGATCTGGATCGGCTCGCGCAGCGCGTCGCGGGTAGTTCCGGCGATCGGCGTGACGATGGCGCGCTCCTCCCCTGCCAGGCGGTTGAGCAGGCTCGACTTGCCGACGTTCGGCCGCCCGGCCAGCACGACGTGTATGCCGCTACGCAGCAGGCTGCCTTGCCGGCTCTTGGCCAGCAGGTCCTCGAGGACCTGCCGTATCCGCGCCAGGCGCGCAGACGCGTCATCGCGGTGAAGCGAGTCGACGTCCTCCTCCGGGAAATCGAGCATCGCCTCGATCAGTGCGCGCAGTTCCACCAGTTGGGAGGCGAGACCTTCTACCGCCTCGGAAAACTCACCCGTGAGCGAGCGCAGAGCCGAGCGAGCGGCTTCGCGGCTCGCCGCATCGATCAGGTCGGCGACCGCCTCGGCCTGCGCCAGGTCGAGCTTGCCCTCGAGGAAAGCGCGCCGGGTGAACTCGCCAGGCTCGGCAAGGCGCGCTCCGGCATCCAGGCAGGCTGCGAGCAGCGTCTGCATCACCACCGGACCGCCATGGCCGTGGAGCTCGAGTACCGGCTCGCCGGTGTACGAACGGGGTGCCGGGAAGTACAGCGCGACACCTTCGTCGATGAGCTCACCGCGCGGGTCACGGAATGCGCAGAATGTCGCGCTTCGCGGTTCGGGGACCTGTCCGATCAGGGCGGCGGCAATCCCGCTAACCCCGGGCCCGGACAGGCGAACCACTCCAATTCCTCCGCGACCGGCGGGGGTCGCGATCGCTGCAATGGTGTCGCGGGCTACCTCACCGTTTGCCATGGGCAGGTTTGTCGCGGTCGAACATGCGCTGGATCTGCCACTGCTGGAGGATAGATAGGATGTTGTTGACCAGCCAGTAGAGCACCAGGCCGGCAGGGAAAAAGAAGAAAAAGATGCTGAACACGTACGGCATGAACTTCATCACCTGCGCCTGCACCGGGTCGGGCGGCACCGGATTCAGCTTCGTCTGTATCACCATCGTGACGGTCATCAGGATGGGCAGCACGTAGTAGGGATCGAGCGCCGAGAGATCCTTGATCCACAGCATGAATGGCGCATGGCGCAGCTCGATAGCGGCAAGCAGCGTCCAATAGAGAGCGATAAACACCGGGATCTGCACCAGGATCGGGAAGCAGCCGCCGAGGGGATTGATCTTCTCGGTCTTGTACAACTCCATCATCGCCTGGTTCATCTTCTGGCGGTCCTGACCGTACATCTCGCGGATCTTGGTCAGCCGGGGCGTGACCAGCTTCATCTTGGCCATCGACTTGTAGCTCGCCGCGGACAGCGGGAAGAAGATGATCTTGATCAGCACCGTGAGCAGGATGATGGCGACGCCCCAGTTGCCGCTCAGCGCATGGAATTTCTCGAGTAGCCAGAAAAGCGGCCAGGCGATGATGGCGAGCCAGCCATAGTCGACGACAAGGTCGAGCCCCGGAGCGGCCGCGACCAGCCGCTTCTGTTCCTGCGGCCCCGCGTACAGCGGCACCGAAACCGTGGCGGTCGCGCCGGCCGCGATGTTGGTTGGAATGAGAACACGCCCGGCATAGGTGCCGTCCTGGCGTTTCTCCGCGACGTAGTCGCGCTCGATGCCCTCTTTGGGTAGCCAGGCCGAGACGAAGTAGTGCTGCACGAACGCAAGCCAGCCGTTGTTTGCCCGCTTGACATGGTCCGCCTTGCCCTTGTCCAGGTCCGACAAGTGCACTTTCTCGAAGGCGCGCTCGCTGGTGAACACGGCAAACCCCGAGAAGCTTTGCGCGCCGAAGGTGGCGGCCACCGAGTTTGTGCTGGTCTCGGGCCTGCCGTCGTGCGTCAACTGGAAGTATCCGTACGTGGCGACTGGCGCTGCGCCGGGGTTGCGGATCTCTAGCGCAACGTCGATAACGTAGCTGTCGCGCCTGAAAATATAAACCTTCTGCACCTCAAGGCCGTCTTTGCTCTGCGCAGCCAGCCTTACTTCAACCGCATCCTGGCCGGCGGCGAGCGATCGTTCCCCCGGCAGCACGCGCCATGCGGTGCGGTGGTTCGGGCCAGTATCGCCGGTCAGGCCGCTCTGTGCCTCATACCGATGGTCGGATCCGAGAAGGACCAGGTTTTTAGCCCAGTCATTGGAATCCTTGTGACGGGTCAACTCCACCCGCTTCAGCGTTCCGCCGATGCTGTCGATGTCGGCGACCAGCAAGTCGGTCGTAACGCGGATCGTCTCGCCCTTAGCGGCGGCGTCCGCCGCCGGTACGGCGCTCACCGGCGGTTTGGCCGCCGGAGCGGCACCCCCCGGAGCAGCCGGAGCAGCCGCCGGAGCGGGAACGCCCTGCTGGGCGACAGCTGCAGGCGCAGTCGCCGCTGGTTTCGGCCGATGCTCCTTTTCCCAGGCCTCCCAAAGCATCAGGACCGAGAAACCGAACACGAACAACAGGATCAGGCGTTGCGTGTCCATGCGCTAGGGCACCGGGTCGCAGCCGCCGGAATGCCAGGGCCCGCAACGGCAGACGCGGGTCGCGGCGAGCCATCCACCGCGCCACATGCCGTGACGTGCGAGGGCCTCGTCGGCGTATTCCGAGCAGCTTGGATAGAAGCGACAGGCTGACGGCAGCACCGGTCGGACGAACCATTGATACCCGCGCACGGCAGCGCGCATGCAGGCGGTCATCATTTTCCGTTCAATCCGGCGAGCAGTTCGCGAAGTCGGGTGATCATCTGTGCAGACGGGCGTACGTTATAAGGCGGTCGCACCAGCAAGTCGACCGGTCCCAGCGCCTCTTGTTCCAGGCGGAATGCTTCACGGATACAGCGCTTGATGCGGTTGCGCTCGGTAGCCGCCTTCGCGTGTTTGCGCGTCACCAGGAGTCCGAGCCTCGGTTTGCCGCTGCCGCGCCGCGCCAGGTAGAAGGTATAGCCTGCGAGACTGCGCCGCGCTCCCCCTCGCAGCAGCCGCTCGAATTCTCCGGGGCGCCCCAGGCGGCGCTCGGCATCCAGTCCGAAGCGCTTGCCGGTCGCGGCTACAACCCGAGGCGGCGCCGGCCGCGCGCCCGCCGGTTGCGCAACACCTTGCGACCGCCGGGCGTTCGGCTGCGCACAAGAAAGCCGTGGCGCCGTGCGCGGCGTGTTTTCGACGGTTGGTAGGTACGCTTGGTGGCCATCGCTGCCCGATCCGAAAAAGGGCGGTATTAGAGCGTGCGGCTCAATGCATTGTCAAATGATTGCGCAACAGTTCGGATTGCTTCGGTCTCTGTGGATAACTCGCATCGAACGGAGTTAAAATCGAGGTTCGTCAAGGCCAGTCACTAAGATAGGCCAATCACAAGATGCAAAACCTCTGGGACGCGTGCCTGCGGCGACTTGAGCAGGAGCTCCCCGCGCAGCAGTTCAACACCTGGATCCGCCCTCTGGTGCCCGAAGCGGGCGCCGGCGACACGCTAGTCCTGGCCGCGCCGAACCGATTCGTGCTCGATCTCGTGCGTGAGCGGTTCGCTTCACGTATCGAGCGGCTGGCCGTCGAGGCGGGCGGCCGCGAGGGCGGCCTGCGGCTGGTGCTGGCGCGTGGCGCTGAGAACCCTGGCCCGAAAGCGACGCCGTCGGCCGGCCAGCGTACGGCCGCTGATGCACCCACAAACCCGAACCTTGAGCGCGGACGCCTCAACCGCAACTTCTCCTTCGACAGCTTCGTCACCGGCAAGGCCAACCAGCTGGGCCGGGCCGCGGCCATGCAGGTGGCGGAGAATCCCGGGATCTCCTACAACCCGCTCTTCATCTACGGCGGGGTCGGGCTCGGCAAGACGCACTTGCTGCAAGCGATCGGCAATCATGTCGCGGAGTGCAGGCCGGATGCACGCATTCGATACAGCCACGCCGAGCAGTACGTCACCGACGTGGTGCGCGCCTACCAGCAAAAGTCCTTCGATGAGCTCAAGCGCTACTACCATTCCCTCGACCTGCTGCTCATCGACGACATCCAGTTCTTCTCCAACAAGGACGGCATCCAGGAGCAGTTCTTCTATGCCTTCAATGCGCTGGTCGAGGCGCACCGCCAGATCGTGATCACCTGCGACACCTTCCCCAAGGAGATGTCGGGCATGCAGGAGAGGCTGATCTCGCGCTTCGGCTGGGGCCTGACGGTCGCGATCGAACCGCCGGAGCTCGAGATGCGCGCGGCCATCGTTCTGAAGAAGGCCGAGGCCGAGGCGGTGGAGATCTCCTCGGATATCGCCTTCTTCATCGCCCAGCACATCCGCTCGAACGTGCGCGAGCTGGAGGGAGCCCTGAAGAAGGTCCTCGCCTACTCACGCTTCAACGCGCGCGAACTATCGCTCGACCTGGCCAAGGAGGCGCTGCGCGATATCCTCAACATCGCCAACCGCCAGGTGAGCGTCGAGGGAATTCAGAAGACCGTGGCCGAATACTTCAAGATCAAGATGGCCGACATGCACTCGAAGAAGCGCACACGCAACGTCGCGCGGCCGCGACAGGTGGCGATGGCGCTGGCCAAGGATCTGACCCAAATGAGCTTGCCTGAGATCGGCGAGGCCTTCGGCAACCGCGATCACACCACGGTGCTGCACGCCTGCCGCACTATCACGAGCCTGCGTCAGAGCGATAGCGGTCTCAACCGCGACTACGTGGTGCTCGAGCAGGTGCTCAAAGGCTAGCCGATGAACAAGCTGTGTATGAGCGCCGAACAATCTGTGGGTAAACCGGGATCTGGGCTGCAACGCGATTTCTATCCACATTTCCCCACAGGCGTCTCACAGGCTCTCCCGCTTCTCGATAGCGCGCAATCGGCTGTCGCAGAAACGTTTTTCGAGTTATCCCGGGTTCCAGGCCACATTATTAGTTGTTATTACTCTTTAAAGATATAACTGAACAACAATGGTTCTGGTCAAAGCGAAGCGAGACGAGATACTTAATCCCCTGTCGGCAGTAAGCGGGATCATCGAGCGGCGCCATACGCTGCCGATCCTTTCCAATGTCCTGATCGATCGCACTGCATCCGCGGTGTCGTTTCTCGCCACCGACATCGAGATACAGATCACGGCACGGAGCACGCTGACGGCGGCAGGCGAAGCGCGAGCCATTACGGTCGGGGCCAGGAAGCTCGTCGACATCCTGAGGGCGCTGCCCGACAACGCCGAGGTCACCCTGGACCAGCAGGAGAAGCGGCTCCTGGTGAAAGCCGGCAAGAGCCGCTTCACCTTGCAGACCATGCCGGCGGAGGACTTCCCGCGGCTGGCGAAGCCCGCCGGGGACGTGGCGCGCTTTGCGCTGCCGCAGAAGGCGCTGCGGCGTCTTCTGGGCCTGGTGCAGTACGCGATGGCGCAGCAGGACATCCGTTACTACCTGAACGGCCTGCTGATGGTGGTGGAGGAAAAGCAGCTCAAGCTGGTCGCCACCGACGGTCACCGTCTGGCCTACGCTTCGCTCGCGCTGGCCGCCGATCTGCCGCGCCAGGAAGTGATTGTGCCGCGCAAGACGGTGCTCGAGCTGTCCAAGCTTCTTGCCGACAGCGAAGACGAGGTGAAGATCGAAGTGTCGCCGTCGCAGGCCGCCTTCAGCTTCGGCGCCGTCGAGCTGGTGTCCAAGCTGGTGGACGGCAAGTTTCCCGACTACACCCGGGTCATTCCTACGCAGCACAAGAACCGGCTGATGATCGAGCGCGAATCGCTGCGCCAGGCGCTGCTGCGCGCAGCGATCCTCTCCAACGAGAAGTTCCGCGGCGTGCGCTGGGTGCTCGCCGACGGCAGCCTCAAGATCGTGTCGTCGAACGCCGAGCAGGAGGAAGCGCATGAGGAGATCGAGGTCAAGTACTCGGGCGACGCCCTCGACATCGGCTTCAACGTCAACTATCTGCTCGATGTCCTGAACAACGTCTCCGGGACCGAGATCGAATGCGCCTTTGGCGACTCTTCCTCGAGCGCGCTGATTTCCTACGCCGCCGAGAAGGACTTCAAGTACGTCGTCATGCCGATGAGGATCTGAAGTGGCCGAAAACGAAGCGCCAGAACCCGAGAAACAGCCGCGTCCGGGCGCCGATGACTACGGCTCGGACTCGATCAAGGTCCTGAAGGTGCGCAAGCGCCCGGGTATGTACATCGGCGACACCTCGGACGGCACCGGGCTGCACCACATGGTGTTCGAGGTGGTCGACAACGCGGTCGACGAGGCGCTGGCCGGATTCTGCGACGAGATCACGGTCACCATCCATACCGACAACTCGATTTCGGTGATCGACAACGGCCGCGGCATCCCGACCGGGGTCAAGGATGACGACGAGCTCAAGCGCACGGCCGCCGAGATCGTCATGACCGAGCTGCACGCGGGCGGCAAGTTCGACTCCAACAGCTACAAGGTTTCCGGCGGCCTGCACGGCGTCGGAGTCTCG